>JAABUZ0100007110.1_pt1 | contig 13657 bp, 9 predicted proteins | sample 5562091 | NCBI WGS metagenome assembly JAABUZ01 (sample SAMN12813069, study PRJNA571459) | rock metagenome | isolation source: Antarctica rocks | place: Antarctica: Victoria Land, Linnaeus Terrace sud | collected 2015-12-21 | reverse complement strand
AGCATGTGCCGCAACGCCGCCGCGCGCCGCGCCAGCTCCACGGGGTTGTCCGCGACGGCCGCATCCAACAGGTAGCGCTCACAGGACGGCAATGCCTCGGACGGGACTCCGTCGGGAAGATGCGCGAAGAACCCCGCCACCACCTTGGCGTGCGCAGTGCTGATCCGCCCCGCAGCCACCGCCGCAGCGGTCTCCGGCAGCTCGGCCAGTGCGCGGCCCAGGTGCACGATTGCTGCCGCGACACCCGGGCTCATGCGGGTCGCGCCCGACAGCCACGCCGCAGTACTACTGGCACCGAGCGTCTTAGCCGTACCTCGCGCATCTGTGTCTGCGACCATCCGCAGGCGCAAGGCCTCCAACTCGCATATCCGCTGGGAGAGTTCGGTGGTCGAGGTCAGCAGCTCGGCATCGGCCAGTTGCCACGTCTGTACCCCGGCGGGGTCGAGGAGCAGCGTGGCCAGGTCCATGTATCGAACACTAGTTCGAACCACCGACAGTCTTGCAGTCCGCCAGGATCGAGGCAGGAGAGCACGAGTGCGAGGATGGCACCACACCGTCTGCACCATCGTTGGAGGCACTTCGCACGTGGGTCAAAAACCGGACGCAAACTTCATCTGGTCCATCGCCAATCTGCTCCGCGGGCCGTACAAGCCCAAGGAGTACGGCGACGTCGTCCTACCGATGACGATCCTGCGCCGTCTCGACTGCGTCCTCACGCCGACCAAGGAAGCCGTGCACAAAGAGTGGCTCCTGGCGCGGGACCGGACGACCAAGGACCTGCTCGAGGTCAAGCTGCGCAAGCGCTCCGGCTACTCGTTCTACAACACCTCGCAATACACGCTGGTCTCGCTCACCGGCGACAGCGCCAACGTCAAGGCCAACCTGCTCTCCTACATCGACGGGTTCAGCGACAATGTGCGCGACGTCTTCACCCGCTTCGGCTTCGAGGAGCAGATTCAGCGGCTCGACGAGGCCAACGCCCTCTACCTCATCCTGCAGAAGTTCGCGGCCATCGACCTGAGCCCGGTCCACGTGAGCAACACGGAGATGGGCGCCGTCTTCGAGGAGCTGATCCGCAAGTTCGCCGAGGCCTCCAACGAGACGGCTGGTGAGCACTTCACCCCGCGCGAGGTCATCGCCCTGATGGTCGACCTGTTGCTCGTCGGTGACGAGGACGCGACCAGCATGGCGAACATCATCCGCACTGTCTACGACCCGGCGGCCGGCACCGGCGGGATGCTCTCGGTGATGGACGAGCACCTGCGCAAGCAGAACCCCACGGCGAGCCTGAAGATGGCCGGCCAGGAGGTCAACCCCAGCTCGTATGCCGTGTGCAAGGCCGACATGGTGATCAAAGGCCAGGCGGTGGATGCCATTGCCCTCGGCAACACCCTCACCGAGGACGCGCACGCGGGCAGCAGCTACCACTACTGCCTGTCGAATCCGCCGTTCGGGGTCGAGTGGAAGACCAGTGAGCGTGGGGTCCGCCGCGAGCACACGCAGATGGGCTTTCAGGGGCGTTTCGGGCCCGGTCTACCGGCGGTGTCCGATGGGTCGATGCTGTTTCTGTTGCACCTGGTCTCGAAGATGCGCGACGTCGACCCCGAGCACGAGGAGACCCGCGGCCGGGCGGCAATCGTCCTCAACGGCTCGCCGCTGTTCACCGGCAAGGCGGGCTCGGGCGAGTCGGAGATCCGCCGCTGGGTCATCGAGTCCGACCTGCTCGACGCGATCATCGCGCTGCCGACGGACATGTTCTACAACACCGGCATCGCCACCTACATCTGGGTGCTCGACCGCAAAAAGCCCGCGGAGTGGCGCGGAAAGGTGCAGCTCATCGATGGGTCGAAGATGTTCGTGAAGATGCGGAAGTCGCTGGGCAGCAAACGCAAAGAGCTGTCCGCCGACGACGTCGCCGCGCTGGTCAAGCTTTACGGCGCTTTCGAGGACGGCGGCGACAAGCGATCCAAGGTCTTTGCCAACGAGGCGTTCGGCTATCACACCATCACCGTTGAGCGACCGCTGCGGATGAGTTTTCAGGTGACACCCGAGCGCATCAACGCGGCCATCACAGCCACACCCGTGGCCAAGCTGAGCGAGGACACGCGAACGCAACTGCGCCAGGCGCTCCAGACCATGAACGACGCGACGGTCTGGCTGAACCGCGCGGAGTTCAATACTGCCCTGGGCAAGGCGTTGGGTGATGCCGACGTGCGAGTCGGCCTGCCGGTCCGCAAAGCCTTGTTAACTGCGCTCGGTGAGCGGGACGACAACGCCGAGCCGTGTAGAGGCGCGAAGGGTATCACCGAGCCGGACCCTAAGCTGCGCGACACCGAGAACGTACCGCTCGGCGAGGACCATCGAGGACTATTTCGCCCGCGAGGTAGCGCCGCACGTGCCCGACGCATGGATCGACCACAACAAGACGAAGATCGGCTACGAGATCCCGTTCACACGGCACTTTTACGAGTATGTTCCGCCGCGGCCGCTCGAGGAGATCGACGCCGACGTGAAGCGGTTGATTTCAGAGATTCAGGTCTTATTTGCAGAGCTGGACTCGCAATGAAGACACAGCGCTCGACTGCGACTCGCAGCCTCCGTCGGCTCCCTGTCAAACGAGTTTGCACTCTGCAATCTGGCGAAGGGATCACGGTTGAGTCAATAGAGGAAGAAGGCCCCGTTGCCGTCTACGGTGGCAACGGCATACGTGGTTACACTACCCGGGGCACGCATACCGGTGTATATCCGCTGATTGGCCGGCAAGGAGCCCTGTGCGGCAACGTCCACCTAGCAAGGGGGCGCTTCTGGGCCTCTGAACACGCTGTCGTAGCGACTCCGCGCGCAGGCGTAGATCCTCGGTGGCTGGCGTACGCGCTGCAGAACATGGATCTCGGGCGCTTTTCGATGACGGCGGCACAGCCAGGACTGGCCGTCGATTTCATCAAAGACCTTCCGCTCGATGTAGCGACGACCTCAGCGCAACCTACGATCGCAAACTTCCTGGATCGGGAGACGGAGAAGATCGACGCCCTCATCGCCAAGCAGGAGCAACTTGTCAGCACCCTCGGTGAGCGAATCTCCGCGGTCATTGAGGATCTGACATTGGGTCCCCCAGTCGCCGACGCACCTCGGCCAAGCGTAGGCCAGCGATTCGCTGTGACACTTGGAAAGATGCTTGACGCCGGGAAGATCCGTCGTTCAGAATACAAAGTGCTGCCCTACATCCGGGCAGCAAACATTCAGGACGCTGGACTCGACCTTCAATCCGTCAATGAGATGCCCTTCTCCGATAACGAGCGCCGCCGACTTTCACTTCTGCGTGACGACTTGCTCGTTGTCGAAGGTGGCGCCGTGGGTACCTGCGTCGTCTTGAACGCCGACATGCCCGGGTGGTCCTTCCAGAAGACGGTGAACCGGGTGAGAGCCAGAGGCTCCGACTCGACGCAATACCTCGCCTACGTCCTCCGAGCCCTGCGTGCCAACGGTGAGATTGACATGATTTGCAATAAGTCGACCATCCCACACCTGACCGCCGAGAAGCTATCCGCGCTGAGGATCGCGCTGCCGGATGAATCTCGGCAGAAGGCGACCGTCGCACGCCTCGATCATCAGACAGCGCAGGTCGATGCACTTGTGGCGAAGGCGCGGAAGCTGATCGAGGTCATGAAGGAGCGGCGCTCCGCCCTGGTCTCCGCTGCCGTCACCGGCCAACTCGACGTCGACTCCTACGCTGGCTAACCGCGAGGTCGCGAGGTCGAACCGACCATTGCTCCTGCCAATGTGCGCACCGTTCATCGATATCTTCCCGCATTATTATGTTAGGCCGCTAAAATACCCAGCCCTCCCGGCGCGCTAGTTCTTGAAACTTGATGCACTCGACGCTCCACTCATCGGCGACGTTGGGAATCCTCAGGTTGCGGTCTTCAGTGCCCGGGCCCTTCCACTTCTCGAACGTCACCACGACGAGTTTCTGCTCAACTGCCTGTGCAATGACGAACGGGTCTGCCGCGTTTTTCGTTTCCTCCACCCAACCGGGATGCCGCGCCGTGATGGCATCAACCACCGTGAGCTCACCATCGGTAGTTTCCTGCACGAAACCCTCCTGGGCCTTGGCCCAAGGGGCGCACTCGTCGTCTACGTCCTTCAGTTCCTCGAACGCCTCACGGTTCATGAAGCAGCGACCGTCGGCAATCAGGGCCTCCAGTGCGCCCCAAACGCTCGCGTAGATGTCCCGTGGCTGGTCCCGATTGAGGGTCACAATGATGTTCGTATCGATGGTGTACAAATAACTCACGAAGCAACACCGCGTCGCTCTACCTCGGCCTCAAGTTCGTCGAGAGCCTGCACCTTAGATTCGAGGAACTGCGCCGCCTCCACCACGGAGATGCGTTCGTCATGCATCGCGTCGAGTACCGCGCCAACAAAGCGCGGCCCGAGGTTGCGTACCTTCAAAAGATGCGGAGAAGGCCCGCCCCGCCGCTCCCTCGACTTCGCGGCCTCCCGTTGGGCTATGGCGGCATTTCGCGCCTCCAGGAGGAACGCGTCTAGCTGATTCTGGCTAATGCGACCAAGCGTCCGGAGACGGACGGCGGACGCAGATTTGCTTACGCTGAACTCGCTGGCCAGGTTGGAAATCGGATCATCCATACCCCGTTTCAGGAGGCTCATAACGGCCGGCCGAGGCATGAGAACTTCGGCACCGAAGGCGTTGCAGCCAGCTTCAATACTTCCGCCGCGCCAGACGTCGCATATTGCACTAGTTCTACTGATGAGGTGCGCCAACTCGTGCAACAGTGTAAACTGGCGGGCACCGAAACCCTCCGCCCCATTGAGCACGATCACTGGGAGCACTGGTTCGTAAATGGAAAAGCCCCGACATTCCTCCGGAGAAACGCGGCTCATCTGAAAGACGAGGACACCGAGGTTCTCGACCGCACGCATCCATCTCGCGAGAGCTTCACTGGCGCCACTAAAGCCCTTTTGGGTCTCGACTGTAAGTCCGAGATGATGCCGTACTTGCTCTGCCGCGTCCTCAGCGTTCCGCAACAAGTCAGGCACAAAAGGCAAGTCGTGTGCTTCGGACTCTTGAACTTCCAACAGGTGGCGCCGTCGAACCTTCGCGCGAGCCACTTCCCGAGCAAGGCCCGCGCTGAGCGCCGGGGTTTCTCCGGTGAAACTCCGGAAATCTGTCGGACGCTGATGCTCGTCATTGCTCGGAGTACGACGAATCAGAAGGGACGCGGGCGTCCGTTGATATAGACGAGCGAGGTTGCGTACCTGGTTGAGAGTGGGGAAGGCATCTCCATGCTCCCAGGACTCCAAGCGATCTGGCTTGACACCGAGCGCTCGTGCAGCCTGGTCGACCGACAGGCCGTGCTCGACGCGCGCCCAACTGAGCAGTTCGCTGTTTACCGGCGCCTTGACAACCACCACGAGCTACTCACCACCTTCGGAACCACGACTTAGCTATACCCATGCACACACTGGACCGGCACCACGACAGTCTTGCAGGCTGATGCCATGATCCCGGCTAACTTGGCATGGGCGGCGCCGGCGAAGTGCAGGTCAACAGTGCAGCAGAGATAAGCACACGCGTCGCGCTCACGAAGCTTCCTCCTCACCCTTGCTCTCGCCGCGGGAGTCCGGCCCGCTTCCCGTCAGCAAGTCGGTGATGACCAGCTCCGGCGCAGCTGGTCAGCGATTGCCGCCGCGCAGGCATCCAGCGCACCGTCCGGTTGACAGGCCCACGCCTGACCGAGCGCACCCGACCGACCCTGGGCAGTCACAGGTTCGTCGAGTATCCGCGTATATACTTGTGGTGTGAGGATCGTCAAGGTCCGCCGAGTCGGGAACAGCAACGTGATTTCACTCCCACGCGAGCTCGAGGCGAGCGGATACGCCCCGGGCAGCTCGGTGCTCGTCGAGGAGCTCGAGAGTGGCGAATTGCGGATCATCCCCACCGACCAGGTTCGCGAGCGCATTCGCACAGTTGGGCAGCGTGTCGTCGCAGAGCACGGCGAGGCGCTGAAGACCGTCGCCGAGCACGATCCCACAGCTGCCCAGCCGGTCAACCCATAGCGCGACGGTGGAACACGAGGATGCCGACGTAGTCGACCATCCTGCCACCAGCGAAAGAGTGGCACGGACATGAAAGGGCGACCGGAGGAACGTTTCTCCAACCGCACGAAGCACGGGCACGCGGGACCTTTGTGGAGTTTCCCTTCCACGAGGCGACACCCTCCTCCTACTCGAAACATCTGTCAGTAGTTTTAAGTAGTCATATCAAGATCTACAGGTGATCTGGGAGGCTGCACCTCATGGCGCTCCAGCACGAGAAGCAGCTCGAAACGGAGATCTGCGAGCACCTCGCCGCCCACGGCTGGCTGTACTCCTCCACCGACGCTGGTTACGACAAGACCCGCGCGCTCTTCCCCGACGATCTCTTCGCGTGGCTGCAGGACACCCAGCCCGACACGCTGGCCGCCGTGGCGGCGACGCCGAAGGACCGCGAACGCCTGCTCGACCGGCTCGCCGACTCACTGGACCGGCCGCTGGAGTCCGGCGGCGGCACCCTCGCCGCGCTGCGCTACGGCTTCAAGCAGACCAAGCAGCTCGACCTGTGCCAGTTCAAGCCGGCCGACGCGATGAACCCCGCAACGACGGCCCGCTACAAGGCCGTCCGCCTGCGGGTGATGCGGCAGGTCCACTACTCCCGCAACAAGGCCGACTCGATCGACCTGGCCTTCTTCGTCAACGGTCTACCCGTCGCCACGGCGGAGCTGAAGAGCGAGTTTACCCAGGACGTCCACGTCGCCATCACCCAGTACAAAAAGGACCGCACGCCCACCGACCCGATTACCCGCAAGGCTGAGCCGCTGCTGTCGTTTGGGCACCGGGCACTGGTGCACTTCGCCGTGGACAACGCCGAGGTGTGGATGACCACGCACCTCGACGGGGACGCCACCCGCTTCCTGCCGTTCAACCGGGGCAACGCCGGCCACGCGGGCAACGCGTCAAATCCTGACGGCAACGCAACCGCCTACCTGTGGGAGGAGATCCTCGCCCATGACACGTGGCTGGGCATCCTTGGCAAGTTCATGCACGTGCAGGTGACTCGCTCGAAGGACCCGCAGACCGGCAAGGTGTCGCGGTCCTCAGCGATCCTCTTCCCCCGTTACCACCAACACTCCGCCGTCACGCTGCTCGTCGCCGACGCCCGCGCGACGGGAGCGGGGCAGCGCTACCTGGTGCAGCACTCGGCCGGCTCGGGCAAGACGAACTCGATCGCCTGGCTCAGCCACCAACTGTCGACGCTCCACGACGCGCAGTCGCAGAAGGTCTTCGACTCCGTCGTGGTCATCACCGACCGCACCGTGCTGGATGACCAGCTGCAGGAGGCGATCTACCAGATCGACCATAAGCGTGGTGTCGTGCTGCCGATCGGGCAGGGCACGGACAGCGATTTCGCCAAGCGCTTCGCGTCGAAGTCCGCGGCACTGACCGAAGCGCTAAGCACCGGTGGGGCGATCATCATCGTCACCATCCAGACCGTTCCCTTTGCGCTGCAGGAGATTCGAAAGTCGAAAGCACTGGCTGGCAAGCGCTTTGCCGTCATCGTCGACGAGGCGCACTCCTCGCAGACCGGTGAGTCGGCGAACAAGCTGCGCCAGACCCTGTCCGGAGCCGTGCTGGAGGACGGCGAAACAGGTGTCGATGACCTGGTCCGACTGGAGCTGGAGGGTCGGGGCTCGCTGCCCAACGTGTCGTTCTTCGCGTTCACCGCGACGCCCAAAGGTAAGACGCTGCAGATGTTCGGCACCTCGCCCACGGGCGAGGAGGTGGACAAGCGGCCGTTCCACCTCTACTCGATGCAGCAGGCGATCGAGGAGGGCTTCATCCTCGACGTATTGACGACGTACACGACGTACCGCACGGCGTTCCGGCTCGTGCACAACGGGCAGGACTACGACAGCGAAAAGATCGACAAGTCCGCGGCGATGAAGTCGCTGATGTCGTGGGTGAAGCTGCATCCCTACAACATCGGCCAGAAGGTCGCGATCATCGTTGAGCACTTCCGGGCCAACGTCGCCCCGTTGCTCGGCGGCCGGGCCAAGGCCATGGTGGTCACCGACTCCCGCAAGTCCGCGGTCCGCTACAAGCTCGCGATGGACAAGTACCTGTCCGAGCACCACATCGCTGATGTGCAGACCTTGGTCGCGTTCTCCGGCGAGGTGATCGACCCGGAGAGTGGGCCACGGCCGTTCACCGAGGCGTCCGAAAATCCTGGGCTCAAGGGCCGCACCATCCCCGAGGCACTGGCCGGCCCGGACTTCGAGGTGCTCATCGTCGCCAACAAGTATCAGACCGGGTTCGACCAGCCGCTGCTGTGCGCGATATACGTCGACAAGCGCCTCGACGGCGTCCAAGCCGTACAAACGCTGTCCCGCCTCAACCGCACCTATCCGGGGAAGCGAACCTACGTCCTCGACTTCGTTAACCACGCTGACGAAGTACTGACGGCCTTCAAGGAGTACTACGGCGGCGCGTACCTGACGGAGGCGAGCAACCCCAACCTCGTCTTCGACCAGTGGGACAAGCTGGAGGCGGTCGGGGTGTTCAGCGATGTGGATGTGCAGGCCACAGCGAAGGCCTACTACGGCTCGGGCGAATCGAAACCGTCGCAGGGCAAGCTCTCTGCGGCGCTGTCTCCGGTGCGCGATCGCTTCAACACCGCCTACGCGCGTGCGGTCGGCGAGGCCGACGCCGGTGAGGTGGATCGCTTGGACACCTTCCGCCGCGACCTCCGGACCTTCGTGAGCACCTACGACTTCCTCTCCGCCATCGTCGACTACGAGGACGTCGAACTGGAGAAGCGGGCACTGTTCGCGCGGATGCTCGCCGAAGTGCTCAAGGACTCACAACGGCACGATCCGGCGATCGACCTATCTGACGTCACCCTCACCCACCACGCGCTGCACAAGCAGGTGGACCCGGAGCTTGACCTCGCGAAGGGTGATGCTGCCGGGCTGGCCTCGGTGCTCACGGCTGGTTCACGCGGCACGCACGAGGCCGAGCTGGTTCCCTGGGATGAGGTAATGAACCAGATCAACACCCTCTTCGACGGTGACGGCCTGAGCGACGGTGATCAGGTGTCCGCGGTGGAGAGCGTGATGCGCAAGATGCTCGAAAGCAACGACTTACGTTCCCAGGCGCGGGCCAACAATAAGCAGGATTTCTTCGTCGGGCCCGACCTCTGGTACGCCCTGCAGGGAGATCATCCTCGAGACCGGGGATCAGCACCAGAAGGGCATCGAACGCCTAGCCGCCGACCGATCCCGACAGCAGATCCTCGACATCCTCGCGATGATGCCGCTGTGGGAGACGCTCCGCAAACCTGCCTGAGAGGGCTCATGCCGGCAAAAGCGCATGGCACGCCGTCACCGCAGGTAGTTCGCCACTTCGGCGTGGTCGCGAGCAGCCCTGAGGTCCGCGAGCTGGCGCTGCACATCACGGTCGTAGTACGGCCGGTTGCCGTCGCGGGCATCGACGCGCGGGGCGGCCGGACGGAACAGCCGCAGCACCCAAGGACGGCGCAGGGCGGCGGACAGGCGGTGCATCGTTATGGTCATGGCAGTAATTCTTTGGTTATCTAGTTACGGCCAACAGTGGCAGCAACGTCACTATCCGCAAAGATGCAGCCGTAGACTCTGGCTGTGTTGAAAACCGTGGCGACACTGCTGCTCGACGAGCTCGCGATGTTCGAGTTCGGCGTCGTGTGCGAGGTCTTCGGCGTCGACCGCACCGAGGAGGGTGTGCCCGCCATCGACTTCCGGGTGTGCGGCTCCCGGGCCGGAGTGCCCCTCACCGCCACCATCGGCGCTCAGGTGGTGCCCCCCTTCGGGCTGGACGGTCTCCTCGGCGCCGACCTCGTCGCGGTTCCCGCGGCAGCCACCCGCGCCGACTACCCGCTCGAGGTGCTCGATGCGCTGCGGCAGGCACACGAGCGCGGGGCTGTCGTGCTCAGCGTCTGCTCGGGCGCCTTCGTCCTCGGCGCCGCCGGCCTGCTGGACGGCAGGCGTTGCACCACCCACTGGCTCCACGTCGACGAGCTACGGCAACGCTTTCCGCTGGCCGAGGTCGACCCCGACGTGCTGTTCGTCGACGACGGCGACCTCATCACCAGCGCGGGCACCGCCGCGGGCATCGACGCCTGCCTGCACCTGGTGCGCCGCGAACTGGGCAGCGCCGTCACCAACACCATTGCGCGGCGCATGGTGGTACCGCCACAACGCGAGGGCGGCCAGCGTCAATTCTTCGAGCGGCCCGTCCCACAATGTCGCGCGGACGGGCTCGGCACGGTGCTCACCTGGATGCTCGAACACCTCGATCAGCCGCACACCGTCGCCAGCCTCGCCGCCCGCGCACACACCTCCCCGCGCAGCTTCGCCCGCCACTTCGCGGCCGAGACCGGAACGACCCCCGTGCAGTGGCTCACCACGCAGCGCGTGCTGCATGCCCAACGACTCCTCGAAGACACCGACCTCGACGTCGACACCATCGCCTCGCAGTGCGGTTTCGCCAGTGGCGCCCTGCTGCGCCACCATTTCGGCCGCACCGTCGGCGTCTCCCCCAGCGGGTACCGCAAGAGCTTCAGCACCGCCATCTGAACACCGGCAGCACACCCGGACGGCCCGCCGTGGCAGGCACATCGCCGTTGTGGCAACGTCGACCACGAGCACCACTCATCGCGACATGGAGGTAGCTGTGCCCCTCGCACCAGAGCAGAACCCGGACTACGCCGACTACGCCCATCCCGAGCGTCTGGTGTCCACCGACTGGGTCGCCGAACACCTCAACGAGCCCGGTTTGAAGATCGTCGAGTCCGATGAGGACGTGCTGCTCTACGACAGCGGACACCTCCGCGGATCCGTCAAGGTCGACTGGCATACCGAGCTCAACGACCCCGTCACCCGCGACTACGTGGACGGCGAGGGGTTCGCCACGCTGATGTCCGCCAAGGGCATCAGCCGTGAGGACACAGTCGTCATCTACGGCGACAAGAGCAACTGGTGGGCCGCATATGCGCTGTGGGTGTTCACGCTCTTCGGCCACCCCGACGTGCGGCTGATGAACGGCGGCCGCAACCTGTGGCAGGCCGAGGGCCGGGAACTCACCAGGGACAAGCCGGACATCACTCCCGCCGACTACCCCGTGGTGCAGCGCTCCGACGAGGCCATCCGCGCCTTCAAGGACGACGTGCTCACGCACCTGGGCGAGAACCCGCTGATCGACGTGCGATCGGTGCCCGAATACACCGGCGAGCGCACCCACATGCCCGACTACCCCGAGGAAGGCGCGCTGCGCGGCGGCCACATTCCCACGGCGGCCAGCGTCCCGTGGGCCAAGGCCGCCGCCGACGACGGCCGGTTCAAGACCCGACCCGAGCTGGAGACCGTCTACCAGGACGAGGCGGGGCTGACGCCCGGGGACGACGTCATCGCCTACTGCCGCATCGGAGAGCGCTCCAGCCACACCTGGTTCGTGCTCACCCACCTGCTGGGCTACGAGCACGTACGCAACTACGACGGCTCGTGGACCGAGTGGGGCAACGCGGTGCGCGTCCCGATCGTCAAGGGCGAGCAGCCGGGGGAGGTGCCCAGGCGGTGAACCTTCCGGTCAAGTTGCAGGAGATCGTCGAGGACTTCGAGGCGGTGGAGGGGCAGGACAAGCTCGAGCTGCTGCTCGAGCTCAGCGACGAGCTGCCCGCGTTGCCCCCGGAGCTGGCCGAGCACCCGGAGCTGCTGGAACCGGTGCCGGAATGCCAGACGCCGTTGTTTCTCTCGGTGAACGCCACCGACGCCGAACACGTGCGGCTGCACTTTTCCGCACCGCCGGAGTCGCCGACGACCCGTGGTTTCGCCTCGATTTTGCACCAGGGCCTGGACGGGGAGAGCCGGGACAGTGTGCTCGCGGTTCCGGAGGACTTCTACAACGCGTTCGGACTCGCAGACGTGGTGAGTCCTTTACGGCTGCGGGGCCTTTCGGCCATGCTGGGCCGAATCAAGCGACAGGTACGCGAAGCAGGTTAGGGCTTCGGGCGAAAGGATCCCCATGCGCGCGGTACAGATCACCCGTCTCGACGGCCCGGAGCACGTGGAGGTGGCCGACGTCGAGGAGCCGCCGGCCGACCCAGCGCTGGTGTGCGTGGAGGTCCATGCCGCGGGGGTCGCTTTTCCCGACGCCCTGCTCACCCGCGGGCTCTACCAGTACAAGCCCGATCCGCCGTTCACCCCCGGCAGTGAGGTCGCCGGCGTCGTCCGCTCGGCGCCCGAGGGCAGCGGCTTCTCCCCCGGCGACCGGGTGGTGGGCCTGACCGGCATGTCCGGCGGCATGGCCGGACTGGCCAATCTCGCCCCGGATCTCACCTTCGCCCTGCCCGACACGGTGTCGCTGACCGCCGGTGCCGGGATTCTGTTCAACGACCTGACCGTCCACTTCGCCCTCACCGAGCGGGGACGCCTGGCCAAGGGCGAGACCGTCCTGGTGCACGGCGCGGCGGGCGGCATTGGCACCTCCACCCTTCGTATGGCCGCGCTGTTCGGCGCCGCTCGGACCATCGCCGTGGTGAGCAGCGAGGCGAAGGCCGAGAAGGCCCGCCAGGCCGGCGCCACCGATGTGGTGCTGGTGGACGGCTGGCTCGACCAGGTGCGCCAACTCACCGAGGGCCGCGGCGTCGATGTGGTCATCGACCCCGTCGGTGGTGATCGCTTCACCGACAGCATCCGCTCGCTGGCTCCGGCCGGGCGCGTCGTCGTCCTCGGGTTCACCGGCGGAGACATCCCCACGGTGCGCGTGAACCGGCTGCTGCTCAACAACGTGGACGTGGTCGGCGCCGGCTGGGGTGCCTGGTTCATGTCCCACCCGGGGTACGTGGCGCAGCAGTGGGCGGATATCGCGCCGCTGCTGGCCTCCGGCGCCCTCAGCGCACCCGAGCCGTCGGTATATCCGTTGGAGCGTGCAGCGGAGGCGATCGGAGCTCTCGAGCGGCGCGAGGCACTGGGCAAGGTCGTCATCACCCTCAGATGACGGTATCGGGGCGCGAACCTGCCCGTGAGGGAAACAAATCCGCCCCGATTCGCGCGTTGACCGCGACCTCCTGCCAAGCGGCCCGTGGTGGCCTCCTAGACTCCACTGGCAAACCACGCGATCGTCAGGCCCAGGGGCGATCGCCCCGCGACGACAGGAGGCTTCGTGCCTAGTTCAGGCTCAGCGCCCACCCAGGACAGCGCAGCGATCAAGAAGGTGCTCGTCGCCAACCGTGGGGAGATTGCCGTGCGCGTCATCCGTGCGTGCGCCGACGCCGGCATCGGCAGCGTTGCGGTGTACGCCGAGCCGGACGCTGACGCGCCGTTCGTTCGCATCGCCGACGAGGCCTTCGCGCTGGGCGGCCAGACGGGTGCGGACTCCTACCTGAACATCCCCAAGCTCATCGACGCCGCCGCGAAGGCCGGTGCCGACGCCGTTCACCCCGGCTACGGCTTCCTGTCCGAGAACGCCGAGTTCGCGCAGGCGGTGATCGACGCCGACCTCGTCTGGATCGGGCCGTCCCCGCAGTCCATCCGCGACCTCGGCGACAAGGTCACCGCGCGCCACATTG
>JAABUZ0100007106.1_pt1 | contig 13664 bp, 11 predicted proteins | sample 5562091 | NCBI WGS metagenome assembly JAABUZ01 (sample SAMN12813069, study PRJNA571459) | rock metagenome | isolation source: Antarctica rocks | place: Antarctica: Victoria Land, Linnaeus Terrace sud | collected 2015-12-21 | reverse complement strand
TGCATACCGTCGCGCATTCGTCACTGCTATAGCGACCTGCGGCGCGAAGAGTTTCAGCAGGTAGAGGTCGTCCGGTGTAAAGGCGTTCATGCCGGGCCGTGCGAGGTAGAACGCGCCAATCGGACGCGCGGCAATCAGCGGGACCATCAGCGCGCTCCGATAGTGTTCGTGATGGTCGGGATGATTGGTCGGTAGATACAAGTCGTCACGCCACTGCGGCGCGAGCAAATCGTTGATCAAAAACGACTCGCCCGTCCGATAGGCACGCCCGGTCAGGCTGCCATGGATGGCACGCTCCTGACCGAGAAGTTGCGTCACATAGTCCGTGTCGCCACGGATACATGCGATCTTCAGGACGTCACGACCTGGCACATCGAGGGTAACTGACGCGCGCTCAGATGGGACGAGGCGCCCAACCGCCGCAAGGATTTGATCGAGGAGCGCGTCAAGATCGAGCGAGGCGGCGACAGCGGCGCTCGTTTCCAGAAGTGTCGCCATCGCAGCCGCCTGCCGCTCTGGCGAGAGCGCCGTGACTTGGGGCGGGACGATACGCTGTACGGTTCGATCCATCGTTCATCTCGTCTATTTCCTGCATGTCTGCAATGGGAAACACGGTAGCAGACTGGCGCGAGAAACGCAAAATCAGTAGACAGTAGTTGGTAGTCGGTCGTCAGAACGGGAAACGATCCCCCTGACTACTGACTACCGACTACTGTCTACTCAATTGACATGGCCCATGCGCGGGAGTACATTTCCAATACTGTGCAGGATATGGGCGCGGATCGTATGGATTAAGGTAGTACAGAGATGGTTGTCGTCTTCAATATTCTTTCGTTCCTTCTGGTCGCCATGCAGTTCGCGATTATCGGTCGCGCGCTCTTTTCCTGGTTCGATCCGACGGGGCGGACCCCGATCGGTGCCATCCTCATCAAGATCACCGATCCAATGATTGTGCCGATCCGCCGCCTGCTACCGTCGGCGGGCTTCATGGATTTCTCCCCGCTCGTCGCGCTGCTAATCATCTTTATTCTCCAGAAACTCCTTAGCAGCACATTCCCGACCTAAAAACCTCATCGCTCTCTCACTAATAAGGAAGAGGAGAAAACAAAAAGGCCGGGCATTGCGCCCGGCCTTCGGTCTCTTTAGTAGTGGATCGTGCTAGCGGCGGGAATAGCCCTTGCGTGTGCTACCGACCGCAATCGGAGCAGCGTCACTACCACCGACAGGGACGGCCATCACATCATCATCGTCCAGGTCCACGACACTCTTAGCGACGCTCGGCTTTGGGTCAATGACGATGCTCTTCGCAGCGAGAGCGTGTATCGGTGCGTCATCGTCCGCGACGCTCTTCACATTGCCGTCGGCAGTCTTGATCCCGTCACCGACCGCGTTCTCATCCTTTGTGGCTTTCTTGAAGTCGCGAATACTCGATCCGAGCGCGCTGCCGAGGCCGGAGAGTTTTCCGGGGCCGAAAATAAGCAGGATAATCGCCAGCACGATCAACAAATGCCAGGGCTGCAAGAGGTCTCGCATAAACACAGGCCGCTCTCCTTTGTACCACCTTTGCCGGACGGAACTGCCCGCCCTGCGTCTTCCAATATCCAGTATATCACGCTGCTCGCCGTGTTTGCCTTGCTCGCGTGTTCTCAAGTGTATCACAACTACGGCAAGGCACGCAAGATGACGTACACTACTGAGAGACAGTACGGATGAGCCGGGTATCCCGGTTCACTCTCCCTCGGATTTCCCTCGCGCCGCTGAAAAAAGGCTACGCGGCATTAGAATGGAGCGATGATAATGCCTGAAACCTCGTCCATCCCGACAGCGGCGGCGGCCGATTTTCGTCCACCGGAGGCAGTCAACGAGCCAGTCAAAAATTACGCGCCCGGTTCGCCCGAGCGGCACTCCCTGACACAAAAACTGCGCGAACTCTCCGGGCAGCGGATGGAGATTCCTCTCGTTATCGGCGGCGAGGCGGTGCGGACGGCCACAATGAAGCAAGCCGTCATGCCGCACCGGCACGCGCATGTCCTCGCGGATGTCCACCAGGGTGGCGCGTCGGAGGTCACGGCGGCGATCCACGCGGCTAGTGAGGCGTGGACGACGTGGTCGCGCTGGCCGTGGTGGGAGCGCGCGGCGGTCTTTCTGCGCGCGGCGGACCTCCTCTCCGGGCCGTGGCGGGATACCGTCAATGCTGCGACGATGCTCGGCCAATCGAAAACCGCGCATCAGGCAGAGATTGATGCGGCAGCGGAACTGATTGACTTCTGGCGCTTCAATGTCAGTTACATCCCGCGCATCTACGCGGAGCAACCACTCTCATCGGCAGGCGTCTGGAACCGGCTCGAATATCGCCCCCTGGAGGGGTTCGTCTTCGCCGTGACGCCGTTCAACTTCACCTCAATTGCGGGCAATCTGCCAAGTTCCGTGGCTATGATGGGCAATACCGTCGTTTGGAAACCCGCCTCCACCGCGATGTACTCTGCGCACTTCCTGATGGAGTTGTTTCGTGCTGCGGGGCTTCCTGATGGCGTCATCAATCTCGTCTATGGTTCCGGCGGCGCGGTGGGGGATACGGCGCTCGATCACCCCGATCTCGCGGGCGTCCACTTCACTGGCTCGACACCCGTCTTCCAGCAGATGTGGCGGGAGATCGGCGCGAACATTAGCGGGTATCGGAACTACCCGCGCGTCGTTGGCGAGACGGGCGGCAAAAACTTCATCATCGCCCACCCGAGCGCGGACATCCCGGCGTTGGGGACGGCCATCGTACGCGGTGCCTTCGAGTATCAGGGGCAGAAGTGCTCGGCGGCCTCGCGCGTTTTCGTGGCGAAGAGTCTATGGGCAAAACTGCGTGACCAGCTTGGCGCGGAGATTTCTACGATTAAAATGGGCGACATCACCGACTACAGTAACTTCATGGGTGCGGTGATTGACCGCAATGCCTGGGAGACGCACCGCAAGGCCATCGCCCTTGCGCAATCCGATCCTCAGACTCAGGTGGTGATCGGCGGTAAAACGGATGATAGCGAGGGCTATTTCGTCGAGCCAACGGTGATCGTTACTGAGAATCTGGATTTCCCGCTCCTGCATGACGAATTGTTCGGCCCGATTGTCACCGTCTATGTCTATCCCGATGGCGAGTATGTCGAGATGCTGCGAGCGATTGACCGCATGAGCAACTATGGCCTCACCGGGGCGGTCTTCGCGCGCGATCGCGCCGCGATTGCTGAGGCGGAGGCAGTTCTGCGGCACGCGGCAGGAAACTTCTACATTAATGACAAGCCGACCGGCGCGGTTGTTGGGCAGCAACCCTTCGGCGGAGCGCGCGCCTCCGGCACGAACGACAAGGCAGGCTCCATGTGGAACCTGATCCGCTGGGTCAGCCCCCGCGCGATCAAGGAAACCTTCGTCCCCGCGACGGACTATCGCTATCCGTTCCTGCAATCGGAGTAAAACGGGAGAAGCGAATTGAACCACGAAGACATGAAGGACACGAAGACGGGAAAAGAGAAGAAGGAAAGAGAAATTTCTTCTCCGCTCCTTCGTGCTCTTCGTGCCTTCGTGGTTCAACGCGTTTGGTGAGGTTGTTGATACTGCGGAGAGGAGCGAGCGAAGATGGGTATTCCAGGGAAGGTGATTATCACAGCGGCGATTACGGGCGGCGTGCATGTGCCGTCCCAGTCGCCCTATCTGCCGATCACGCCGGATCAGATTGTGGACGAATGCGTGCGGGCGTGGGAGGCGGGCGCGGCGGTCGCGCATATCCATGTCCGTGACCCGGAAAATGGGCGACCGATTCCTAGTATGGCACTCTTCCGCGATGTCGCCGAGCGCGTGAAGCGGCGGTGCGACATTGTCCTCTGCACGACGACGGGCGGCGCGCCGGGCATGAGCCACGAGGAGCGCGTTGGCGTCGTCCGGGAACTCGCGCCCGAACTCGCCTCCTGCAACATGGGCTCGATGAACTTCTCCCTCGCCCCGCTCGCCGACCGTATCAAGGATTACCAGCATGACTGGGAGAAGCCATTTTTGGAGCGGACGGAAGACAATATCTTCGCCAATACCTTTACGAGCATGCGCTACTTCCTCGAAACGATGAACGAACAGGGGTCGCGACCCGAACTGGAAGTCTACGACGCGGGTATGGTCAACAACGCCGCGTTCATGATTCAAGCGGGCGCGCTCAAACGGCCCGTCTATATTCAGTTCGTGCTCGGCATCCTCGGTGGCCTGCCCGCAACGGTCGAGAACCTCGTCTTGCTCTATAACCAGGCGCGGCTCTTGCTCGGCGAGTTCGAGTGGTCTGTCGCGGCGGCGGGGCGATTCCAGTTCCCGATTGGCGTTGCGGCGCTGGCAATGGGGGGCAATGTGCGCGTCGGTCTGGAGGACAATGTCTACCTCAACAAGGGGCAACTGGCGAAGAGCAACGGCGAACAGGTGGCGAAGATGGTCCGTATCATCCGCGAATTGAGTCTCGAACCCGCCACCCCGGACGAAGCCCGCCACATCCTGCACCTCAAGGGTCTCAGCGAAGTGGCGTTCTAAGGGATAATTGAACCACGAAGACACGAAGAGCACGAAGAAGAGAAAAAGGTTGAATGAATTCCCTTACTCCTTTGTGGTCCTTCGTGTCTTCGCGGTTCAATCGGTTTCTCGGGAAGGACTATGCGGTGACAGTGTCAGGATGGGTACCGGAGGTGCGGGAGTTCACGCGGGGGATGATGGCGAAGCACGATGTGCCGGGGTTCGCGATGGCGGTGGCGCACGATGGCGTGGAAGTCTACGCGGAGGGGTTTGGGGAACGCGCGATCGGTATGGGGACGCTCGTGACGCCGGATACGGTCTTCGGGGTGGCCTCGGTGACGAAGTCGTTCACCGCGCTGGCGATCATGCAATTAGCGGAAGCGGGCAAACTTTCCGTGGCTGATCCGGTGACACGCTATTTGCCAGAGTTCCGCATGCCGGACCCGGAAGCGACACACGTGATCACGCTACATCACTTCCTCTCGCACACCGCTGGATTGCCGCCGTTGCCCTCCCGATTTTTCGCGTTCGCGCGCTCGATGGCGAATGATCCCGCCGCCGGGAGCAAGCCCACCTGGTCCGCCGATCATGCGCCGATTGATACATACGAAGACCTGATGGCCTACCTCGCTGAAGGCGGCTATACGTTGCTCGGGCCACCCGGCGCGCAATTTAGTTACTGCAACGAGGGGTTCGCTCTTCTGGGCGCGATCATCGAGCGGGTGAGCGGGCAGCCGTACGAGGCATACGTGCAGCGGCATATTCTCGACCCGGCGGGGATGACCCACAGCACGTTCGATGTGGCAACGCTCCGCACCTTCCCGGAGGTTGTCACCTTCCATGCTGCACGGGAAAACAATGGACAGCGGGAGATCTACGCCGCGCCGAACTGGCTCTATTCATCGGTCTGGTCGCCCGCCGGTGGGCTGAATTCGACAGTGCGGGATTTGCTGCATTATCTGGAAATCTACCGGACAGGCGGCATGGTCGGGGACGAACGATTGCTTTCCGCCGAGGGTGTTGCGCGGATGACGACACCCCACGCGCCGCGCAGCAGTCCCGGCTCCTCCTACGGCTACGGCCTCGGTGTGATCCCGGACTATCACGGTCTGAAACTGATCACGCACGGCGGTGGACGTAAAGGGATTTCCGCCGAAGTGATTGCCGTGCCCGAAACGGGATTCACTGGCGCGGCGATTGCCAACCTCGCGGGCGTTCCCGTCGCCACGGTGACGCTCGCGGCCCTGAACCGGATGCTCGGCCTGCCCATAGAGACCAAAATCGAGGAATACGTGGACGCCACCTGTCCGTCCGAGCGTCTGCCCATGTACGCCGGGACCTATCGCGCGGGGGAAGGGCAGAACATCACCGTGACTGCTGAAGAGGGCGCACTTATCTACGCCTTTGAGGGTAAGCGGCTCGTTGCTCGCCCAGTTGGTGAACATGCCTTCGTCGTGAACACTGAAACGGGCGAAACCTCTACCCATTTCCTCACCGCCGATGGCGCGCCCGCATCAGCAATGGCAATGGGTAGTCGAATCATCCCGCGAGAGGAAATGCAGTGATGGATGCGCAGGTTTGCCAGGCATTGGTCCGCTGATGAAAGTTGCCTTTCGCCCTCCTAACGTGACCTAAAACTCGTTACTGCCCACTGCCTCACATTGACAAATCTCATCAAACAGTGATAAATTCGTGGCGTCGTACAAACTGAACTGTGGGTTTTGTGTACTTTGCGGTTAGTCAGGAAGGTGTCCGCGTGCTCGTGCGCGGCGCGGAATGGAGAGAGGCGAGATGACAGAGAAACAGCTAACCCGGCGCAGCATCCTTGGTCTCGCAGCGGGTTCCGCCGCTGCGGCGCTCCTTGCTGCCTGCGGTGGTGGGAGCAGCGCGACCAACACGCCGAGTACCGGCGGGGCCAAAGCAACCACGATCCAGGGCGGCACCGGCGGGCAGACCCCCGCCCCAGCGGCGGCAACGAGTGCGCCCGCCGCGACAGCCGCGTCGAGTAGCGCTGCGGTAGCAACGAAACCTGCTGGATCAGTGGCGGTATCCACCGCACCGGCGGCGAGCGCGGCATCCTCCACGACGACCGCGAGCACAGGGGGTCTCCTGCCGCTCCCACCTGCCACCCCGAATCCGAATGTAAAAGGCAATGTTCTTTACTGGCAGACGACCTTCGACGATCCGAACCTGCCGAGCGCGAAGTACCACGACCAGTGGCTCCCCTCGCTCAAGACGACGCTGCCGAATGTCACGATCAAGGAGGAGCAATTCTCTTACAACGACATGCTTGACAAGCTGCGTGTCGCGAGCCGCGCGGGTCAGGGGCCGGATACTATCGTCGTGCCGATCCTTTGGGGGCCGGAGTTCGCATATGCCGGCGCGCTGTCGGAGATCAACCTTGCGGACCTAGGCTTCAAGGCGGAGAACTTTTGGCCAGGTGCCTTGAAGTCCCTGACCGTCAACGGGAAACTGTACGGTGTTCCCACCAACAATGAGACGATGGCGATGGCATACAACACCGACATCTTCCAGAAGGCGGGTCTCGATCCGACTAAGGGGCCAGACACATGGGAAGATGTCAAGAATTTCTCTAAGCAGATCAAGGAGAAGACGGGCAAGGCGGGCTTCGGCCTCGTCGCGAAACTGAACGCGGGCAACACGCCATTCCGCTACATGCCACTCAGCTGGGCGTATGGCGGCGGTGCGCTCGACGAAGCGACCGATAACCCGACTTATCAGAAGTCCATGTTCGACAGCGACGGCAATATCCAGGCGTTGCAGTGGATCCAGGACGTGTACACGAATGGCTGGGCACCACAGTCGTCGCTGACGAACACGCAAGTCGAGGTGCGGGACCTCTTTGTCTCCGGCGAAGTGGCAATGATCATTGATCTCCCCGGTGTCTACAATATCGTCAAGAACAAGACGCCGGATGTCGCCGCGAAGATGGCCTTCACGCTGATGCCGAAGGGACCGGTGCGCCGTGCCGCCGTCTTTGGCGGTTCGAATATGATCGTCTTCAAGAGCGCGAAAGATCAGGAAGCGGCGAAAGCGGTCGTGAAGGACCAGACATCGCCGCCGTGGTCACTGCGCCTGCACTATGAGTCCTCCAACCCGGGCAACCGCGATGGCTTCAACTTGCCGGAAGAGAAGATCCGCGAGGAGAACACGAAGTTCCTCGACGTGACGATCCAGATGCTCCAGTATGGCATCTCCTTTCCTGCTATCCCGGAATCGTCCGATATCATGAACCTTTACGTCCCGCAGATGATGCAGGACGTGATGACCAAGGCGAAGACGCCACAGCAGTCCGGGCAGGATACCGCCAAGAAGATCAATGACCTGATCGCCAAGCGGAAATAGCGATGCGCATTGGGCAATGAGGGGAGGCGACCTCCCCTCATTGCTTTCCCAGAAAATGGGGTGCAGTCGGTACTACTTTGAGGGTGAAACGGTGGGGCAGGCTGGAAAGCCTGCCCCACCGTTCTCCTTATCGGTTCCTGTCATTATGCACGTTGGGAATGCTACGGATCAGTGGCGATCACTCCCCAGCGATCGTCGGTAACATCGTTGCACGCATCGGCCACGCGGGTGGCATCTCCAGTCTCCGGCGTGCGCCATTCCTGCGCCCATTCGCCGACCGCGTCCATCGCACCCCGCAACGCCTGACCCTTTTTCGTCAGTTGGTAAGTGATTGTGACCGGCGTGGTCGGGATAACCGTGCGCTGTACGATCCCTTCCGCCTCCAGTTCCTTGAGACGTTCTGAGAGCATGCGATCGCTCAAACCGGGGACCGCCGCCGTGAGCGCGCAGAAGCGCTCCGCCCCATGACTGAGAGCGAGCAGGATCGCCCCCGTCCAGCGGCGGCCGATGAGTTCAATTGCGCGATGGTAGTATGGGCAGATGCCGCCCGTCCGCTCTTCGTCTTTCATACTGCCATTCTTACATATGATAAGCCCCTTGACAAGTGTACGTCTGCTCATTACACTTACTCATCGTAAGCCGCTTGTCGGTGTGGGTGTCCGCGCCGACTATTGGAAAGGGAGATGTACATCAATGAGCACAACGCAGACGAAGACGAGCACATGGGCAATTGATTCGGCGCACTCGGCGGGGGAGTTCGCTATCAAACACATGATGATCTCGACGGTACGGGGGCATTTCAAGATCACCGAGGGGCAGATCGTCCTCAATGAGGAGAACCATACCGCCTCCTCCGTGACCGCAACGCTTGACCCGAAGAGCCTCAATACGCGCGAGGAGAAGCGCGACGCCCATCTCCAAAGTGGCGACTTCTTTGAGGCGGAGAAATATCCCGCGATCACCTTCCAGAGCACACGCGTCGAGAAGGTGAGCGACACCGACTGGAAAGTCTTCGGCAACCTGACCTTCCACGGCATGACCAAAGAAGTCACACTGGAGGTGGAAGAGGGTGGGGAAATCAAGGACCCGTATGGCAAGCAGCGCCGGGGCTTCACCGCCGAGACGACGATCAATCGCAGCGATTGGGGCGTGACGTACAACGCCGTGCTTGAGGCGGGCGGCGTGATGGTCAGCGACAAAGTGAAGATCACACTCGACATCTCTGCCGTTCGCCAGGACTGATCGGCGAAGGAGGGAAAGTACGGGCACGGCGCCGCAGGCGTTGTGCCTGCTGACAATGCAGAGCAGAGGAACAATGCAAATGACCACATCAGTGCGTACAGCATCAGCGACGGCAATTGACCCCGCGACGACGGTTGCCCTCCTCTCCCTCACCGTCTCTAATCTCGACCGCTCGGTGGCGTTTTATACCGAGGGTATCGGCTTCACGATTCTCCAGCGGGATGAGACAACCGCAACGCTTGGCGTCGCCGGGACGCCCGTACTTCTCCTCACGGAACGTGCGGAGGCGCGGCCGTGGCCACGGGAGCAAGTGAGTCATACCGGCCTCTATCACTTCGCCATCCTCCTGCCGACGCGGACGGATCTCGGCCGCTGGTTGCAGCACTGGCTCGAACGCGGCTTCCCGCTGCCCGGCCAGGGCGATCATCTGGTTAGCGAAGCCTTGTATCTCTCAGACCCCGACGAGAATGGCATCGAGGTCTACCGCGACCGGCCGCGCGATGAGTGGCAGTGGGCGAATGGGCAGGTGCGGATGGGGACCGGCCCGGTTGATATCCGGGGCTTGCTGGCTGATGCCGAGCGTGCTAACGAACCGTGGACTGGCCTGCCCGCAGGCACGCGGCTCGGGCACATCCACCTCCAGGTCGGTGACATCGCGCAGGCGGAGACGTTCTATCATGACATCCTCGGCTTCGACATTGTCGCCGGAATGCCGAGCGCACTTTTCGTCTCTGCCGGTGGCTACCACCATCACATCGGGCTGAACACCTGGCACAGCAAGGGTGCGACCCCGGCGCCTGCGGACATGGTCGGCCTGCGCTCCTTCACGGTTAATTTTTCTACCGAGGATGCCCGTCAAGCAGTCCTCGCTCGCATCGCGGCGGCCGGTCTCACCACCACGCAGATCGGTGATGCCGTCGTCGTCCAGGACCCGTGGCGAAACACGTTGCTCTTGGAGGTCGGTCCGCCACATCAGCAATGAAATGGGAGTTCGGAGTTCGATGTTCGCAGCGGTGATGTTCCCCACTACGAACATCGAACTCCAAACTGTGTTATTGATCCATTACCGAGCCATCCTCGTGTAGCCGGGTGAGAACCGCGCGAGGCTTGTAGGGATGACGTTCGGCGGCGTCCTCGGCAAGTTCGATACCGATGCCGGGTGCGTCGGGGATGATGAGGTAACCGCCCTCACGCTGCACCGTCGTCTTCACCATCTCGGTCTTCGGTGGTCGGTCCTCACCGAGTGGGTATTCCTGCAAGGCGAAGTTCGGGATACAGGCTGCCAGTTGGATGCATGCTGCCGTGCTAACTGGGCCGAGTGGGTTATGCGGCACGACCCCAACGTGCCGTGCCTCCGCCAATGCCGCGATCTTCTTCGCACCTGTCAAACCGCCGCACATACAGACATCGGGCCGCACATACTGCACCGCCCCACGCGCCAGCAGCATCTCGAACTCATAGATCGTGTGTAGCCGCTCGCCCGTCGCGATCGGGATGCTAATGTGCTGCGCGATCAGCGCCATCGCGTCGAAGTTGTCCGGTAACGTCGGGTCTTCGTAGAAGAAAGGATGATACGGCTCGATGCCGCGCGCCAGCACGATCGCCTCTGCCGGGGTCAGTTGCCGGTGAATCTCGATGCATAAATCCACCGCGTCTCCGACCGCCTCGCGGTACTGGCGCACTGTCTCGATCGCGTCACCCATCCGAGCGGCGTGCGTCTTGAAATACGGCTGATCGCGCGGGTCGTCGGTGAAGGGAGTCAGGTGACCAACCGCTGTGAAGCCCTGCGCCTTCGCGTCAATGCAGCCCTGTACGAGTTCCTCGCGCGTTTGGCCAAAGACGTGGTAGTAGACGCGAGCCTTGTCGCGGGTTTTGCCACCGAGTAGTTGGTAGCAGGGCACGCTGAAATGCTTGCCTGCGATGTCCCACAAGGCGATGTCAATCGCGCTGAGCGCTCCCATGATTGCCGCACCACGGAAGTGCGTCCAGCGGTAGAGGTAATTCCAGTGGTGCTCGATGCGCAGCGGATCCTGGCCAATCAGGTAGCGCTTGAAGGTCTCGACGACCGCCGCCGATGCCTCAAGGAAGCCCCAGGAGCCGGATTCGCCTAATCCGGTAATACCGGCATCGGTGTGAACCTGCACAAAGAGGTAGCGGTCTACCGCAATGGTTTCGATGGCCGTGATCTTCATGTGCCTTCCCCCTCAATTTACTCAGCGATCCTCCATGGCGCTACTCTACACCAATCGGCAAAAGGAGCGGGCACGAGCTGCACGCGCGTTGACAGCCGCTTTCGCACAGTGATACGTTGCCGACAGCGACATGCGACAAAGGAAAAAGGAAAAAGGAAAAGGGTGGCAGCAAGCTTCTAGCCTGTCCTCTCTAACGCTACCACCGGCAACTTCAGCGCGAAAGGAAATCTCGAATGGTGCATCATCTCGGTCGGCGCGATGTCCTGAAATTGGCTGCGGGGTCCGCTGTTGCCGCTCTGCTAGCCGCTTGCGGGGGAGGCAGTAGCGCGATCAATACGCCAAGCGGCGCGAAGCCCGTGCAGACGGCGCTCCCCGGTGCCACCGGGGGGCAGACGCCCGCCCCCTCCGGCACACTCTCCGGCGGCACGGGCGGCCAGACCCCGGCTCCTGCCGTGACGAGCGCGACGGCTGCCACAGCAGCCGGAACCCGAAGTGCGGCATCGTCTGTGGCGAGCGCGGCGTCGCCAGCGACAAGCAGTAGTACGCCTCTCAGCACGCCAAATCCGGCGATTAAAGGCACGGTCAAGTACTGGCAGCAGACGTACGACGATCTCAATGTGCCAAGCGCCAAGTTCCACGACGATTTCCTCAACGCCATCAAGACGACGCTACCGAACGTCAATGTCACGGAAGAACAGGTCGCGTATGCAGATATCCTCGGCAAACTGCGGACGGTGATCCGTGCAAATCAGCCGCCGGACATGGCGGAGATTCAGTTGACCTGGGCACCGGAATTGGCTGCGACGGGCGCGCTCGTGGAACTCAATCTCGCGGACTTCGGCTACCGACCGGAGCAGTTCTGGCCGGGTGCATTGCGTGGTTCGCTCTGGCAGGGCAAACTGTACGGTATCCCCAAGCGGAACGAGACGATGGCCTTTATCTACAATATGGAGATCTTCGCGAAGGCGGGACTCGATCCGAACAGGGGGCCGGAGACGTGGGAGGATGTCAAGAACTTCTCCAAGCAGATCAAGGAGAAGACCGGCAAGCCGGGATTCGGCCTCGCCGCCAAACTGAACAATGGCAACACACCATATCGGTACATGCCGATCGCCTGGGCCTATGGCGGCGCGGCGCTCGATGAGACGGACGACGCTCCGAAGTATGAGAAATCGAATTTCGATAGCGCGGGCAATATCGCCGCTTTGCAGTGGGTTCAGGATGTCTACACCAATGGCTGGGCACCGCAATCCTCGCTTACGAACTCGCAGACCGAGATCTACGATCTCTTTATCGCTGGCGAAGTGGCGATGATGATTGACAAGCCGTCCGCCTACCCGATCATCAAGAACAAAGCGCCGGACGTGGCGGCGAAGATGGCCTACAGTCTTTATCCAAAGGGGCCGGTGCGCCGTGCCGTCGTCTTCAATGGCTGGAACTGCGTCGTTTTCAAGGGCGCGAAAGATGTGGATGCGGCAAAAGCAGTCGTGCGCGAGATGACCTCGCCCCTCTGGTCGCTACGGCTCTCCTACGAATCCTCCAATCCCGGCAATCGCGATGCCTTCATGCTCCCTGAACAGCAGCAGCGCGTCAAGGAGATCAAGTTTCTCGATGTCGCGACCGAGATGATGCAGTACGGCATCTCCTTCCCTGCCATCCCGGAAGCGGGTGACATCATGAACCTCTATGTCCCACAGATGATGCAGGACGTGATGACCAGGGCGAAGACGCCGGAACAGTCCGCCAAAGATACCGCCAGAAAGGTCAACGATCTGATCGCCAAGCGAAAGTAACGCGTAACGCGTAGCGGAACGTTTCCTCGGTACTGCGTTTTGCTCGCTGCTGTTGCCCAGTGATTGTGTCACGTCGCTGCGGGAAGGCGCGCTTCCAGAAGATCGTCGCCCTCGCATCAAGCCAAAGGTATGGCATCCCTCTCTCTCCGATGCGTACGATCATCCATGCGGTGCCACTCCCGGACGGCAAGCAACAGGCATGTAAGCAGTGGCAGCGCGACACCGACTGCGGCCGTAATGGCGTGGCTCGCCCGTAGGCGTGATACATCCCCGGTCGGCCAGCACCTCCAACGGTGCCCCCAGCCGCGCGCCGAAGGATAGCATGAGCGCGATTCGGATGAAGGGGCCGTATGGCAAGAGCGCCAGGAGCGCGAGTGGCAGGGTGGCGTACCAGGGCCAATAGACGGGCGATGCCCGCGCAGAGTCGTAGTAATACTCTTTCACGATAGAGGTGGCGTTATTGCTTCGACTCCTTCCCGCCACCAGGGATAGTTCGTCATCCGCGTTACGACCTTCGGGTGCTCCCATAATCGCCGCAGTTCGC
>JAABUZ0100007105.1_pt1 | contig 13665 bp, 14 predicted proteins | sample 5562091 | NCBI WGS metagenome assembly JAABUZ01 (sample SAMN12813069, study PRJNA571459) | rock metagenome | isolation source: Antarctica rocks | place: Antarctica: Victoria Land, Linnaeus Terrace sud | collected 2015-12-21 | reverse complement strand
GAAGATGGTTCAGTTGTGAAGTACACATGACAATGTGCCGAGTCACTGAGGAGCCGTGTAACGGGAAACTGTTAAGCACGGTTTTGGAGACCAGCGGGGATGGTGACATCCTCGCTGAGTTTACTAATTATGCGGCATTGTCAACAGGTGAGATGGTTGAGCATCCACGCTTTTTCAAATCATCTGCCAACAAACTAGCTAAGCTTCAACAGAGACTTCAGAAGCGCAGAAAGTTTTCGTTACCTTGGAGAATTCTCAAGGTAAAGATTGCTAAGCTGCACCAGCGCATTGCACGACAGCGACTAGATTTTCATTTCTTGCTTGCTTACTGGATTTTCGGGAAGTGTGATGTGTTGTTTGTTGAGGATCTCAAGCTGAAGAACTTGACTAGACGTGCTAAGCCGAAAGTTGATAATCAGGGAAACTGGCTGCCAAATGGTCAATCAGCTAAAGCCGGTCTGAATAAATCGATGCTGGATGCTGCTCACGGTCAGTTTCTCCAGGTGCTTAAGTTTGTGGCATGGAAGCTAGGAAAAGTTGTGAGTGTTGTCGATCCTCGTGGGACATCTCAACACTGCTGGGATTGTCTCAACCGCGTCGGCAAGGAACTTCAGGACAGATGGCATTCTTGTAACTGTGGACAGCAGCTTCATCGAGATGACAACTCAGCCAAGCTGAGCAAAAAGATTGGTCTAATTTGTGCCAATAGTGGGGATGGAGCCGCCTCACTCAAAACTGCTCTTGGTCTTCTGACTGAGGGAAGCCAGCGCTGTACCGCCTAGCGGTCAGCGTCTGGATTGTTCACGAGTCTGGCTTGAAATAATCCAACAAGCGATCGCCTGAATCTGCCCGCACCAATGCGACTACCACATCTGGCAGTCTTGTTAAACCTGGATAAACCAGATAGCGAGGCTCCCAACGCGGTTGGAATTTTTCTTTGAAGCTGTGCAGGCCCTTAAAATTGTAGAACTGATTCAAGTGTTTATAGAGATAGTTCAACACATGCTCTAAGCGCGGAGATTTCTCCGCCTTCGCGACGCCTGAAAGTGCTGAAAGACCTAGATTAAAGCCGTCGTACCCCAGCTTTTGGAAGTGCTGCAACATAGAGGCAAACAAAAATTCCATCGTTCCATTCTCGACCTCGGTACGTCGCCGCATTAGATCAACCGCGACTCTATTCGTTTGATACGCTGGTACCACATTGGCAAAGGCACTAATTTGGCCTTCTGAGGTATAAACAGCTACAACTCTACTGTGACGGACATAAGTATCGTCAAACCAACCGACAGAGAATTGTTTTTCCGCTCCATTCATCAGGTTAAGCCATTCATCACTAACCGCCCTCAGCTGCCGCAGCAAATCATCTGGAATCGGTGGCTCGTAAAACTTGATTTCATACCCAGCCTTAGTGAGGCGATTGATAGCAGTCCTTAAGTTTTGGTTAGCTTTACCCTTGAGGGTAAAAGTTTTGAGATCGACGATAGCTTCTTCCCCAATTTGCAGCACGCGCAAGCCCAAAGAACGGTAGAGGTCGAGGTCATCTGGCAAGGTTTGGTAAAAAGCTGGATACCAATCGTTGCGAAAGCAATAGTGTTGAAACCCTACAATTGCCTCGCGCCGGTCTTCTAGGGGGCCAATCGGGTCTCCCAGTGCGATCGCGCCCCGACCTTTCGGCACATAAGCGATCACACTATGACCCAATGGGCTGAAATAGTAAGACTTATCATACAGCAGCGTAAATCTTGCTAAAGAAGTCCGCCCATACTGCTCCACAATTTCCTGAGCCCGTTGTCGCTCCAATGGATCAGCTGAGTCACGCAGCAACACTGGTCGCAAGAGCATCAACAGCGCATAAGTTAGTGTGACGATGCCTACGGTATAAATCGAATTTGCAAAAAATTCACCATAGCGAGTTTTAGCTTCCAGTCCGGCGTTATCAGCTGTAAAGAACATTGCCAGAGTCTGAAGCAGTGCGTCCTTCAGATTAAAGGTGACCATGTGGTGGTTAACCGTGAATAGCCGGTCTAGGAAGAAAAAGCCTGCCGTCCCATAGGCAAGTGTAAACAGTAATGCCCCAATCAATACTTGAATACCTTGAGCAATCGAAGGACGATCCGACCGAGCGGTAAATACATTCCGCATTAGGACTAATTGGACTAGCAACACCCCAGCCAAGAGACTCTCCTCATAGTCCAATCCTTTCACCAACTGGCTAATGATTGATATAACTAACAAACCAACTGTTAGCAACCAGGCAACCCGCTTGCGTCTTAACAGATTAGTTGCCAGTGTCAGCAGCACAAAGCCAGTAATCGCAGCGAACAGATGCCCACCCGCCCGAATGTAGAAGGGAAAAAATTGCTTCAGCAACGCTGTGCGTTGTGGCAAGCTAGGTGTCACAGCAGACAGTAAGTTGACCACGCCCACCAAGCCAGTTAAAAGTGACGCCGTCCATAGCCCAATTCGAGTGCGTCGCGTCAGCAAAGTACCTCCTCACCTATTGACAACTTTCATAACTAAATACCGTTTGCCAGCACAGAGAAACTGGCGACTCCCCAGCTGCCCCTGATCCCTAGCCCCCAACCCCTTCTTGTTGGTATAATTTTAGGGGGCTGGGGAAGCAGAGAGTGATGAATTCCTTCCAGGAATTGAGCCAACGGCTATCTTATACTGCTCTCCTACATAATTCAATGAGTCTGCCAGATGCTTGTGAAAGTAGTTCCAGCCCACATCCGGACCTGAAATGCCATGGCCGCCTGGAAAGACACGGAACTCATTGGCAATGCCCAAACTATCCAACGTCTGATGAAACTGCTCAGTAGAGGCAAGAAATCTAGGATCCCCTTGCCCAACATCTAGATATACACGCAATCGCTGACGGTCAAGCAAAGGCAGTTGTTTAACCAGGTATTGTGGGCTATTAGTAGGACCACTAGAGTCAGTAAAGTAACCACCATGGCTAAACAGAATATTAAAGTTGTCCAAGTGGCGCAAACCGATATTAAAAGCTCCCCAACCCCCTGAAGAAAGCCCTCCAATTGCCCAAAACTGAGGCGACTCCAGTGTTCGATAGCGCGATTTAACTACTTGAACCAACTCAGAGCCAATCATTGTACCCACCTTACCATTGGGACCGTCGTAGTATTGAGGATCCCAGAGGGGACTGGAGCCCCGGTTATCATTACCGTCTGGTGTAATGATAATCGATGCAGCTAGCTTATTTTGCTTGTAGAGAGAATGCAGCACAGCCGAGGCAGCAATCTTCTCCTCCCAAGCACGAGCATCATCATGTCCACCGTGCAGCAGGAAAATCACTGGATAGCGTTGTTTGGGGTGCTGGGCATAGCTAGCCGGTAGAATCACGCCATAAGTACGGACTTCACCCATAGCGGCACTATTGAACGTTTCCAGGTGAAACTTCAAGCTTTTGTCTTGTTTCACCTGAGGACGGTCTAACTGAGGGGCACCTTCAATAAATACATACCAGTATCCGATCCCTGCTAATAAAGCAACTGTACCCGCTGCACCAAACCCCAAAAGTCTTTTAAATCGCAACTTCAAGTCTCACCACCTCTGTTCCTAGATTTGCGTCGCGTACTGTACCATAACCAGATGCCGGTGATTGCCAGGGTGAGTAAACCTAGAGCATTGAGGAACACATAGATTGTCTCTAGATTCAGGCTGCCAAAGTGACCCTTGTGCCAAGCGAGCAACCAGTTGAAATCTTCCCCCTTGCCTCCAAGATCAACAATTTGATAGAGAACTCCTGTAATCAACGTCAGTAGAACCGGCAGAATCATAATCGGGGCAAGTTGGCGGTGGAGTTGACGCAGACGAGCCTGGGGAATTCTCATGGCAGGGTTTTCCTAAACTATAAACAACAGCGATATGCTTCCGAGCAAGCTTTACTTGCCGCCGGTTATGAGTTATCAGAGCAATCGGCTCTGAAGCCAATTGTAATAATTTCTCTAACAATCCGATTTTAGTTGTGACAGTTATAGCAATTTTCATGATTAGTGAGATACATCTTCCGTCGGCGAATGTGCTATTATATATATGTTTGGGGAATTTTTTATAAAAAATCCCTATTAGGGATTGAAATACAGAGCTAAGCTGCTCCGCATTTTGCGTTACATATTTTATGTGTAGGTAGGGAGTGGGCAGTGGGGTTCTTGAGATGGATATTTTAATTGTTGAGGATGAACCGGAAATCGCCCGGCTTATCCAGATGAGTTTAGAAACAGAAGGATTTTCCTGCTACAGCTGCCGGGATGGACTGAGTGCATTGCGGGTTTTTCAGGAACAACAACCGGATTTAATCATCCTCGACTTGATGCTCCCTGGTTTGGATGGGCTGGAAGTGTGTGCCCGAATCCGACAGAAACCGGGTGCAAAAGACCCCTATATTTTGATGCTAACGGCTAGGGGTGAGGAAATCGACCGCGTTATTGGCTTGTCTACTGGAGCGGATGATTACCTCGTCAAACCCTTTAGTCCTAGAGAGTTAGTCGCCAGAGTCCGGGCGCTATTGCGACGGAGCCTGCGGCAAGCAGGTCTTCATCAAATATATCGTACCAAGCATTTTATAGTTGATATGGAGCAACGCTCAGTCCTACGCCAGCTCAGTCCTAATTCATCTGAAATCCTGGACTTAACAAACTTGGAGTTTAACCTGTTAACTACGTTTGTCAGCAATCCTGGTCGAGTGTGGAACCGCACCCAGATAATTGACAAACTTTGGGGCAGCGACTTTTTTGGTGATGAGCGGGTGGTGGATACTCATGTTGCCCGGTTGCGAAAAAAAATTGAGCCTGACCCTGCCAATCCAACTTTTATTAAAACTGTTGTTGGCGTTGGCTATAAGTTTGAAGACCCAGGTGTTTAGTGATGTCAATGTCTAAAGTGGGGTTGCGATCGCGGCTGTTTTTTTCCCACTTACTTGTAATGATAGTGGGAGTAGGCAGCCTCGTCATTATTGGCAAAGTGTCTTCCCCTCGCCTTTTTGTCCTGAACCTCGAACAACTCGAAGGCAGGGGGTTCCATATTCGCTATGCCCATGCCGAACTGGTGAAAGGCTTCGAAATTGCCTGGAGTCGCAGCACCTTCTGGTCAGTCATCGTCGGCGCAACGGCAGCTGGGGGGTTGAGTTATTTGGTGTCAAAACGGATCATGCAGCATTTGACTGATATGGAACAAATTACCCAAAAGTTTGCCTCAGGCCAGCTAGATGAGCGCCTGCCTGCAAGTGACATTCCAGAACTCAACCGACTCGGTGCAAGTTTTAACCGCATGGCTGCCAGTCTTGAAGGGGTGGAACAGCGGCGTCGGGAACTGATTGGAGATCTGACCCATGAGCTGCGGACGCCACTAACGATTGTGCGAGGTTACCTGGAGGAACTTGCCGACGGCAGGATTTTACCGTCTCCAGAAATTTATCTGCAACTAGCAAGAGAAACAAAGCGCTTAGAGCGGTTAGTTAACGATTTGCAAGAATTGTCGAAGGCAGAGGCCGGTTATCTACCAATTAATCTGCACCCAGTCAATTTGCGTCCCCTGTTAGAGTCATTAGTGGAAAAGTTTTCTGACCAAATACTCGAAGATGGCCCAGTCCTGCGATTAGAGTGTCCACCCCAGCTACCCCCTGTATTGGCAGATATTGATCGCACAGAGCAGGTGCTGGTCAACCTGCTTGGTAATGCGTTGCGTTACACTACCAAAGGTTCAATTACTATCCGGGTCTGGACTGAACCCAGAAAACTCTGGTTCGCGGTGATTGATACAGGTATCGGTATTGCCCCAGAGGATTTGCCCCATGTATTTGAGCGCTTCTGGCGGTCTGATCGCTCCCGCGCTCGACATTCTGGAGGAACTGGCATTGGTTTAGCTATCTCCCGCCGGTTAATTGAACTTCAAGGTGGTCAGATATCGGTTAAAAGCAAGCCTGGCAAGGGTAGCACCTTTCGTTTTTTCCTACCCTTAGCTTAACGATTCCTAGCTATTACAAGCAATTGACATCCGTTCATCATATAACCGTCATATCCGGTTGTTAACATGGATAGTATCAAACTTTAGCTTGTGCCAATGTACAGTTAGTCGGTTACTTGTTGATTGTTCTTTGCCATCAAGCATGAACTATGAACAAAAAATAACAGACTATAGGCGAAGGAATTAAACTGACTTGACATAACAATTATCAAAATATTTAAATGTTGTTTTACTGATGGTTCCTATTTTTTTAGCTATGTTGCTGGTTAGTCTACTCACTCTATCCGGGTTAGCTGGTATCGCCTACTTATTCCCTCACAATCATCCCCAAGATTAGGCAAAACTGCTAACACCGTGATGACTTCTAAAAGACTATCTTTTATGCGATTTGAGTACGCATTAACTTAGTATATTTACTGAATACGTTTTTCTCATTACTAGTTTTAAATCTGAGGAAAATACTGATGTCAAATTATTGCCTACGCTATTAAGATGAATCATCGGTTTAAAACGGAATTTGACTTATTTAGCTAATTGATTAATATATCTAATTTTAAACTGAATTAGCTAAATAATTTTAGCTAAAACTAAAAAGCATAATTTGAAATATGTTTGAAGATGCTTAAATGTTGAATAAATTTAATCAGAGCGGAATTTAGACGTTATTGAGGGGTACTTGCTGTGAAACTAATTTTAGCCGCTTTGGCGGTTAATTACCTGCTAATGGCTCCTTGTTTTTTCATGAGATGGCTAGAATTATTTGAAAAAGATACTAGTATGACCTCAGAGGATAGGCTGAGGTCTAAGTGGATTTTGGTTTTAGCAACAATCTTATGGCCTGTTGTTGTTCCTATCGCTTACCTAGAACTTTTGAAAGCACAAAAACTTAATCATCCCATAGGACGTATCCGTAATTAAGTACTCAAGCCACTCGCGTCCTCTTTTTAGGGAGGGAAGAGGCAGGGGAGCTCCAGGGGCAAGGCTTTTCTCTTGCCCCTGGAGCCCATAAAGGTGAATAGCAACAAAGCTACTGTGCCTCAGCAGCAGGAAAATCACCGGGACGCACCTCTAAGCTGAGGGTCTGCCCATGCCGACGCACATCCAGTCGCACATTGCCACCGACAGAGCTATTTTCTACTGCCTGTTGTACGGTGTTAGGGTTTGTAACTGTTTGGCCGTTGAGCTTTTGGATCACATCTCCAGCGCGTACTCCACTTTTAGCAGCAGGGGAATTTGGCATTACTTTGACGACTAAGACACCTTGATCCTCATCAACACTCAGACCACTATTGGGGTCTGAGTTGATTTTTTGTTTCAGATCAGGCGTCAGCGCCGCCATCTGAATCCCCAGGTAAGGATGTTCTACCTTGCCTTTGGCTACCAGTTGAGTAGCAATGCGTTGAGCGGTATTGATCGGAATCGCAAAGCCTATTCCTTGGGCACCTTGGATGATGGCTGTGTTCATCGCAATTACTTGACCGCGAGCATTCAGCAATGGTCCGCCGGAGTTACCAGGATTAATCGCTGCATCAGTTTGAATAAACTGGACTCGCTCACCGGGAGCGCCCACCAGATTACTGGAGCGCCCAACCGCACTGATAATGCCACTGGTTACGGTATTGTCAAAACCTAGAGGATTACCGATGGCGATCGCCCATTCACCAGGCTTGAGCTGGTCTGAGTTGCCCAAAGGAATTGTTGGCAGGTTGTTAGCCTGAATTTTGACGACTGCGACATCTGTCACTGGGTCGGCACCTATTACCTTGCCTTTAAAGCTACGACCATCCTTTAGCGTTACGTTTACAGTATCAGCGCCATTAACCACATGGGCATTGGTGAGAATGCGACCATCAGAACCCATGATGAAGCCCGAGCCAATCCCCTGTTCAACCTGCCTTTGGGATTGCCTTGGCGATTGAGAACCAAAGAATTGGCGGAAAATGGGGTCATTAAATATCTCTGGTGCCTGACTGGTTACTGTTCGAGAAGTGTTAATTCGAACCACAGCTGGCCCGCTCTTCTCTACCACATTAGTAACAAAGTTGGGGTCTGTCGCTGCTGGTAATCCGGAAGCCAGCTTCTGACTAACTGGAGGGGTAGACGCTTGAGCAGCAGACACCTGAGATGATTGCTGATGGTTTGAAGCGAAATAGCTACCTGAAAATGCGGCACCAGCTCCTAGCAGCACTAGCGATAGAGAGCTAACTGCCTTTTGCCAAGGGTTAGCGCTATGGAGTTTGGGGGCTGAAGCGTTGAAGGAGATGCTGTTAGATTTTTCTGACGAGTTGTCCCGATCTTGTGGTTGGGTTTGCATAGTAAAGATGAAGGCGGAAGGATGAAGGCAGAATCAATTCATCATTCTGACTTCTACATTACAAATTTAAACATTCTTTGTGGCGTCGTTGTTACAGCGGTGTTGCGCTATCATGAAAGATTTTCTGGCTTGGGTGGAGCCAGGAGGCGATATCTGTTTTTGTCAGTTTTTGTCCTTTGATAGTGAAAATACTGATCTCGAATTATTACCTAGAGTAGTAAGATAAATCATCACAGCAACATAAAATATTTCACGATTCAAGTTAAGTAAATTTAACAATTTGAATGACGTGGACGCAGCTTATGTTACAAGCACTTAAAAAAACTACAAAAAAGTTTTGAGAGTGAGTTGTTTTTAAGGAGTATCTAGTATGGAACCTACTCTAACCACTTCAGTATTTGTTTACCTGGTTATAAGCTCCTATTTTTTCACGAACTGGTTAAAATTCTTCAAGCGGAAGCCCAGGTTATCTCCAGAAGAGATATTCCTATCTTTTGTGATTTTAGTCGTAGCAACTATCTTATGGCCTGTTGTTGTTCCTATCTCTTACATGGACCTCTTAAAAGCCCGAACTCCTCATTCCAGCAGGATTATTCCTATTCTCAGGAGCAATGTTTCTGTTTAGTCTGATGTGGGTCCCTGAATAAATTGAGGTCGTGCCAGATGGTTTGACTTCAGCTGTTGCTCTAGGGCAATCCAATCTTCTTGCTCAATATATTCAATTAGCGCTTCGAGGTGGTGGTGATAGTGTTGGAGCGATCGCAACAATTCTAGCCGGTTGTAACGCGCCATCATCACCCCCAACTCAGGATTACCGCCCCCCACACGGCTGGTATCCCGAAACCCAGAACTAGCTAGCTGTTGCGCTAATGTCAAAACAGCTGGGTCGGTTTCACTCATACAGGCGGCAATCAACGCAGCACTGCTCATAACCGGCAAATGAGAGATCCAGCTCACTGCCCGGTCGTGTTCATCCGGGCAACAATGATAGATACTAGCTTGGAGCTGGATTGCAATTTTCTCAACAGTTTTCAGCGCCTGAAGTGGTGTCGTTGCCACTGGTGTCAGCACATAAGGCTTCAGCGCAAATAAACCCAATTGGGCGGCTTCAATGCCTATCTCCGCCTTCCCCGCCATTGGATGTCCACCAACAAAATTAGACCAAAGGGGAGTTATCGCCTCGACAATCGGTGCTTTGACCGAACCCACATCAGTTAAAACCGTACTGGGGGAAAGATAGGGGATTAGCTGCTCTACAGTAGGAACGATTGCCGCCAGGGGCGTACAAATAAACACTACCTCTGCCGCTGCCAGTAAAGCGGGATCAACACTGGCATCATCCACAACCCCCCGCGCGATCGCCCGTTCACACGTTGATGCACGCCGACTAAACCCTAAAACCTGATGTCCTTGGGAGCGTAAATCTAACCCCAAAGAGCCACCAATCAGTCCAAGTCCTACAACCCCAATGTTCATTAAAAAATTACGGGTGCGATGTGATAGTATAGATTGTAATAACTCTTTTATCTGGCCCATAATACCAAAATATTCTCCAGGCACCGGGAGTTTTATTCTCTACATAAGCTTCAAACATTTTTTCTCCTTTAGGGCCTGAGAGCGATTTATAATCGTGGCTTTTGAGGCTGGGGTGGCGCAGGTTATTTTCCATGTACCCCAGGATTTTCTGAACCTTATTATATTTTTTAGGCACTGTTGTGTTCAGCAGACGCAATGTTTCTAGGGCTTGCGTTGAAAATAGCAGCCTGTGTTGCATTAGTCATCTTCTAAATCTGCGTACTGAGCAAAAGAGCCTAAGTACTGAACCTCCCCTGCTTGTGCCTGTCTTAGCCCGCGTTCTAGGGAAGCCCAAACCATGGGGTTTTGCCAGATCCACAATTCTGCTTCGGGAATACTATCAGCATTTTTGACCATAAAACTGGTTTGGCGTCGCAGCTGAAAAAGAATTTTCCCAAGTATGCTTGATTCTGCGTATGTCTTTTGCACTAATTTTACAGAATCGTCAGCATTCAAAACTTCAAATGCAAAATTAATAAGTTTTTCGTCACTTATTTCAGCCGAGCAATCAGCCTCAAGTACAGATGAACGGAAGCGATCGCTATCATTATTTTGCAAAGCCAGACGAGCGCTCATATATTCTTGCTCCAAGGGCGAATAACCCTTGGCTAGGGCATGAAGATCGGAGACATCTGAGGGGAACGTCTTACCAATTTCGTTTAGCTGGTTCTGCAAATCAGCAGGTAAGGAATTTTCTAGCCGCATTAGAGCCGCTAGGAAGGCGAGGAGGGTAATTGTATCTAGGTAGTCCATTTAGCAGAGTAAGCCTGTGATAATAAAGACAGCCCAAAAGAGCAAATTAAGGAAGTCTTGAAGATTCTTGATAAAAGTTAATGGAGCCGTATTTGCAATCATGTATGGCTTGTTTCCAGTCCCATGTCTCTATACCAAAGTGTCTGAATCTAGAGATATGCTTCGGATTTTCAGTAACAATAATTATCTCTTCAAACTTATCTTTTTGTGACCTGGCTTGGGCAACAAGAATAACGTCTGCATCTATATTTCTGATGTCAGTTGTTCCAATTCCTCTTTGGCGCGACCATGCCCACAGTTCACAAGCTTCTAACATGGCTTCCGAAGTAATAGGGATAAACCTTTGAGTTTGTCTATATTTATTCAAGTTATTTATACTCTTCCGTAATCCTTCTAACATTAAATTCCTTCTGAGTTCATAATCAGTAATTTCTGCAACTCTCAAGGCGATTTTTTGTTCTTTTAAAAATTGTATCCATGGTTTTATTTCACGCAATAATCCCGGATTAACTACTCTACCAAGTGGCCCACTATCTAAAAATGCTACCCTTTTCATTCCTTTTTTAATCTTTCCATTACCCGCTCAAAAGCCTCTGCTTCTTCAGAACTATATTCAATTTTTTCCCACTCCTCCACAAGTTCTAATAACTCGTCTAAGGATTTCTCTTCTTCCTCCCAGCCATCAGAACTAATGTTGCTTTCTACTTCTCTGCTCGGGTAAGGTCTGGCAACCGGCACACCGCCGAGTTCACTCATAGTTTGGCGTTGCAGCTGAAAAAGAAATTGCCCAATTAAGCTTGATTCTTTATCTGCCTTTTTGACTAAATTTACAGAGTCATTGGCATTCAAAACCTCAATCGCAAACTTGATGATTTTTCCGTCACTGAGCTGAGACGACTCATCAGGCTCAGGTAGAGCAAATCGGAAGCGCTCACCATCTTTTTGCAAAGCGAGACGAGCATTTTTATACCCCTGCTCCAAGGGCGAATAACTTTTGGCTAGGGCATGAAGTTTGGAGACATTTGAGGGAAATGTCTTACCAATTTCGTTTAGCTGGTTCTGCAAATCAGCAGGTAGGGAATTGTCCAACCGCATTAGAGCCGCTAGGAAGGCGAGGAGGGTAATTGTATCTAGGGAGTCCATTTAGCAGAGTCTGCCTGTGATGGTGAAGGCTGCCCAGTAGTAGGGGTGGTCATAAAGCTTTTCGTCTGGTTCCATTGTACTGGTTTTATCAAGGGTTTTATCAAGCTCTGTTTCTAAGAAAGGTCGAATTCTTCCTTCATCGGGGGGTAGTTGAGTCAGGAACGCTTCGTACCATTCCTTGAGTTGCTCAGCAGTCAGTTCCTTCAACCATTCGGTTGCTTCTGCCAAGGCACTTGCCTCGGATTTACCTGTCTGCCGTCGTCGGTAAAACTCAATCATCACCAAGGCAGTGGCAGCTGAGTCTACTGTCCATAGAGTACTCACCACATGGGCGGCTCCCCGACTCATGAAGCCACTGACTAAACCCACATATTCAGTTGTGATAGTTTGGTTGCCAGTAATGGCAGTTTCGCAAGCAGAGAGGCTAACGAGGTTGTAACTTGTGAGATCGTTTTGGCAGATTTCTAAGAGCGTCAGTTTGTCTTCGTTTGCCAATGCCAATTCTGATTTTTTAGGATTCCTAGAATTGTGGGTTCCATGCCCGGTAAAGTGAAAGACACTGTAGTTAGTAGATAAAGCATCTTCGACCTGCCTTTTGCTAGCATGTTTCGATTGAATGCGTTTAGAATTGTCGAAAATCTGGCTAATAGCCTCTGACTCAAGTTCTGCAAATCCCAGTGAGGTATCTGCTTTGTTTCTAGGAGCTTCTACGCTAAGAAGATGATTGATAGTATTCAGTTGCCTTTTCTCTAGGTTTATGCCAATCTGGGCGCTGGGCAGATAAGCGATTGAGAAACCAAACTTATTAGTAAACAGGACATGTAGGGGAAATCTGTGCAAGTCGCGGTGAGAAATTAAAAGTAGCTGTTTGATGCCTTTTAGTTCCTGTTCAATTGCGGTAATGTTAAGAATGTTTTTGAGCTTTTTCAGCTTTGTTTTCATGCCTTCCCGCCATGAATGGTTGCTTTGGCTTTGTTCGTCTTTTGCTTGGCTGCGATAGTTAGTGTATTGTTGCTCCCAATCTTCAACCCAATCTTCAAACTCGCGCAGGTGTTGCACCCGTGCTGGTAGTCCTTCCTCATCCGTCCGTGTAGGCGTGGTGATGACAATGGGTGATGGGGCGTTGGATTTCAGGACGAAAGTGGTGAGGGCAACTGGGCTGAGGTGCCAATAAATAATAGCTGTTGTGGGATTGAGCAACTGTTTGATCTCGCTCCAGCTCGGTGAGGCAATCTCATCGCTCCCAGCATAGAGTAGCCAAGACAAACAAGCATTTTTGCTCTGCTCTGCTAGTTCTAGGGCAGCGCACCAGTTTCCTGAATGCACGGCTAAATCAACAGTCAATTGATTAAATTCAGCAAATTTGAAAGCCAGCCGTTTTTTCCTATTAAGACTTTTTGATTCATCCAGCAAGCGTCGTAACAAATCTGTGCCGCGCCGTCCTAATTCTTTGGCTTCGGCAGTTTCTCCCAAACCCAGAGCAGCTTGTATCAGATCTTGCAAAACCTCCAGATGCGCCTCTGGGAACGCTTCTTCTGTAAGAGTTTTCAGCGCCTCGTTGTACTCGGCTACGGCTTTGTGCCAATAAGAAAAGGGTCTTGAATCTCGACTCCCTCGATCATAGTGAGCATTGCCGATTGCCTGACGCAACCTGCCCCAGCCTTCTGGGTGGGTGTCTGGGTGAACATATTTCAACCCTTCTTCATAGCTTGCCAACTGACCATCATAGTTACGCTGCTTTAAAGCAGGATTTCCCTGGGCAATCAAGGAGGGAGCAACGCGAAAAAGTGAGTTCGGGCAGTACGAAGAGATGAAATCTCAGTAGGTGGAGCGCACCTATGATACTTTAGGCACAAAAAAAGGTAGGATTTCCCAGAGAAATGTATTTTTGGCTC
>JAABUZ0100007103.1_pt1 | contig 13667 bp, 10 predicted proteins | sample 5562091 | NCBI WGS metagenome assembly JAABUZ01 (sample SAMN12813069, study PRJNA571459) | rock metagenome | isolation source: Antarctica rocks | place: Antarctica: Victoria Land, Linnaeus Terrace sud | collected 2015-12-21 | reverse complement strand
GGAGCAGGGGGAGCAGGGGGAGATGGGGGAGGTTCTTTACGACAGAAGGTGGCTTGGTATGAAATTCCAGAGCGATTGTTTGATGGCTTGTTGCAGATTTATGAATGGAGTCTCAAAAAAGTCTTAAAATACCATCGCATCACGATGATTATTTCCGGCGTTATCCTGCTGCTGACGGGTTACCTGTTCGTAGTGGTTCCCAAGGGGTTCATTCCCAGTGAGGATACGGGGCAAATCGCCGGGATTACCCAGGCGGCGCAGGACATTTCCTTCGATGAGATGCTGCGGCACCAGCAAGCAGCAGTCGACATCATCCGTCAAACCCCGGAGTTAGAAAGTCTTACCTCGAACGTCGGTGCCTCCGGTCCGAACGCGGCGCTCAACTCCGGTCGGGTTTTCATTCGGTTAAAGCCTCGTTCCCAACGCCGCTTGAGTTCCGACCAGATTATTCAACAACTGCGACGGAAACTGTCGCAGGTGCCTGGCATCCAAACTTTCCTGCAGAGCCCGCCAGCCATTCCAATTGGCGGTCAGCAGACGAAAGGCTTGTATCAGTTCACTTTGCAGAGTACAGATACCCAGCAACTGTATCAGTATATCCCCCAACTCCAAGCCAAGATGAAAACCTTGCCAGGACTTCAGGACGTCAACAGCGACCTGCAACTAAATAGCCTGCAGTTAAAGGTGGAGATTGACCGGAAGAAGGCTTCTGCTCTCGGCATCACGGCGGCGCAGATCGAAAACACTCTCAGCTACGCTTACGGTTCTAGCCAGATTTCAATGATCTATGGACCCAATGACCAGTTCTACGTCATCTTGGAACTTTTGCCGCAATATCAGCGCGACCCGAATGCCCTGTCGCTGCTCTACATCCGTTCCAGTAATGGTCAAGAGGTGCCCTTAAGCACTTTCGTTAAATTCACCCAGAACGTCGGACCGCTGACGGTAAATCACGTGGGTCAGCTTCCCTCTGCTACTATTTCCTTTAACCTGGCACCAGGCACATCTTTGGGTCAGGCGACTCAAGCTGTAACCCAATTGGCACGCACCATTGTGCCGACGAGCATCACCACTAGCTTTCAGGGTTCGGCTCAGGCATTTGCAGCTTCGTTGCAAGGTCTAGGGCTACTGTTGGTTGTGGCCATTTTGGTGATTTATCTCGTGCTTGGTATCCTCTATGAGAATTTTATTCACCCACTGACGATTCTATCGGGGCTCCCTTCTGCCGGATTTGGGGCGTTGTTGACTTTGTTAGTCTTCCACATGGAGCTGAATGTTTACTCGTTTATCGGCATCATTCTGCTGGTGGGTATTGTCAAGAAAAACGGCATCATGATGGTTGACTTCGCTATCGAAGCTGAGAGAAACGAAGGGAAAAGACCTTTCGACGCTATTTATGAAGCGTGCCTGATCCGCTTCCGTCCGATCATGATGACCACCATGGCAGCCCTGATGGGGACAATGCCGATCGCCCTCGGTGTCGGTGCTGGATCTGAATCCCGCCGTCCGTTGGGTGTGGCGGTAGTCGGCGGATTGCTGTTTTCTCAGCTGTTGACACTCTACATCACTCCCGTTTTTTATACCTACATGGAATCTTTCCGCGAAAAGTTGAGCAAACGCAAGTTTAACCGAGCCTTAGTTAAGGCTAATCTTAAGCAATAGCAGCGTCATTTTTCCCCCCCACTCCCCACTCCCTACTCCCCACTCCCCTAATTACAATGGAACAAGGTCTTTTGTGGCTGCTCTTGCTGGCAGCTTTTATCTGGCTCACTTGGCAAGGCCGGAATGAGTATCAAAAGGTGGAAGCTTATCGTAACTGGGCACAGCAATTTGAGCGGGCTAAGTACGATATTTATGCGGTGCTGGGTCAGAATGGCAGCAATTTGACTTGGGGAAAACCCACACCCACTGGACCAATCAAGCTAGAAACCTTTTCCTTAAAGGATGTGCAATCGATTCGCTTGGTGGTGGATGACAAGCCAGCCCAAATGGAGACACCACCTAGTAAAGGTAGTGACATCGCCCTGGAATTTGTGTTTTCATCTACCTCTACGTCTGTACGTGTTCCCTTTACAGAAATCCCTCTGGCAGCTGAATGGGGAAAGCATTTGCAGCAAGAATTGGAATGAAAAATACTCATCCATTTGCTTCGTCACTGTGCTATTAGTGAGATTTTTGCCCGGTGAAACGCTTTGAGCCGCCGCCAGCGATCGCCCCAGTCTCCAAAGATAGCATTGGCGCATTACTTTGATCGCTGCCTTGATGCAATTTCTCAGCTTCTATCAATCGAATACAAAGAAGGATTTCAGCCAGAGTTCGTTGAAAAGCGTAATACCAACCAGCCCATCCATCTAGGATTCCTCTGTTAATAATCAAGCAGTAAATCAGGATCGCAACGGGGGCAAGTATTTTTTGTCGTCGGATGCGATCGCCAAAACTAAGTTCCCTAGCAGGAGTCTCTAGTAATTTCTTGGCTTCAATGATCAGGTATCGGTCTTGAGCCCATAGCCATCGGCTCAGGGACTTGCGATCATCATGATAAATATAGGAGGCAAGCATACAAGACTTTCCCTTGACACGTAGTAGCTGTGTATGTCCATCATTGACATAAACTGCTTTCTTTCTTCTGAACAGTACTTCACGAGGTGGAAGCAGTGTACCGCTAAGCGGCTTGCCAAAAACACAATATTTAAACCTGACTAGGTAGCCATCTATTAGAGCATCTTTTGGTAGGGCATCAATTTCAGCAATCAAGTTATCAGTTAATATATAGTCAGCATCCAGTGAAAGTACCCATTCTGACTTCACCTGCTGTAGGCCGTAGTTCCATTGATTAGTGTGGGTATCGAATTCCCGCTGAAATATCTGGACTTGGGGGTAGGATTGCAAAATTTCTAGGGTTTCATCAGAACTGTAGCTGTCAATAACTACAATTTCTTTTGCCCAAGTCAAACGTTGAAGGGTACGGTCAACGTTAGGAGCTTCATTGAAGGTAAGGATAAGAGGAGTTACTTCTTCAAACATTATAATGCCCTAGATGTCTGTGTTAAAGCTCAGGAAGCGGCTCTTGCTTGAGGATGGCTGTGTATACCTCGACTAGATTTGAGGCAATACGATCCCAAGTGTATTTTTCAAGGATAAGCTGACGGGCGTGCTCGCCCATTTCTTTTGCTTCTTGTAGATTGTTGAGGCAATGTTCAAGAGCAGACGCGATCGCAGAGACATTTAACTCCGGCACATAACCGATTTGATGCTTTTTGACTACAGAAGCTAAGGCAACGCCAGGAGTAACTACAACAGGCAAACCTGCTGCCATAGCCTCAAGCACAGCGACACCAAAGTTTTCTGAGTGAGAAGTCAGGGCAAAAATATCTGAGCCTTCCAAGAATAACTTTTTAGTTTCACTATCTTTGATAAACCCAGGGCGATAGGTGCGATCGCGAATGCCAGCAGAGACTAAAAGGGCATCTACCTCAGCCTCGTAAGCTGGGGAGCCGCTACCCACTAATACAAAAGTAAAGCGTTGCTGTGTTAGTCGTCCTAGTGCACGAATGAGATAATCCAGACCTTTTTTGATGTGCAGGCGGGACATGAACAAAATAACTGGTTCATTTTCAGGAACTTGAAGGAGTTGCCGCAAGCGTTGATGAGCTGCTGGTACTGAAGCAGATATAGAAAGGCCATGTGGAAGAACAAAATTTTGAGATTTAAGGCATAGCCTGGAGACTTCTTGCTGTTCTTGCCCAGATGTGAAGTGAAGCGCGTAACTATGTTGAAGATTTGCACGTTCTATTAGATTTAAGTAAACCTGCTTTTTCTGAGTGCTTTGTTGCAATGACCATTCACAAAGTTGACCTAGAGGCCGAACAATGTAGGGAATATTTTTAAGGCGTGCGATCGCCATTGCCACTGTAGACGGATAGGAAAAAATTGCATGAATATGCAAAATATCATATTCAGTAACATTTTGCAATAACCAAGCAGTTAATTGGCTAGAAAATGCAAATTCTCGTAAAGATGCAACTGCTGGAGAAAATCGGGGAAAAAACCAGATAGGGACTTGCTTGTACTCAGTGCGTTGGCATAGAGGCACATTCAACAGACTAGGGCCATTGTCATTTGTCGTCGCAATCTCAGCATCTATACTACGCTCCCGCAATGCCTTGACCATTGCCAGAATTGCTTGACTGGGACCACCTCGTACTGGGGCAACAGAAGGAATCACATGCAGCACTCTCATACCGAAACTCGCTCCCACCAACTTTGAAGAACAACCAGGCTCCAGCGACGATACCAGGATTTTAGAGGTATATTTTGGTTACACCTAGTCTGATTAAACAAGTCACTCCATTCGTTTGAAAACCATTGCTCGAATGGAAAGGTAAATCCTTGTTTAGGACGGTTAACAACCCAACTTGGTAACTCAGGCACTGCCTGAACCAACAGCTGCTTCCCAGGGGCTAGACGTATTTTGCTTGAAATCGAGGCGAGTGCTTCAACTAGCACTTGATCCACCAAAGGAACCCGCACCTCTAGACTTGATGACATGCTCATTACATCACTATCTCGAAGCAGTTGATTGCGCATGTACTGACTAAGTTCTAGAAAACTCACTTCATCTTCCATAGAGGGAAAGTTAGGCAAAGAAATTGATTTGTAGCGAGTTGGTACAACAGATGGGAAGTAATTGGTGGCGATCGCGCAGGCTTCCAAGTGGGAAAAGATACCTCGAAAGCTGCGGTAAGCAGTACCAGAATTAGAGGGCTGCTGGAGGAAATCACCGAAGCGCCTGAGCTGGCTTGATTTTCCCCAACGCTCTAAACTCATTCTTAGGGTATTGCTAATTACTCCTAGATGCTTTAGTTGTTTTCCCCAATTAACCATTTTGGGTACTTTCTGAAATGAACTATATCCACCAAACAGTTCATCTCCGCCCACACCAGAGAGTGCCACTTTTGTTCCGTCCTCTCTAGCAATATGAGAGACGCAGAATGTATTGAAACCATCAATACTCGGCTGGTCGATAGCTGCTAAAAATTTAGAAAGTAGTTCTCGACCTAATGATGCTGTAATTTTATATTCTGTGTGGTCAGTCCCAAATGTTTCAGAAACTTTCTTGGCAATTTCTCCCTCATTCCATTTAGGCTCTTCGAAAGCAATGGAGTAGGTGCGTAGCAACCCTGATTGAGTTTGACGAGCTAGAGCGACAACTGCGGTTGAATCAATGCCCCCACTGAGAAATACCCCTACGGGTACGTCGCTAACAAAATGATACTTAATTGAGTCAATCAGAGCAGAGCGGACTTTCTCAGCAGCTTCTGGTACTGAAATAGTTTCGGAGCCAAAGTTTACTTGCCAATACTGAGATTGAGTTGAGCTTCCAGACTGCCAGTGTAACCAATGACCCGCTTCTAAACAGCATATTCCCTCAATTAAGGTGTGCGGTTCTGGTACCGAACCACTCACTAAGTACCCATACAATCCCTCCTTACTTAGGTTAACGGTAGGTAGATTCGACGCCAGAATCGCTCTTAGTTCTGAAGCAAACACCAGTGTCGATCCAGACTGCCAATAATAAAGTGGCTTAATTCCCAGGGGATCGCGGGCTAGGAAACACGTCTTTTCCAGGTCATCCCAAATGGCAAAGGCAAACATGCCCCGCAAATATGTTACACACTTCGGCCCTACTCTTTGATAAAGCTTGAGGATGACTTCAGTATCTGTTTGAGAATGGAACTTTTCCCCTTCGGCTTCGAGCTGTGATCGCAATTCGCGGAAGTTATAAATCTCACCGTTGAATGTGATCCAATAGCGCCCATTAGCAACGGACATAGGCTGATGTCCGCTTGGGCTGAGATCAAGAATTGCAAGACGCGTATGGGCCAGCGCCACTTTCTTATCAGTTGAGATATGGATTCCTTGACCATCGGGGCCACGGTGTTGCAATGTTTTTTGCATCCGATGAATCAAAATTTTCAGGTGGTCTTGATAGGAACTACTCGTTAATATGCCAGCGATACCACACATCTTAAAAATGATTCTCCCAACCCTTTAAATGACTAGCAAGCGTTTTTTTGAAGTGTTCAAATCCGAAGATATCGATAACTTTTTGACGTAATGCTTCGGGCTGGTAGAGCAGCGGATTAGGATAAGTACCATGTAAAATTTGAATCAGAGACTTAGCAATCTCTTCGATGTCATCAGGATTAACCAAAACTCCCAATTCACCCTGACACAGAGCATCAACTGCTCCATCCCTGTTACCCCCTAATGTGGGCTTACCACAGGCTAAAGATTCTAGGTAGACAATTCCAAAACCTTCGTTTTTGCTGGGCATTGCAAAGACATCACAAAGATTGTAATGGTCGCAAAGCTCATGGTTAGGGATAAAGCCAGTTAATGTGACGCAGTCTTGTAGCTGAAGTGACAAGATCAACTGCTCAATCCGAGACAGATCGTCACCTTTACCAACAAGTATATAGTGAATGTTGGGTATGGCCTGACGGATTTGAGGCAGCGCCTTGATAATTTGGTCATATCCTTTATACTGCTCAGTACTTGCTAGCCGTGCAACAGTCAATATAATGGGTCGATTTGGTTCAATGCCGTATCGCTTTAGTAAATAAGTAGGTTTAGAACCAGGCGTAAAGCATTCTGGATCAAACGCGCATGGCAAAAGTAAAACTTTATCTGGGTCAAGATTTTGTTCTTTAAGCAGGCGATCGCGAGTATAGGAGCTGATCGAGAGAATTCGATCCGCGTGATGCAGGGCAGTTTGTAAAGCAGGACGCTGAATATCCCAAGCATCTATGCCATAAACAATTGTCCAATAGGGAATCCCAGTAAGTTGTTTGAGCAAGTTCGCAGCAACTGTGAAATTGAGGTGAGTAGAGATGACTAAGTTAGGACGTTGCCAAATTCCAAACCCCAGAATCTGGGCAGCGAAAGCAGAAGTCCGCAGGGGTAGAGGCCAAGCTCCGGCAAAGTGAAAATGGATGTTGGATGGATATGAAACTGATGAAGCATCAGTGTCGTGTTTTAATAAGACGTTGTACTCAATATTAGGGTAAAGACTTTGAAGGGCTTTTAGGAAGAAGGCTGAATAAGCTTGGATGCCTCCTTTAGACTCAAATATATCAGGAACCCATAAGTGCAGGGTAAGCGCAAGAAGCAATAAAAGTACTTGGCTCTCAATAATACTGAGAATAATCGCAATAAAGCTAAGAATCAAACTTCATTATTGGGATTAGCATTGCCTATATATCATATTTTGGGCATTTTTTTCTTGCGCTTACCCTGCCCATAAGTGGAGTTGAGTTAGATTTGAAAATGCTGGCATCTTAAGAAGATAATTATAGTTTGTTTAACATCAGAAATTCGGCAGTACCAATTCTTGTACTGCAACTAACAATTGGCGGTCAAAACACCAAGGTTTGTTAAGGCTTCTTGCAATCCCTCGGTTATTCGACTATAGTTATAACTACCAACTATTTTACGACTTTCTTCTCCCCAAATTTGTAGTCGCTCTCGCTCTGAGAAAGCTTCTTTAAGACTAGCAGTAAGTGCAGACACGTTACCTGCGGGAAATACCAGTCCATTTTTATAGGATTGAACCAAGTCTTGACTACAGCCAACATGAGTGCTAGCAATCACTGGACGGGACATACACATAGCTTCATTAATAGCAAGTCCCCAACTTTCCTCAGAGCCGTAGCTAGGTAAGACTACTAAGTCAGCAGTCGTATAAGTGCGAGGCATAAGGGTCTGGTTTTGAAAAGGGGCAAACCGGATGTGTGGATGACCTGCTGCTTGCGATCGCAGCTCACTTTCTAAGGAGCCAGCTCCAACTAAAAGCAGGGATACCTGAGGTAGGTCAGCCTGCAAAAAAGCTTGAAGTAAATCTAATGGTCGCTTTTTAGCTTCAAATTTTCCAGCGAATAAAACAACCGAGTGGTCTTTGGGAATTCCTAGTTTCTGCCTCCAAACAATGGCTTGGTGAGTTCCTTCCTTGGCTTGAGCAAAGAATCGATCATTATCGACTGCATGCGGAGCGAAAAACAGTTGTTGCGGTGGCACACCGTGATAGCGGAAGTAGCCATAATTTGCTTTACCAACATAGAGAACTGCTGAAAAGCATCGGTAGATCAGGGATATTAACTTTCGACGAACCCATTCCTTGAATCCAGTGCGGGGCAGAAGTCTATGAGAGTCGCCCCGAAAGAGCAGCGGAGCTTGGCGGCGATCCCATCGCGAAAGAAAATGGTAAAGACTGGCATAGTTGTAATTTAAGAGCAGTACCGCATCTGGTTCATAGGTGCTAACTCGTTGCAAAAGTGTAGGGTTTTGCAACCCACGAAAGTGATGAGTTCCAGGATTAGAACTAACATTCGGCACAAATTCATAGTCGTATCCCGTTAGGAGTGGAATATCCCACTGAATCGGCTGTTGGAAATCTACATCCACCTGTTCAGTTACACCGAAATCCCAAAGATAAAAAACTTTGCTTGAAAAATCAGTTACACCAGCCAGATAACGAAACCAAGGAGCGTAGTACTGAATTGGATGGGAAGTAATAATCGCTAGTTTTTTCATCAAACTGAAATTTACTCAGTCCTATATACTTTCATGAACAGCAAACTAACCACAACCAAAGGCACTATAGATTGAAACAGTGCAGCAACATAAACGCCCGCACTATACTCACTTTGGGAAGCATAACTTATAAGAAGAATGGTAAAAAGGGAACGGGAAGAGAGAAGTGGGGTATTCATCCTCCACCGAGTCGCCTGTCCATAACCGGCTCCTAGGATAACAGCCATTCCTACACAGCCTAGCAAACCAAAATTGGCGTAGGCTTCGTTAAGTAGCCCCCAGCCAATGGTGGTTTTGTAAGCCTCTTCACGAGTTTGCAGTCCATAGTGAATATTCAACAAATAAGTGCCTTCATGGCTTCTAATTTTATTAGAAGTCATGAAACGAGGAACAAGCAATTGAGGAATGATGGCATAACTACCTCCAAATAAATATGGTACATCTCTGGGAGTTTTGTCTTGAGCCATCAATAGCAAATGAATTAGGCTTGATCTCTCCAAACCTGACTGTTCTCCCTCTTCTGGAGCAGGAGGCTTATTCGAGTGCTTTAAAGAATAACCTATCCATTCAGCATACAAATCTGGATACTGCCAAGGTTGCACATAGGTTGCTTCGTTGTCCGCCCAATGATTTGAGCGCATCTCTGATTTGCCAGAATGCAGAAACATGAAGCAAAATACAACCAAGATAATAGGCAACAAAGGTACTTGCCGACGACTTATGGTAAAAGCGACGATCGCCAGTAAAAATCCGGATACGGCAACGACTAAAAGCAAGGATGCTGCATTCGTGATTGCATAAACAATTAGTAAAACCAAGAAACACAGAGATTTATTTTTAGATAATTTCCGGTTGCCCCAATGATAGGCTAAAATAAAAATACCTAATGCATTAAAAGCTAAAAGAACGCCTCGAATGAGAGCGAATACCCCCCCATCAAGGGCGAACCAGCCGCCGAGGGAATTCATGATAAAAAGGATGCCGGTAGCGAGGGAAAACAAAAAAAATGGTTCAGCCTCCTGGCTACTGAAGGCACGATAATATTTGGGGGGTCTAGGAGCAGAATTCACAAATTGGAACCAGATGAAGGTTCCCAATCCTAGAAAACCTGCCACTGTTACACTGCAAAATAACTGACTGCCTGGGGAGTAATTAATTACGGTCGGATTATTGTCTACAAGCTGGATAGCATAAGTCCAGAGATAAGTCAAGGCAAAGAGAGGAAAAAGTGGCATCCCTAAGGCTTTACCTGAAGACCACAAATAGCTAGGGAGCAAAGCCGTAAAGCTAATCAGGGCAGCGCCTATAATACTATCCAGAGAGCTAGTCTTTAGATTAAAAATGGCCCAGAGCAAAAGTACAGCAACAAATATCCAGAACGCCTGAATCAGTGTATTTCCTCTTGAGGGAACACTGTAACCTAGAGGCTGACTGACTTTAGAGACTGGTTTGACCTTGCTGTACATAGTTCTTACAATGTCTATGAAGCTCTTGGTGAATCTGCAAATTTTGCAGAAATCGGTTTATTGGCAGACAGAAGACACTGCTCAAAAACGGTACATTGACGACGAGTCATCTCCCGAGCGGTATAGGGCATAAAGGCTTCCCAGTCGGTCACGGGTTTCAGTGGGGGAATAGATTGGAGCCAGTTGGTTTCAATCGCCTGAGATACCTTTATCGTATCATCTCCCGTAGCAAATGTGACAACGGTGCCTGCTTTGGTAGATTCCAAGACATTAACAACACTACTTTTTTCATGAAAGATCGCAAGCAATGGCTTTTTGGCTAAGATGTAAGGATATATTTTTGAGGCGGTATAGCTGGGATCATCTGAGCCAGGAACAATTAGGGCATCAGCATCTAGTAAACATTGCAAGGCTTCAAAGTAGGGAATTCGTTGAGTATGCTCTTGTACGATGTCGTCAACACCGCACTCGACTGCAATCGGTTCGATGGTTTTCCGAGCGCGGTCTTCCGGCGCATAATCAGTACCGATAAAATGAAGCATCAAATTACTAAATTTTTGCGGTTCCTGCTCCCGTACTCGCGCTAAAGCTTGGAAAAGGGAGCGAAGAGCAAAAGCCATGTCGCCACCTCCTCGGCCAACATAGACCCAGTGCTGCTTGCCATCATTGAGTTCAAAGATTTTTTGTTGGATATTGAGGGTAGGAAGTAACTCAAAGTCTTGCTTAGCCGCGCCAAAGGGTAGGACTGTGAACTGCTCTTCCCTTAACCAGGAATAGCGTCGCAATAATGTTTTTGGATACTCTGGCGAAACACTGATCGCATGACTAACGTGACGCATGGCCTTAGGTTCAATAACTCGTGCTATGAATTGGGAAAAACCGTATTTGAGTTGCCCTCCAGGTGGTTTAGACCCTGAACCATAAGAGTAATCACTCACCCAGGGGTCTTGAAAATCAAGCACATATGGAATTCCAAAGCGACGGCACCACCTGGGGCCAAGAGCCATGACTGGAAACATAGTAGTCGAGAAATAGACTAGAGTAAATTTCTCTTGAGCTAGGATTTGATTACCGGCTCTAAGCAGATATGGTAAACAACGAAGACCCAGATTACCAAGTCCAACCCGCCTAGTATACTTTATTGGCAGCGCCCCTGTGCGGGTGACTGTTATGTTACTTGGTATCGTCTGCTCCAACAAGGGATCGTGAACACCCTGAATATAGTCGGGATGGACAGTCAAAATATGAGGTTCCCATCCGAATTCCTGAAAGTAGGGTAAGGATATCCTTATCCGCTGATGGTCAGGAGCATTAATGGGTGGAAAATGAGGGCTGACAATAAGAACGCGATGACTCAAGGCTCGAGGCTCCGCTTCCAAGCTCCAGGTGTATTTCAGGTCTAAAATTTTATTTATCATTAAGTGAAAGTTCAGCTGCTTGCAAAAGCTTGTTAGCCTGCCTCTCCCAACAAAACTGCTGTTCAGCTGCTTGAAGAGCAGCAGCTTTGGCAGTACTCAACTTATCAGGTGTCTGAAGCAAATCTTCCAAGGCTCGGGCAAGCACCAAAGGATTATTAGTGGGAATCAATCGACCGATCGCAGGTTGGTGGGACAGTATTTCTCGTTGACCAGCTGTGTCAGTGGCAATCACTGCTAGACCTGCTTGCAGATACTGAAAGAGTTTGTTCGTCACAGTGAGATCGCGGCTAGGAATATCACTGTACTCCAAAGCCAGACCAATATCATGCTCAGCAATACGGGATAGCAACTCAGCATTGGGGACAGTGGGGTGAATGAATAAGTGTTCGCGCCATCCAGAGGGAACTAGTGGTTCTAACAACCGACGGTAACTTTCAGGGTAGTTGCCCCGTAGATGAATCTCTACTGGCGTCTTCAGGTGGGATAGAGCCTGGAAAAGAGTTTCTAGTCCCCGTCCTGGCCCGATAGTTTGGGAAAACCAATGTAGGGAGGGTAAGTTGGGATTATGGCGATCTCGCTTTTGGTGATCCATTTGCGATCGCTCAACCCAAGGAAATGCATTATAAATTACCGTTGGCTTCAGTGTATGGTAAGTCTCAGCCAAAGATTCAGCTAGAGCATGGGAAGTCGTGACGCAGTAGATACAGTCACGGGCAAGGCGGCTCTCCAGCGCTTTGAGTTTAGTAATCGGCCTTGCAGTCCGGTCTGCCGGTAAGAGGTCTTCAGAAAACCAATCCTCAAAGTCTACACCCACATCCAACCCTTGATTGAGGAGTTGATTACCCACCCAAAGCCCCGCTTCAGAATGCACAATTGTCAGGTCAGCACCGGCTTGACGAGCCGCCGTTAACATGGCATTTGCCCCGTAGCCCAGTAATTCCGGTGAAAAGGTGCTAAATCGCTGAAAACATTCTCGTGCGATACGTCCCTGGAGTCTTACTCCCCAATTTCTTAGGCGGTGAATTGGTTGAAAGTCAATGATGGGTTTAAAGCGCCATTTTTTGTTTGCCATTAGGATGCGATCGCGCTCTACCAGTTCCGGGTCAAACCAAAAACCTCGTATCGTAACATTGTGACCAGCGCTAGCCAATGCTTCAGCCTCTTTTTGCGGACGGGGAGCCATGCAAAGGTGTCCGCCAATCAGGATTAGAATCTTTGCCATTTAAGCCAGACCTTCCTGCACTCTGTTTTTGGTAAGAGGCATCAAGCATAATTTTTTCATACACATCCACTTTATCTGAATGACCAAATTTCTTTACAGCACGCTCGTACAATTTATATCCCCTTTCCTGTGATTTATCTGGCCTACTAAGCCAGTAAATTAAGGAGTTCGCCAGAGCATCTATGTCTCCTGCTGGCAAAACAAGGTCTTGATTCTCACTTCCAATAATGTAAGGTAATTCACCGAAAGAACTGACTAGACTAAGAGTACCGCAGGCCATTGCTTCGAGTAGACTTAATCCAAATGGCTCATCCCAGATTGATGGAACCACAGCAATATCAGCAGCAGTAAAATAATTCTCTGGTTTGTTAGTAATACCAACTTCAATGACTTGCTTACTAGATAGCCCTAGTTCCTTATAATACTTTTTCAAAGTCAGGCTATACTGATGCTCAACTCCTCCGACCAAAACTAATACTACGTTTGAGTTGTCTTTCGCCACTTTAGAAAAGGCACGAATCAAAACTTCAATACCTTTTTCTGGCACAATTCTTCCAACATACAACACAATTTTAGCATTTGCAGATAATCCCAATTTTTTGCGAATAATCACCATATTCTCATAAGGCTTAAATTGTGTGAAATCAATCCAATTGGGTACGACAAACAACTTTTTTCTATGCCAGCCAATTTTTTCCCATGACTCAGCCGTTCTCTGGGAAGGAGCAATGGGAGCATCCCATTTATGCAAAAACACCGGAGACAGTAATGTAGTATGTGGAGTTCAGAGAACTGACTAGAGCCAAGGTGATGACCCCAGAAGAACAACAACGGTTAGAAGTAGCAATAGCAGAGATTGCCTCAATCTTGTACAAACAGACGTCACCAGAAGCATTAGAGAATCTGGAAGAGATCGAAAAGACCGTGCGCGCACAAATGCTGGAACACGTCAGTCCCCAAATCGCTTTT
>JAABUZ0100007101.1_pt1 | contig 13670 bp, 14 predicted proteins | sample 5562091 | NCBI WGS metagenome assembly JAABUZ01 (sample SAMN12813069, study PRJNA571459) | rock metagenome | isolation source: Antarctica rocks | place: Antarctica: Victoria Land, Linnaeus Terrace sud | collected 2015-12-21 | reverse complement strand
CCATGAAAACCTGCATGAAAATAGGGAACCTTTCGTGTATGAAAATAGGGAACCTTTCGTGTATGAAAATAGGGAACCTTTCGTGTATGAATCCTGTTAAAGGCCACGGGTTTCAACCCGCGGTATCTTTACTCAACTCGCTGAACAATTGTTCTTGAGTGGATTTCTTAGAGCCAACTGCACGGTAGCCGGTGCTGGCAAAAGCATCTACATATACTTTGTTAAACGGCTGTTTTTTCATCGCCGTCATATATGCGGACAAGTAAGCTGTTAAGCGATCTAATTTGTCTTCTGTCCAGTCCCCACCGAATGATTGAGCCTTTTTCATTCGCCCTTCCATGAACTACCCATTTATGTTACCACCTTACGAACATAAATTCGCTTTTTTTGTCTACCATTATAAATTAATTGATCGCCTCCATCCCCAGCACTTCCATTAAAAAGGCCCAGCGGTCGGCGGCTTCTTCGATGATTTTGGCGGTGGGCTTGCCTGCCCCGTGGCCGGCGCGGGTTTCGATGCGAATCAGCACCGGAGAGGGGCCGGATTGGGTGGCCTGAAGCGCGGCGGCGAACTTGAACGAGTGGGCGGGGACGACGCGGTCGTCGTGGTCGCCGGTGGTAATCAAAGTCGCGGGGTAGGAGGTGCCGGGTTTGATGTTGTGCAGGGGCGAGTAGGCGTAGAGGTACGGGAAGTCTTCGGCGTTATCAGCCGAGCCGTAGTCGGAGGTCCAGGCCCAGCCGATGGTGAACTTCTGGAAGCGCAGCATGTCTAAGACCCCGACGGCGGGCAGGCACGCGCCGAACAAATCAGGGCGCTGGGTCAGGCACGCGCTCACCAGCAGGCCGCCGTTTGAGCCGCCGCCGATGGCAAGTTTGGGCGTGGACGTGTATTTTCTCATAATCAGCCACTCGGCAGCAGCGATGAAGTCGTCGAAGACGTTCTGCTTCTTCTCTTTGATGCCCGCCTCGTGCCAGGCCGCGCCGTATTCGCCGCCACCGCGCAGGTTCGGCACGGCAAGAATGCCGCCTAGCTCCATCCAGACGATCTGGGCGGGGCTGAAGCTTGGCGTGAGCGAAATATCGAATCCGCCGTAGCCGTACAGGTAGGTCGGGTTGCTGCTGTCCAGCGCCAGGCTCTTTTTATGGGTCAGGAACATCGGGATTTGGGTGCCGTCTTTGCCGGCATAAAAGATTTGGGAGGTTTCGTAGTCATTCGGCTGGAACGCGACGCTGGGCTGACGGTAAAGCGTGCTGACGCCTGTGGGAACATCATAGCGATAGATGCTGGTTGGGGTCGTGAATGAGGTGAAAGAGTAAAACGTCTCGGTCTGCGCCCGCTTGCCGCCGAAGCCGCCCGCCGAGCCGATACCGGGAAGTTCCACTTCACTCTCAAAAGTCCCGGCCAGCGCGAAGACTTTGACCTGCGTGGCGGCGTCTTTGAGATATTCCGCAATGAGCTTGCCGCCGACGAGGCTGACGCCTTCCAGCGTTTCGGCGGCTTCGGGAATAATCTCGCGCCAGTGTTCGGGACTAGGGTTTAACGTGTCAATCTGAATGACACGGTTCTTGGGAGCATTATGGTTGGTTTGCAGCCAAAATACCGGCCCGTCATTGCCTAGAAAACGGTACTGCGCTTCCAGCTCCGAAATCAGCTCGACGATTTGGGCGTCCGGGTCTGTGAGCGACTTGTAAAAGAGGCGGTTCTTCGACTCGGTGCCCTGCCCCACCGAAATCATCAAATACGCGCCGTCTTCCGAAACCCTGCCGCCGAAGCTCCATTCTTTCTGGTCAGGCCGCTCGTAAACAAGAACATCTTCCGACTGCTCGGTGCCGAGTTTGTGAAAGAACAGCTTTTGGAAGTAGTTGGCCTGCTGAAGCTCCTCGCCTTCCGGGGGCGCATCGTAGCGGCTGTAATAGAACCCGGAAGCGTCTTTGGCCCACGATGCGCCCGAAAACTTGACCCACTTCAAATGGTCGGACAAGTCAGTGCCGATGTCTACGTCCCGCACAAACCACTCGGTCCAGTCCGACCCTGCCGCCGACAGGCTGTATGCCAGATACCTGCCGTTTTCGCTGATGGCATAGCCCGACAGCGCCACGGTGCCGTCGGCGGACAGTGGGTTGGGGTCTAAAAGCACGCGCGGCGCGGCGTCAAGCGTTTCGGCGACATATAAAACGCTTTGATTTTGCAGCCCGTCGTTTTTGCCGTAAAAGTACCGTCCACCCTGCAAATACGGCGTTCCGTAACGCTCATAGTTCCACAGCGTCGTCAATCGCTTCGCGATGCTTGCGCGGGCCGGGATTTTCTCTAAAAAGCCAAATGACAGGGCGTTTTCCGCCTCAATCCAGGCGCGGGACTCCGCAGAGTCCGGGTCTTCCAGCCATCGGTATGGGTCGGCGACCTGCGTGCCGTGATAATTGTCGGTTTGATCGGATTTGCGGGCGTCGGGATAGGTAAAAGGGGTATTCATAAAGCGCAGTTCGGCAGCTAAACGCTGTTTTCCTGCCCTGTCATGCGGTACAATGGCGTGATATGAGAACAATCCCTGATTCGCTGCGGGAAGAGATTGCGGCTCTCGCAGAAATGTCCGACGAGGATATTGACTTTTCCGATATTCCGGCCACGACACATGAAGATTGGATAGGAGCCGTGCGCGGCAGGTTCTACCGTCCGGTCAAGCAGCAGCTGACCGTTCGCATTGACGCGGATGTGCTAGATTGGCTCAAGCAGGACGACAGCAAGGGCTACCAAAAGCGCCTCAACGCAATCCTACGCGACGCCATGCTGACGGCAGGCCGCCGCAGCGCTTGAGTACTCGTCCCTAAGAGACTGGATAGAAAGCCCGAAAGATTCCCCCTAGCCCCCACCACCGTTTAAATGAGGCGAGGAATAGGAGAAGAACCTCACCCCGCTTCGTTCCTCAGCGACCCTCTCCTTGTTAAGGAGAGGGTGCGAGCCTAAGCGAGCGGGTGAGGTGTTCCGGTTCCCCGCCCCGTTTAAACAGTGGTGGGGGCCGGGGGCGTTTTGAAATACATTCTCAGCAATTGCTACGGCTCCGGGGTGTCCTGACCGCAATACCGGCTGCTTTCCCGAATAATCAGCGGCGCGGGCAGAGTGATCGTCATTGCCGGAGAAGTCAGGTCTTTCAAGCGCCGGAGGATGAGTTCTGCGGCCTTTCTGCCAATCTCTTCATAAGGCTGGGCCGCCGTCGTCAGCCCGGCACCATTCGGAAGCAGGGGAACAATGTCATCAAACCCGGTGATTGCGACATCCCCCGGCACGGACAGACCCAGAGTTTCCAGGCGCAGCGCAAGGTCTACGGCGGAATAGTCGTTAAAGACCGCCGCGGCGGTCGGGCGTTCTCCGGGCGGCAGCCGGAAGATCGTGTCCACGACCGTCCACGCCTGCGCGAGAATGCGCGACGGAATGGACAGAAGAATTTCGTCAAGATTGGCTTCATGGATCGCATCCAGATACCCCTGAATCCGGTCTTGAACCGAGGGTACCTGCTCGTTCTTGGTCACATAGGCGATCCGGCGATGCCCCTGCTCGATGAGGTGCCTGACTGTTTCGTACATGGCCTGGCGGTTTTGGATGCCGACGAAATCCGTGTCGGCTGCGGCGCTGCGCCGGTCAATGGTAATGAGTGGAATCTCCCGGCGGACCGCCTCAATCAGCGCCTGGTTGCTGCGGAAGGCGTAGGGATAAAAGACCGCGCCGCCAAACCCCTGCTGCAAAATATAGCGCAGCCGCTCCGCCTCTCGCGCCGCGATTTGCTCCTCTGAACTGAGTGCGCCGACATCCACGAACACGGCATGATACCCTGCCGCCGCCAATGCCTGATCTAGGCCCCAGAAGATGCGCTGCTGCGCCGCTAAAGTCCGTTCCAAATTGCCGCCGCGCCACATCAGCAGCGCGATAAAGCTTGAGGCCGGGGAAAGCGCCTCTGTGGAAACGGCTTTGGCCGGGGTCTTTTCCTGCATCCGAGCGACAATCGGGCGGCAGTGCGGCTCCCGGATGACCAGGCCGCTTTTGATCAGCCGATTAATCGCCAAGCGAATGGTGCGCCGGTCCACTTGGAGGTTTTCGGCCAGTCGCCGCTCGGCAGGAAGCCAGTCGCCGGCTTTGTATTCCCCGGACAAAATTTGATCGCGCAGCAAGTCCGCCACGGAGATTTCCGGCTTCGCGAAAGAAGCCAAAGTGGAAGAAGCCAAAGCGGGGGAAGCCAAAGTTGTCGTTTCAAATGACATTAACTGCATTATAGCACGATTTCCGGCAGTTGAGCGTCGGCACTCTTCCGTTGCGCTGTTTTGGTACGAAAATGGTCACAATTAATAAAAACCATTTTTGTTCCAAAGCTGTTGACAAGCTCTAGTTATCATGGTAGAATGGTTGTAGTGACGATCCAACAGCTAGTCCAAAGAAGTAAAACTTTCTACTTTTGTCCTGCATAACTTTGGTCGCCTCATCAACAAGGAGAACCCTGCAATGTCATTCACTCCCCGCGCGGCGACGCGCCGTGGCTTCACGCTCATTGAACTGCTCGTCGTCATCGCCATTATCGCTATTCTCGCCGCCATTCTGTTCCCTGTCTTCCAAAAAGTACGCGAAAACGCACGCCGCGCGTCCTGCGAGTCGAACCTCCACCAGCTTGGCCTGGCATTCACCCAATATACGCAGGACTACGATGAAACGTACCCTGCTGCGAACTTCGGTTACAACAACCATGGTGCCGGTTGGGGTCCGGGTATCTACAACTATGTAAAAAGCAAGGGGGTCTTCGCCTACCCCGACGACTCTACGAAGGCTGGCAGCAACGGTTACCCTAATGAACAAACGACATGGACGGTCATGTCTTATGCGGTCAATGCCGATGTCGGTGACGCTGGCGGGAAATTGTCCCAAATCAATGCTCCTGCAAACACGGTTCTACTTTTCGAGTGTCTGGATAAGACAGCAGACATTGATCTCTCGATCAATAACAACGGTGGCTATCCCCAGGATGCCGGAGCGGCCGGCTTTGGCTACGCAGGAGACGGTCACGCCAAGTTCGCTGGCGGTGCATGGCACTACGCGACAGGCTATTTGGGCGGTCAGAACCCGACGGCTACCCCCGGCGGCAACACCAATGACTTTGACAACAAGCCGACCGGGCGGCACACGGACGGCTCAAACTTCCTGATGAACGATGGTCATGTCAAGTGGTTTCGTCCGACGGCTGTCTCGCCGGGGCCGAGTGCATTGCAAGCTTCCGATGCTCAGGGGGCCAACATGGTTAATGCTGGCAATGTTCCTGATAAATTCCCCACAGCCGCAGGAACGGGTAACAGCTCTTACGCCGCAACGTTCAGCACTAACTAATGCGCTGCTGACTATGCACAATGTTTCTGTGCGAGAACCCTCTGGGACGTGAGTTCCAGGGGTTTTGCCGCCTAAGTTCCAGATAAGATATTATTAAACACCATTTTCAGGAGAAAGTTACCATGAAAAAGTACCGTGGCTTCACGCTCATTGAACTGCTCGTCGTCATCGCCATCATCGCCATTCTCGCCGCCATTCTTTTCCCAGTTTTTCAGAAAGTCCGCGAGAACGCCCGCCGCGCTTCCTGCCAGTCCAACCTCAAGCAAATCCTGCTCGGCGCGACCCAATACGTTCAGGACTCAGATGAACTGACCATCCCCGGCTGGCGCAGGCTTGGCACTCAGGCCGTCCACTACGGGCAGCTGCTTCAGCCCTACATCAAGTCGCAGGGCGTCTTCAAATGCCCCGATGATCCCAATGGTCCTGGCGTAAACAACTATTTGTCCTTTTCGGGAGATGATCCTACTTATGGTCCGGCCTTCCACAACAGCTACGCCATTAACATTGATGCGATGCAGTCCGGCGGCAACGAGAATGCCGGCATTGCGCTGTCTCAGATCAACTCTCCATCCAACTATGTTTATATCGTAGATAAAGGCACGTTAGGCCAGCGGACGGCTCCCTTCTTTGTGGCTGGGACTGAAAAGGCCGGCTGCCTTTTCTTTGCAGACCCAAACGGCCCGACAACGCAGCAGGATGACCGCAGCGACCGGGTGACCGGCGGCGACGGCAACTGGTGCGCCCCCGGCGTGCGTCACACGGACCTGTCTACGGTCGGCTATTTTGACGGCCACGTCAAAGATGTCCGGCCCGCGTACTTCTACACCGCCGGCAACCCTGACCTGGATCATACCAAGTAGTCCCGGCCCCACCGAGCAAAACTCTCTGAATGATAAATTCTAGGGGGTTCGCGGCTTATTCACTTCGCCGCCGGTACTGGCGACAGCACGGGTAACTACGCGGCGACATTCAGCGTTTACTAAAATCTGAGCGCTTCTGCCGAGAACCCTCTGGGACGTGAGTTCCAGAGGGTTTTCTCTTTGTGCTTTGGCCTAGCCGGGCGCAGAAGCGTCCGGCTTGCTGGCTGTGTGGTACGGGATAATAGGGCAGTGCTGCATAAGCCATTCGGAACCATGAGCCATTCGGAACCATGTCCTGAAGGACACGGCTAATCAGCGAGGACGCTACAAAACACCGCTTCGCGGGGTTAGGAAAAGAATTTCTAGATTCCAGTGCCGCGAAGCGGTAGTTTTCAGCGTCCGCGTTCAATAGCCGTGTCCTTCAGGACATGGTTCCGAAACACATGGTTCCTATGGCAAACGCATTTAGGCAACAAAGCCATCAGCAGAATAAAGGAGACACGATGAAGGCTGTGAAAAAAATGACGGCTCTCGCGGCCCTGCTTGCGGGGTTGACGGCGGCAGCCCTCAGCATTGCCGGCCCCGCTTCGGCGCAGACGCCGCCGGTGACGGCGCAGGTGGTCTGCCACGGGGACAGCCTGACGCGCGGCGAGAACGCTTCGTCGGGCCTGGGGACAGCCACGGGAACGACTTACCCCGGTGTGCTGGCGCGAACGCTCGGCCCGGCCTGGCGCGTCACCAATGTGGGGACAAGCGGCTGGACGATTGGCCTGATGCGGGGCGAGGCTCCGCAGAAAGTAGACCCCCTGTTCGACCCGCATCTCCCTCAGAATGTGCTGATTGTCTTCGCGGGAACCAACAACCTCGGCGGCGGTCACAAGAGCGCCCAAGCTGCTTTTGGCGAGCTGACCGCTTACTGCCGGGCGCGGCACGCCGCCCACCCGTGGCGCATTCTCGTGGTCACGCCGCCGGTGGCCGCGTACCCGCGTGTTTATCCGGCGGATTTTGACGCGCAGATGGTCCAGTATGACGCCCTCATTCGCCGAAACTGGCGCTCGTTCGCCGATGGGATTGTGGACGTTCAGGCCGACCCGCGCCTGGGAGCGCCGGGCGCGGAGCGCAACCCGGCCTACTTCAACGCACACGACTTCACGCATTTGACGGACATCGGCTACGCCATTGTCGGGCATGACGCTGCCGCTGCCGTGCTGCGAAAGTGAAATTTACGATGAACCTTCCAAGCTTTCAGGCGCTTTGCCTCGTTTGCGTCGCGGCGTTAAGCTTGACCGGCGCGTCGGGACGCTGTGACCAGACGGCTACGGCTCAGATTGCGCCTGTTGCGCCCGTGCTGACGTTTGACGACCGAATGGTTCAAAGCACGCTGGGGACCGCGTACCAAAATGCGACCGATAATTTGCTGCAGATCAATACCGTTCCCGATACGGACAAAAAGCACAATGCCGCCGGGCTGATGACGGAACCTTACCTGTTTATCCGCGCGGGCGGCGGCTACGATCAGCCCTGGACCCGCGATGCGTCGCTGAATACCTGGAACGCGGCTTCCCTGCTGGAGCCGGAAGCCGCCCGAAATACGCTCTGGGCGGTCTGTCAGCGTGATCCGAGCGGAGCGCTAATGATCCAGCAGGACAATCAGTGGTGGGACAAAGTGATCTGGATTACCGGCGCGTGGCACTACTACACAGTGACCGGAGACCGGGCGTTTTTAGCCTCGGCTTACGAAGTGTCGCAGGATGAGCTTTCGCGGATGAAGCGCGAGCATTATAATGCCGATTATGGCCTGTTTCAAGGCCCGGCGTTCTTTACCGACGGCATCGCGGGCTACCCAGAGCCGGAGTATGACCCGCATACTCACAGCAGCTTCGTTCTGGATCACCCGTACACCTCGCAGCTCATGGCACTCAGCACGAACTGCGTGTACTATAACGCCTACAAGTGCGCGGCGCAGATGGCGACGGCGCTTGGGCGTCCCGCGTCCGAAGCGCAGGGTTATACTCAAGCCGCGCTTTCGCTCCGCGCGGCTATCAACAGCCATTTATGGATGCCGTCAAAGTCGACTTATGGCTACTTCATTCACGGCGCAGGGCCGCTCAAAGGCCACTTAGACCCGACGCAGGAAGGCATCGGCCTGTCGTTCGCCATTTTGTTCCATGTCGCTTCGCCGGAGCAGACCTGGAGCATTTTGAAGACCGTTCATCGGTCGCCGCACGGGATTTTGTCTTCCTGGCCGTACTTTCCCCGGTTTGGCGACGCGCATCCGGGCCGGCATAACGGCATTGTCTGGCCTCTGGTCAACGGCATGTTTGCCTGCGCGGCGGCGCAGGCCGGGCGGACCGATTTGTTTCAAGACGAGGCCGAAAACGCCGCCCTGCTGGCGGCGGGGAGCGGCCATTGGTTCTTTGAGATTTACAATGGTCAGACCGGCGTTCCCGACGGCGGCTGGCAGACTGGCTCACACTGGCCTTCCCAGCCGGACCAGACCTGGTCGGCGACGGCTTACCTGCGGATGCTGTATTCGGGGCTGTTCGGCATGAAGTTTGGCCCAAAGTCTCTGGCCTTCGCCCCCACCCTGCCCGCCGCGTGGGGGCCGGTGACGCTCTCCGGCGTCCACTACCGCGCCGCCGTGCTGTCTGTTGCATTAAAGGGCAGCGGCGACCAAATCGCCCGCGTCCTTTACGACGGCAGGCCCCTCGCCTCGCCCGTCGTGCCGGCAAACGCCGTGGGGGTTCACGCGCTCGTGATTATGCTGAAATAAGCCACGCAATGAATTGCATGGCTTCTGTTTCCGGCATCTGGCTTGACGGGTAGACTTCTCCATCATGCCCATCCCAACCCTTTGCTTGTTCGACCTGAATGGAACGCTGCTTGATTTAAGCGTGCTGGACCCGCACTTTGCCCGCGCATTCGGCGATCCCGGTGTTCGCGCCCTCTGGTTCCGGCAGACGCTGGAACTGGCCCTGACCCAGACCGCCGTCGGCACTTATCACAGCTTTGATAAACTCGCCGATGCCGCGCTCGACATGGTTGCCGCCCGGCGCGGCACCGCCATTTCTGCCGCTGACAAAAAGGCGATTTTAACCGGCATGAGCGCCCTGCCCGCCTATCCCGATGTCCCCGAAGCGCTGGCACTGCTTCAAGGCGCAGGCTGCCGCCTGGCCGCGCTGACCAACTCCGTCCAGCCTATCGCCGACGCCCAGGTTGCCCACGCCCGCTTGTCCCCCTACTTTGAGCGCGTCCTGTCCGCCGACACCGTCCGTCAGCTCAAGCCCGGCTCTAGCCCCTACCTCCACGCCGCCGAAACTCTCGGCGTCCCGCCTGCCGACATCTGCCTCATCGCCGTCCATTCCTGGGACATCGCCGGAGCGCTGTCCGCCGGCCTCCGCGCCGCCTTCATTAAGCGCCCCGACCAGGCCCTCAGCCCCCTCGGCCCCCAGCCGGAGATTGTGGCAGCGGACTTACCCGACGCCGCGCGTCAGATTTTAGGCAAGTAACTCCCCGCGTCCGCCGCCGGGTACAATGGGATTGAACCCGCGAAGGAGGCCGCCCATGACGCTCACTCTTGACCTGACGCCGACCGAAGAAGCCCAAATCACTGCCGTCGCCCAAAGCGCCGGCCTCACCCCCACCGAAGCCGCCCGCAAGCTGCTGACCCAAAACCTGCCACCCGTTCCCGATACCCTTCCCCAGAAAACGGACGACCCAACGCTGGCTCTGTTTGCTCAGTGGAAGGCAGAAGACGCCCAGATGACGCCCGAAGAAGCCGCCGAAGAGCAGCGCTTGTGGGAGCAGTTTGAGCAGAATGTCAACGAGACCCGCAAAGAAGAGACGCGCAAAACACCCGCAGCCCTACTGCGCGGCTGGCTGCGTGATGAAGCAACCAATGACCCAGCAGTTATTCAGAAAGCACAACAAGAACTAGACGAGTTCAAGCGCAACATCAACGCAAACCGTGCCGCAACAGGCGAGAGGTTGTTCTTTTCAAAGTGAGTGACGATTACTCCCCAAGCGTAATGAATTGAGTTTGCACCACCACATTACGAACCCAAACACCTTCTTGATGGCAAGGTACATTTAGGTCTTGCCCATTTGAGACAACAAGGCTATCGGGTATATCCTGTGCTGACCCGCTTCCGATTTGCCTGCCGTCCAAGCCAACTGTCAGCGTGTTGCCATCGCTCATGTAGCTAAGATGATGCCATTCTGTATCAGCAGCAGGCGCAACAATCTCGTTGTCCTTGCCGATGAAGACCCCCATTTGCTTGTACGTTCCATCCGCACTAACCCAGCCCGTATCATGTTGCTTGTACGTTCCATCCGCACTAACCCAGCCCGTATCATGTCCGCTCCTCACAAGATGGAAAGAGTTTGCTCCATCTTTTAATACTCCAAAGCGAATATCAAAAGACACTTGCCATTTTTGTGTATCCGGTAAGTTTAGCTTGCAAGTGGCATTGACATCGTGCGGGCCTGTGCCATCAGTCCGAGGCTTTAAATGCAGATCGCTTTTGGTTACTTCTAAGTATTGAACGCCGTCAGTTGTCGACCAATGCAGTGGACGTGGTTGCGCCTGCTCATTTGCTGGTAGGACATTCACGGGAAAACCACCGTTCATTTGAGTATTGATTTGAGTTTGGTTCTGCGTTTGAGTCACTGATTGGTGCAGGCTATTATCTTGATGCAAGCTATTGTCTTGCACTGTGCTAACTGCTGTTGAAGACTGTTGCGTTTTTTGGACAACCCCGTTATTGATTAGTCCATAATTATTGATAACCGTTTTCTGGATGGGGGCGAGGGTTGCGGCATGATGAACATGATGCTTTTTGTGTACGACGGCATGAGCGGAAACAGCATTTCCCGACACCAGAGATGTAAGCCCGACAACCATATAAAACAAAGGAGCAAGATTGGTTTTCATTGGATTGTAATTTTTCGATAAAAGCCACTGATTTGTCAAGACGCATTCAATGAGGCGACTTTATACTGAGCCAAAGAGTATAGGTTGATTGCTTTGCATTGTTGCCTTCATCTGCCCGACCCGTATCAACAGGTCGTTAATCCTTATTTGCCCTTTTGCTTCTGGCATGGCAACAATAACAGCGTCTTCTGGGTACTGCGCCTTTGCGTCCGCAAGGTTAGCATTGTATATCTCAATCATAGCGGGTTCCGCGAAATGCTCCGGGCTTTTCTGTGCTAACTTTCCTAAATCGGTATGCAATTGCACTACTGTTGCCAGCGACATTTTATCTCTCCTTTTGCTCAGGCATTGGTTTGTTCCCTTTCTATATCTATCCGGCAAAATCCTTCTTGATTTAGTCCTCTATTGCCGACTGGATTTGAAGAAAGGCAAGGTACAATCGCGCTTATGGATACTTCTACCTCCAATCCCATTATCGTCATTACCGCGGTGGGGCGGGATCAGCCGGGGATTATTGCGGCGCTGGCGAAAACGGTGTTCGCGCTGGGCGGCAATCTCGATGATGCGACGATGACGCGGCTGCATGGGGCGTTTGCGGCGATGGTGGCGGCGCGGCTGCCGGGTGGCACGTCGGAAGACGCGGCGCGGGAAGCGCTGATGCCATTGGCAGAGGAAATGGGGCTGACGGTGACGGTGCAGTCAGTCCCGGACGCGCATTCGGAAGCTGCGCCGGATACGCTGCTGACGGTCTACGGGGCGGACAAACCGGGCATTGTCTACCAAGTCGCGGCGGCATTGGCAAGTCGCGGGGTCAACATCACGGACATGGACACGCGGCTGACGGGAACGACCGACGCGCCGGTCTATGTGATGCTGCTGGAAGCAGTCGCGGGAGAAACAGAGCTGGCGGCGGAGATGGAGGCGCTGAAAGCGTCGCTCGGCGTAGACATCGCAGTGCAGGCGCTTGAGTCGGAGGCGCTGTAACCCATGCCCGCTCGCTCTGTCGTTTTGTACCCGGACCCGCGCCTCAAAGTTGTCTGCGCCCCGGCGTTAGAAGTGGATGACGCGCTTCGTTCAGCCGCGCAGGACTTGCTGGCTACGATGGATGCCTGCCCGCCGCGCACGGTCGGGATCGCCGCGCCGCAGATTGGAGTGCTGTCGCGGATTGCGATTGTGGATACGTCGCGCAACCCGAAGTATCCAAGCGGGCATGGGCTGCTGGCGCTGGTGAACCCGCAGGTGGTCGCGTCGGACGGCGAGCAGTTCTTTCGCGAAGGCTGTTTAAGCCTGCCGGATTACACGGCGAACATCAAGCGTCATCAAAGCATTACGGTCAGTGCGCTGAACTTAGACGGCGAGCCGGTCACGCTGGACGCCGAAGGGTTTGAGGCGGTCGTCTTGCAGCATGAGATTGACCATCTGGACGGTGTTTTGTTTTTAGACCGGGTCGCCAATGTCAAGACGGATTTGTTTCGGCGGAAGGGATGACCTACCACCTTGCTTCGCAGGGTCCTTCCTAAAGGAAGGCTTCGGAGCAGAGGCAAGAGCCTCCGTATTCACTCTTGATCCTTCCTTTAGGAAGGACCCTGCGAAGCAAGGTGGTAGGTTACTTCACATACGTCTTCAGGAACTCCAGCGTCAGCGCCCAGGCCTGGCGGGCGGCTTCAGGATTGTACGAGGCGCGGACATCGCAGAAGAAGCCGTGGTCGGCCTGGGAAAAGACCACCTGCGCGTAAGGCTTCCCGGCGGCGACCAGGGCATCTTCAATCTCCCGGACTGCCTTCATGCCGATATGCTCGTCTTTGCCGCCCCAGAACAGCAGGACCGGCGCGTGCAGGTCGGCGGCGCGGTCGGTCAAGCCGGGGAACATGGGAGGGCCGCCCGGCGCGATCCCGCCGCCGTAGTAGGAGACCGACGCTTTCAAGGACAGCAGGATGTCGGCGAGAAACGACGCCCGACCTCCCATGCAGTAGCCGGTAGATGCAACGGCGCTTGCGCCGCCATCGGTGGTCAGCCATTGGTACGCCGCCTGAATGTCGGCGGTTTGACCGGCATCGGTGAGCGCTCCCATGTGGGGCATGGCAGCCTCGAAATTCGTATATTCCCCCTCAAAGTTCGGGGCGGTGCGGTGGAACAGCGCGGGCGCGATAGCCGTGTAGCCTTCGCGGGCGAACCGCTCGGTCACGTCTTTGATGTGGGCATTGACGCCGAACGCTTCCTGCATCACGAGCAGGCCGGGATGCGGGCCGGCAGACGTGGGCCGGGCGACATACGCAGGCATGGAAGTGCCGTCGGAGACGGGGAGCGTGACGGTTTCAGTTTTGATTTCTTCGGCCATTACGGTATTCTTTCTGTGATCTTTTGTTCTTGTATTTCATCTTCGCCGCGGCCCATTCTTCGGCATGGAGCCTCCGAAATCCTGCACGGCAGGTATAATACCGAAAACTTTGCCCAGGAGATTTTCTTTGACACAAACACCCATAGCTCAGGCGCTCTGGCCGCGCCGGGCGGACGC
>JAABUZ0100007099.1_pt1 | contig 13675 bp, 20 predicted proteins | sample 5562091 | NCBI WGS metagenome assembly JAABUZ01 (sample SAMN12813069, study PRJNA571459) | rock metagenome | isolation source: Antarctica rocks | place: Antarctica: Victoria Land, Linnaeus Terrace sud | collected 2015-12-21 | reverse complement strand
TCGGATCTGTAACGTGGGTTGCACATAGATCCGTGAAGTCTGATGAGGGTCTCCAGAAATCCCAAACTTCATCAACAGATTGGCAACGGCCGTGTCTTTGGAAACGCCAATCTCGAGGTCCGTTATGTACGAACCGAAGGGGCCGGATCTAAAGACCAGGTACTCCGGATAGTAATTGTTGAATAACTCATACAACTCGCGGCCATAGAGAAATTTGATCGCAGCGTCAGGCTTGGCCAGTTTGCCTTTGATCGAGTCGATGGCAATCTGAGTACACTCGAAAGGAGTGATGACGAAGACACGATTCACACTCTCTTCTTTCCCATTGCTCCCAAGGAATGGAGTGTCGAGGCACTGTTCGGCTTGGATATACACGGTGCGGGCTCCCGTGTCGGCCTGAACACCCCCTGTGATCGGAGCATTCTTCACGACACATGCGACGGTTTCTGTTGTGCCGAAAGCGCCGCCGATTGTGAAAACGATGTCCTTTCCACGTTCGCTAGTGCCGTGTAAATGTCGAACTCGCGACGTGTTCGGAAGCCGTTCAAGGAGCGCGATCAGGGCGAGCCGCAGATCCTTTTCACCCTTAAAGCAGTTGGAGAACTGCTCTAGTCTAGTTTCATATTCGGTAGTACCGGCCGCTTGCTCCATGGCTCATTATCGAACTGCTAAGCACCAACCACAATGAGGCGTTTGGACGGTCGTGTCACAGCCACATAGAGCATCTGCTGCGCCTCGAGCAGATTTGTCTCCTCGCGCCGGCGGATGTCGGGGAGATCGATGAAGACTGAGCCGATCGTGGACCCTTGGCTCTTGTGTACGGTAAGCGCGTAGATGGACTGGAGCTGCGCGAGACCCTGCTGAAAGTCGTGCAGATGCTTCCAGCGGAGCCTTGAGTCCGCGGCCTCATCCTTGATGCGGGCAATCACCTTCTGGAACTCGCTGTTGTCGGCCACCATGTGGACGGTTTTCTCGTTGCCATCCCCATCGCGAAGGCACAGTTCCCACGAGGGAACTGAGGCTGTCCACTTCGACACGCCATGCGCCTCCTTGACCTCGTGCGTGAAGGTTCCGCGCTTGATTGCGATCACCTTAGCCTCCTGGTTGTTCGCGAACAGCATGGTGTCTTCGAGGATCAAGGGCTGGCGAAAGAGCGCGCTCTCCCCCGGCATGAACGGTGTCGGAATGTTCTCGCCGTAGCGCCAGCGGCGGATCGTCTCATTGATCTGCGCCACGCGAGCATTGGTCCAGGCGAGGTAACGAAAGCTGTCCGGATCCGCCTCGAACTCGGGTGAGGTGAAAGCCTTCTTCATCCAACGGTGTGCCGCGTCTCCGGGAACGAAGACGCCGTGTCCGTTGGCGAGAGCAGCCTGCGAGCACCATGACAGGTCGGCCGCGCCGCCCTGACTTCTCCGGATGACTCCGGCGGCCGCGAGGATTGGGTTACCGGCTGCCTGGCGGACGATCGTCGTGAGGTGGGACTGGTTCTGAGTGCGAAACGTCTGGCTTTCGGTTTCTCCCACTGGAGGCAACTGCGCCGGATCTCCCACAAAGAGGACGAAGGCATTTGGAAGGTGGCGCTTGATGTGACGGAACAGGTCCTCATCCACCATGCTGCACTCATCGATCACGACAACGTCGGCGGTAATGGGCTCCGCGCCGCGGTCTCGTTCGAAGACAAGCCGGTCTGTCTGAGGCTTCGCCTTCAGGCTGAGCACGCTGTGAATCGTCCGGCATGTCACGCCCTCGATCTTGGCCTCCGCCAACTTGCGCGCAAGCACCGTCACGGCCTTGTGCGTGGGAGCACTCAGGATGACCCGTCGTTTGTTCGCCAGCATGTTCCTGGTGAGCCGCTGCATCAGGTAGGTCTTTCCGCTGCCTGCGTGTCCGGTGAGGAGGTAAAAGGCCCCCGGTTCAAAGGCCGCCTCGATGCTTCGAAGAGCCTCGGCTTGATCGGGGGTCAGTTCAGGATCTTCAGGAAGCTGTTGATTTGCCGGGCTGGGCTCGAGTGGAGGGAATCCGTCCGGTACCGATGCGACAGAGCTACTCGTCATCGGGGTAGCTCTCAGTGGCGGGAAGAATGACTCCTGCGTCGTCTCCTCCTGCGCAGGTCGCTTACGCCAACGCCGCACAATCCCGGTCAGTCGACCGCCGCTCACACTCTGAGGCTCCATCGTTTCGCCACTTTAGATCGAGTTAGGGAATAGGGGAAATCGCTGCTGAACACCCGCCCCCAACAGTTGCCGGGCTTTAACAGCATCACATGCTGTCCGATCACAGACGCTGTATCAGCACCAGGTGCTCCACAAGCAGGGGACGCTATAACAGCACCCATCATTTAAGCCTTTCCGCTTGCTAGCTCGGTTCCTGAAGCTCCTCCAAATGGGCCTCTGCCTTTCGGATAAGCTCCTGCAGTTCCTGCTTGTATTCCTCGCGCGTCATGCCCCAGCGACCTGTCCGGAAGAATCGTTTGACGGCCGCCACGTAGTCGCCCAGCAACGAGAAGGTGTTCTCTGAGCGTGAACGTTCCTCAAGATCAGAAGCAAGCTGAAGACGACGGCGGGTCCGCTCGCGATCGGAGTCGGTTAGAGTTCCCGCTTCGATCTGCGGCTGATAGGAGCGCTTCACCTCATCCAGCACGGCCGTTGCTTGATCCAGTGTCTTCATCGCTGCGCTTTTGAATATCACGACAGCACCCCCACTTGATATTGAGTGCAACGCCCGTTGTTAGGTCTGCGATCACGGGTGGCCGGGCGCTGCCGGCCATCCGATCTCTGATTTATTGGAACAGCTCTGAAGCACCTTGACCACGCAGCGCGTCCTGCATCCGGAAGCTCGGCCAAAGGATAGGACCGTTCTTCTCAGGGAAGCTGAGGCGCCCTTCCTGCAGGCCGGTGGCTATTGATGACAGCATCTCGTCCCTGGTAGCCGTGATCACCACGGGCTGGCAACCGATGCCGTCGATTGGCTGGAGTTTCTCTTCCCGTTCCAACCAATCGAGTATCCAGTCTCGCCACCGTGGCTCGGCGGGCAGACCGAGAAAGCTGACCAGCGTCGACCAGGCTAACGACCGCTCGTAGTTCAGCAGAAAGGTCCTGCCGGCCGTGCCGTTTGCGTGCAGAAGCTGAGAGACCGCGAGAAGGTGACGAAGAGGCTGTTTGCGGCCTTGCACTGGCAGGCCCCCTTTGTAGCAGGACGCGTCTGGGCCCATGTTGAAGGTGATGGTCTTGCCTTCGGGGAAGGTGAGGCAGAAAGGATGTTTCTCCTGGATGGCCGCGGCTGCAGCTCCGACCTCGGCATCACCACCGAAGAGGCTGAGCAGATGTCCCTGCCCGGCCTCTCCCATGTAGTGGTCGACATGCAGACGGATATTTGTCTTGATGCTGGTGCTTGAGCGTGCGTAATCAAGCTGCCCCAGCCGTAGGTGTGCGTTCTGCATTGTCTTCCTCCGGGTTCTTGGCTGATTCGGTCAGGACGCGGGTTCGACCATCCCGGTACACGAGAGAGAGTTCGTTCGAGAAGCGTTCACGTTTGCGCGTGATCTCGATACCGTCCTCTTTCTCCTTGATCGTGCTGATGTGCTTGATTGACCGCCATCTAGCGATGTGCTGCTCTTCCCCCTGCCCAAAAACGCCGTTCAGCAGCCCTGCGGTGCATAGCAGGCCCACGTGACCACCATGAAGCGGTGTGATCGGCCGACCTGTCGCCATTTCCTCCTTGGGGAGCAGGAACGGAGCAACCTGTCTCCAGGCGGGTGAATGGAGAACGTCTGACTCAATTTGATCGAGTGGAAGCCCTCGGTAGGCAATGGAAGTCGCTGCGGTCGGCGGAACGAGATACGGTTCCTGCTCATCTTCAAGCCCCATGTAACGCTCGTTGTAGACGAGTCGTTGCAGAGTGATACGATTCGCCTCCATCACATGACCCCTGAGAGGCTTCCGCACGGCAGTGAGTACGATTTGGTTGAACCGACGAGACTCCGGATCCTCTAAACGGAACAGACGAAAGTCTGTGAAGTTTCCGGCCAGGAGGGGGATGCATGTCGTCAGCCGGTTTTCAGGGATGACGAAGATGAGCACCCCGCCCGTGACGAGCCAACGATAGGTGTGTTCCAGAAACAGGAACTCCATCCGTTGATTGCCGAGTGAGCCGATCTCTGAGTCGTATGGAGGGTTGAGGTAAAGCAGCGAGAATGTTTCCACTTTGGCGTGGGCATCGAAAGCGTTCCCTTGGACCGTGGTGATGGCAGCAGCTTGAGCAGCTGCTGCGCGTTCGGAGTCGAGTTCAATCCCGTAACGATGGCAATTGAGATCACTGGTAACCAGGTGGAGCGCATCTCCGGTCCCTACGCAGGGGTCGATGGCGCTGAAGCTTTCATTGCTGTGGAGAAGGCGCCGCAGACGGCGACCTTCTTCACGTGGAAGGGGGTAGTAGCCGAGTTTCAACCGGCCTGCGTTGCGCATGGAAACCTCTCTGAGGATGTGTGTGGGCGCGCCGCGACGAAGGAGCAGAGGCTCCTTTCGAACTTCGGGACGACAAGTTGTGGGGCGGAGACTAGGTGGGTAGTGCAAGCGCGGTCAGCAGATGTGTTGTAACAGCACCTGATGGCATAACAGCTACTGGCGCTGTGGGAGCCACAGGTGCTAGCACATTAGCGGTGTGCTGGTGTTAGTGCTGCCCGCTGATTCCACCCAACACTTCATCCGTGGACCATACTTCTGTTGCCCACGCGCTTTAGCTGGTCGTTCTTCACTTCCGTGAACAAGGAGTCGGGAACGCTGATCCCCAACTCTGTCAGCACGTCCCGGAAGTAGTCGACTTCCTGAAGGTCAGTGCCGGCCTCATCATCGCTGAGGTTGGAATAGAGAATATCCTCTCCTTCACTCGTCCCCTCGCTGTCTTGGATCACCGTACAGAAGACATAATCGAGGGGCCGATCGTAGCCCAACGTCACGGTGACTCGCTTACCGCCCTTGGTTAAAGTGCTGTGTTTGTGCTGAGACATGGCTTCCTCGTAGGCGCCGACGATACGACCCACCGAAGGGTCGGTCCACCTGCTCCTGTCCTGGTTGAAGTATTTGGTTCCTTGGACGTGAGATAACAGCACCAGTAGCTATAACAACCACTGGTGCTGCCCCAACCTGCACGATGTCAGTCGTGAACGACGAAGGGAGATGCAACGCGCGATGTCTGGTCGCACTTAACTTTGCGGAACATCGACTCTGGAATGGTGAGGCCGAGAAGAGCGAGAATGGCTCGGTAGTACTCGACATCTAGTTGATGTGTGCCCCCCTGGTCATCTTCCAGGCTCGTGTAGAGCGGCGTGTCGTTGCTTTCCTGCTTTACGGTGCAGAAGACGTGACCACCAGATGGGTCGTAGCCCATGAACACGTTCACGATGCCGTACTCTTCTGTGCTCACGCTATGTAGGTGGTGTGACATTAGCGCCTCACGGCAGCTCTCAACGGAGCCTCAATTCATTCGCCAGATTCCTGCTCGGGCGTACTGGGGGTTGTTGAGGGCTTCCTCTTCTTCGCAGAGCTCCCCGAAGCGATGTGCGATGGAGCAAAGATGCTCAAAGCTCTGCGACTGCCACGCTTCAAGCTCAAGAGCACTGCGACGACGCTGCAGTTCTTCTTTGTCGGTAGAGATGATGGACATAGCTACGATCTCCGCTTGCAGGTGAAGGCGGCACAGGGGTGACCTGTGCCGCGATCTCACTACGCCTGAGCAACAAAGAACTTCGTTGCTGGAAGCTGGCGCTGAACGATGGGGGAGGGAGCGGAGACGGCGGCCACTTTGCGCGAAGGCTCCGGGCGGATGGAAGGCATGCACGCCTTAACCAGCATGGTCTGCATCGCGTTGTGGTTGCGCCAGAAGGAGGACGAGGTACCGCGACGGGAGCGAGCAGAGATTGCCATGGAAGTTTCCTTTCGGTGAAGGTGCGTGGAGGTTGAGGCGAGTGCAGACGCACGCGTGCGTCTCGCCCAAGGCGAGAGGTCGGCTGGCACAACGGCCAGGGCTACTTGTGGGGGTGAACGGCTCTCTTGTGGGTGGGGACCTTCACACGAGAATTGGCCTTGTATCGGCCGCGGATCAGAAACTTCTCTTCCTTGTCAGCTACTCTCACAATCGGAAAGTGATCGATGCCGAAGCGTTCAATCGCTTGCTCTTTGTGGAGCTCACACAGGAGTTCGTCTCCAACCCGCCAAGCCGCAGGGCGCTTACAGAGCGTGCACGTTGGCGCACTCATGGCGTACCTCCGGGCTGACCTGAAGGAATCTGGGCGAGCGTGTGGCGAGTTCTGCCCCTTTGCGCAAACGGGGATTGTGTGGAGTTTTGCCCTTCTGCGCAAACGGGGATTGTGCTGTCTTTTGCCCGTTTGCGCTTGGGAGCGTGACTACGCTGCGATGGCGCCCGCAGCGCTCTGGAGGTCCCGTACCATGGCCTTCAGCACTGCGAACGACGGGATTTTGTCGATCGACTGGACCTTGTGGTGATCGAGCACGCCGAAGAAGACCTGTTCCTGAAGCTCCTGCGCCAACTCACGTACGCGGTCGATTCCACGTCCAAGCGTCTCAAGCTGTTTCAGCACCCACTGCTGCGCCTCGCGGTGCGGTAGTTGACGTGCGTTTCTGGCCGCGCCGCCTGCTTTGAAGACCTCAAAGTAGAGCGCATCGCCCAAGGCAGCCCGGAAGCTTTCGATCTTCCGTGTAAGGGCCTCATCCAGCTGGGGATTCGCTCCCGTCTGGTTCTGTGGCTGTCGAGCTGGCGGCAGGACTTCTGCCGCTGAACGCGAGTTTGCCTGAGCTACCGCTTGCGGTCCGGCCTGGGCTCGCCACGCCTGTGCCGTGACTGGCACCACGCCTTCCGGTAAGGCCCACTTCGGGAGTGTCGGGAGAGACGCCGAATTGCCGTACTTGTCGAGTTCCACCCACATTTCCGCGAAGTTGTAGAAGTAGCGACCCAGCCCATAGCAGCTGCATGCCCGCTTAAAGGCCTGTGCTTCCGCGCGGGTCATGGCGTTGTCGTCATCTGCCCACATCTCACCGCTGCCTGTGTGTGAGCCAAGGCCCTCGATCGAGACCATACAAGTCACAATGACCTTGCCTGTCTGAATCGTCTTGTCACGCTTCATCCGGGTGATCGGTGACAGAGTTGTGACCTCATACGTCCGGGTCCAACCTGCGGGGGTGAAGACTTCGTTGAGCCGGTCGGTGTAGGCGCGCTGATCACCATAGGGAATGACACACCCGCGCTTCTTGTCTTGCGTGGTGTTGGTGACGCGCCAGCTGATGTCATCTGGGTGAAAGGGTACGGCAAGCTTCTGGAGCTGATCCTGCTGCTGAGGCGAGAGATTGGTCTGCATGATGCGAAGGTCCTTTCAGGATAGATTCGAGGTGTCGGAGAAACAGAAAAGGCGCTCCGAAGAGCGCCTCAGTGAGTAAGCATGAATGGGGCTTAGAACGGGATGTCGTCGTCTGTGATGCCCTGGTCGGCGTAGTCCTGCTGCTGGCTGTAACCTCCTCCGGAACTTCCGTTGGAACTGCTGCTCGCCGACGAACGCGCACTGGATGCAGGCGCGCTGCCGTTCCCAGTCTCCTTCCCCTGACCGCCACCAAGCAGGGTCAGATCGTTGATGAGAATCTCTGTGCGGAACTTCTTTTGTCCCGACTCCTTGTCGTCCCATGAACGGGTCTGGATCTTGCCCTCGATCATGAGTTGAGTGCCCTTCTTCACGTAGTCGCGAACAACCTCCGCGGTGCGCTGAAAAGCAACCAGGTTGTGCCACTCCGTCTTGTCGACGTACTGCCCGGACTGGTCCTTCTGCCGGTCAGCGGTAGCGAACGAAAAGCTTGCGATGGTCATGCCGCCCTGTGTCGCACGAATCTCGGGATCCTTGCCTACGTTCCCGAGGAGGATGACTTTGTTGACGCCCTTTGCCATGATGTTGGTCCTCTCTGTTGCTGAAGTGATGAAGCTTCCTGCTACTGCTCAAGGAGGTTGTCGGGCCGGCTCCACATTGCTGTGAAATCGCGCTCGAACGCCTCAATCTGCTGTGGACTGTGCGTGACGGACACCTGATTGTCCTGGTACCGAGCTGCCGAAACCGACCAGTTGCCTGATCCATCTCGCAGCACCTCACCATCGACGAGCATGGCTTTCTGGTGCATCAGGTCATCGCCACCCTTCACACGTACGTGCACGTTGGGACGATGGGAGAGCAGGGCCAGAACCTGCCCATGTCTTCCCTGCTCCTCCTGAAATTGAGCACGGTCGCGGTAGATGGAGACTTCGACACCGCGGGAAGCGGCACGGGCAAGAGCCTGGGCGATCGCGCGATCGGTGAAGGCATACATCGCCACTCGTATGCGCTGTTGGGCATGGTCGATAAGGGAGATATCGACCTCTTCGAGGTTCGTGGTGGGCGCGAAGTAGATCTGCTCGCTTTCACCGGCCGCGTGGACATCCGGCAGATGAAGCTTCGCCTGACCGAGGACGGAGCTGATCGTAGCGTGAGAGCCAGGATGCATCTGTTGGTGTTCCATCTGAAGCCGCCACGCCGCCATACAAATCAACGAGAGAAAGAAGAGATTGCGTAAGGTCCGCATGCCGACTCCTACTGTTCCCGCATGAAACCCATCGCGCCAAACATCGCGATAAGCATCGAGAACTGGTTCAGGAAGCTGAGTTGCTTCATCTTGCGTTCGAGGGTCTGCTCCGGTTCTCTCGCATCGATGCTGAACTCGATGGACAGCCGAACCAGAAGGACGATGGTGAGGAGAATGCCGGCGACAGTGAGGGACTGGTGGCGGCCGGTGTGCGTGGTGAGCCCCGCCACAAAGAGCACGGCCCCAAGAGTCTGGAGCCGCTGGAAGAAACGTGGATGAGAACTATTCATGCGGTGACGAGACCCTCGCGTCTTGCAGGGGCACTCCCCAGCTCCAACACGTGAGTATGTTTGCACCCAACGCAGCAGACGCCTTCCGTCACTTTCATGAGCACATCGATGAACGCCTCCGAAGGAAGCTGCTCATCGCCGTTGCGCTTGAAGAAGCGTGGTGCCGCCCCTCCCCGGAAGTCTGCGTCCTTACCCCAGAGCTCCGTGTTGAGGCTGCCGGCGCGGTGAAAGAACAGGACCTCGTTCTGCATTTGCGGCCGCCGCCCCCCGGTATCGGTAAGCCAGTGCCGGGTAATCAGGACGTCATACGTGTGCTCGTACCGGAACATCTGCACACGGCACATCTCGGGCTCGATCACGATCGCATGTACGCCATTCGGCATGAAGTTCTGAACCTGTTGGGTCCAGGTCAGAGCCTCACCAGTTGCTCCGCAGAACCCGACATAGTGACCGAGGCTGGTTACCGCTCCACCGGCTTCCTCACCGCGGAGTGCCCATCGTCTCGCCTTTTCCTGAAAGACAGGCTCGACGGTTGCGCGGCTGAAGATACCGGTCTTGCGTATCTCCAACCGCGTTGGTTCTGGAAGGGTAAGGCCCCTCAAGGCGATCTGTGCGAGTCTCTTGTCCATCGAGTCTCCTGTTGCTTAGCGTTGACGGATGGGGAAGCCGAGAGCCTCCCGGATCATTTCCTTGGTACAGCCGGCCCAGCACTTGTAGAACTGCGGGGTCGCCACGGAAATGGCAAGGTTGTCGCCGGACTTGTCATGACCCTGCTTCTCGCAGGAAGGGCAACGAGTCCACCAGTTACCGCTCGATTTGCGCTTCACCCTGACGTGCTCCAAGATCTGAAAGCCCTTCCCATTGCCAAGGAACGAGATGGGCTGCTCGACCTTGGGTCTGGACAGGAACTCCTCTGGAATGCTGAGGCCTTCGGTGAAGGTCGCCAGCTCTCCGGCCGTAAGCCGCTTCAGCTGGCGCAGGTACGCGAACTGAGCCTGGAAGTTGGGAGCCGCATCTTCAAACCAGTACCGGTGCATGTTCGCGCGGTGGATGCCGAGCGGCCCCCGGATGGCATTGCCGAACTCCCCCTCACGCAGTTCATCCTGGCGTGGGAAGATCTCGATGCCGTCCACTTGGTTGAGCGTGCCCTTGATAGGCACGCCCAGACGCAGGGCAAGGTTGTAGATGTAGACCCGGCAGTCCTTTGCTGGCAGGGGTTCATCACAGAGGATCCAGAGATGGGCGCCTCGCCGGGACATCTCGAGAGCGGCTTCGACGCCGTCCTCCTTCAGCTCCAGTTTCAGTGCCGCAAGATCGCGATGGGCTCGCGTGTAATCCGCGTCAATCGCTACCCACTTCGACCGTTGTGTCTCCGGGTTGATGGCATAAAGACCAATAGTCTGTGCGCCTGAGAGATGGAGTCGAACAGTGCTGTCTGTCAGCGCGAGCCGTTTCTTCGTCTCCCTCTCCTTCGGCTGGAAGTAGTAGTAGCGGTTGTTGTCAGGGTTTGGGCGGTCAGACTGCCGGGTGTAGGCGCGCCGGTTCACAAACCATGAGCAGTACTCCGCCACCAGGGCCGGGTCTGTCTTGAGGATTTCCGGCGTTGGCCGCGGCGGAATCCACGGCGTCTGAGCTGCTGTACTCATGGTTTGCTCCTTTCTGAAGTTGGGAAGGTTATAAAACGGGCCAGCAAACGGGTCAATTCGGAACGTTTTGCTGGTTCTCTGATCTTGCGAGGTAAATTGCGGCGGCGATCAGCAAGGCAGCGAAGAGCACGGTAGCCAGACCGATGAAACAGCCAAGCTTCTCCACATACGACAGCCCAGAAGGTGAAAACCTGACTGCACCTGATCGGACACCGTTCATCATCAGTCCCAGACCAGAGATGAGAAGCAGCAGCGTACCAACGCCGGATAGCCAGGAGGCCGCCCGCGCGCGAAAGAGAAGCCACGAAGGAAGGCTGTAAAAGAGAATCACGACCGCGGCCGTTTCAAGGGCGAACACAGCTTCGGGGTTGGCGATGGGCAATAAGACAAGCTGCATGATTGGCTCCAGGTGCTGAGATTTCTTGAGGATTTAGGCCGAGGAAGGGCGTCGGTCAAGCAGGGACCGTCTCAGGTTCCGGTATTCGGATGGTGAGGGTCAGAACGAGAATGGACCGCCGGTTCAGTGCAGTAACGTTCCGATCTCGAGTTCTGAAAGAGACTGTTCCTCCTCATCTCCTTCGTCCACGACCAGCTGGTCCTTCGCCATGCGCTCCAGCTTTGTCCACTCGAGGAGGCGATAAGCCCACACAGCGCGATCGAAATCGACACCATTCAGGTCGTCATCCCTGTCGAAGCGCATCCACAGGAAGACCTGTGCGACTTCGTTGTAGGCGTAGATCGCCCCTGTGCTCCGACGTCCTGGAATGCTCTGGAGAAAGAGGAAACCGCCGTCCGTTTCGATCAGGCGTTCGGCCCTGGCTTCGCCGGCTTTCAAAAACGCGCCGAGAACCTCCCACCTCGAAGAAGACGGGGTGATGCCCGCCAGCTCATGGATGGAGAAGAGGTATTCCACGCGCAACTGGCCCAACAGTTCTCTCTTGGAATAGCGACGTTGTGTGTGCATCGGGGTGGTCCTTTCGTGGTGGATTTGGTCAGAGATTGAGGGAAGTAAGAGCGAGCAAGAGAGCATGCAGACCTGCTCTCTTGCAGATGGTTATCGCGTGGCGCGGTACAGAGCTTCCGAAGCTGCTGCGCTCCGTGCCAACGATTCATCATCGAGACGGTAGAACTTCAGCGCGGCTTCGAGAGTCCCGTGTTTCTCGAGCAGGCTCGCATTGTCCAGAGGCTCGCCGATTCCGATGACGGGACACTGAATGTCCGCAGATAGGTGCTCTTTATAGCTGCAGTAAAAGCAGTGTCCTTCGGCTGGCATGATGGTCTCCCTGTAGGTGGCTTCTCTTTGTTGAGTACGGGTTTCCTGTTGCCAGTCAGCCCCGCGTTGGTGCGCAGCTATCGAGCGATCTGCGCGTCAGTGAAGGTGGCTCGGATCGCGGCTGTTCGGACCGCAACGTGAACGCGTGCATCCACGAAACGAGACCAGGCACGATCAAGAGCAAGGGCGAGAAGAGGACAGACCCATCGCGGCTGCCCTTCGACGTGCTCCTGCAGGTAGGCATCAGGCTCGCGAAGAAACTGCTGCCGGTCTGTCACCGACTCGATGCCTTCGGCCGCAATGCGTTCCACTTCCAAACGCCCCGCCCAGATCGAAGGAAAGGCAATCGCCTCGGTGTAGTCCAGCGGTTCTTCGGCAGAGGAAAGAGCCGGGTGGTCAACACATGCAAAGAGACGTCCCGCTTCGGCCGCGTGCATCGCCGCCTCGGTTCTTGTCAGTGCCCGTGCTTGCCCCGTGACAGCGCGAAGCCGATTAGAATCAAGACTGAGCGTGATCTCACAGAACGTGGTCAGAAGCCGGCGAACCAGCCGCTTCGCGGTGGCGCGCTGATACCCCATCCCCAGCAGGTGGACGTGCGCGGGCCTGACCTCTTCCACAAACCGAAGGATCTGCTCCTGTGACATGCCTGCCTTCTTCATCGGAAAAGCCGGACACAAAGGGACGCCGACCAGCTCGCAGGCTCGTCGATAGAATGCCTGCGGCGTGAGTGCCCCCCTTTGAAGCGGGACCGTAAGACGTGCTTTGGTGGCGGCCAGCCTTTGGAGTTCGACTCGGTAACGCACGAGAAGCTCAAGGGTGTAGTCCTGGTCCCTACCCTGTCGGGGACCACAGGGCTCAGCTTGCATCCGTGGCGTTCAGCAAGGCATTGGTAAAGGGATAAGCGTTTCAACCAGTCTCGGTGGGAAATGGGGCGAACGACGGAGAGACCTTGCCGGGTAACCGCAACCTCAGAGAAGGCTCCACTGTCGGCGAAGAGGGGGAGCTCGGACCGGTGCAGCTCCGCGATCGCTTCCTCTCGCACGTGCCCCGCCGAGAAGCCGATTGGGATGCGGGCAAGAGAAAAGCCCCGGATTTCGCGGGCCTCGTTCACACCCGAGGCAAACATGAGAACGCGGGGCGGGAGATGCGCACGGCCCACGTCGAAGAGGGTAGGCTGCATAGATCCCTTTCTTGTTTTCGTTTCAAAGCCAGCAGATACTGCTACTGGCATGGCAGTAAAGATGACGACAGCGCGACTTCTAGCAGAGCCCGAAGTGCTCGTTAGGGCTGAGGACTACAACAAGGCCGTCCATCACGGCGTTGTCTGTCACAGCTGCCGGTGTACGGTTCACGGCACGTCTGCGTACGAACGAAACCAGAATGGACTTCAGATCCACGTCCGCGCCTTCTTCAGCGTCTCCGCCGGAGTTCGTCACAAGCAGCACTGCAGGTATAACGTCCAGAGGACGATGGACCTGCTCGTTGCTCGTTCTTCCAAGATCACGAATTTGGATGTAAACGCAATCCCGCTGCTAGCTCGCGATTCCGGGACGAAGAAAGCAGAGTTTCGGCTGCACATTATGATGGATTGCCTTAAAGCCGGCCCGCCATCCAGCCTTGAGGCGTCCAATCCACCACGGGTGCCCTACCGAGTCGTCGGAGGACGCTACGTCCGCTCAGCCCGGGTTCTGAGCTCCTACCTGAACACCACGAGGAGCTTGCTGGCTTTCATCGCTCGTTTCGAAGGCGACGACTCCCTCAGCGATCAGGTCACCTTCAAATATGGAAAGCGCACAATCAAGTGGCGCGACTTCTTCTTCAACCAGAACCAGCAGAAACAACTTCTCGAGAAGC
>JAABUZ0100007098.1_pt1 | contig 13676 bp, 8 predicted proteins | sample 5562091 | NCBI WGS metagenome assembly JAABUZ01 (sample SAMN12813069, study PRJNA571459) | rock metagenome | isolation source: Antarctica rocks | place: Antarctica: Victoria Land, Linnaeus Terrace sud | collected 2015-12-21 | reverse complement strand
AGCGACGCCCACCTCGCTGGCGATCCGGGTATTCGCGAACCCGTCGCAGGCCATCAGCAGAGCCCGAGCGCGCTGCACATCTCGATGCGGCGACGAGTGCGAGCGGATCAACTTCTCAAGACCCGAAGGTCGCAGGTTCGAATCCTGCCCCCGCTACTCAGAAAAGGTCCGCATTTGCGGGCCTTTTCTATTTTCTGGTGCGTGATTCGCACAAGAATGGTTGACATGGAGTAGCACTCTGGAGTACCAAACAGGGGTCGAAAACGACGGATTCTGGCGATTGCAGGCTCGCACCGCCGCTGCAAAAGTCGAGGGCGGTACTCATGCAGTGTGTCCACCGCTGTCCGCGCGCCGACGCGATTTCCGCGCATCCGCTAGCGCCCAAGCCCCAAGCGCCGGACGAGCGCTGTCCGTTGAAAAGGAAAGTCAGCGTCGGCCACAAAAGCGATCGTCAGCGCCCACCCGTACCGATAGCCATTGAGTCGGCCGCACCATTTGACATCGTTTGTGATCCCAGAACATCGACCGCCGCGACGGTGCGGCCAGATCGGACATCACATGGCGAACGAGAAGCGCCCGGACCCGCCGCCGCGCCATCCGGACGACCACAAGCTTAAGGAAGGTAAGGCCTGGGACCGGCCGACGCCGCCGAAGCCCGATCCACAGGACCGCAAGCCGCCTCCGCCCCCTCCTGCTTCGAAGAAGCCGTGACCGAAGCCGCGTGCCTGACTCGAGGCTGATCGACCAGGCGGGCTCCATTCTGCTGTACGTCGCGCCGGGCTTCTTCGCTCGGCTGTCATACCAAGCACGTTTCCCGCAGCGCGAGTCGGGCGATCTCTACGCGTTGGTGGTCAGCGTTGCCGCCAGCGTGCCAGTGGTGGCAGCGGGGCACGCCCTCGCTTCCTGGTGGTCTGTGTCGACCGCCCCGACAAGCATCGCCTACGTGGCGATGCTGCTCACCATCGCGGTCGTCGTCGGCTACCTGGCCGCGTTTGTGCGAGACCGAGAGTTTGTGCGCGGCGGCCTCCGTCACATAGGACTGCCGTATGGCCCGGAGGCGACCGTAATCGAGCGCACGATCTTCAAGATGCCGGTCAACGCGGAGGTCAACGTGCTGTTCAAGGATGGGCGGATCGCCTCCGGCATTCCGACGAAGGGCACCAACCCGGCGGACCAAGGCGACACTCGAGAGCTCTACCTTGCCTGGCCGCGCTGGTGGTCCGAAGACGGCGAGTCTTGGGTCAACAACACCAAGGCGGACAACTCCGATGAAGTCGCCGGAATGCTGGTCAACCTCGACGAGGTCGCGGCGGTCGAGCTCAAGAAGGAGCCTCAGTAGCAGATGCGGATCGGCGGCAACGCAAGTCGGTTAGCGCCACTGCCGCACTCGCCCAAGGGTGCCGCTGACCTCCTGCGTGAGGGTGGGGGCCAGCTCGCTCCTGCGAGCGTCTTTGGACCTCCTACGGCGGCGTGTCGCCCTACCGCCGCTGAGCCTAATCGACCGGACGCGCGCCACCCCCGGACTGACTACGCCGTGGCTGGAGCCTGATCGGGCTCCGGTGTTGCGATGAGCGCGGCGAGGTCTTCGGATCCGATGCGCTGATCGGGTTCGGCGGTGCCGTCGTCGCGGAGCGTGATCCCCTCGCTCTTGAGCACCTCGACGACGTCGCGGTCATCGTCAGGATCGACCCAGTGGAAGTTAGGCCGCGGAGCTCCATCACCGCCAAGGACGCGGTGGGCGTTGGCGAGCCCGGGGGTGTTAGCGACATGCTGGCCGACCGAAATGGGCGCGGTACCGCCGAGCTGCGCGAGGTCGCCGTAAGTGGTCCATCGGCCGGTGGGGATCGCGGCGACCGCGGCGTTGATCTGGCTCCAGTCAAACCCGTCGGAGGTCTCAGCGACGCCGGGAAGCGGGCCAGGCCAGATGCTGATTATCCGCTCGGCGAGGTCGGCGGCGCGAGCGAGAATCTGGTCGCGGCCCCAGGCTGGTTGAGCAGGCAGCTCGCGGTTGAGCTCCAGATGGCTGGACGCGAAGAGCTGCTGCTTGCGGTCGAACGGATTGTTGGAGAGCTGCGTGTTGACGCCGGTGAGCGTCAGGTTCCCGAGCGTGTGCAGCAGTTCGTCGCGGACCTCATCCGGGTCCTGTCCGAGCTCGTGGAGCTGTTGGCGCCATTCGGTGCTCAGCGTCTGCGGCATGATGTGCTCAACGGTCAACTGCTTGTTGGTGAGATCCACGGGCTCAGGGTGCTCGAAGCTCTGCTCCAACCGCTCCAGGATCAGTCGGCGCTGATGCCCACGGCCGACGAGGTAGAAGGGCCGCGACCGGACCCCGTCGCGGATCTGGATGTCGGTGGGCCAGTAGCGTCGAGCGCCGGAGAGCACCTGGCGGACCGCGAAAGCGAAGCTGACGTCCTTGGGCATCTGAGTGATCATCGCGACAAACAGCTTGTTGAGCGTGTTAGTCGGTACGCCGGCGATGTGGCGGCGGATCAAGAACCCCTCGATGTAGCTGGCGGCCTCCCGGAGCTCCTCGACGGTGGCCTTGCCCTGGTCAACGAGGTCATAGCCGCACATCAGCACCGGATAGGTGGTGTTCGCGCCCCACCGCGCGAGACGCTGTAGCCGGCCGCGGAGCTCCAGATCGGGCTCGTTATCCGGGGCGATCAGCCGCAGGTAGTGGCCCGCGCGCTTCCTGAGGTCCTTGACCTCGTCGGCGATCGCGTTTTCGTCGCCAGCGAGCGTGTCCAGGCGTTCCTGGTGCAGGCGGTAGACGTCGTCGCGGGCGACTTCGAGCCCGCGGCGCTGCAGGTCAACGCGGGCGAGACCTTCGAGGTTCGTGAAGCCGATGAGCTGCTCCATTGGGCGCCATTGCTCGGCGTAGACCTCCTCGCCCTGGCTTGGGAGCAGCATAAAGATGTAGTTGCGCAGCAGGTCAGCCTGGCTGAGGTCGACGCCGGTGCCGTTGAGCGACTGGAAGATCCGGTGGGCGTTGTCGCCGGCGCTGGTGGTGATGTCGACGATCGCCAGCCGTTCCACGACGACCCGCTCCAGCACGTCCAAGTCGAGCGGCTGGCCGTCGTTGTCGGACAGCTCGAGGCGGCTGCGGAAGAACTGGTACGCGGCGCCGATCCCGTCCTTGCCGCCGGCGGCCGGGTCGGCCTTGACGCAACGCTCGAACGCTCCGCGATCATCTTGGGTGGGCAGCAGCCGCAGCTTGCTGAGGCCCTGCTTGTACTTGTTGACCAGGTAGAGGTCGTTGATCCGCTCCGCCGCCTCCGGATGCTCGACCGCCTGGGCGTCCCGCAGCCCGCACAGCAACAGCAGCAGCGTGGTCATCCGCTGCTGCCCGTCGACGATCAGGAACGTCGCCACATCGCTGGCGGCGAACGCCGCCGGCGAGAGCACGAAACTGCCAAGGAAGTGGCCGGAACTGATGCTCCCGGAGCCCTCGGACGCAAGCTGGCCGTACTGCTCCTGAATATCGGCCCACAGCAGTACGTGCTGCCCCTGCTTCCACGTGTACTGACGCTGCCACAACGGCACCCGGAACTGCTTCTCGCCCTGAATCAGCTCCTTGAGCGTGGTCTCGCGCACCTGCATCCGGTGTGTCAGCCTACGGTCTGTGTCGGCGTCTGACTAGGGCGCCTGCTCGCGGCGAGCAGCCATATTGGCCCGGGCCTCCTCGGCGAGGATCCCGTGCATCGGGCAGTCGCGGGATAGGTCCCCGCGGCTGGTGTCCCCGCGATCGGGGTTGCGGCACCCGCGAAGGATGCCGTGGATCAGGCAGAAGTCGTAGGTGACGCCGTGCTCGGGTCCGGGCAGCCGACGCGGTCCGGGGCTCATCGTGGTTCCGGTCCGGAATTTGGGCTTTCCGACGGGCTGCGCGCTGCCCGACGGTGTAGCCGTAGTGGATCAACGCGTTCTCCCACGAGCCGTAACGGCTGCGGACAGGGATGGGCTGAGGAGCTGTAGGGTGTCGTTGCCTTGAGCGGGGACGAGTTCCAGCTCACGATCACGCCATCGCCCGTACTCGGTCGACGCGGCGGTGGGCGGTCAGATGTCGGCCCCACCGACCTCCCAGGAAAACGGCGGCTGTGTTTTCCTGTGTAATCGGATGATGAGAGATCGCTGGCTCAGCGTTGTCTGAGCCCTATCACGGGCGCCTGGAGCTGACCTGGACCAACAAGGACCAGTGTCTTCTTGCTCACGAGGACGGTTCCTATGAGTGGGTGCCGCCGAACGATCACCGCGTCGCCGAGGTCCGGCTGCTGAGGCGAGCTGGAGAAGTGGGCGACGTCAGCGGCCCCGCGAACCTGCTGATTCGAGGCGACGCCCTGAGCGCATTACACGCGCTCGGGGAGATCCCCGGCTACGTCGACGCGTACGTCGGCAAGGTCAAGCTCGCCTACCTCGACCCCCCGTTCAACACCCAGCAGTCGTTCCTGCATTACGACGACGCGCTTGAGCACTCGGTCTGGTTGACAATGATGCGCGATCGCCTCATGCAGATTCGTCGGCTGCTCTCTCCGGACGGCTCGGTCTGGGTGCACTGCGACGACTACGAACAAGCCCATTTGCGGATATTGCTCGATGAGGTCTTCGGCCGCAGCAACTTCGTGGCCACCGTCATCTGGCAGCGGCGCGACGGCCGCCCCAATGATGCGGTCATCGGGCAGATGCATGACTACCTCATCGTCTGCGCGCGCGACCCCGAACGATTCGCGGACTCGCGCAACCGACTTGTCCGGACCGAGGAGCAGGAGGCGGCCTACCGCAACCCGGACAACGATACTCGGGGGCTTTGGCGCAACGACAACTACACCAGCAATAAGAGCAAGGACGAGCGTCCCAACAGTTGGTTCCCGGTTGTCCGCCCCAATGACGGTCAGGAGATCTGGCCCAAACCCCACGCCGTGTGGCGCTACTCCCCCGAGCGACACGACGAGAATGTCGCTGAGAACCGCATCTGGTGGGGCGCAGACGGGCTCAACACGATGCCCAAGCTCAAGCGGTTTCGGTCAGAGGTTGAAGGCATCGTCCCGATGACCTGGTGGCCGTTTACCGAGACGGGAAGCACCCGCAACGCCAAGGACGAGATCAAGAAGCTTTTCCCGGGTGTCGAACCCTTCGCTACCCCGAAGCCGGAGCGGCTGATGCAGCGTGTGATCCACATCGCGTCGAATCCCGGGGATGTTGTGCTCGACTGCTTTCTTGGCTCGGGCACGACCGCCGCAGTCGCGCACAAGATGGGTCGTCGCTGGATCGGGGTTGAACGCAGCCGGGAGACCATCGACACGTTCACAGTCCCGCGCCTTAACCGTGTCATCGCCGGCCAGGACCCGGGCGGCATTACCGCTGCGGAAGCGTGGGAGGGCGGGGGCGGCTTTCGAATCCTGGATGTCGGCCCGTCCATGCTCGAAGACGATGAGGGTGTCGTCATGCTGGCCGAGTGGGCCAGCAACACCGCGCTGGCAGAAGCGACCGCCGCCCAGCTCGGCTACAGCTACCAGCCCGCTGCTCCGTTCTGCGGACGCAAGGGCCGAAGCCGTTTGGCGGTCATCGACGGTCTGGTCAGCCCGACAGTGATTGAATTGCTGGTTGCGGCCCTGGCCGACCAGGAGCAGCTCACCGTCTGCGGGACGAGCGTCGATCAGGAAGCTGCGCAAGCCCTGCGCGCGCTTCGAGCAGGATCGCGCGTACGCAAAATCCCCGCCTCGCTGCTGACCGAATACCAGGAGACCGCGCTGTGGCGCCCCCGGCTGCCCTCTTTGGATGAGTTTCAGCCGGAGCAGAAGATGCCCGCTCGATACCTGCCGCCAACTCCGTCCCCGGAACTATGAGCCTCGTCGACGAGGATCTCCTGGCGGCGATCAGCGCTCGCCTGGACCTACGAGAGCCAAACCGCCGCGCGGTCGAGACGCTTGCAGCAGAGCTGCGCCAGCACTACCTCGTCGACGGACGCCCGCCCCCGTTCGAAGGGGTCATCGACTCCGCGACCGGAGTCGGCAAGACCTACATCCTCGCCGGCGCCATCGAATACCTCGCCGCCGGCGGCATCCGCAACTTCGCAGTGATCACCCCCGGCAGGACCATCCTTGACAAGACGGTCGCGAACTTCACCCCAGGCAGCTCCAAAAGCCTGCTGGGCGGCATGGACGTCTCGCCAGTGGTGGTCACGTCGGAGAACTTCAACACCGCTGCGATGCGCAGCGCAATGGACGACCCCACAGACGTCAAGCTTTTCATCTTCACGGTCCAGGCGCTCACTCGACCCACCACCGAGACCGGTCGCAAGACCCACAAGTTCCAGGAAGGCCTCGGTCGCGCGTTCTACGACCACCTCAACGCCCAAGATGACCTCGTCATCTTTGCCGACGAGCACCACTGCTATTACGGCCCGGGATTCTCCGCCGCGGTGCGAGATCTGACGCCATGGGCGCTCGTCGGGCTAACCGCCACGCCGCACAAGAAGACTCCGCCGGAGCAGATCATTTACCGCTACCCGCTCGCCGCAGCGATCGCCGATCGGCTCGTCAAGACGCCGGTGCTGGTCGGCCGCAAAGACGACCGTTCAGACGCAGCCACGAAGCTGCTGGACGGCATCCGACTGCTGGAAGCCAAGCGAGCCGCGATTGAGCGCTACTGCGCAGAGACCGGCGCCAAGCCCGTTAATCCCGTAATGCTGGTTATCGCTCAGACCATCGACGAAGCCGAAGAACACGCGGAGCTGGTCCGCAGCCCATCCTTCGCTGGCGGGCGCTACGCCGACGCGGTGCTTGTCGTCCACTCCAAAAAGCCGGATGAGGACTTGGCGCAGTTGCAGCGCGTCGAAGACGACGACAGCCCGGTGCGGATCATCATCTCGGTAGGGATGCTCAAAGAGGGTTGGGACGTCAAGAACGTTTACGTCATCGCCTCCATGCGCAGCTCTGTCTCAGAGATCTTGACCGAGCAGACCCTCGGGCGTGGGCTGCGGCTGCCGTTCGGCGCCTACACCGACTGGGAGCTGCTCGACACGCTGGAGGTGTTGGCCCATGAACGCTACGAGGATCTGTTGCGCAAGGCCAAGGTCATCAACGAGGCGTTCATCGACTACCGGACGCGCGCGGTCCTGCGTCGCAACGCCGAAGGCCAGGAGGTCTCGGTCATCGAGAGTCAACCCGTCGCAGTTGCCGTCGCGACCGGGCCCGAACTGCCCTGGACCGGCGACACCGCCTATGGCGGCGCTGACTCTGCAATCGGAGTCCCGACGGGACCGTTGTTCACCGGCGTGCCGATTCCCGAGACTCCCGGACAGCCGGTCGTGGAGACAGTCGAGACACGACAGCACCAGGCTGATGCCCAAGCGGAAGTGCCCGCACTGGAGCCCCGTGCCGTGAACATGCAGCTCGTTATTCCAGAGCTGCAGATGACTGCAGTGCAGAACCCGTTCTCCCTGGCGGACATCACCGACATCGAACCGTTCCGCCGTCTCGGGCAGCGACTCGCGCGGGATCCAGTCGGAGAGCTACGCCGCATCCGACTCACCGCCCAAGTCGTGGAGACGCTGGACGGGCTTCGATACACCGAGCTGTCACCGGGGCGGACAATCGACCGGGTTGAGTCACCAGCGTCTTTGATCCCGTTGGAGGACGCGATCAAGAACCTAGCCGACCAGATCCTCGCCTCCCAGGTCGTCCCCGCCCGGAAGGGGCAACGCGCGCAGCTCGGCCGCCTCCTGGATGCCTTCATGGTCGGTCTCGGCGACGAGGCGGAGCTCGTGCTCTCCGCCTACTTGGACCGCGCAGCAGCCGGGTTTATCCAACTCGTCGGCGAAGAGCAGCGCCGGTTCGCCAGCCAACCCCAATACGACGAGGTGCTGGAGCTCCACGTGTTCTCTCCGCTGCGCCATGGCCGCCCCGTCACCAGCACCGACCGGTACGGCGCCTTCCGCAAAGGCGTCGGGTATCTCGGATGGCAGCGCTCGCTGTACGACCAGGTCTGGTTTGACTCCTCCACGGAACGGCAGATGGCCAACCTCATCGACGGCACCAACGCCGTCGACGTCTGGGCCCGGCTGCACATCAACGACCTACCGATCCGATGGGATGGCGGGACCTATAACCCGGACTTCCTCGTCGCTGCAGGCAGCGATCGTTGGGTGATCGAGACCAAGGCCGACCGAGACCTGCAGACCGAGGACGTCCGAGGCAAACGTCAAGCCGCCGCCCGTTGGGCTAACCACGTCACCGCCGACGAGCGCACCTCCGAAAGCTGGCACTACCTGCTGATCGGTGAGACTGATCTCAACCGGGCACGAGATGACTGGGGCGCACTCGTCGCGGCCGCAACCTGATCGCTTGGGGCGCGGGCCCCTTTCCCCACGTCCGTTGGTGGCGTCCGATCGCGGGGAGCGCCCCGGGGCGCACAGCTCTTGAGGCGAGAGCGTCCGGGACGATTCCGCCTACGCAAAGGGCCGGCTCTGTGGGCGCCATCCTGGGCCCTGGTTTCGGCGAGTTGCAGGGCCGCCGAGCAGGCGAGCAACCTTCCGGCCTTCGCGACTGAAGTGGCCGCTGAGGGCGCTACGGCCGGCTCGCAAGGAGCTCCGCGTCGTCGTGGGGGCTCGCTCCAGACGAGCGTCACAAGCGTGCAGCGCGGGCGAGCGTTCCTCACGAAACCGATGGACGGCTTGTCGCCGATGGCGACGATCCAGAAGCTCCCGGTCCACGCGGTCGTCCCGCGTCCGCCAACGCGCTCACCAGTGCGGGCGCACTCGTCACGGTTCCCAGCCTGGCGCGCGGGTGGTTTCGACGTTGTCGCGGATGAGCTCGCGCTGGTGGCGGCCCGGCTCGATCCCAGGTCCACGTGGCCATCGCCGACGACGCGTGTTGTGATCGGCCTGGCCGGGAGTGTTCGGATCAATTCCGGACTCGCGTGCAACCGCCGCGTCGCGCTCGGCCGTCGCGCGCCGGGTGTCGCGTTCGTTCACCTCTTCGAACGCGGCCTCGTTGGTCGAGGCACCATCACGGGCTCCCGGGTGATCGCGGTCAGGGGGCTGTGAGATCGGCCTGCTGGGCTCGTTGATCGGCTCGCGGCGGGCGCGCGTGGCGGTGATCGTCGGCTCGCGCTCGAGCGGTACGGCGATTGACGGAAGGTCGGGTTCGGTCCGACTGATCCGGTCGGCTAAGGCTTGGAGGCGATCGCCTGCCCGGTCGGAGTTGACGGGCTCCTCGGCGTAGAGGTGCGTCTCCTCGCGGGCGCGGGTGAGCGCCACGTACGTGCCCTCGCGGGTGGCGTGGGCTGAGACAATCAGGTGGGCGGTGTCGGTCGTGACGCCTTGGGCGGGAAATGGGTGCTGGACGTACGCGAGCCGCAGCTGCGCGGCGTCGGCCTGGTCGACGGTCAGGTTGACGGGCTGTCCTGTCGGGAGGGTGAGCTCGATTGTCTGGGCACCGCAGTCGATGTCGCGGATCAGCGCGGTGGTGCCGTTGCGCAGCGGTCCGTGACCAGGGTGGTTGATAGTGCGACGGATTTGGACCTCGTCGCCGGGGTGGAGAGAGTACGGGCGGCCGGGTGCCGGGAACCTGTCGGTGCCGAGCTCGGAGTGCTGGTGGCGGATCGCCTGGTAGCGCGCGTTCAGTTCGTCGAGGTGGTCGTTCGAGGTCTGGGCGAGCGCGATCGTCGTCCGACCGTTCTGAGTGTCGGTGTGGGCGGCGTCGAGGGCGGCATCTTCGGCTCGGGTGAGGTCGGCCCTGGAGTGGACGCGCGCGCGGGCGGCGTAGCCGCGGACCGCGAGCTCGTGGTGGCCGTCGCGGAAGCGGGCCTGGTCGCGACGATCGGCGGGGTCGCGGGCCCGGAGATTGCGGGTCAGAACGGCCTGGCTGTGGTCGGCGCGGGTGGCGGCTTCGAGGTGGGGCCAGAGTCCGCCGGCGCCGACTGACGGGTTCTGGCGCGGGTCGCCGACAGCGATTAACCTGGCGCCGGAGGTCTCGACTGCGGCGAGGAGGGCGTGTTGTTCGCGGGTGGAGGCGAGTGCGGCCTCGTCGTGGATGATTGTCGTCTGCGACCCCAGGACAACCGTGCCGCGGCTGATCGCGGCCTGGAGCGCGGCGAGCGAGTAGTGGCGAGTGTCGACGCCGGCGTCGTGAAGATCGCGCGCCAGGCGCTCGGCCGCCAGGGCAGCAGTGCTGGTGCCGACGATGTCCCGGCCGGCTTTGCGGTGGGCGCGGGCGATGCCGGTCAGCGCGGTGCTCTTGCCGGTTCCGGCCTGGCCCTCGATCATCACGAGCTGACGGTCCGAGCAGGCGAGCATGATTGCCTCGCGCTGCTCGTCTGAGAGCCGGCCTCCTCGGCCTTGGAGCTCGCGGTCGAGCCGGTCTGCCTGCGCCGCGACGGAGTCCCGATCGAGCGGCGTGGTCCGGTGTGCGATCACGCGGTTCGCGGTGTCGATGGTCGTTTGTTCGCGGGCGCGGTGCTCGCGGGTCGTGGCGCTCCCGTCGGCGAGGCGCAGGATCTCCCCGGCCTCACGCAGCTCGACCAGCGGCCGCAGTGCCTCGTCAACCGGAATGCCGGCGGAGCGCTCGAGCGCGACCGCGCGCGCCTCGCGGGCGGGGAACGTCGCGTCGAACTCCGTCAACGCGTCGAGCACCCGGTCCGGCGCGGCCGGCGTCAGCGGTTGGCGCTGCTGGCGGCGGAGCACCTCGACCCGTTCAGCCGTGAACCCAATGCCACGTGCCGTGTGCCGCCACTCGGCATCGAGATCGGCCGCGCTGACCGCGAGCTTGTCGGCGCGGGTGATCGTTCCCATCAGTCGTTCCTCGGCGGGGGCGAGCTGCCCGTTGGCGAGCAGCAGCTCGAGGCGCTCGTGCGCGTCGGCGGCGGCAGGGCCGCCTTCGGCAATCACTTCTCGCAGGTCGCGCTCGGTCGCGCTCAGCCGGTCGCGGATCGCGGCCTGGACCTGGTGGTGGCGGCTGGACCAGCGGTCCAGCAGCGGCTGCGGAACGCCGGCCAGCTCGAAGTACCGCTCCCCTCGGCCCGTGCCGCGCTGCACAGAGAACCCCAACGTGGCGAGCTCGCGGGCAAGCTCGCTCCGGTACGCCGCGCCGACCTCGCGCTGATGCTGCAGCCACGTCCGCGAATCGATCGCCACGAGCCGTCCATCGCGGCGGTGCGCCGCATGCAACAGCACGTGCGAGTGCAACTGTGGGTCCGGGACCTGATCGGCAACGGCACGAGCCGTGGTGTGCCGCCAGCTCGTCGCGACCACCCCGACCGCCTCGGCATGCACAACCGTGTCCGCGTCCACGCGTTGGCGCAGCATCGCCACGTGCTGGACCGAGTAGTCGAGCGCACGGTCGATCGCGATCTCATGCGCGGCCTCGATCCGCTCACGCAGCTCCGGTGAGCCAAGTGCCCAGACGGCGCTGACCGACTTCGGCGCGGAGAACGTCGCGTCCAGTGCTGCGACCGCCTCACCACTGGCGCCGACCCGGCGCAGCTCGCCGCCGGTGTCGGGGCGGCGGACGTCCATCAGCGTGCGCAGCTGCTCACCGGTCACCGGTACGTCGGGGTCGAGCCCGAACAGGTGCGCTCCGCCCGCCCAGCGACCCGGAGCCTCGACCCGCTCCCCGTCCTTGAGGTAGTAGTCGCCGAGCTCCGATCCCCTGGCCTTTCCCTCCAGGTACTCGGCATACCCGCCCGCCGTGCCCTTCGTGATCTTCGCAACGATCAGCACCCCAGACCCCCGACTCCCACCACGTCCGTCGCCCACCGATCCAGACATAGACATACACTCCACGCACAGGCAGTGCTGGGAGCAAGAAGTCCCAAGTCGTCCCAAGCCGTCCCGCCCGCGAAACGCCCACAGAGGCCGATCCGAGGCACGGACTCGGTCGCGTTCATGACCCGGCCGGGCTGGTTAGGGTTCGCCACGGCTCGTCGCGGTGAGCGACGGTGAGCGTGAGCAGCTCCCAGTCGATGCCGTCCAAGTGCAGTCCGCGGCCGGCGGGGATCCCGGCGACCTCGCCGGGCGACAGGACGCGGGTGCGCTGAGTCGACACCGTCCGGGACTTCTTGCCGGGGTCGCTGAACAGGTTGGCGTCGCTGGAGCGCGAGATGACCTGCCGGTCGTACTCGCCGAGCATCGTCGAGACCGCCTCCAGTGTGGTCGTGTCGGCGATCCCGGGCAGCAGCAGCTTGGCGCCGAACAGGGTCAGGAACCCGTCGGCAGCCTTGCCCCACCGGGCGCGCGCCTGCGAGAGGTCCTGGAGCGCCGCCAGGAGGGTGAGGCCCTGCCCACCACCCTCCGACGCGATCTGCGGCAACTCCTGAAGCGGCGCGATATTCGCGACCTCGTCCAGAGCGAACAAGACGGGGTGGGGGAGCTGGCCGGCGGCGTGCGCCCGGTATGTCGCGCGCCGAACCTCCGCAAGGAGGCCGCAGACGACCGGCGCCACGGCAGCCTGTTCCTCCGCCGGCGCATAGATGAACACGGTGTCCCGGCCGGCGATGAACGCGGCCGGGTCGAAGTTCGGATCGCTCGCGGTCATGAGCGCGCCTTCGCTCGTGTAGGCCTGAAGCGCGTCGGCGGCGGCGGAGAAGACTGAAGACCGCTCCCGATCCTCGGTGTTCAGCAGGCCGACCAAGGATCCGAACGCCAGCCGGCTTGCCCGCTGATCCTCCAAGAGGAGCCCGGGCTCGTCGAGCTCGTGGCGCATCACCCAGTCAACGACTGTCTCCATCTCCTTGCCGTGCACGGCCGCGGCGTGCAACAGGGGCGCCAGCAAGGCCTGCGCGCGGTTGGCCCAGTGCGAGCGGTCGGTGGTGCCGGTCCCGACGCTCACGGTCATCGCTCTGGCGATCACCACCGCGCCGTCCCACGTGAGCGCACTGGTCACCGGCGACCACCGAAGCTGCTCGAGTCCTGCCGGCGGCCTGCTGGTGCCGGTCGGGTCAAACATCCACACGCGTCCGTCACGCGCCCTGGCCGGCGCGGTCGCGCGGGCGACATCCGGCTTGGTCGAGGTCACGATCGCCGGGCCTGCGTGCGCGAGCACCGCCGGGATGATCACGCCGCTCGTCTTGCCCGATCGCGGCGGGCCGAGCAGCAGTACGGCCCGCTCCGGCCGCGCGAACTTCCACTGCCCATCGTCGCCCGCGCCGAGCCACACGCCGCCGCCGGCGCGCCCGGCGAGCGTGCGGATGGCGTGTAGGGGGTCCCGGTCGCCGGGGATCGCGGGCCTTCTTGGTGCACTGGGTCGCGCGCGGGAGGCGATGATCGCGTCGACCACGACGAGCATCACCAGCATGCCGATCAGCACGATTGCGACGCTGGTCAGGCCGAAATGGACCGCGCTCGCGATCAGGAACGCCGCACTCAGCGCGGCGACCTGCACCGGCGGCTTCGCGATCCACCGGCGGCGCGGGGCGGTCTGATGCGACGGTCCCCACCCGTCCGGCCTGTCCACTCGACTCATCTCAGCATCCTTATTGGCGGCTACGCCTCGAGCAGCCGCTCGATCCGCGGCCGCAGAAACCGCCACGTCCGCCCAAGCCGACTCGCCGGCAGCTCCCCGCGGCGCGCCAGGTAGTAGACGGTCGACACCGGAAGGTGCAGAAGCTCGGCCACCTCGGAGGCGGTCATCACCTCATCCCGGGTCAGCGCCACGCGACCAGGCGGGTGGCTTGAGACGGTCATC
>JAABUZ0100007097.1_pt1 | contig 13677 bp, 18 predicted proteins | sample 5562091 | NCBI WGS metagenome assembly JAABUZ01 (sample SAMN12813069, study PRJNA571459) | rock metagenome | isolation source: Antarctica rocks | place: Antarctica: Victoria Land, Linnaeus Terrace sud | collected 2015-12-21 | reverse complement strand
TTCGGGCCACCCACCGCCTTGAGCGGCAAATGACGGAGAGCACGCTCTCCGTGTGACCCGCGACCGGAGCCTACGACTACCGCTCCACCACCACACCGCTCGTCGGGCTGGGGCGAAGCCCCGTTAGCCGTCGGCCGACGTCCTCAACCGTGCGCTCGAGGGGTTGGCGGAATGGGGCGTGCGGGTAGCGCACGGCGACGGCGGCCTTCCGGCTCCCGGGGTGTATGGGCTGTCCGGCGCGTGACCGCATGTCCGCCGCGCTCGACACCTTCCCTCGGTTCCAAAGCGCGACACTCTCCGCCGACATGGCTGGACCCTCCCGTTGGAGCTCCCGCCAGCTCACGATCTGCTCGCGCCGGCTCACTTTCTGCTCCCCTTGCTCACGATCTGCTTTCGTCCGCGCACGGTCTGCTTCCGCCGAACCCCGCCTGGGCCCCCCCGGCCCGACGATCAAGCAAAGGTGGCTGCTGATTGACCAATTTCACGACCACCTTTGCTTGATCACCAGCGGCGGGGGGGCCCGGCCGATGAGGACACCCTGCCAGCCACCGGGTAGCAGGGAATCTTCGCGTCAGATGACGGGCTTTCGGCCGCGGCTATAGTCCAGCCGCGGGCGCATCTGGTCCGGCGACCCTTCCGGGGCGGTAGCTCAGCCGGTCAGAGCAGGGGACTCATAATCCTCCGGTCGTGGGTTCGAGCCCCACCCGCCCCACCAGCGAAAATGGCTGTTCGGTGCCGGCGTATCCGCCGACCGCGATGGTGCGGGCTGCTCACCGACCGGCCCGGGCGGTGGCACGGCATGGCCAGGCGGCCCCTCCCGCCCGGCACAGATTGCGCTCGCCTGCCTGCCCCCGTTTTCAGCCGCCGGTGGCGCCGCTTCACGCCTTGGTCGTCGGTACGAGTTCGTTCAGGAGGGCGCGGACGCGGCGGTCGATGTCGTCGCGGATGGGCCGGACCTGGTCGAGGGTTTTGCCGGCCGGGTCGTCGAGTTCCCAGTCGACGTAGCGCCGGCCGGTGTAGACGGGGCAGGCGTCGCCGCAGCCCATCGTGATGACCACATCGGAGGCTTGTACGACGTCGTCGGTGAGCGGTTTGGGGAATTCGCGGGTCAGGTCGAGCCCGATTTCGTGCATCACCTGGGTGACCGCGGCGTTGATGCTCTCGGCGGGCGCGCTGCCGGCGCTGCGGACGTGGATGCGGCCTTGGGCGTGGTGCTCGAGCAGGGCGGCGGCCATCTGGCTGCGGCCGGCGTTGTGCACGCAGACGAACAGGACTTGCGGGACGTCGGACAGGAGGACTCCGGAGTGTTGGGCGAGGGCTGTGAGGTGCTCGGCGGTGAACGGCTCGGTCAGGGCGGGCGAGATGGGTGGTGATCCGCGCGGTCTTTGGCCACAGTGCGTGGGCGACGGGTGGAGTGGGGCCGGTCTCGTTGGTCAGCGGCGGCTGCCTTCCGTTTCGACGGTGCCGGCCTGTTGGTGTGGGAGGACGGCTTCGGCGGCGTTGGCCGGGCTGATCCCTGGGTAGAGCGCGCGGATCAGGCCAACTGCCAAGACCCCGCCGACGGCTTGCGCGGCGATGTAGCCGGGCACGCTGGCCGGAGCGATGCCGGCGAAGGTGTTCGACAGCATGCGCCCGACGGTGATCGCCGGGTTCGCGAAACTGGTGCTGCTGGTGAACAAGTAGGCGGCGCCGATGTAGGCGCCGACCGCCGCAGGCGCTCTCTCGCCGCGCCCGCTGCGGGCCAGGGAGAAGATCACCAGCAGCAACCCGATGGTGGCGACGACCTCGGCGAGCCAATGTGCACCCGACGCGCGGTGTTTGGTGGACAGGGTCACCGCGGGATTGCTGAACATCAGGTTCGCGAGGAGCGCGCCGAGGCAGCAGCCGGCGACCTGTGCGGGCAGCTAGGCGGCCGCGTCCCGCCAGCTCATCCCGCCGAACACGGCGTCCACGAACGAGACGACCGGGTTGAGGTGGCCGCCGGAGATCGGGCCGACCATCAAGATGATCGCGTACAGACCGACGGCGGTCGCCACCGCGTTCTCCAGCAGTTCCAGACCGATGTCGCCGGGTGACAGGCGCTGCGCGGCGATCCCGGAACCGATCACCACCGCAGCCAGCAGCAGGCTGCCGACCGTCTCGGCGAGCAGCCGCCGCCACAGCGGCACCGCAGTCACCGCCGCCGCCACAGCGGCACCGAACTCACCACGGCTGCTTGGCCGGTCCCGTGCTCAGCAACAGCCGGACCGGCCCGTTCCCGCCGCGGCAAGAACCTGGCACTCCGCGACCGCGGGCACGTCGTGCAGATCCATCCCCCGAGCGCCCGGGGCGCAGGCATCCCCGGGGCCGCACCCCAGGTCCTGCTCGGCCGGGGCATCGGCCAGGACGGTGTAGACCTCCCACGGCGCGCCGTCCGGGTCGTGCACCCACACCTTGTCCTGCACCGCGTAGCAGCAGGTCGTGGCGTCCTGAACGCTGGTGGCCAGACCTTCCGCGGACAGCCGGGCGGTCGCGGCCGACACCTGCTCGGTCGACTCGACTTCCACCCCGAGATGGTTCAGCGCCCCGGCCGGCCCCTCGCCGCGCCCGTCGGCGGTTTCAATGAGCACCAGCTTCAGCGGCGGCAGGGCGACCGCGAAGTTCGCGTAGCCGGGGCGGCGTTTCGCCGGGCCCACCCCGAACATCCGGGTGTAGAACTCGACCGCCTGATCGATGTTGCTGACATTCAGCGCCAACTGCACACGGGACATCGGAGCGCTCCCTCGCCGTCCTGGCGAGACGTTCGTCTCGCTAAAAGCAGGTTGGCTTCTGCCTTGACGTATGTCAAGCCAACAATGGACACTGGCCCCCGTGCCCAAAGCGCTGCCCGTCCTCGACACCACCACCCCACTGTGCTGCCCGCCACTCGCGGCGAACCCGGTCGACGAGAAAACCGCCCTGCAGATCGCGCTGCGCCTCAAGGCGCTCGCCGACCCGATCCGGGTCCGGCTGTTCAGCCTCATCCTCAGCGCCGCGGGCGGCGAGGCCTGCAACTGCGACATGGCCGCAGTAGTCGGCCTGTCCGACGCCACCGTCAGCCACCACCTCAAAGCCCTCCGCGAGGCCGGACTCATCGTCGGGGAACGCCGCGGCACCTGGGTTTACTACACCCCGGTCCGGGACGCCCTCGGCGCGCTCGCCCGCGTCCTGGACCCCGCCTGCTGCTAGCTGCGCTGACGACGCCGGCCAGGCCCATCGCCGTCAATGAACTGAGGTTGGTGGTCTGGCGGTCGAGGCGCGGACCGAATAACTGACGGGGCACCATCGTCCGCCACGGCCGCCAAAGGCTTATTCGGATGGTCGATTCGGCGGGACCAAACGGCGCCTGGCCGTTGATCGTACTGTCCCGTACCTGTCCGTAAGCAGTGCTCGCGGGTAGGAGGCCGCGATGGCACCAAGGAGCAGGACCAGGACGCCGTAGATCCCGAGTGAGGCGGCGGCTGCGCTAAACGCGCGGTTGGCGACACCAGCGGCGCTCGCGAAGTCCCGCATCACGATCGGCAGGCTCAGGGAGAGCCGCAGCGGTGGACCTGTTGCGAGGGTCCCGAGACGCAGCGGCCCGGGGTGCACGATCCGGCTGCTCGCCCGGCAGATGGCTGGTAACACGACGAGTGGAACACCGACCGCCAGGAACAGGCACGGCCAGTGCCGGCGCACGCGGATCGCGCGGCGTTCGCGTTCGACCGCGGGCCTGTTCCTTCTCCGGATGCGCAATCACGATGGTGGCGTCCAGGTCGATCACCAGCACCGCCCCTCCCGGCGCTCACGCAGGTCACGGCCCGCGACCGGGATCGGGGGCTTAGCTGACCGTCTTCCGGGACGCCGTGAGGCTGGTAAGCGTCACGGCGCAGGCGAATGCGAGGCCGTCCCGTTCGACTCCTGCTCAGCCGGTCTTGTCCTCTTTCGGGGCTGCAGATGGCCACCCCTTAGGGTCGTTCAGAATCCTTTTGCCCACGGTTTCGAACCAGTGCCTCCCTGCGTCGGTCAAGACCCGAAGATCTTCTTCAGAGCGGAGCCAGCCGGTCTTGATGTTGTAGAAGGCCCCGAGACCTCGGGGATCGAAGCCGCTTTCCCGCGCAGCGTGGCGTACTTGCTCCACTGTTAACGCTTGGTTCGGTGCGCCCATGAAATGGGCCAACAGGTGAGCCCAGCGTAGCGGCGGATCGCTGATGTCCTCCTCGTTGTGGGGATCCTGCTCGGCCGCGAACACCGCTTGCGCCTTGCGCAGTGCCTCCTCGCCGATCTTCAGTAGCGCCCTGATCTGTTCGCTCGTCATCGCTCCTCCTTAGATACGAATCATAGCGATTCGCTTCCAACCGGAGTGTCGCACCCCCGCCGTTGGGTGGTTCGGGAGGGTCAATCGATTCGCTGGGCGCAATGCAGCGCAACGACGCCGCCGGTGAGGTCACGCCAGGTCACCCCCTGCCAGCCGGCCGAGGCAATCAGGGACGCGAGCTCGGTCTGGCTGGGCCATGCCCGGATCGAATCGGCCAGGTAGACGTAGGCGGCTGGGTCGCTGCTGACCCGCCTGGCGACGGCAGGCAGCAGGCGCATGAGGTAGTTGACATACACCAGCCGAAACGGCGCCCAGGTCGGGTGGCTGAACTCGCAGACCGCGAGCCGGCCGCCGGGGCGGGTCACCCGCAGCATCTCGCGCAGAGCAGCGGCGCAGTCGGCCGTGTTACGTAGCCCGAACGACATCGTGACCGCGTCCAAGGACGCGTCGGCAAACGGAAGGCAGAGCGCGTCACCGGCAACAACATCGATGTTTACGAGTGTGCGGCGCTTGGCGATCCGCAACATCCCGAGCGAGAAATCGCAACCGACCACATAGGCGCCGGTGCTGGCCAGCGCCACACTGCTGGTGGCCGTTCCCGCCGCCAAATCCAGCACCCGCTCGCCGGGCCGGAGCGCGAGCCCGTCACGGACGGCGCGTCGCCAGCCGCGGTCCAGCCCCAACGACAGCACGGCATTTGTCCGGTCGTACCGCGTGGCCACCTGGTCGAACATGGCGGCGACCTCGGCCGGGTCCTTGTCGAGGCTGGCACCGGTCATGTGGGCGGCTCCACCGCCTGGGTGGGTTGGACCAGGAAGATCCAGATGTCCCAGATGATGTGGCTGAGGATGAGCGCGGGCATCGGCGTTCCGATCGCCGCGAAGCCCGACCAGCCTGCGCCCGCGACGGTTGCGGCTCCTACCAGCGTCGGGTTGCCGCTCGCCAGGTGCGCGGCGCCGTAGCAGCCGGCGGCCGCGGCCGCGCCTCTGGCCCGGCCGTAACGCCGGGTGAGGGCCGACTGGAGCAGCCCCCGCCAGTAGAGCTCCTCGGCCGGACCGATGACCAGGGCCAGTCGGGCCGCGATCTCCGGCAGCGGCCGGCGGTGGCGCAACGCGTAGATGTCCCCGATGTTCTCCGACCCACTGGGCATGATCACCCGGGCGGCCCGGTCGCCGACCTGAAAGACCCCGTACAACCCAGCCGCGATGCCTCCCGCGGCGAGCAGGTCCCGTGGGCGTGGACGGCTGGCCCGCAGCGACGCGTCATTGGCGAGGGCGCTCGCCCCGAGCAAAGCGCCGGTACGGGTCATCCGCTGCCAGAACTTGTCCGGCGAGCCGCGGAAGGTCTGCGCAAACGAGGCGAAGCCGACGACCAGGGTGGCGACGGTGACCGCGGCGCTGGGTTGGCGGGGAAGGCGCAGTGACATCGGTTCTCCTGTCATGGGTGCCAGATTCGGGCTTATGGGTGCCAGACCGCGGCCGTTGCCAGCCCGATGACGAGCAGCAGCCCGAACGTGGCGTGCAGCCGCGCGGTCTGCAGGTCAATCATGGCGATGGCGCGTTGCTGACCGGCGGCCCCCAGCTCACTGGAACGCAAGACGGTGACCAGTAGCGGCAACGACAGCACCGCGAGCAGGGAAAGCGGCGGGAGCACTGCCACCGCGACAGTCAGAGCCAGCGCGATGTACGCGCCGACGATGAGCACGACGTATACCCGATGGGCGATTCTGCGGCCCGCGCGAATGGAAAGGGTGCTGATCCCGGCCCGGCCGTCCTCGCCGATGTCGCGCCATTCGTTGCCGTGCAGGATCGCGGTGACGAGCAGGCCAATCGGGAGGCTGAGCAGACCCGCGTCGAGCGACCACTGAGCGGTCACCGCGTAATAGCCGCCGACGACCATGAGCGGACCCATCAGCAAGAAGACCATCGGAAGCCCCATCGCGCGGTACTTGTACTGCAGCGGGGGCGCGGTATACCCCCAGCCGCCGAGCAGGCCGGCCACTCCCAATACCACCAACGGGACGCCCCGGACAGCAACCAGCCCCACTCCCACCCCGGCGGCGAGCAGGAAGGCAACGGCCGCCAAGCCGAAGGCGCTCCGTTCGCTCACCCGGCCGGTGACCAGCGCGAGGCTGGCGCGCGGTGAGGTGATCGAGTCGATGCCCCGGCGCACGTCGTACACCTCGTTCACCACGTTGGTGCCGATCTGCAGCAGCACCGCGGCCAGCAGACTTGCCAGCAGCAGCGGCCAGGACAGTGCGGCGTGCCCGGCGGCGAGCGCGCCGGCTGCCGCGACGGGCACGATGGACGCGGTCAGGCTGAACGGCCTGGTGATCTCGACCAGGCCGCGGAGCCGGCGACCCAGCGGCACGTTCGCGGCGCTCGCGGCCGGCGCGGTCCGGCCCGCGGTGCAGACCCGCCCCAGACCGGATTGCGGGTCGCCGTAGAGCCGGGCTGCCTCGATGACAGCCGAAACCTGACCATCGGTGTGGAAGACGGGCTGCAGGATCGGCAGGCTCATGCCGACGGCCGCATACTGCTCGGCCCGGCTGGCGACCTCCTCGCGTGTCCCGCACAGCACGAACGCGTCGACCAGCCGGTCGGGGATCAGGCCCGCCGCCGCGTGATAGTCACCGGCCCGCCACGCGGCCGCCACCCGATGGCGCAGCTCTGGCTCCAGGCCGACCCGGCGCATGGCAATGTCGGACTGGACCGAAAGCATGTAGATCACGAACGGTTCGCGCTTGGCCCGGTCCAGGGCCGCCCGCCGGCTGGTGTCCACCAGCGAGAGCAGGTAGCCCCCGACCTCGACCGATCCCGGCGGGCGACCCGCTTGCGCCGAGGCGGTCTCGATCCGCCGCACCGCCAGTTCGACTCCCTGCAGCGACTCCGCCGGCCTGGCGAGGTAGCCGTCGGCCGCCCGGCCGGCCAGCTCGTGGAATGCCTGCCGGTAGCCGGCGACCCACACCGGGGTGCGATGCACCGGCGGGAACATGGGTGTGAGCTCGGGAACGCCGTCGGCGGTAGCCAACGGCTCCCCGGACCACAGCCGCCGCAGCTCGGACATCGACGCCTCGATCCGCTCGATGGCCTCATCCGCGTCGTAGGCAATGCCCATCTGAGCGAGCCGTAGCGGCAGCGCGGTGCCTAGGGCCACCATGATCCGGCCCGGCGCCAGGTCATCCAACGCGCTGACGGTCATGGCCAGCAGGGCGGTGTGCCGGGTGTTGACGTTGACCGCGCCGAGGGCGATCCCGATGTCCGGGACACTGGCTGCCACCGCGGTGGCGAAGGTGACGGCATCGCGCTCGAAGTAGCTCTCGTGGAACCAGACCGACTCGAGTCCCGCCGCACGTGCGCGCTCGGAAGCGCGGACCGCATCCCGCAGGCCGCCGGACGAGGCCAGGCCCAAGGCTACCGGCCGCGCCAGGTTGCCCACGGGGGAGCAGCCTATCGATTGGCGTGCTCGGGGGCGTCAGCGAACGTCACGTCAGAAGCGGCGTCGCAGCTGGGCCCCGCCGTGCCTGAGGCCCTCGTCAACTGGTCGAAACGATCAGCATCTGAGCCAGCACGCGTCGCACCTCCTCCAGCTCGCCCGCGGTCAGCGTGATCTCCGGCGCGTGTCTGCGGAACCGGTCAGCCGAGACGGTGCGGATTTGCTCGGTGATGACCCAGCCCCCAACCGAGGCGACATGGACTCGGTGCATCCAGCCGCGTCGTTCGACGCTGGTCAACGGTAAGACGTTGACCAGATGGCCCATCGTGAGGTCAAGGTGGAAACGGGAAGAGACCACGAGCGCGGGCCGGTCTTTGCCCTGCTCACGGCCTCGAACGGGATCGAAGTCGACGAACCACACATGTCCAGGCTCAATCGGTGGCTTACTCACGTACGGCTCTTCGCCCACTCATCGCCGATCGGCGCGTCGGCGCCCGTGAACTCGTCAGCCTCAGCGAGGTAGCCCGACCAGCCTGCTGGGTCGGACTCGCGGTACCGGTGCACTGCGGCGATGGCCGCAGATCGCCAGTGCTCATCGATGAGCCGTCGCACGGTCTCATCGGCAGACACGCCACCGAACTCCTCTTGACCGATGCGCAGGACACGCTCTCGGGTCTCGTCGCTTACCCGCAGCATGAGATGAGGATACCATCAAGTAAACGCCGTCGTTAACGAGTACGTTCACCATGTGCGCACGCAGTGGCACGACATGATCTTCGTGGTCCCATAGCGGGATCACTGGCTATCGGACACTTGTTCCGGTGATCGTTCGCGTCAGGAGGTCTTGATGGTGCCGCCGTCGATCACGATGTCGGATCCGACGATGTTGGTCGCGGCGCCGGAGACGAGGAAGGTAACGAGTGCGGCGACTTCCTCGGGCTCGGTGATCCGTGGCGAGGCCATCCCGAAGTGTTGCGGGAGCGCCGATAAGAACTCCTCCTGTTGGAGACGGTGGGCGGCCGCGAGTCGGGCGCCGATGCCGTCCGGACCGCGCCACAATGCGGTGCCGACCACTCCGGGTGACACGGTGTTGACGCGCACTCCTTGGGGTCCGAACTCCTCGCTCAGTCTTTTGCTCAACGCGGTGAGGGCTGCCTTGGTCTCGCTGTAGCCGACGGGACCGGTGGCGGGCACTCGGGAGTTGATCGAGGAGATGTTCACGATGACACCGCCCCTCTCGAGCAGGCTTGGCAGCGCCGCGCGCGTTGTCCAGACCGCGCTGAACAAGTTGAGGTCGAACAGGCGCCGCCACTGCTCATCGTCGGCGTCGAGGAAGCCGGCAAGGTTAAGGCTCTTGGCATCGCCGGCGCCGACGTTGTTCACGAGAATGTCGACGCCGCCCAGTTCCGACATTGCCGCCGCCACGACGGCGCCGGTTCCCTCGCGGGTGGACAGGTCGGCAGACACGGCCACGGCGGCAGACTCGTTCAGCTCGGGTGAGACCGTGCGTGCGGCTCCGACTACCCGCACCCCTTCGTTCGTGAGTGCGTTGGTGACGGCCAGGCCGATGCCGCGGCTGGCTCCTGTCACGACCGCGGTCTTGCCGGCGAGTTGGAGATCCATGACGATTGCCTTTCTGGACGTCGATCAGGCTCAGTTGATGCCCATGAACATGTAGACGGTCTGCACCCGGCCGTCGGCGTCGCGGAACACCACGTCGACGCCGCGGCCGACGGCGCTGCCGTCGGGTGCGAGCATCGACCAGCGCAACGGCAGCGCGTCGTCCGCCTCGGCGTGCTGGTCGTAGACGAAGCGCAGCCCTCGCTCGGCGATGTTCTGCTCGTGCACACCTGCGACGTGCGCGGCGATCTCAACGACCCCGCGAAAGGTCACGCCGATGGACGAGACCACCAGGCGGCCGTCCGGTGACCACATCCGCTCGATGTTCGCGCGGCGCCGGTCGGGGTTCGGCTCGGTCCAGGTCTTGAGGTAGTGCCGGTCGAACTCGCTCGGGGGGTGGGCAGTCATGGGTTCGCCTCTGTCCGGTCAGGTTTGTTGACGTCGTCAGCATAGGCCGATTGTGGACGTTGTCAACGTTCGGTCCTAGTCTGGTCCCGTGAGCCCCCGCAACGCCGCTCCAACCCGCGCCGCGATCATCGCCGCAGCGGGCACGTTGCTCGAGTCCGGCGGCCCGGACGCAGTCACGCTCCGCTCGGTCGGCGCGGCGGCCGGCGTCTCGAGATCAGCGGCCTACCGGCACTACGACGACAAGGCCGACCTGCTGCGCGCGCTCGCAGCCAAGACGCTCACCGAACTCGCGGCACGCATCCGCCGCACCGCCGAGGGCGAGGGCCGACACTCGCGCCTGCACCGCGGCTGCGCCGCCTACCTCGCCTACGCGCGGGAGCAGCCCCATCATTACCAGCTCATCTTCGGCGACACCCCGATCGACCAGCCCGACCAGGAGCTCGAGTCCGCCGCCGACGACGGAATGCTCGCCATCCGCGAGCTGGTCGAGCACGCCCAGACCGAACGCGAACTCGGCACCGGCCCGCCGCGCGAACTCGCAACCGTCCTGTGGGTACTCCTGCACGGCCTCGCGCAACTGCAAATCACCGGGCACCTGCACGAGCCCCGCACGATCGACGGCGACACCGGGCTAGAGGAACTGCTGGCGCTCGCACTCATTTCCCTCCGCCCGGCGCAGCGTCCTCACTGAGCCGCCCGCCGTTGCCGAGATTCGTTCGGACTCGCGCGAGGCCGAAATGACGATTGCCTTCACTCCACGCTGACCGAGCTTGCGCAAAAAGCCGACCGCGCCTGCTCTGCCACCTGCATCGCGGCATTGTTCAGGCAGCGTGCGGGGAGATCGCCACGACGAGTTGACGTATCCCTCGCGGTAGTCCGCGCTGCCGCCCATCTCGTAAACGGATCGACCCCGGCACAGTCGTGCGGCGATCCTGTCACTCCCATTCTGTCGGTCTGTCCTGGGAGAATGAACCCATGACCAAACAAGTGCAGATCACGTTCGATTGCGCCGATCCAGCAGGGATGGCGGCCTTTTGGGCCGAGGTGCTCGGCTATCAGTTACAACCGCCACCCGACGGATTCGACTCGTGGGATGCGGCCCTCGAAGCGTTCGGCGTGCCGCGCGACCAGTGGAACTCACGCTCGGCGATCCTCCCTTTCGAGGGCTCACATCCCCGCGTTTTCTTCCAACGCGTCCCCGAGGTCAAGGCCGTCAAGAACCGGGTCCACCTCGATGTACGCGCGGCGCCCGGCCTCAAGGGTGACGAACGGATGAGCTCCCTCGAGACCGAGGCCGATCGTGTGGAGGCGCTCGGTGCGACTCGCGCCTATCGGGTCGAGCCCAACGAGGCGACGATGGAGTCCGGCTTCATCACGATGCACGATCCAGAGGGCAACGAGTTCTGCCTCGACTAGTGGTATCCGGACCTCATCAGCCCGTCCTGGACTCAGCCAGCAAGCCGAGCGGCCCATCGCACTCGGCGTTCACGAGATCGGTGGCCTATCGGCCTCAGGAGCTTCGTGCCGCGGTGGCCGAGCCGATGGACGCGGACGGTAACGGGCATCGGCGTATTACGCCGTGGTGTTACGCTAGCGTGTGTGGCTGACACGCTCACGATTCGGTTGGACGCGGATGACCGAGCGGCCCTGGAGGCGGCAGCGCGGAGGCAGGGGAAGGGACTGAGCGCGTTCATTCGGGAGCTGGCCGAGGCTGAGGCACGACGGGTGCGGCGAGAAGAGATACGGGCCGATGGGGATCGCGTGGTGGCTCATCTGGCCGCGCACCCTGAGGCCCGCGCCGAACTCGACGAGATCGGCGCACCGCTGACCGATCTTCCGTGAGCCGCCACGCAGCCGGCAGCATCATCGTCGTGGATTGGCGCCGCGGCGCGCAGCCGAAAGAGCCGAGCAGGCCGCGTCCCGCGGTGATCGTTGAGGATCATGAGCTGTTCCCGGACGACTATCCCAACGCACTCGTGGTTCCCTTGACCCGAGACGAGGGTCTCGCCCACAGGTCGTTCGCCGAGCGCATCGAGCCGACCGATGAGAACGGAGTTGAAACGACGTGTTGGGCGTTGGCTTGCCACGTCACGAGCGTGTCTCTGCGCCGCGTCAGCCCTACCGTTTCTCATGTCACCGCTGATCAGCTGGTAAGCATTCGTCGGCGCATCGCGGTCGCCGTCGGGGCTGGCTGATGCGCCACTGCGTCCAAGACGACCCGATAGCGGATCGGCTGTTGGGACCGAAACTCAAGCTCGCGAGCTGTCCTCAACGATGCGTTGAAGAGTGCGCCGGCCCATCAGGCTCATCTCCGGATTGCTCTCGACGTAGTACCAGACTGCCCCCATCGACTGCTCGAAGGCCCACGCCTTACCGCGTTCCCATTCGAGGTCGTCGAACCCAAGATCGCCGCGGAGCGCCCGCCGTGGGTCATCTTCGAGCAAGTGCCAAGCACCGACGAGGTCCAACGCGGGATCAGCCGGTCCCAGGCCACCCACGTCAATGACCCCAACGAGGCGCCCACGGGAGACGAGCACGTTGCCAGGAATCAGATCACCGTGAGTCATCACATCGGGGTCTGTCCGCGGCAGCATTCGCATGACTGCCCAGATTCGTCGAAGTCGCGGAACATCGAGTAGCTGTTCGCTGCGCTCGAAGCAGGTCTCCATCCACGCATCGTGGGATCGCAGCTCGCCGCCTCGACCCTGTCCGTTGAACGCCGCGCCGCGAGTGTCGATTGCTCGCACGCCGTTGATGAACTCGGCCAGGTCGTGCGCGAACATGACCGACTCACCCGGATCCTCGTATGTCGCCGCAGTCCCCGGCACCCACGTCTGCACGGACCACGGCAGCGGGTAACCCGCGCCGGGCTCGCCGAGCGCGACGGGCTCGGGCGTGAGGAATCGCGTGCACCCCAACAACTCGCGGGCCGCGTTCGCCTCGGATTCAAGCAACCGCCGCGTCGCCGCGACGTCCCCAAGTATTAGCGGAAACCGGGCTACGAATCTGCCGCCCATGCGAAACAGAGCGTTCACCGTCCCCTGCGACGCGACCTCCCGAATAGACAGGCCCCGCCATTCGGGGAACTGCCTATCCACCAGCTCTCGTACTGTCTCAATTGAGACGGGCAGCTGGTCGGGATGCATTCGCACGGAGCGAGCATCCCGTATCCCAGCTGTCGCCCGCGTTCTCCGTACGAACCTCACGCCCGGCCAGCGCGCCCCGAACGGGACGCTGAACGTCAGCGACACGGCGCCGGACGATCGATGAGCGAGGTGACCTTCGGCGCCGTACCCCGCTGACCTTGTGCCCGGTGAGCAATTGAAGAAGACCTACTGGCCGGGCCGCGAACTGTGGGGTGAGGTCGTCGTGCGCGTCGATGCTTCGGTGTTGAGCGCGGCGCCAAGTACTCGAAGTGCGTGCATGGCCCGGGAGCGCACGAGCGGCTCGGGTTGCTCGAGTAGGGCGGCGGCTTCCCGGAACGTGCAGCCGCCGAAAATGACCAAGGCCAACGTGTTGGCCTGCTGCTCGGGGAGTTCGGCGAGCAGGGACATTCCCCCCTCGTGGCGGGCGTCGATGACTCCCTGCGGTGTACCGGCGAGCGGATCAGCGGCGTCGGCATGGGCCTGGGCGAAAAGGAAGCTTCGTAGCGACTCGTGTCCTGGCCGGAAAGCGCCGGGATTGGCCCACAGCCGCAGGAACACCGCACGGGTCACGGTTTCGGCCCGGCTCGGCCCGCCGGCCCGGCGCGCCGCGGCGTAGACGAGCGGCCCATGTTGCGTCCTGCAAGTTGGACCAAGCCTGCGGGTGTGAGTCCCGTCTGGGTAGGCACCGGAGCGCCCAGTAGCAGACCCCAGCTGTCCGGGGAGACCTTGGCGGCCGAGCGGGGTGTCGAAAGC
>JAABUZ0100007096.1_pt1 | contig 13678 bp, 7 predicted proteins | sample 5562091 | NCBI WGS metagenome assembly JAABUZ01 (sample SAMN12813069, study PRJNA571459) | rock metagenome | isolation source: Antarctica rocks | place: Antarctica: Victoria Land, Linnaeus Terrace sud | collected 2015-12-21 | reverse complement strand
TACTCAGTGAGTAGTTTATCCTAACCGGCCCGCCCTTGAATTTCCCGAACGCTTGTCCTATCGTAGCCTTGTGCCGGTGTGGCGCATCAGCGTCCCTCGTCTGGTGAGACTCAGTTCGCGCCCGCGGCGTCGGGCCGCGGCGCTCCGTCCCGCCCACCGTTTCGATGTCGCCAGGCTCGATAGGGGTGGTCCGGCGCATGATGGATAACGAATACGCGCACGACGCGTTCTGGCCAGCGCATCGTCCGTGGTTATAATACACTCTATTGTGTGCGCCTTCGTGTCTAACGTATCCCATGACAGCAGTGCGCTTATATTGTAGACTGCAAGATGTTGGGCGTTCGAACTTCCCCACGAGCGATGACCGCTAGGCGCCCACACCCCTTTCGGATCGCGTGATCCATCTCCCAGACATCTATGGCGATGTCCCAGTGACTCGGCATGATTGTAAGGAGATCGTTTTCTAACTCAGCCTTCGCCACCTTTGCAGGCCTAGATCTCGTATTTTCCACCCGAGGCAGGTCTAGCCCATTTTTGCTCTTCGCCCCAGATAACGTGCGACGCGCTACCTCGCGTGATCGTTCTATCCCTTTGCTGCAATTTTATAAGGCTATGCCTTTCTAATTGCCATGAATACCCTTGTAGAGAGGCAAAACATTAATAGCTTGTTAACGTAGCTTTAATGCAACCTTAACGTTTGTCCCTTACAGTGCAAGGTGTGTAGGGCGACGTGCGACGACGCCGGATAGGACCTCGACCACACGACCCCCTACTACCCATTGCCCTTGGAGCCTGTCTGCAATCGACAAAAAGTCCGCCGCAGGCCGCTCGATTGGCGCGTTGCGTGGTTCGAGAGATCACTCAACAACACTACCCTCCCCTTGCTTACCGGTTCATCGGGCTAAAAGTGCGATTGCAGACAGGCTCCAAGGCGGAGGAGCGCGTCGTTTTCTGAGACAGAAATGAGACAGAAAATAGTCGCGACTATGGACACGACAAAATACTGCTTCAGACAGCAGCGTTAAGAACAAGGATTGAAGGAGAGCAAGACATGCAGATCGCGCAGAACGTGTATCCCGGGAAGCGCATCGGGGAGCGGTTGCTGCACGCGGCCGTGATCACGCACGAGCAGCTCATCCAGGCGCTCCACGAGCACAACAAGGTAGGGGTGCGCGTGGGCCAGGCGCTGCTCAACCTCGGTTACGTCAGCGAGAAGGACCTGACCGAGACGCTGGCCGAGCAAGCCGGCATGCCGCACGTCGACGCCCGCGCCGTGCCGGTCAACCCGGCCGTGGCGCGGCTGCTCCCGGAGCGAGCCGCGCGCCTGCACGGGATGCTGCCGCTGTACGACAATCGGGACGCCGTGGTCGTGGCGTGCAAAGAGGCCCCGGGAAACGGCGATCTCGCCGCTGTCGCCCGCTACTTCGACCGTCCTGTTCGGCCGGTCTTGGTGGGCGCGTCGGTGTGGGACGAGTTGCTCGATACGCTCTATCGCGACGAGTATCTCGAGCGGTCGACGACGCAATTGCTCTCCCGCTCGCCGCAAGATTCGGCGAACCGGGTGCTCAGCCGGGGGCAGGCTGCCGTCCTGCTCGCCCTCTTGATCGCGCTAGTCGCCGGCCTCGTAGGGGCGCCCGTCGCGACGCTGACGGCCGTTGCGACGCTCACCACCGCGTTCTACGTCGGTTTCTCGCTCTATAAGTTCCGACTGGTGTATCACTCTCTCGTGGGCGCGACCGGGCTGGAGATTGGCCCCGACGAGGTCGCGGCGCTCGACGACCGTGACCTGCCGATCTACACCATCCTCGTGCCCGTCTACCACGAGGCGGAGGTGTTGCCGACCCTGGTCAAGGCTATCGCCCTTCTCGACTATCCCAAGGCGAAGCTGGACGTAAAGATCCTATTGGAGGAGGACGACCACGAGACAATCAGGGTGGCGCGCGCGAGCGACTTGCCGGGCTATTTCAAGCTGGTCGTCGTGCCGCAGGGTATGCCCAAAGGCAAGCCTAAAGCCTGCAACTACGGCTTGATCCACGCCCAGGGTGAGTATGTCGTCATCTACGACGCCGAGGACATCCCCGAGCCCGACCAACTGAAGAAAGCGCTCGTCGCTTTCCGGCGCAGCGACGAGCGAGTAGCTTGCGTGCAGGCCAAGCTCAATTTCTTCAATAGCGATCAGAATCTGCTCACGCGCTGGTTTACGGCCGAGTACAGCATGTGGTTCGACCTGTTCTTGCCCGGACTAGCCGCGAGCAACGCGCCGATCCCGCTAGGCGGGACGAGCAATCACTTCAAGACGGATCGGCTGCGTGAGCTCGGCGCGTGGGATCCCTACAACGTGACTGAGGATGCCGACCTGGGCATCCGCATGTACAAGTCCGGCTGGCAGACGATCGTGATCGACTCCACGACATACGAGGAAGCGAACCCGGCCTTCTACAACTGGATCAGGCAGCGCTCGCGCTGGATCAAAGGGTACATCCAGACATACCTCGTACACATGCGCCATCCGCTCGCGCTGTGGCGCGCTATCGGACCAGGCGCGTTCTGGAGCTTCCAGTTCACGGTCGGCGGAACCTTCTTCGTGCTCCTGCTCAATCCCGTGTTGTGGCTGCTCACGGCGCTGTGGTTCGTCACGCATTGGATAACGATCCAGCAGATCTTCCCCGCGCCCGTTTTCTACGCCGGCGCGCTCGCCCTCTTCTTCGGCAACTTCACGTTCGCCTTCCTGAGCATGACCGGATGCCTCAAGCGCGGCTACCATGGCCTTGTCAAGTACGGGCTGCTGAGCCCGCTGTACTGGATCATCATGTCGATAGCCGCCTGGAAAGGCTTCCTGCAGTTGTTCTACGCTGCGAGCTACTGGGAGAAGACCAAACACGGGTTGTCCCGCGGGCCGGTGGCCGTGGTGGCGGCACGGGTCGGAGGTGAGGCATGAATATCGCTATCCCCATGCGAGGTAGCCCGCCGGCCCGTCCAGGTGCGTCGACGGCATCGGTGATGTTAGCTCCCGCCGCGCGCGGCTCCCGCCGCGAGGGTGGCATGGCCGCGAGGGTATTCGTGGTCAGCTTGCTGGTCAACATCGCCGCGGCCCTCGTCATCGGCTACGTGTGGGGCGTCGGCAACGCCGACGCGCTCTCGCGGACCACTAACGCGTGGTACGTGCTCTTCTCGCGCGATCCGCACCTGGCCGCGGCCGGCTTCGTCTGGCCGGTGCTGCCCAGCATGGCCGAACTACCCTTCCTGCCCCTGCTCCGGTTGCTGGGGCACCAGGAGTTCGCCGGCTCTCTCATGAGCGCCGCATCCGGGGCCGGCACGCTGGCCGTGCTCAGCCTGACCCTGGGCTCGCTCGGGATCACCGGCTGGACGCGGCTGTGCTGGCTGGCGTTCGTCCAGATCCACCCAGAGTTCTTGTACATCTCCGCGAACGGCATGGCCGAGGCGCCCTCGATGCTGTTCCTGACGCTGGCCCTCTTCGCCTACCTGTCTATCCGGACCAACAAACTGGCCCCGGCCGCGCTCGGTCTCTGCCTCGCCGGAGCTTTCTTCGTGCGCTATGAGGTTCTCGGCACGATGGCCGCGACGGCGCTGGCCCTATTCATCCTGTCGGTGCGCAGCGAGGCAGGGCCGCGACGAGGGTCGCTGGCGCGCCGCTGGCTATCGCGGGTCGATTGGGCGACGTTCGAGGGGCGCGTCCTTGTCACTATGGTGGCCTCGGCCTACGCCGTCGCCCTATGGCTGCTCGCCAACTGGATGATCATGGGCGACCCGCTGTATTTCAACGACAGCACGTTCAGCCTGGCCTCCGCGAACGATGTCGCCAAGAACTACGGTCCCCACCATCCGCTGTACCGCGATATGCATTCGATCGTCCTGACGGCGCAATACGCGCTGCTTCGTTTGACGCAGGTCAATATCACGCTGCCGATCATGGCCGCCCTGGCCGCGTGGGTTGCCCTGAGGAAAGGGGACCGCCGGCTCCTCGGCCTCGTAGTGATCGCCGCCGGTACGTTCGGCCTGACCGCGCTGGAAGTTTATCAGGGCACGCTCCCGCCCTATCTGCGCTATTGGTCCCTGGCCATCCCTTTCGGCGTCGTGATTGCCGCCTGCGTGCACGCGACAGCGGGCGGTCTCCTGGCGCGCGTCCTGCGTCCCGGGGTGGCTCTACTCCTCCTGGTGGCCGCTTTCGTCAACGTGAAAGGGTTGGGCTACCCCATCAACGGGCTCGACGAGATACGCGTGTCGGCCCACTTGACCAACAATGCGGCACTCGAACGCCACGCGCTTATGTTCGACTACAACGCGCAGAAGCGACACGACGGGCGGCTCATCGCGACGGCGCTCGATAGATATAGCGCCAGGGGCCTGACGATGATCGACACGGAAACGGGCTTCGCGGGCATCTTGTGGACCGCCCATCCGGAGCGCCTCGCCATCAGCTCCGATCGCGATTTCGGCCGGATCCTGGTCAACCCGCGCCGGACGCTGCGATACATCCTCGTCACCGATCCAACCGTCGGCGAGGCGCGCGATTTTACGAATCGACGTTACCCCGGCATCTTCGCCGGTCATGTCCCGTGGGCGCGCTACGTGGGGTCGGTGAAGGGGACGATTTTGCCGTGGCGCGTCTTCCAGGTGATGCCCTATGGACATCCCCTCGGCCCCATCGCGTCCGTCGACGCGTCCGCGTCGGTCGGGGCCAGGTCCTATTACCTGGCCGACGGCCATACCGGCTCGCCGTTCCAGGAGGCCGTGTCGATCCGCAACCCCGACGCGCGCTGGCCCGCTCACGTGTCGCTGCGCCTGCTCTCCGTCGCCGGCGGCGCCGGCCGGGTTGTCCGCCTCGTCGTGCCCGCGGGCGCGCGCCTCGTCGAGGATATCGGCGCCCTGCTCCCGCGGCAGGTGTTCGGGATCGTGGTCGAGGCGGACCGATCGGTCGCGGTGACGCGGACGATTGCCCGGGGCCGTTCCATTCTTATCGCGGACGGGGTTACCCGGGCGGCGCGGCGCTGGGACTTCGCGGGGGCCGTGCCGCGCGCGGGAGCGCGGACATACCTGGCCGTCCTGAATCCCGCCGGGTCGCCGGCCCACGTCACGGTGACGTTCTACAACCGCAACCGCGCGGGCAAGCCGGTCGGGCGTGCCGTGATCGTGGTGGTGGCGCGCAGCCGTTCGACCATCGGGGTGCATCGCAGGGTGAGGACGACCAACGTCGCCAGCGTCGTTGCCAGCGACGCGCCGATCGTCGTGGAACAGGTGACATATAGTGAGGCGCCCGGCAAGGCTGCATATGCTCCGGACACGGCGCCGCGACAAACGATGCGATAGCGCCAGGCATCGACGGTGACATACCTAAGAGGCGTGGCCTAGCAGGCGGTTAGATTGGCCAGGAGGGTGAGCATGGTGGCACAGGTGGTGGAGGCGGTCGAGCCTCCCGTCTTACGAGAAAGCGTGGCGCGCCCGGTATTCAGCGTGGTAGCGCCGGTGTACAACGAGGAGGAAACGATCCCCGTCTTCTACGCGCGGCTGACCGCCGTGCTGGAGGGGCTGGGCGAGCCCTACGAGATCGTGCTGGTCAACGACGGCTCGCGCGACGGCTCCTATGCCGCCATGTGCGAACTCAATGCGCGCGACCCCCACGTCAAGGTGGTTGATTTCTCGCGCAACTTCGGGCATCAGGTGGCTATCTCGGCCGGTCTCGACCACGCGCGCGGTAACGCCGTCGTAATCATCGATAGCGACCTGCAGGACCCGCCCGAGGTGATCCGTGAGCTCATCGATCGCTGGCGCGCGGGGGCCGAAGTGGTCTACGCGCAGCGGCGCAGCCGCGTCGGCGAGACGCGCTTCAAGCTGCTGACGGCGGCGGCCTTCTATCGCCTGATCGCGCGGCTGACCTCGGTGGACATCCCGCGCGACACGGGCGATTTCCGGCTGCTCGACCGCAAGGTGGTCGACACGCTGGTGCGCATGCGCGAGCGCCACCGCTTCATGCGCGGGCTCTCCGTGTGGGTGGGCTTCCGACAGGAGGCGGTGCGCTACGACCGGGCGGAGCGCTTCGCGGGCGAGACCAAGTACCCCCTACGCAAGATGATAAAGTTCTCGCTTGACGCGATCACGAGCTTCAGCCACGTGCCGCTGCAACTGGCCACCACGTTGGGTTTCGTCATCGCGGGCATCAGCTTCCTGGGCATCATCGTCGCAGCGATCGTGCGCCTCTTCAATGGAGGCATCGTGGGCCAGGGTACCACCATCTCGGTGGCGCTCCTGCTCGGCGGCATCCAGCTCATCTTTCTCGGCGTCATCGGCGAGTACCTCGGCCGTATCTACGACGAGGTGCGCGCGCGGCCCCTCTACATCGCCCGCGAGGTCCTCGGCGAGGTCGGGGGCTGAAAACGTTGTACATAGGTCGGGGGCTGAAAACGCTGTACATAGGCGACAGGGCGCCGCGAGGCGCCGCGAGGAGTATCTTCGTATGGCAAGGAAAAACAGTCGCGCAGCGGCGCGTCCGGCGGCGCGGATAGAACATGTCGATAACGCCGGGAGCGCCGGCGACGATTTTCCTATAGGGACCGGGGAGGCCGGGGAGGCCGGGGAGGCCGGGGAGGCCGGGGAGGCCGGGGAGGCCGGGGAGGCCGGGGAGGCCGGGGAGGCCGGGGAGGCCGGGGAGGCCGGGGGGCCGCAGCAGTTGAGCATCGGGCGCCGTTTCGGCGATTGGCGCACGCTGGCCTCTTTCGGCCTCGCGCTGTTCGTGTTGCTCGTGGCGGTGCGCAAGGCCGGGGTCAATTGGGGCGCGGCGCGGGATACCCTGGGGCACGCCAACGTGGCGCTGTTCGCGCTGGCCTTCGCCGTCTACTACGTGTCGTTCCCGCTGCGGGCGCATCGCTGGCGGCGCCTGCTGCACAACGCGAACACCGGCGCCTTGCGCCACGAGATCGACCGTACGCCGCTGTGGGATCTGACGCAGATCGTGTATCTGTCCTACTTCGCCAACGCGGTCGTGCCAGCCAAGCTGGGCGATGTCTATCGCGCCTACCTGGCGCGGCGCTGGATCGGCGTCTCGCTCTCGCGCACGATCGGCAATATCCTGGCCGAGCGCATCCTCGACCTCGTTGTGCTGTTCCCGCTGCTCTTCCTCGCCGCCGTCCTCACCTTCCGGGACACGCTCCTGTCCGCGCACGAGTCGACTATCCGGCTCGCGCTGCTCGTCGGGCTAGTCCTCGCCGTCGCGGCAGGGAGCCTTCTCGCCATCATCTGGCGCGCCGGCGAGAGCGTGCTGCGCGTGCTGCCGCGCCGCCTGCACGACGTGTACACTCACTTCCGCCATGGCGCCGTCACGTCGTTCGGGGACGAAACGCCTGCCCTTGTCGGCCAGACCATCGTGATTTGGCTATTGGAGGGCGCGCGCTTCGCCTGTATCCTCGCGGCGCTGGGACTCTTGAGCTTCGACGGGAAGGGTATCGGGCTGGGGGCCGCGCTGTTCCTGGCCCTGGGCTCGTCGGTGCTCACAACGCTGCCGCTGACCCCTGCCGGGCTGGGGCTGGTCGAGCCGTTCATCTTCGGTGTCTTGGCCTTGCTCGGCGTGGCCGGCGGGATCACTACCGGCGCGGCCGTCGCCGTGCTCGAGCGCATTGTCAGCTACCTGAGCATTGCCGTACTTGGCTTCGTGCTTTATGTCGTGAGCGACAAAGCGCGTCTGGCGCCGGCGAAGGTAGTCCCTGCGCCGGCGGCGCACCGCGTGACGCCCGGCGCGGGGACCCTCACGATATCATAGAGTTCGCCGCTCTATATCACAGCGCAATAGTTAAGGCTTGGAGGATTGCAGCATGCGAATCGCGATTGTCGGCGCCGGGATCGCGGGCCTGACCGCCGCGGGCGAGTTAGCAAAGGCCGGGCACACGGTCACGGTCTATGAGGCCGCGGCGCAGGCCGGCGGTCTGGCCTCGGGTTTCCGTGACGAGCGATGGGAATGGCCACTCGAGCGCTTCTATCACCATGTGTTCACGACGGACACGGCCATCCGCGAACTGGCTCGGGAGATAGGCTACGACGACAAGCTGTTCTTTCGCCGCCGTGTCACCGCGCAGTGGTGGCGGGACCGCGGGTACGCTATGACCGGCGCGCGCCCGGCGGCGCCGTTGCCTGGTACGGCTGGGACGCTGCCTCTCCCCGTGCCGGACGCGGTAGCAGGCGTCTGGTCGCTGCTGCGTTTCCCCGCCCTCCCCGTCACGGACCGCGCGCGCCTGATCGCAGTGCTGGCCTACCTCAAGTACGGGGTGCGCGACTGGCGGCCGTTAGAGCGGACGACGGCCGCGCTATGGACGCGTCGCTTCGCGGGGGAGGGGCTCTATCGCGCCTTCTTTCTGCCGTTGCTGGAAGGTAAGTTCGGCGCGTACAGCGACGAGGTGAACATGGCGTGGCTGTGGTCACGGTTCAAGGCGCGCAGTATCAGGCTGGGTTATTTCGAGGGCGGCTTCCAGGGCTTCGTAGACGCGCTCCTTGTCCATGTCCGAGGCATGAGTGTGCGGGTGGAACTGAGCACGGGGATTACCGGGCTCGACCCGCTCCCCAGCGGCAGATGGCGTGTCGAGCCGGTATCGGACAGGCCCGACGCTCCCGTGGCCGAGGATGTCGACGCCGTCATAGTGACCGGCTCGCCGGGATTGGTGAGCAAGCTCGCGTCGGACCTTCCGCCCGGTTATCTGGGCCAACTCAAGACACTGCGCTCGATGGGCGCCGTAGTACTAACCATCGCGCTCAAGCAATCGCTCACGAACGGGTTGTACTGGGTCAACCTGCCCAAGGACCAATTCCCATTTCTAGCCCTGGTCGAGCACACTAACTTTGTGGACCCGGATCGCTACGGGGGCGACCACCTGGTCTACTGTGGCGACTATCTTGACCCGTCGCACGAGTATTTCCGCTTGACTAAGGAAGAGTTGCTGGTGCGCTTCCTGCCGGCGCTCAAGCGCATCAACCCCGCCTTCGAGCCGTCATGGGTGCGCGCCACCTGGCTGCACCGTGAGCCATACGCGCAGCCGATCGTGCCGGTCGACCACTCCCGGGCTATCCCATCCCTGGCGACACCGCTGCCCGGCCTGTTCTGGGCCAGCATGAGTCAGGTCTACCCCTGGGATCGCGGTACTAACTTCGCCGTCGAGCTTGGGCAGCGCGTCGCCACCGAGTTGCTGACGTGCGCCGGCCAGGCCAGCGTCCCGCGGATGCCCGGCGAGAGGCCGGCTGAGCCGGTCCCGGGCCTCGCGGGACGGCGCGCCGGATAGGAGGATGCTCCGCGCACAGGAAGAAGCGAGAGCGTTTGCTCCCGGACTCGCACGCTCCCGGCGATCCAAAGGGCAGGTATGGGTCGCCGGGATCAGGTACGGACCGTTTGGCGAGGCTACCGCTAGCGTCGAGCCGTGGTTTGTGGCCGAACCCTGGCCGCGAACATGGCGGAGAGGGCGAAGGCGGCGGGGCGCGGGGTCCACGCGCCTGTCGTGCCCTTGAAGAGGCTGGCGCCGTTCCAGATGTCGGGCGCCGGATACCCCGCGCCATGCCAGTAGTTGAGTCCATCGACGTAGGGCTGCGCCGCCAGCCAGGCGAACTGCAGCTTGAGCACGGCATCCTGCTGGCTGTCGCTCACCAGCGCGCGTGGGGCCACGGTGTAGCCCAGTTCGCCTATGGTGAGCGGCACGCCCCATAGCTTCTCCAGGCCCGTCACGCTGCTCCGAAGATCCTCTAGGGCGTGGCTCGGCGCGACGTGCGGGTCCTGCCCCGGGTACATATCTACGGTAAGCCGTCCGAGGCGGGCGACTGTCGCCGGGTACAGCGTCTGGGGGTGGGCGGCGAACCAGGCGCCGACCGAGCGGATGTCGGTCCGGACGCCCACGACTCCCGACGCCGCGAGCGCATCAAGCACGGCGCCCGTCAGGTCCACGAAGAAGGAGTTGTATGCGTCGGTCGTCGCATTGGGCGTGTTTTTCCAGGCCCAATCGTTGCCGAACGGCGAGGTGCGCGCCCAGTAGGGGCTGTTCTCCGGCTCGGGGAGGGGATCGAGGATGTCACCAGGGCGGAAGAGGCCGCGATGCGCCCGGATGAACGTCGTGGTCGCACCGATGTAGCGGGCCGGGGTCATTGTCCCCGCCATCCCATAGGAGCCCTCCCAGGAGATCCAGGTCGGGCGAAACCACACGTGCTTGCCGGCCAGGCGCACCGCACGCACCCAGCGCGCCATAACGGCCGGATGGTCGTAAAATGTGTCGACGGTGACGTGCGTCACGCCCAGCGCCACGGTGGTCCTGACATCTTCCGCGATGTCGGCGTCGGTCAGGCACAACGTCCAGCCGCCGCGACAAGACATGTCCATGTCGCGGCTCTCTTTCATCGTGTCGACCGCGGCGATAAACGAGGCCGGCGCGCCCATGCCCGTGCCCGCGCGCTGGGGTATGCGCACGTCACCGACCACGAAGGCGCGGAATAGCGTCGCCAGCGCTATCGCGCTGACGGCGAGTCGGACCTGGAGCGCAGGCACATCTTGCCTCTCTTCCCCTACATGACCGCTGGGGCACGGACAGCGCGCGCCAACGGTGCTGGCGGATTGCATGTTCCCCGCGCGTCACATCGCCATCGCGGCGTCGCTAGTCCTCCTTATATCCTATGGACTATGGTACCGCGTCCCAGCCTTAACCGCCGGCCTGACGCGCCCAGCGAGTGGCCCTACCACGTCTTCTCCCTTCTGACGCGGCTTACCAGCCATTGTCGCCCTTTGATGGGCGCTTGTGTATCGACCCATTGTCGCCCTTTGATGGGCGCTTGTGTATCGACGCCCATGGCGCGGCGGTGTAGCGGTGGGTCGGAGTGTGGGCGCGGTGGCGGCAGGTGTCGATGTCGCGCGCGCGCCATGGGTAGCGCCGCGCGTTGGGGTGGACGTGGGGCTCGCCGCGCGGGGAGACATGGCGGTCCCGCGCGGGGTGGGGGCGGGTGTAGCCGCGGTGGCAAGGGCGGTGGCTGACATCCGGTACGGGACGGACGGGGGTGTAGCGGTCCCCATGGGGCGCGCCGGATCTGACGGCGTCGCCGTGGCCGTGGGGGCTGGGGTGGCTGGGAGCGGCGGGAAAGTTCCCCGGGCTGGCGACAGCGGCGGGGCGATAGCCGTAGCCGTCGGTGTGCTGCCCGCGCTGGTGGGGTGTGCCGTGTCCGTGGCGCCGGGCGTCGTCACCAGTATGATCAACGCGGTCGCCGTAGGGGGCGACAGAGTGGGCACGCCAGGCGCGGTCGCCGAGGCAAGCGGGACCGCCGTGGACGTGGTACGTGTGGGCGCGGTCGCCGTGGAGAGCGGCATGGTCGGCGCCCGCGTATCCGGCGGCCGTGGCGTATTCGTCGCCGCAACAATCGTGACCTCGGCCCTCGTATTGATCGCCGTCGGGGAAGCGGCGGTCATGTTCGCGCTGGCGCCAGTGGGGAGCCCGGCCGGGATTGGCGTCTCAGTCGGGGTTGGCGTCTCAGTCGGGGTTGGCGTCCCGGCCGGGGTTGGCGTCTCGGTCGGGGTTGGCGTCTCGGTGGCCGACGGGGCGGGGGTTGGCGTGCTCGTGGTGGTGGGGGTGTCGGTAGACATGGTTGTCGGTGTCGGGGACAGCGATGGCGCGGGTGCGCCGTTCGTTAGGGCTGCTTCCCCGGTCGAAGGCGTGATCGCATCGGTCACCCACGACTGTGTCTTGGCGGAGAAGAAGGCCGCCAGATCCAGCCCCGCCGAGCGCGGGGTCCAGGCGCCTGTCGTGCCCTTGAAGAGGCCGGCGCCGTTCCAGGTGTCGGGCGCCGGATACCCCGCGCCATGCCAATAGTTGACCCCTTGTAGGTAGGGCAGCGTGCGCAGCCAATCGAGTTGTGGCCTGAGCGCCATTTGTTGCTGCTGGTCGTCCACCAACCCCTCGGTGCTATAGCCGATCTCGCCGATCACAAGTGGAACGCGGCGCGCCGACTCGATGCCGCCGATCTCGCGCTGGATGTCCTGCAAGGCGAGCGCCGGCGTGATCGTCGGGCTCTGCCCCACATAGCTGTCGGTGGTGACACGCCCCATCGTGGCCACGGTAGATGGATAAAGGATCGACGGCCGGGCCGCGATGTAGCCGTTGGTCGAGCGGATCGTCGTGCTCACGCCCGCGACCCCGGCCGATGTCAGGGCGGTATCGGCGGCATGGGAGAGGTCTACGAAGAACTTGTTGTACTCGTCGGTCGTCGCGTTCGGGGCATCGAGCCAGGTCCATGATGAGCCATACGGCGAGACGCGCGCCCAGTACGGGCCGTTCTCAGGCTCGGGTAACGGGTCCAGGATATCTCCGAGGCGGTAGAGATTGGGGTGTGCGATGATGAACCGCGACAACGCCGCGGTATAATCGGCGGGGGTCATCGTCGCGGTGGCCGTGTAGATGCCTTCCCAGGCGTCGAATGTGGAGCGGAACCACACGCGTAGGCCAGCGGTACGCGCCGCATTGACCCAGCGGCTCATATAGTTCGGATAGTCGTAGGGTACGTCGACGGTGACGTAGCGCGCCCCTAACGAGGCCGTGGTCGTGACGTCTTCCATGATCTGGGCGTCGGTTAGCGGATTGTTGAGGCTGTCGCGGCTCTCTTTCATCGTGTCGATCGAGCTGACGAAGCTGCTCGTCGCGGCCAGTGACGCGGGGGCCGTCGTCTCCCCGACGACGGCGTTCGATGAGAGTAGCGCGGACAGGAGGAGTAAGGAGAGCAGAGACCCTCGGAGGGGCGCGTGCATAGGGCTGCCTTTCTATCGCTTGAGCTGTGTTGTGTGGGCAGCTCAAAATTACAGGCAGCGTCGCGCGCGCGCAACGAGAGGATGCGGCTAGCCCTCTCGGGCTAGCTCGATCACGTTGCGCTTGTCTCGGCTATATTCCGATGAGCCAATAGTTAGCTGAAGAAGGAGCGTACGCGAGCAGGCTTCGTGGACATGTGGCCATCATGGTCTTCCAGCGCCTCCCCGCGCGTATGCGTCAAAGTAATGATATGGTAGTAATGCACAGGACGCAAAGCTCTACCGTGCTGTATCCTAATTGACATGGATGATACAGTTCAAGCGTACAAGCATCTCCTGGTCGAGCAGCAGGGTACCGTTCTCCATGTCACGCTCGACCGGCCGGAGGCGCGCAACGCCTTCAACCCCCGGATGATCGCGGAGCTGACCGCGGTGTTCGATGGCGTGACGTCCGACGGCGACATCAGGGCCGTGACGCTCGCCGGGGCTGGCGAGAGCTTTTGCGCGGGGGCCGACCTCGCCTGGATGCGCTCGATGGCCGCGTACACGCGCGAGGAGAACGTCGCGGACGCCCTGCGCCTGGCCTACATGCTCGAGGCGGTCGAGCGCTGCGCCGCACCAGTCGTAGCCCGCGTGCACGGCGCGGCGCTCGGCGGCGGGGCCGGGCTCGTGGCAGCTTGCGACGTGGTTGTTTCGACTCTCGAAACGCTCTTCGGCTTCACCGAGGCGCGCCTGGGCATCGCGCCGGCCGTGATCACGCCGTTCGTGCTGCGCAAGATCGGCCCGGGCCACGCCCTTGCCACTTTCGTGACCGGCGAGCGATTCGACGCCGCGCGGGCCGAGCGCATCGGCCTCGTCCACCGCGTGGTCGAGCGGGACGCGCTCGACGCGGCGGTAGGGGACGCGCTGGCCGGC
>JAABUZ0100007094.1_pt1 | contig 13680 bp, 12 predicted proteins | sample 5562091 | NCBI WGS metagenome assembly JAABUZ01 (sample SAMN12813069, study PRJNA571459) | rock metagenome | isolation source: Antarctica rocks | place: Antarctica: Victoria Land, Linnaeus Terrace sud | collected 2015-12-21 | reverse complement strand
TTTCGCTTGATCCGACTCAAATGGCTGAGAGATGCCAGCCGAAAGAACGACCTCTCAGACACCATTAGCGAATGCTCTTCTGCCTGCGTCCACCTGTTCCGTTGATCACGAAATGTGAGGGAGAGCCACAATATATTGAAAAAACATCAGAACATCCTGAAGTACTTACGACAGGGTAATGGAGGAAATTTCGTAGTGAAGCTAGGAATTGGAGCAGTTCTTGCAATGCTCTTCTTAGCTCTAACGTTTAGCATACATGTACCTGGGGCATTGGCAGCTAATACTCATACCCCTTGTGCTAGAAGTGATCAAGGATACGTCGTAGTCGAGGGCGATACATTAAGCTGGATTGCGTTCCGTTACCACATGAACTGGTCGGCTCTGGCATCGTATGACAATCTTGCCAATCCAAACTTGATCTATGTAGATCAAACGGTGTGTATTCCTGTGCAAGGATTTGTTCCTGGTACACAGGTACAGCAAGTGCGTACCGTGCCACACCATACGGTGCCCAAGCGTACTGCGTCAATACAGATGCAACATGTCAAGCCTGTAACGCAAAATACACCACAGCCACAGGCAACACCTAAAACGGTACCGCCTGTAGTTCAACCGCCAACAAGCACACCTGTAACTTCACCTCCTCCACCATCGACTGGAAGTATTCCAGCGATGATCGAGCAGGTATTTGGGGCGAATGGAGCCGGTGCCATCAATGTTGCGCGTTGTGAGTCAGGTTTAAATCCTGCTGCTTACAATCCAAGTGGTGCTATGGGTCTCTTCCAGATCATGCCGGGAACATGGGCTGGGACCTCACAAGCAGGTCAGTCACCCTATAATGCTCAAGCAAATATTATAGCCGCACATGATATTTTCGTGCGCGACGGCTACAGTTGGAGAGAATGGACATGCCAACCTTAGTAGCACTCAAAATGAGCATACAGTAAAGACGTTTGCAACCTTGAAATCTCGCAAGTAAGCGGAAGGGGCGAAGAAGCATACAAGCTTCTTCGCCCCTTCCGCTTAGTAGACCAAACGCTATAAAAGCCTGCTAAAAGATGCTATACTCTCCTCATGACGACACACTCGTCGTCTATAACATTTTGTTAGCAGCACTAGGACACTTTTGTATCATGACTATACGTTACCTCATCGCTATCGTTTTGCTTGCTCTTGGCGGAATACTTATTGGAGAGAGCATTCTTAGCAGCGTCAATGCTATTGAAATCATTATTGGCGCCCTTTGCCTCGCTGTTGCTCTCTTTTTATTCGTCCGTACACCGATAAAACGATGAAACTCGCACTGAAAATCACACCGCAACGTAGCACACAATATGCCAATATGGTTGCTACATTAGCCATGCCAGAATTGCTTGCCAGTCCTCTAGGAAAAGCTATCAAAGATTGTGTTTCTACTACGCTCGCAGGTCAAGCCTATCTTTTAGCTACGCTCGACGAGGTACAGCTCTCGCCATACATGCTCTCAGTACTGGGGCAAATGGGAGCGACAAGCGAGGCTTACGAATATTTCGATGCTCTTGGCGATGTCAGCGGTCCCCTTTTACGACCTATAGAGCCACAATTCGTACCATTTGTCCCATTAGAAATGGCGGAGACGCGTCGTTATAAAGGCAAGACAAACGAAGTTTTCACACGTGTACTGCTCAATGTAGCCCTTTTTGCTGGTGACTATAGTAGTCACATAAATGAACGGTTACGTATCCTGGACCCTTTAGCGGGTGGTGGTACAACATTATTTCTCGCGCTTAGTGCTGGTTATGACGCCTTTGGGATTGAGCTAGATCGGCAGGATATTGAGACAACAGCGGTTTTCACGCGGCAATATCTGGATGTAGCACACATACACTATAAAGAACGGGACGAGCGTGGGCGTAGAGCCGGTCGTCGCTATCAGTTCGAGATTGGGCGTAAAGGTGAAAAGAGCAATACACGTATGGTAGTATTGGTGAACGGAGATGCTATACAAGCAGACATGCATCTGCGCGAAGTTGTGGGCGGCCCCCGTGTTCATGCGATTGTAGCAGACCTACCGTATGGTATTCAGCATTTTGGCGAAATCTCGACTTTGCTGACACAGGCGTTGCCCGTATGGACCAACATGCTACTCCCAGGTGGAACATTGGCACTGGCATGGAATGCAACACGTATCGAGCGTGCAGAGATGGTTATATTTTTAGAGCAAGCGTCCGGTCTCACAGTACGCAATGAGCCTCCATATACACAATTTGCGCACTCAGTAGACCGTGTGATTAAACGACGCGATATCGTGATAGGGGTAAAGGGAAGTAAGGACGTCATAGAATGACGCCCCTACAGTTCATTGATCAACTAGAAGAAAATTCTTCCTACTGCAGTAAAATGATGCGGATATAGTTCTTTGTCTCGTTAGGCAAGTAGAGACGCCAGTTTATGCCTCCTACTTGAACAACTCTTTGAACTGTTCCAGGCCCAGCATTATATGCCGCAAGTGCCATGGCATAATCTCCATTGTACTGCTTGACATATTGGCTCATAAGATATGCTGCACCACTCAGTGCTTGTGCAGGATCCCATGGGTTGACTCCCAATGCTGCAGCCGTCATCGGCTCGAACTGAGCGATTCCTTGTGCTCCAGCAGGAGAGGACGCGGAGGGATTAAACCCACTCTCCTGGGCTATCTGACGTACGAAGAGGTCGGGTGCGAGTCCTACAGCTATAGCATCATTTCTAGCGAGTGCGATATACCCGCTATTGGATGGTGCAATCAGTGTGACAGGGCTCAACTGTGGCGTATTCGTAGGGATACAGATAGTTTGTTCAGGAAAGATGAGATTCGCATTGGGGATATGGTTGTGAGAGGCCAGGAACCACCAGGAAGAGTGATAACGAGCTGCAATTTTGCTCAATGTGTCGCCCCTCACGACCGAGTAAGCCAGGTTCCCTGATGAACAAGAAGCCTGAGCAAAAACTCTGAATACCTGAAGACTGAGCAAATTTCCGAGCAGTAAAACTCCAACGAGGATAAATACTAAAGTGGGTTTTGTGGCAAAACGTGTTTTTACTTGATGCCACAAAAATGCAGGCGTAAGCATTTGCACTGAATGCATCCTTTCCGAAGCACCCGCCTATGTGCTTGTACACAAGCGGCACTATTCATTGAATCCTCTACGTCTCTAGCAACGAGACAGAAGACCCAGACTTGTTTTACCTATTTAGAGCGGTGATGTTTATAGTTAAGGATTGCAACGCCATAGAACAACCCTCTTAAAGGTGTACGCCTTGCCGATAGTTCTGGATTACGTATTCCTATTTTTATGCAGATTCATGTTCACAGATTCACTTCAACTGCTTTAGTAGCATACTAATAAATGAGAAATTTGGACTCTTGACATTAAAAACACAGCCTGTGTGAGACTTCACGCAGGCTGTGTCCCGTTAGTATTTCCTCATTGAAAGATGCTGATAATATTGTTTGTAGGAATGGCGTTAACTTATTGTTGAGAAGTGGTTGTGAAAATGTATGGTGTGGTCTATTAGACCCGCCAACAACATATACAACGTCAAGTCCTTGTTGAAAATAAAAAAGCGACATAAAGCAGATAAAATAAGCTCATCCTACACCGAAATTGTGTAAGACTCTAATGATCGATGTATCACTTCCTCACAAGTTCTGTACAAATTTGCTCGACCTCGGCTACCGTGCTTGCTTGACAGGCACGGTTAGCGATATCTGTCAGCCCATCTAATGTGTGACCTATAAGCGCGTCTCGCACAGCTGGTAAAGCGTTTGGGGTCATACTAAGTTCGGTGACACCAAGCCCCACTAAAATGGGAGCAAGACGTGGGTCACTTGCCATTTCTCCACACACCGCGACAGGCTTTCCTGCGTTTTGTCCAGCTTCGGCTACTTGACGAATAAGACGAAGGACGGAAGGTTGCATGGGATTGTAAAGAGATGAAAGCGCGGAATTGGTGCGATCACAGGCAAGAGTATATTGTAGCAGGTCATTTGCCCCAATGCTAAAGAAGTCCGCGAGTGAAGCCAATTCCGATGCCATGATAACAGATGCTGGTACCTCGACCATGATACCAAATGGTATAGGCGTCTTAATGTTCAAGTTGGTAGAGACACGCCGAAAAAGAGTCTGTACAGTGCGTAATTCTTCAACCGTTGTAAGCATAGGTATCATGACATGAAGTTCTATATGCTCGTCTTGTGCAGCCTGCAATAAAGCTTTAAATTGTACCTCTAAAAGTTCAGGATGCGCTAGATGAATACGCACACCACGTACACCGAGAGCCGGATTAGCTTCTTTTTCACTGTTAAGAAATGGTTGGAGAGCAGGCATAGGCTTATCGGCACCAGCATCAAGTGTACGTACAACAATTGGTCCACCTGCTATGTTGGTAGAGGTTCCGCGAAAGGCCCGAAATACCTGTGCATAGCTTGCCCGTTGCTCCTCCTCATTGGGTAGTGTCTGAGAACTTGCGAAAAGAAACTCTGTACGGAGCAGGCCGACGCCTTCCGCACCCCATTGACGTGCGGCTTCGGCTTCGACTGCACTACCGATGTTCGCTAGTAAATGAATGCGCCGTCCATCAATGAGCAATGATCCATGAGTTTGTTGTGCAGCGGTTTTGAGTGCGGTTTGTCGCTGTTTCTGCTCTTTGACACGTCTAGCTAATGCTGTACGTGTCTTTGATGTTGGACGAAGATACACAATACCCTTGTCCGCATCCATTCCTAGCTCATCGCCGCTACGGATATGCTGTAACAATGTCTCTTGAAGTCCTGCTATCGCAGGTATGCCAAGGGCGCGTGCAAGGATAGCAGTGTGTGCCGTAGGACCTCCTTGCACAGTGCAAATACCCAGTACCATCTCATGACGAAGTTGTACCGTATCAGAGGGTGTGAGGTCGCGAGCAATAAGAATAACGGGCTTGTCAAGCATGATGAAACTTTGTTGTGAGTGTATCGCACCGCTTAAACGTTGTACAACGCGACTAGTAACGTCGCGAATATCCACAGCACGCTCAGCCAAAAAGGTATTATGCATAGCTTCAAGTTGTGCTGCGTATTGCTCACCTGCCTGTGCAAATGCACTGGCAGCGTCATCGTACTGTTGGTTTATAGCGTTAGAGGCTGCGTTGAGTAGAAGAGGGTCGCGCAACATGAGTACTTGTGCATCAAGAATAGCGGCTTCGTTTGCTCCTACCTGGTGTTGCAGGCGTTGCGTCATCGTCTGTAGTTCCTGGACAGTTGCATCGATTGCTTCCTGCAAGCGTGTCTGCTCTGACGCAACTTGTGATGGTGGAATAGCGTGACGTTCTACATTCCTCAAATCTATGTTTTGTGAGGAATAGAGTAGTGCTGGTCCTAAAGCGAAACCCGCTGATGTCGTGATGCCTTGCAATTCGTTAGCTGCCTGTGTGGTTGTATAGGGGCTGGCTATCTCTTTTACCTGTTGCCCAGAAGGTACTGCTGTCGGCAGTTTAGGTGTTTCAGCCGTTTCGTAGAAGTTTGCCTCTACAAGTTTGCCGAGTGCATCTACTGTTGCCTGTGCGTCTTCGCCCTCTACACGGATAAGAATAGTGTCACCTTGCCGTGCATTTAATGAGAGAAGTCCAATGACACTATCAGCACGCGCCTGACGCTCGTTTGTACGTACTTCTACAAGAGACTTAAATGCTGCTGCTGTTCGTATGAATAGGCTTGCTGGCCGTGCATGAAGTCCGGCGGGATTGGTAAGTGTATATCTTTTTTCTAATGCATCGGCTGAAAGCGTGTTTGTCATGGAAGATGATGGTTCGGTCTCAGCTATGGTCTCTTCGGTCTGTGTGACTGGTTTTAAGTTTTGTAGTTGTTCTTTACTCGCGATCTTTTCGGCTGCCGCTTTAACCGCCTGTAAAGAGTGACCAAGTGTCGCATCAATGGCGGCAGCAACGGCTCCCTCAACAATGGGAGCAAAGCTAAGGAGTACGCGTCCTCGTTGCTCTTCCGTAAGCATTTCGAGTGCCATTTCCGTCGAAAGAATGGCACTTCCCATATCGAGCAGTATTAATACTCCATCAGGTCCATCAACACTTTCGATTGCTTGTTGAATAATGTCTGCTGATGTTCCCAAAACGTTATTACCCATGCCGCCTGCCGCCGCAATAGCGATTGTTTGCTGCGTCATCTGTTGTGCGAGTTCTGCGGCTCCGCTAGCAAGTTTTTCGCTATGTGAAACGATGACCAATCCCACCGTCATGGTCGTTCCCCTTCCAGTTGAATGGATGGTTAAGTTATTGATTGAAATACGAGAAGAGATGTGTGCAGTGCAGAGCGTCTTGTGCTTAGACGCTCTGCGCACATACCTCGGCCAGGGCTTTGAGCATAAGTGTGCTCGATGTAGCTCCAGGGTCCTGGTGTCCGACACTACGTTCACCAAGGTAACTTGCTCGGCCTTTTGTTGCGAGCATAGGAATGGTTGCTTGAGTTCCTTCCTCTGCTGCAGTTGCCGCTCGTGCTGTTAACTCTGCAATACTTGCGCCTTGGTTGAGTGCCTCTTTCGCAGCTGAGACAGCTGGAGTAAGAGCATCTACCATTGTTTTTTCCCCTGGCTGTGCCTTGCCGCGTGTAATAACGCCTCCCAAGAACGCTTCGAGTAACGCGACCACATCGGCTGTATCAAGTTTCGTCTTGCCAGTGATTGCCGTGCCTGCACGTAAAAAAGCTGTCCCATAAAGTGGGCCGCTTGAACCGCCAACAGTCGATACAAGTGTTGTGCCAACAGCTTTGAACTGCGTAGCCATATCCATCGTCGTCATTGTGGGAAATTTGTTGCGCACTGCGACAAAGCCACGATCCATATTGGTGCCATGATCAGCATCACCAATAGGTGAATCTAGTTGGGTGAGATATTGGGCATTCTCATGTAACACGTCTGCGATGCGTCCTAACCAGCGTAGCGTATCCTCATTGTTCATTGTACTTCCTCTATTTTAGAGTATGAGATGTCGTCTACAAATATGTTTTTGTAGACGACATCGGGTAGCAAAACAGGTAAGTTAACGGCCCCAACGTAGTGCAGGGGTATGAACAGGTGCGTCCCAATATTTTACTAGCTCGTCATCGAGGCGTACAAGTGTAATAGAGGTTCCAGCCATATCGAGCGATGTGATATAGCTTCCTACAAGCGAGCGAGCGATGCTGATATTCTTGCCTTTAAGGATGCGGTTCAGTTCCTCAAAGACAATATAGAGTTCGATAAGTGGAGTGCCTCCCATACCGTTGACGAAGGCAAGGATCTGCTCACCGGACTTTAATTCAAGATCGTCGATAATGGGATTTGCCAGCAATTCGGTAATCTCGGCGGCTGACGCAATCTTAATGCGACGACGGCCTGGCTCGCCATGAATACCAATGCCAATTTCTATCTCGTCTTCTCCAATATCGAAATTTGGTTTGCCGTTTGCAGGTACAGTCCCTGAGGTCAGGGCCATGCCCATGCTGCGTCCCTGGCTGTTAACCTTCTGCGCGACAGCAACAACCTGATCGAACGGAGCGCCCGTTTCGGCAAGGCCACCAACAATCTTTTCGACGAGTACAGTAACACCGACCCCGCGTCGACCTGTTGTGTAAAGACTATCTTGTACGGCTACATCGTCATTGGTGACGACCGCTGCGACCTTGATTCCGTCGGCTTCTGCGAGTTCCGCCGCCATTTCAAAGTTGAGTACGTCGCCGGTATAGTTCTTGACGATATGTAATACACCAGCCCCTCCATTGACCGCCTTGGTTGCGGCAAGCATCTGGTCTGGTACAGGTGAGGTAAAGATTGCTCCCGGGCAGGCGGCATCAAGCATACCAATACCAACGAAGCCACCGTGCATAGGCTCATGACCGCTACCACCGCCGGAGATAACGCCAACTTTTCCTTGCACGGGCGCACCTTTACGCACAACGATCTGGTTTTCCTGGTCGACGGTAATAAGATCTGCATGGGCAAGCGCCATGCCCTCTAGTGCCTCTTTGACAACATCTTCTGGCTTATTGATAAGCTTTTTCATACGCTAGTTGTCTCCTTTACACGCCAACTTCGGCGTCTATCTGCTGTTGGATAGGTGCGTGATAGGCATCAATCATTGTCTTGGTCTGATCGGATGTCCAATGAAGTTCCTGTGCCATCAGAGTTGCAACGTCTTTCACGACGCCCAGCCCACGATCTCTATCTTCCAGCGTAATCGAGGTACGACGGGCCAGGATATCGTAAGGAGTCATTGCCATTTCCTGGCGGCACGCGTAAATGACCTCTGCCTTGAGATAGGGCAAGTCTTCAATCAGTCGCTCAGCGAGCGAAGGATTGTCCGAAATAAGGTCTAATAGCGTGCTTGCTCCAGTACCATAACTATGGCCTAAGTGAACGATAGCATCTGTGTCTAGTCCAAGGGCTGTACCTTTGTAAGCAAGTTCTTTTTGCAGAATAGGCCAGCCTGCGCTACCATGCAAGGGTAGGCTCTCAGTGGGATGCACGGGCTTTGTGTTATCTCGTTTGCTAAGGATATCGACAGTATCCTGTGCCATGAGGCGATAGGTGGTGAGTTTGCCACCAACAATAGTGACAAGGCCTGTTGAACTCTGTAGAACAACATGAGTACGAGAGAGCTTCGCACTTGATTGGCCTTGTCCCTCTTTCCGAGGCTTCACAAGGGGGCGATAGCCTGCATAGGTGCTAACAATGTCGTCGGTTGTCAGGTTGACAGAGAGATACCGATTGAGGTGATCGAGCAGATATTTCACATCCTCAGGGCTGGACGTTGGGTTATCAAGATCACCACTACCAGTATCGGTGGTGCCGAGAATTGCTCGTGACTCCCACGGAACGACGAAGAGGATGCGCTTGTCGTCGGTTTCTGGTAAGACAATCGCACTATCGCCGATATCCAGGTCTTTACGTGAGAACACGAGATGGATGCCCTTGCTCGGCACAATCTTGACCTGTGGTTCCTCGCCTGAAAGTGCTTCAAGCTGCTCGGAGAAAATGCCGGTCGCGTTGATAACGTGGCGTGCGCGAATCGTGATCTCATGCCCATTCACCTTGTCATGAACATGGGCACCATGCACTTGCCCATTCTCGATGACAAACGAAGTTACTTCGGCATAGTTGGCGATAACTGCGCCAAATTGGGCCGCTGTGCGGATAACCGCCATTGTGAGACGAGCATCGTTTGTCTGGGCGTCATAGTAGATAAAGCCCTCTTTGAGTCCTTTCGTGACAAGCGTAGGAGCCATCTCCCGCACAGTATCACGACTGATGCGGCGGTGAGGATGCAGGTTGCGGCGTCCAGCCAGCGCATCGTAGAGCCAGAGGCCGATATCCAGGACAAAGCTTAGTCCAATACCACCTGGTGTTGTGAAAGGCATACCCACCGGATGACGGTCTCCTTCGTAGATAGGAAGGACAAAGGCTACCGGATCGACCAGATAGGGTGCGTTCTGTACGAGTAAGCCACGCTCAATCAAAGCCTCATGCACGAGCGCGAAATCGAAATTGGGTAAGTAGCGAATGCCTCCATGCACAAGCTTCGTTGATTTGCTGCTAGTCCCACTTGCGAAATCAGTTTTTTCCACGAGTGCAACCTTGTACCCGCGTGCCACAGCATCCAGAGCAACTCCCGCACCTGTAATGCCGCCGCCGATCACAAGTACATCGAAGGTTTCACTACCTAATTGAGACAGATTCTGCGTGCGTACCTTTGATGAAAGTGGTTGCATAATAACCTTGACCACGAAGAGACGACTAGCCGGACAGGAGACTTTGGCGCGTCATCTCTTCTTCCTTTCTTATGTGAGCGTTATGCTTAAGTGACTAGTCGACAGCGGGTTCTCTAACAGACTCGCCAGTAGTGACAGAATCGCCAGACTTCAACATGCCTCTTGCCGCGAGAACTTTTCCAATAGTGAGGTCGAAGATGAAGGCACCTACGACACCGCCTAGAAGAGGTGCGACAATAGGAATCCAGAAGTAGTAGTTGTTAGCGGAGAAGCTCGCACCACCGGTGACAAGTGCAACCCATAGTCGTGGCCCAAAGTCGCGAGCGGGATTGATTGCATAGCCAGTGTTGAGCCCAAATGACGCACCAATTGCTACGATCAGTAAGCCAATGATAAGCGGATTCAGGTTTGCCTGAACGGGCTGGTTGCGTGCATCAATAATTGCAAGAATCAAGCCAACGAGCAGAGCGGTTCCCAAAAATTCATCACCGAAAGCACCGAAGGTGCCGACGAAAGACTTAGGAGATGTGTAGAAAACACCACCAACATTTGCTGCAAAATTGCCAGCTGCATTGGCATTCAACGCCCCTTGATAGACAAAGTAGAGAATGCCAGCCGCAACAAAGGCACCGAGTACCTGTGCCAGGATGTAAGGACCAACTTTACTCCAGGGGAAGCGGCGTGTTGCAGCTAGAGCGAGCGTCACGGCAGGGTTTATATGAGCGCCGCTGATTGCGCCTGAAACGTAGATACCAAGCATGACAGCGAAACCCCAGCCAAAGATGATAACAGGCCACGTGTTGGCAAATGGTGTAGCTGCACCATTGGGGCCGAGTTTTGTGAAGAGTGCAAATGTCGCTACACAGCCGTCACCAAAAAGAATTAGGACCATCGTACCGAAAAATTCGGCAAGGGCCTCGCCCGCTGTACCAGCAAGAGCCGACGTTCTGTTCCCGCCTACGATTTGTGCCATGAGGAATTACTCCATTTCTCTCATCATGAGAATAGCAGTAGCATACTGTTGCCTGTGAAGAAAAATCTAGCCAAAGTATTGCATTACAAGGATAACAGTTTGAGTGTGTGTAAGTCAGATAAGACAGTTTTACCACTTGCTCCATACTACAGTTAAAAAATGTACGGATTCTTCAAGCTACGAGGTTCTCTGTAGGGGCTGATTGAGTCATGCCTTAGATGATAGTCTATACAGTAGTAAGAGCGCTATCAGTCCCTACAAAACTCCGTTGTTCGATAAGCTGTAAAAGAGTGTTTACATGTTACGCGGTAACACTAGATTTTTGATCAGGCTGTATCCAGCCGCGAGAGCGCTCGACAGCCCTCTTCCAGTTTGCATAGAGTGATTCACGCTGATCTGCACTGAAACTCGGCTCGAAGGTGCGGTCAATGGCCCACATCTTGGTAAGTTCTTCCTGGCTAGCCCAGAAGCCAATAGCGAGACCCGCAAGATAAGCCGCGCCAAGTGCTGTTGTCTCGGCAATCTTTGGACGCTGAACTGGCACGCCAAGAATATCAGCTTGGAACTGCATCAACAAGTTGTTGACAACCGCGCCACCGTCGACTCGAAGTGTTTTGAGATTGACGCCGCTGTCTGCGTTCATGGCTTCTAGCACATCTCGCGTCTGGTAGCACATCGATTCTAGTGTTGCGCGTGCGATGTGACCCATTGTAGAACCGCGTGTTAAACCGACAATGGTGCCACGCGCGTAGGGGTCCCAATAGGGGGCACCGAGACCGACAAACGCGGGAACGAGATACACACCACCATTATCAGCCTCGGAACCTGCAAGTGCCTCAACGTCTGAGCTTGCGTGAATCGCTTTGAGGCCATCACGCATCCATTGCACCGCTGCACCTGTAACGAAAATGGATCCTTCAAGGCAGTAGATCGTTTCATCGCCAATACCCCAACCAAGGGTAGTGAGGAGCTTGTTTTTGGAACGAACAGCCTTGGTACCAGTATTGATAAGCATGAAGTTGCCGGTCCCATAGGTGTTTTTCGCCATGCCAACTTCATAGCATGCCTGACCGAAGGTTGCGGCCTGCTGATCGCCTGCGACACCAGCTAACTTGATTGGCGCACCAAAAAATTCTGCATCGGTCTCACCAAAGTTTCCGCTCGATGGCATCACTGTAGGAAGCATGGACGTAGGAATATTCAGTTCCTTGAGAATGACATCATCCCATTTCATTTCGTAAATGTTATACAGCAGAGTACGCGATGCATTCGAGTAGTCTGTCGCGAAAACACGTCCTTTAGAGAGACGCCACATCAGGAAGGTGTCAACGGTACCGAACGCTAATTCGCCGCGCTCCGCCTTCTCTCGTGCCCCAGGCACGTTATCAAGAATCCACTTTACCTTTGTGCCAGAGAAATATGCGTCAGTCACAAGTCCTGTACGGCTGTAAATCTCTTTGTCGAAGCCCTTGGCGGTTAGCTCCTCACAAATAGGAACGGTGAGGCGGCTCTGCCACACGATTGCATTGAAGACAGGTTTGCCGGTTGTCTTGTCCCAAACTATAGCAGTCTCACGCTGATTGGTGATGCCGATAGCAGCGATGTCAGCTGCAGTTGCATTTACCTTCTTCATAACTTCTTGCGCGACTGCCAACTGACTTGACCAAATTGCTTCTGGATCATGCTCGACCAATCCTGGCTTAGGATAAATTTGCGGGAATTCCTGTTGCGCGACACTCGCAATTGTGCCATCGTGATCGAAGAGGATTGCGCGTGAACTGGTCGTGCCCTGGTCTAGGGCGAGCACATACTTTGCCATTGAGTAGCCCTCTTTCTTCCTGTGTACCTGAGTGCTTTATAGAAGTTGCACTCTTAACAACAATGTATCAAAAACGCATAGGCATCACTGCCGATGCAGGAGTAGACTGGCGATATTGCAGTATATTCTCTATTGTGTCCATAGCTCGTCACGTGCGACAACAACACTAATCGCTCCTGCATGCAACACGGTGTGCATTTGCTGGGTCGTCTGAATCAAACCGGACGCGATAAATGGACGTAACCCTTGAAGTTTTGTCGTGATATGAGGAATGACAAGTGCTGGAGAAATGTCAAGTAGATCAACTGAAGCGCTATCCACAGACTCTAACGCAGTCTCCATGCCAGTCGAATCTAGGGCGAAAATACGTTGAATAGTTTCTAATCCTAGCGTTTTAGCAAGTGCGAGAGTGCGAGGATGACTTGAGATGATGCCTTGAATACGCAGTGTATGCGCTAGATACTGTAGCCCTGCGTTATCAGCGTGAATGCCATCGATATGATCAATGCCGACATATACGGCAATCTTCCGTTTTTGGATATGTTCCAACGTGCCTGCAAGTTCAAAAAGATTGCAATGCCTGAGAAATATTGCCTTGATAGAGCGTGTATCGAGAACACGTGCAAGTTGCGTACGATTCTCAATAAGTGGTATCATTTTGCACTGCGTTGAAAGAGTGAGCAGTGATTCACAGGACCCAACAGGCATATATCACCTCTGGTTCTAGCAGAAAACAACAAAGCCCTAAGCCTCTTCTTTTGAAAAGGTGGCTCAGGACTTTTCATTTCACTGTCCTTCTCACATATGCAGTTGTGTTGATACATTGGGCAGGTTATGACCAACGTACGCACCTTTGGGTAAGTGCCATTCTCAAATGGCGAAGTTTATCAAAAATAAGCATTTAAGTTCTTCCAAAAACGTAGAGCTTGGAAGAACTATACAAGACGTTTCAGTTAGCTTATAATGATATTACTCGGCAGAATTCTATTTGTCAAGGGTTTTCGACTGAAATCCACTCATAACTCGAAGCTTGCTCAAACGTAAAAGAAGAAAGAATCATCTGACGATTTGGAGGAGAGAAGAGAGATGAAGTGGAAGACGACCTGGACTGATCCCCTAACCAGTTACTTG
>JAABUZ0100007092.1_pt1 | contig 13683 bp, 9 predicted proteins | sample 5562091 | NCBI WGS metagenome assembly JAABUZ01 (sample SAMN12813069, study PRJNA571459) | rock metagenome | isolation source: Antarctica rocks | place: Antarctica: Victoria Land, Linnaeus Terrace sud | collected 2015-12-21 | reverse complement strand
ACAACAAGACGCCACTCGAAAAGGGCCGCTACTTGGATGCCACTGTACGATCCCGCAGCCAAACTATTCCCTTCAGGCACTTTTCTTCACTCGAACTCGTTCCGCCATCGCAGTCGGCCGAGACCACTGATGCGGCTCTGTTCCCGAAAAGCCGGAGCCTTCAGGTGGTTCAGTTTCAGCCACTTCAGCATGTGATAATTTACAGTATCGCTTATGTGCAGCGACTGAACTGGGCCGGAGGTACATGTGGCACTTGTTGAGAAAACATCAACGCGGGATGACCAGCGCTCACCACGGTGTGAGATACGGAGCAGATCATCTTCTCGATGACACCGACTGGATGATCCTCAGGGGATGTCGCTATCTCCGCCACACCGCCAGTCGCCTTTTGTAAAGCCGCACCCACCACAATCAGGAACAGCGACGGCACTCTGCCGATCGATCTCGCAGTACGCGGGCTTGTTCAGGCTGTCGCCTTGTTTCGAAGAACACGCGCATGGGAGATCCGGGCCAGTGATGAAGCTGTCAGATTACGTTCTTCAGTTCGTCGCCGATCAGGGCGTCAAGCATGTCTTTCTCGTCACTGGCGGCGGTGCTATGCATCTGAATCAGTCGCTGGGCGCCCAGCTCCGCCTTATACCGGTCTGCAACTCGCATGAGCAGGCGGCCGCAATCGGCGCGGAAAGCTACGCCAAGGCGACCAACGGGCTCGGTGTCTGCATGGTCACAACCGGTCCCGGCGGCACCAACGCCGTCACCGGTGTCGCCGGGGCCTGGCTTGACTCCACCCCCACCCTCTTCCTCTCCGGTCAGGTCAAGCGCCCCGACCGCATGTTCGACCCCGCCACCGGCCATCCTCTCGGCATGCGTCAACTCGGTGTGCAGGAGGTCGACATCTGCTCCATCGTCCGGCCCATCACCAAGTACGCCGAGACGATCCTCGTCCCCGAGGATATCCGCTACCACCTCGAAAAGGCCGTGTACCTCGCGCTCAACGGTCGCCCCGGTCCCGTCTGGATCGATATCCCACTGGACGTCCAGGCCGCGCCCCTCGAAGACCCTTCGAAGCTCCGCTCCTTCGACCCCGCCGAGCTCTCTGGCCTTTCCAACCTTACTGGCACCTCCAACATCCCTTATGAGGTCGCCCGCGTCATCGAGGCCTTTAACAAGTCGGATCGCCCTCTCCTCTTTGCCGGCAACGGCATCCGCCTCGCGCGCGCGGAGGGGGAGTTCGAAGAGCTTCGCAAGCTCCTCGGCGTTCCCACTGTCGCTACCTGGTGCGCGGCTGACCTCGTCCCATCCGATGACCCCACTTTCGTCGGCCGCCCCGGATCGGTCGCCGCCCGTGGCGCCAACTTCGCCCTCCAGAACTCCGACTTCCTCCTCGCCATCGGCGTCCGCCTCGACTTTGCCATCACTGGCTACGCCCCCCACAACCTCGCCCGCGAAGCCCACAAGGTCGCTGTCGATATCGATCCGGCAGAGTTGCAGAAGCTTCACCCTTACCTCCAACAACCCGTCTGCGCCGATGCCAAGGCGTTTCTCACCGAACTCCTGAAGCACAAGGACCAGTTCAAGCCGCGCAACCACGACGCCTGGCTAGCTCGCTGTGCCGACTGGAAGACCCGCTACCCCGTCGTGACCGACGAGCACAAGAAGCCCGAAGGTCTCGTCTCCATCTTCAATCTGGCCGAGATTATCGGGTCCGAGTCAAAACCGGAAGATCTGCTCATCTCCGGAAGCTCCGGCAGCGGCATCGAGATCTACCTGCTCGCCTGCCCTACACGAAACGGGCAACGGATCTTTCACACCGCCGGCCTCGGCTCCATGGGCTACGCTGTCCCCATGTCCATCGCTGTCTCTGTCGCCAACCCTGGCCGCGAGGTCATCGCGGTCGACGGTGACGGTGGCTTCATGTTCAACATCCAGGAGCTCGAGACCATCCACCGCCTGCAGCTCCCCATCAAGTTCTTCGTCCTCAATAACGACGGCTACTCTTCGATTCGCGCCTCCCAGGCCGCCTACTTCGGCAAGGCCTCGATCGGTGCCGACAGGAACACCGGCCTCACCATCCCCAACCTCTCCAAGGTCGGCGCCAGCTACGGCCTCGCCACCCACGTCATCAAGGATCAGACCGACCTCCGCGCCCAGGTCCGCAAGGTCCTCGACATGCCCGGGCCCGTTTTGTGCGATGTCAACGTCCTCCCGGACGAGGTCCGCGCTCCACGCCTCCAGTCCTACCAGAAGCCCGACGGCTCCTTCGTCTCCAAACCCCTCGAAGACCTCTTCCCCTTCCTCCCCCGCGAAGAGTTCCTCGCCAACATGATCGTCAAACCTGTCCCCGAATAATCTCTCCGGATCGTAGCGAGTTCCCCACGGAGCATTCTCCCCGGGAACGGGGTATGGAGTGGCTTTTGAAGACTCTCCGGCTGCTGCTTCTCCTCATTCTTCTTATCGTCACTCTCACGGGATACGTCTTTCTCCTTCCCTTCGGCCCAAAGACTGAGACCTTTGTGGACATCCCAAGCGGGACAGGCACACCGCGCATCGCCGCGTTGCTTGAGGAGCATGGCGTGGTCCGCAGCCGCTATGGCTTCGACCTCCTTCGCCTCGTCAAAGGTGGCAGCCTCCGTGCCGGGGAGTACAGGTTCGATCATCCATCGACAATGGCCGAGGTGTATGCCCGCCTCGTGCGCGGCGACGTTTACACCCGCATCCTCGTGATCCCGCCGGGATACAATATCTTCGACATCGCACAGGCAGTCGAGCAGGCAGGTTTGGGCTCTCACGACACCTTTCTTGCGGCCGAACGCGCACATACTGAACTGATCCGAAGGCGAGATCCTGGGGCGACCACCCTCGAAGGCTTCCTCTTTCCCGACACCTACCACTTCAGCCGGCACGCCACCCCCGAGATGATGCTGTCCACCATGGTCAGGCGATGGGAGCACACGGCCGACCAGCTGCGTCCCGAGGAAGATGCCTGGTCGCCTTACCTTGTCGGTGAGCCTTCTCCGGGGAGTGGCGGCCTCGACTGGAAAGACATCGTGACCATGGCCTCGCTGATCGAAAAGGAGGTAGCCGATGGCAGGGAGCGCCCGCTCGTCGCCGGTGTCTTTGTCAACCGGCTGCGCAAAGGCATCCCCCTCCAGACCGATCCCGCGGTGATCTACGCCGCTCTGCTCTCCGGCAGGTATCGTGGAACCATCTACGCCTCCGACCTCCAGTTTGACTCACCCTACAACACCTATCGGCACGCTGGCCTTCCCCCCGGACCTATCTGCAATCCAGGTCTGGCCTCGTTGCGCGCCGCCCTCGCCCCTGCCAAGACCGATTACCTCTACTTTGTCAGCGATGCCTCCGGGCACAGCCGCTTTGCCGCCACCATCGCGGAACACACGAAAAATGTAGCGGCCTACCGCAAAGCACAGTCTCCTTAAAGCCCGCGCCTCCATAGGCGAGATGCTAGGGGCACGCCCGCATCTCGGCCCGGGCGCCGGATCGTCAGCTTTCGAGCCTTTCCCCGAGGCAGCACATCTAAAGTGCTTTGAGTGACAATGTTGAGCCTCCTGAAGGTGGGTCTTCGGCAGGGGCGGAAAGATATACTGGCTGCTCGTGCTGATGAGGAAACCTCTGTCTCGTTTGTCCCTGTCTCGTTTGTCTCTCCTTCTCCTTCCGGTCCTGACCGGATGTCTGACCCGCACCCATGTGGTCCGCAAGACGCGACCGGTGGATGTCGTGCAGAATGCGACCCTCGATCAGCTCGTCACCCGGATCAGCTCGCAGGATGACGCCATCCAGACCATGAATGCCTCCGTTGAGATCGCCGCCAGTACGGGCGGAGCGCATTCCGGCGAGATCAGGGAGCACACCAGCCTCCGTGGTTACATCTTCATGCGCAAGCCCGAAGAGTTGCGCGTGCTTCTGCAGCTGCCAGTGATCGGAAGCAAGGCCCTCGACATGGTCAGCGACGGCAAGACCTTCAAGCTCCTGATCCCCCCGAAAAACCGGGCTGTCGTCGGTTCGGACGAGGTCTCCGAGCCCTCGCCCAACGGCCTCGAAAACCTCCGCCCATTCGTCTTCTTCGACTCGCTGCTGGTCAAGAAGCTGGGTCCAAATCAGGTCGTTTCGCTCACCCAGGATGTCCGCGTCATCGATACCGGCGACAAGAAAAAGGATCTCATCGAAGAGCCGGACTATGACTTAGAGATCCTGGCGCAACCGCAGGGGCAAACAGTTCACACCGAACGGGTCGTGCACATCAGCCGGACCAACCTCTTGCCCTATCAACAGGACATCTACGACACCACCGGCCGTGTCGCCACGAGGGCGACTTACTCGCATTACCAGAAATACGGCGACATCGACTTCCCCTCGCTTATCGTTATCACCCGTCCCCTCGACGAGTACAGCCTCACCCTGACCGTGACCAAGATTGCCTTCAACGGGAAGCTCGAAGATGATCAGTTCGAACTAAAGATCCCGGAGAACATCCCAGTCCAGCATGTGAAGTAGCCAGTCCAGAAACCGAAGTAGTCAACCAGTTCCCTTACAGCCCCGCCCTGTTGGCGTGGGCGCGAATCGCAGTATCGATCTGCAGCGCAAGCGCCAAGGCCCGCCGGCCGTCTTCGCCCGAGACGACTGGGGCAGACCCTTCACGGATCGCGTGGAGAAAAGACTCGATCTCCAGCCGCAGCGGTTCACCCGCCTGCACCGGCACCTTGCTCAGCGACAGACCAGGACTCGGGTGCCCGCCATCATGGAGTTCCTGGCTCAACATCGCCAGAGAGGCTGGATCGATGCCCGCCGCTGCTGTCACATCGATCATCAGCAGATCCTGCCGCGCAAAGTCCAGCGAAAGATACTGGTGCGGCTGGAAGAACCGCAGCTTGCGTACGCGCTCCGTGCTGACCCGGCTCGCGGTGAAGTTCGCAATACAGCCGTTCTCGAACTCCACCCGCACATTGGCAATATCGACCTTGCGTGACAGCACGGGCAGCCCCACCGCGCGGATCTCCCGCACCGGCGAGTCCACAAAGCTTAGAACAATATCCAGGTCGTGGATCATCAGATCGAGCACAACGTCGACATCGAGCGACCGCGGCGTAAACACGCTGAGGCGGTGAGCCTCAAAGAACATCGGCCGATGAAGATGAGCCCGGGCTGCCGTCACTGCCGGGTTGAACCGCTCCAAGTGCCCCGCCTGAACGATTGCGTTGTTTGCCCGCCCGAGCTCAAGGATCCGGTCAGCCTCCTCGATCGACGCCGCCAGAGGCTTCTCGATCAGGCAGGGAACACCCGCCACCAGCAGCGGCTCCGCCACACTTGCATGCTGCCGCGTCGGAACGCAGATCGAAGCCGCATCGGGAGCGCCCATCGCATCCAGGGCGGCCGCAGCAGAAGGAAACGTCCGAACGCCGAACGCGGCCGCTGCCCGCGCAAGCGCAGCCGGGTCAGGGTCGACAACAGCCACGAGCTCCACCGGGGCGCCCGCTGCGGCCAGCTCCGCGTATACCCGAAGGTGATTTCGCCCGAACGTACCCGCGCCGGCGACAAGCACCCGCACCGGCTGCTCCGGTCCAGGCACCTATTTGCTGGAAGGCTGCGCGGTGGCAGCCGCCGATCCTGGCAACGAGCCCTCCACAGCCTGCCTGCAACGCCCATACAGCTCCAGCAACTGAGCCACCTGGTCTTCGGGCCTGCTGGACGACGTGGCTCCAAATCCGGTAGAGCCCGGCGACTTGCTGCCCACGTGGGCGGCCGATTCAACGAACTTCAGCAGGTCAAGCGCGATATCTTCCGTGCGGCGCGCGCCCGGGGTGGCGATGGATTCCATGCAATGTCCTCAATTCTTCTCTGATGGTATCGGTCCATCGCGGCACGGGCAAATGCGCCCGGCCTTCAGGCCGTCAGCCGTGGTCGCGCGCGCAGCCCGCATAGAATCTCATACGGGATCGTCTCTGCCAGCCGCGCATGATCCTCCGCACTTACACCTTCGCCCAGCAACGTCGCCTCGTCCCCCGGGGCTGCCTCCGGTATGGAGCTAAGATCCACCGTCGTAAGATTCATCGAGATCCGGCCAACAATGCGTGCGCGCCGCCCCCGGATCATCACCCATCCACCCGCCCGGGCATCGCTCGCCGAAAGCTCACGACGCAGCCCGTCCGCGTAGCCCACCGGCAGTAATCCGAGGCGCATTGCCCGGGGCGCAACAAATGTCGCGTTGTAGCCGATCGTCGCCCCGCGAGGCACATCCTCAATAGCGAGGACGCGCGACCTCCACGCCAACACCGGTCGCAAATGGTCGCGCACAGCGCTCTGCGCCCCTTTCAGCGGCAGGCAATACCCATACAAGGCTAAACCCGCGCGCAACATTGGCCTTGCGCCATAAAGACCCGCCATCCGCCGCAGCCACGGAATCGACCCAGCCTCGTCGATCGTCGAAGTGTTCCCCGCATGGATCCACTCCGGTCGAAGTTCCCTCGCCGCGATCTGCTCCAGGGCAGCTTCAAACCGCCCCCGTTGCAGCTCGGTCAAGGGGGAGCCAGACACCTCCGCGGAAGCAAAGTGCGTCAGCACGCCCCCAAGACGAACCGAAGCCGACGCTGCAAGCCGGTCGAGGAAAAGCCCGAGCCTCGCTCCAGCCACAGCCCCCTGCCGCGACATCCCCGTGTCCACCTCCAGGTGCACGGATATCTGTGAAACTCCACCCCTCGCCCGCTCCAGCCACCCAAGCTGATCCGGAGACCAAACCACCGGCGTCAGTCCATGGCTCACAATCGCCTCCGCATCCTCCGGCAGCAAACCACACATCACCAGAATCTCCGGCCCGACCAGACTCTCCGGCCCGACCAGACTCTCCGGATTCGACAGGATCTCCGGCTGCGACAAAACTCCCGGCTTCACCTTCCCAGCACCCACCGTGCCGTCCAAAGCCCGCCGCACCAGCACGCCCTCCTCCGCATCCGCCACGCCCAGCCAGGGCGCACCCGCGCTCGCCAGTACACCGGCGCAAAGATCCGCTCCATGCCCATACGCCCTCGCCTTTACCACGGCCAGCACCGGCATGCTCCCACCCCCGCCCGCCGCGGCGGCCCGAACCAAAGCCCGATAGTTCGCGCGCAGAGCTCCTTCCGAGATCTCCAACCAGCTCTTCATCCTGCGTCCTATCGTACCGTCGCCGCGTGACGCCCCCGGATAGCGGCGAGCGCATCCCGGTTCCCTTTGTGGGTGCCGGTGTGATACAAGGGCCCCTTGGAACCCAGGCACACACCGAGCCTCCGTTTGCCGGGAACCATCGGGAAAGGTGAAACCCTGCCATGAAACTGAATACCGATTCACCAAGCCTGCCATCCCACCTCCTTTCTAGTGCCGCGCTTAGCCTGGCCACTGCTCTGATGTTGATCGGCTGCTCCAGCGGAAGCTCCAACCCCCTCTCGGGCCTCCAGGCCGCACAGGCCAAAAACGCCGGCAATTTCACCACTACCGTCTTCCTCGGCGACTCCCTCACCGCCGGCTATCAGAGTGGATCTCTGCTCGACACCCAGCAGGTCCATGGATGGGCGCCGCTTGTCGCCACCCAGGCCAGCTTCAACATCGTCCTTCCCCTCATCGCTGCGCCGGGCGCTCCAAATGTACTGCAGCTGGTCAGCGTTGGTCCGCCACCCGTCATCGTAACCGCCAAAGGCACCACCTCCGGTCGCGACAACTTCGCCACCCAACCCACGGACCTCGCCGTCCCGGGCGCCTTGGTCAACGACATCCTGAACACGGTCCCGCTCGTCCTACCCGCTGCCGGACAGCAACAGCTCAACCAACTCGTCCTCGGCTTCCCCGGGCTCGGCTATGGCCAGGCTTACAGTCAGGCCACCTTCGCCATTAAGGCTCACGCCACCACCATCTTTCTCTGGGCAGGCAACAACGACGCCCTCGTCGCCGACCTCACCGGGACGCCCGCCGCCATGACCACCGTCGCTAACTTCACCTCGCAATATCAGGCCCTGATGCAGGTGCTGACCACCCAGAGCAGCGCGCACCTCGTCATCGCCAACATTCCCGACGTCACCGCCGTTCCGTATCTCCAGCCTGCCGCGGGCGTCCTCGCGCAGACTTCGGCCTCGACAGGCCTTCCCACGGCCGCTCTCGGGGCGCTCTTGGGTATCTCTCCCGGCGACTTCGTCACCCCCGAAGGCCTCACCGAGATCCCCCTCATCCTGGGCGGCAAACAGAAAGGCCCCCTCTCCGATGCCGGCGTCCTGACCGCCGCCGAGGCCGTCACCGTGCAGACCCAGATCAAGGCCTTCAATCAGGTCATCGCCCAGCAGGCACAGGCTGCCGGAGCGACGCTGGTCGACATCAACGCGCTCTTCGCCCAGATCGCCACCTCCGGCGTCACCATCAACGGATACAAGGGAACCGCATCCTTCCTCGGCGGCCTCTTCTCACTCGACGGCATTCACCCCACCAACACCGGATACGCCGTCGTAGCCAACAAGATGATCGACACCATGAACGCCAGCTTTGGATCCAAGATCGCCGACGTGGATCTGACCGCCATAGCCGCCGCCGACCCGCTCTGGCCCACAAACCTGCTCAAAACAACCGGCGGCAGGGCAGTCACCATGCCCGCAAACGCAGGCATGGCGCTCGACTGGATGACCGGCCCACGCTGACGCTCTATCCGCTCTTCTACCGAGGCTCTGCTAGACCCAATGCATGCCAGCTACCGGCCAAGTTCTCGACGGTGAGATCCAGAGTTGGGTTCCGGTGCCGAAGTGTCTTCGGCAAGATGACCCTCAGCCAGGTTCTCAAACCGCGTGTAATCCGATAGATACGCCAGGTGGACGCTGCCCGTAGGTCCATTGCGCTGCTTCGCGATAATGATCTCCGCCTTGCCCTTCAGATCCTCATTTTCGCGATCGTAGTACTCCTCGCGATGGATGAAACACACCACGTCCGCGTCCTGCTCGATCGATCCCGACTCCCGCAGATCGGAGAGCAGCGGCTTCTTGTCGCCTGTCCTTTGCTCGCTTCCACGCGACAGCTGCGACAGGCTCAGCACGGGGACGCGCAACTCCTTCGCCAGCGCCTTCAGCCCGCGTGAGATCGCCGAGACCTCCTGGTTGCGGTTCTCAAAGCCGCGTTTGCCCGGTCCAGAGGTCCCGCTCATCAACTGGAGGTAGTCGATCACGATCAGGTCAAGCTTGCCCTCCTGCTGCCGCAGCCGGCGAGCCTTGGCGCGCATCTCGGGCAGTGTGATCCCGGGCGTGTCGTCGATGAACATCTTCGATTCCAGCAGGCGCTCCAGTGCAGAGCTGAGTTTGCTCCTGTCGTCCTTCCCAAGAAACCCCTGCTGCATCTTTCTCGAACCCACCAGTGCCTCGGACGCCAGCATGCGACGGAGCAACGACTCCTTCGACATCTCGAGTGAAAACACGGCAACTACCTTGCCGTCGCGAACCGCTGCATTCTGCGCGATATTGATCGCCCAAGCCGTCTTTCCCATCGATGGCCGCGCCGCAATGATGATCAACTCCGAGTCCTGCAAACCACTCGTCATGCGATCGAACTCGATGTAGTGCGTCGCCAGTCCCGTGATCTCGCGGCCCTGTTCATACAAGCCGTCGATCGATCCAAACGAGTTCGCAACGATCTCCCCAATCCCCGAGAACCCGCGCTGAATCGCCGAGTCCGCTACCTCCGCCAGCCGCGCCTCCACGTCCCCGAGAACATTGGTCGCCTCCTCCCCCTGGTCGGCCGCCCGGCTCGCCCCGTCGTTGAAGATCGCCATCAACTGCCGCAGGAGGCTCTTGTCCTTGACGATCCGGACATAGCTTTCAATATTCAGATTTCTCGGGATACCCTCGGAGAGATACGCCAGGTACGATGCCCCCCCGATCGAATCGAGCTCCTTCTTCTTTGAAAGAGCGTCCATCACGGTGAGGTAATCGACCGCATGCCCAACCGCTGCCAGGTCCAGCATCGCCTGGTAGATTCGCCGATGCGAGTCCAGCGCGAAATCGTCCGCGCGAAGCTTCGCAGTCGCATCCGAGATAGCCACGGAATCGAGCAGCATGGCGCCAAGAATGGCGACCTCGTTATGGAGGGAGGCGGGTAGGCCTTCGGAGGGCGAGCTGAGTTGAGCGATCGAGGCCATGAACCGTCAATCCTAGCCGCATGGGCAGGACGTAGCGCGAAGTTATACAGAGCACACATGTAAACCACACCAGGAACGTACTTTGCGTCAGCACGTTTTGTGGATGGTTGTGCAAAAGCAGGCTCAGCGCTTCCGCTTGTAACCTCGAACAACTCCGGGAACTGTGCCTTCAGCGCCGCCGTCTTCGGCACATCGCAGATCTGGATGTATAGATTTTTCGGATTCTTCTCCGCATAATCCTGGTGGTAGTCCTCGCTTTTGAAAATGCCTTGAGCGGCACCAACTGCGTCACAATCGGCCCGTGAAACGTATGCGCGGCATCCAGTTGCGCGATATACGCCTCCGCCACCCGTTCCTGCTCCGGCGTCGTAAAAAAGATCGCCTAACGGTAGGACGTCCCCACGTCCGGCCCTTGCCGGTTCAACTGCGTGGGATCATGCACCACCGAGAAAAAAGATCCGCAGAAGTGTGCCGTAGCTCACGCGCGCCGGTTAGAAGACAATCTCGACTGCCTCCGCATGGCCCGTACTCTCACATCAACTTCGACGCCAAAGAGCAAAGTATGGCTGATTTGAAAGCTCAGCATTAAACTCCGGATGAAAGCCCGCGGCACCCTCGTTCCGCAGAACGAAGTAATACTGAAGCGGGTAAGGCGACTGTGTATACGCGGCGGGAATCGAGTAAACGAAGCTGGCTGCGCTCTTGGCCATAGGCGCAGACCGCCAGCGTTCGCCTTGATTCACATGTCGGTAGAACAATTCAACAGACGCGATCTCATCCCCCGCTCTCAGGGCAAGTTCAAGGGGTTTTCCAGGGGAGAACACGGAAGCGGGAGTATGCTGCGCCGTAAACCCAAGGCGCGGAGGCATGGAGTCGACTTTTGGGACAAGCTTCTTCAACCCCGGGGGGTCCTTTGCGACAGGCCGCTCGTTCAGCGCGAGGCGCATGGCGTCGATATCGGCGTCGATGGCCGGGAGACGATCGGCCCAGTGACCGCGGCGCATTGGGATCTCACCATAGTCAATGTCCGCCTTGTAGATACCAGAGGCACGTGCTGCCATGGCAGCCCAGATGTCGCGACCTCCCGTGTATGCAGTCAGTGCAGCCTGGCCAGCCCCTTGATCGCCCGTCTGCAGAAAGATCTCGAAGGCAACGCCACTGCGCAGCTTGGCGCTGAAAAACCGTCCAAGAGCGATTTGGATCCGAATGTCCTCCTCCCAGCGAGTAAGCTCAGCCGAGGTCTTCCGCATTGAGATGTTCCGAAGCTGATCGAGAGAATGCGCCGACGCGGAGGTGAAGCCGTCGAGCCAACTTGCCACGGTAAGCGGAGAGTACTTCGGGCTTGAACGAAGCGTGAGCTCATCGGCGACGAACTCCGTGATGGACGAGAAGAGCTGCGGATCAAGAGGACTGACAGTGCCGAACCGGTATGGCTTGGGTGTGTCGCTGTATGGTGAGTGCTGATCGGGCGTGATAGGCATGTTGGTATACAGCTCCGGCCAGAAAGAATGATTCGAGGCCGAGGGGAGGTGAGCTGTGGTGAAGAGCGGAAGCACCCGACTCGCATTGGCCAAAGACGTTTCAGCCGCGGAAGCACTGGAACCGAACTGCCGCGTGAGGCTGCGGCGCCAAACCTCAGCCGAGGTCTCCGGATTGTAGAGCAAGCGACCCCAGAGGCGGTAGGTATACGAGAACTTAGCCCAGTCGAACTGCGGCGAAAGTGTCGGATCGGTATAGGCGCAACGTACTCCCTGGTGGCCACTACCCTCGCGACCTTTGAAGGTGAGAGGCTCGCACACCTCCAGGCCGGCAGCTCCACAGAAGTGAGCCGTCCGACTGTACGCGGCCGCCATCTCCGGGTCACCCCAAAGGAGATGACGCTGTGTTCCAGGCCAGAGGCGGAATAGCACGTTATACCTACGGTCTTCCTGGAAGAGGTCGGCATACCCGTAGCGCGTGAAGCGACGTTCGCCGTTGCTGACATTGAATACACCGCTCTCCATGCGTTCGGGGCGCGGTATTTCCATCTCTCGGATATCGGCCTGGTGATAGCCCATGCCCATATGCTCAGCCCATGACTTGGCGCCGATCTTGACCGGCATACCCGTGGCATTGGCCATGTCGATCATGATCTGGTTGATGCCTTTGGCGTGCATGTCGATCTCGATGGAGCGACCGCAGTTCTGTATCGCTTGGAAGAGCGTGCGCCAAAAATCATAGCTGCCTTCCGGGACGCCGCTCTCTCCGTGAACACGCAGGGTGAGACCAGTGATCTGGGGGCACTCCTTCAAAATGATGGCGAGTGCGTCCCGACAGTAAGACGCGTGGTTCTTAGGAGTGATGCCTTCGATGTGGTGGCGAGCTTTTGGGCTCTCTGTCCATTCATACGCATGCGTCCAGATGCCGAGCTGAAATTGAAGTCCACGCGCAGCTGTCTCGGCAGCGATATAGCGAAGCATATCGAAATTCCGCTCACGTTCCCCCGCAGCAAGAGGGAGGACACGAACGTCGTACCCGGGGACCGTCACAAGGTATGGATACGGGAAATGAAAGTAGTCTTCCGACACGCCTTTGGGAAAGTCATACCCGAAGCCGAACGCAAGGTTGAAGCGATTGAACCGGCTTGTGACAAGCGCGTCCAGATATCCGGTCCAGAACTCCTTGCTGTAATACCAAGGTTTGTCTTCAACCTCGCTACAGAAGGCGCGCGCCACACTACGAACCTCGTTTGCAGGCTTCTCCTCGAAAGGTACGGAGAGGGCCAGGGCTTGGAAAGGGTCCGAACTGCATGTAACACGATCGGCGAGATCCGTCAGGCCATACACAAGGCCGAGCACCCCGGGCGAAAAGACCCAACTCCCCGATGCCTGACCGGCACGGAAGGGCGTCAATCGCACGCTCTCTGGATGCATGGTCGCGCTTTCGTGTCCAGACAGGCCTGGAGGTGTGAATCCCGGGCCAGACATGAAAACAATATGTCCGGGGCTCTTCGTCAGATCCACGGCTGAGATGATTTGCGCTTCGATCCGCTGGTCGGCAAGTGTCAACTGCAGGTGATGCGCTGCCCACATCGCTGCAGCCGCAGAAGCTATCGGATCAGCAGGGTTGAGGATGATCTGAACGGAACGGAGGGGCGCAAGGGCGAAGGTGGGGTGGGCAAGAGAGGCGGCGGCGGAAGCCGTCAGTTGCAGAAACCTTCGGCGTGGAAGCGCAAGAGGCCAGGGCATCAACGATCTCCTTCGGAGTCGGGGGATTCGCAAAGTTGTTTCCAACCATCGCGTTCTTTGCGGCGTGGACCGCAATGTAGCTGAATGTTACAGCGCCACGCAAGAGATTTCTCCGACATGATTGGTGTGACAACCTGATGATTTTACTTGTCAAGCTTGTACCCAAAAGCCTATTGTGTCTGCCGTTCAGCAAGGTTTGCTCAGGGCCCATCGAACTGGCAATCCGCCTTTGCCGATCTGGAGGCTGTCACACATATGCGAATCAAACGTTGTCGAATGCCTGTCTGTGTTGGATTTCTC
>JAABUZ0100007091.1_pt1 | contig 13683 bp, 14 predicted proteins | sample 5562091 | NCBI WGS metagenome assembly JAABUZ01 (sample SAMN12813069, study PRJNA571459) | rock metagenome | isolation source: Antarctica rocks | place: Antarctica: Victoria Land, Linnaeus Terrace sud | collected 2015-12-21 | reverse complement strand
TGGATCACGCGGCCCGTTACATCCCGCAGCACGTGCGCGCCCTGCGGTTGTCGGGCCGGCGCTGGGTACAGGGGCGGCCCACCGCGCAGGGCCGGTGGGAGGACGCGACGCTGGGCGTGTCGTTCGAGTTCGACGGGCTGTACCTGCGGGTGCGCGACGCGGCCGGCCACCTCATGCCCTTGCCGCACGAGGCCCACGCGCTACCGATGGCCAAGGACGATCAACTTGCCTGGCAGGCAGCCCGCCTGGCGGAGCGTGATGCGCGGCTGGCCGACACAGAGGCGCGCCTTCAGGCGCAAGGCGCCGCGCTGGAGCAGGCGCGTGTACTCGCGGCGGCCGGCGATGTGACCGCGCTCCAGGCCCTTCTCGCCGCCCAGGCGCCGGCGACAACAGATCAGGAGTAGAGCATGCAGCCAGTCGTGCCGCCAAAGCTGCGGCGGGCGCTACGGTGCGCGTGGTCTCCACGGCCTGCTCACTGGCCATGGTCGGCCGGGAGACGCGCGACATCGCTGACCGCGGGCTCTCACAACGTCGAGCCGCCGTCGACGACAACTGTTTGGCCGGTGATGTAGCCCGAGGCGGGGGCGGCCAGGAAAACCGCCACACCCTTGAGGTCGTCGAGGTCGCCCAGGCGACCCAACGCGGCGCCGGCCTCGAAGCGCGCGCGGTTGGCCTCGATGGTCGCCCTGGCCATGCGCGTCGGGAACCAGCCCGGCGCGATAGAGTTGACCAGGATGCCCTGACGGCCCCACTCGAGGGCCAGGGTCCGGGTGAACCCGATCACGCCGGCCTTGCTGGCGTTGTAGGCGATGGTCTTGGTCGCCTCGGGGTCGCCGGCGCTGAGTCCGGCGACGGACGAGATATTGATGATGCGCCCGCCCTGCCCGCGCTCGATCATGTGGCGGCCTACCCGCTGCGACATCAGGAACAGGCCTGTCAGGTTGACGTCGATCACCTGTCGCCACCTGGCCAGCGGCATCTCCGCCGTGGCCTGCCCCCAGGTCTGGCCCGCGTTGTTGACCAGGATGTCGATGCCGCCGTGGCGCTCCAGTGCCCGCGCCACGCTCTCCTCGACGCCCTCGGGGGTTGAGACGTCGGCCACCACGGCCATGCACTCGAAACCCCGCTCCGCGAACGCGGACACGGCCGCGTCCAGGTACTCCGCGCGCCGCCCCGTGATAACCACCCTGGCCCCTGACTCCAGATAGGCCTCGGCGATCGTCCGGCCGATGCCGCGCCCCCCGCCCGTCACCAGGGCCACCTTGCCGTCCAGCCGGAATAGGTCGTCGATCGCCATGTCGGTGTCCTCCAGTCGTTAGTTATTAGTCGTTAGTTTTGGTTTGGGACGTAGTCGTTAAGCGAGTGCAATTGCTGCTAGCCTTGAGGTAAGTGAAAAGACTAACGACTAACGACTAATAACTAACGACTAACTGGCAGGCCGCCGGCGGCCTCGACGTCGTAGCCCCAATCGAGCAGGCCGTCGCGCATGGCGCGGCCGATGATCAGCCGGTGGATCTCGCTGGTGCCCTCGACGATGGTCAGCTGCTTGGCGTCGCGGTAGTAGCGCTCCGTGGCGTAGTCCTTGAGGTAGCCGTAGCCGCCCAGGATCTGTAGCGCCTCCGAGGAGGCGCGCACGGCTACCTCGCTGGCCGTGGCTTTGGCGATGGAGAGGACGTGCGCGATGTCGCGGTCGCTGCCGCCCCCATCCACCAGCCAGGCCGCACGATAGGTCAGCAGGCGGGCCGCCTCCACCCCCATGGCCAACTCGGCCAGCTTGAACATGACCGCCTCGTGCTCGATCAGCGGCTGGCCGAAGGTGCGCCTGCGGCGGGCATAGGCCAGCGCATAGCTGGTGGCGCCCGCCGCCAACCCGACGCCGCGCGCCGCGACCAGCGGGCGGACCACGTTGAGGTGGCGCATTACCAGGCGGAAGCCCTCGTTTTCCTCGCCCAGCAGGGCCGAGGCCGGCACGCGGCACCCGTGCAGGTCGATCTCGACCACGGGCACGCCCAGCACGCCCATCTTGGGCAGCTCGCGCACGATGCGGAAACCCGGGTTAGGCAGGTCGACCAGGAAGACGCTGACGCCCCTGGCCCCCGCCTCGGGCCTGGTCTTGGCCACCACCATGGCGAAGTCGGCCACGGTGGCCTGGCCCGCCCACAGCTTGACGCCGTCGAGCACGTAGCCGTCGCCGTCGCGCACGGCGCGGGTGGCGATGTTGGCGGAGTCGGAGCCGGCCGCGGGCTCGGTCAGGGCGAAGCAGCCGCGCAGGCGCCCCTCGGCCACGCCGCGGATGTAGCGTTCCTTTTGCCCCTCTGTCCCCGCCATGCCGATCCCGGCCGTGGCCAGGCGCGTGGTCAACAGCAGCAGGCCGGCGGAGCTGCAGTACTTGGCCACCTCCTCGATGGCGATGACCAGACCCAGCGTGCCGGCGCCCGAGCCGCCATAGGCGGAGGGCAGGGCCAGCCCGAGCAGGCCGGCCTCGCGGAACGCGTCGACGTAGTCGAACGGGTAGCGACCCTCGCGGTCGACCGCGGCGGCTCGCGGCGCCACGGCCTCGCGCGCGACCCGCGCCGCCGTGGCTCGGATACGCTCGCCCTCGGCGCCGAGCGCAAAATCCACCGTCACCTCCTTACATCCATACGCCATACATCGAGCCACGAGCCTACCCGGATCAGGCTGTCCTGGTGCATGTTGGCCGCCATCTCTCGGCGATAGCTGGGGTGACACGTCAGTGTCCGTCCCTTGCCATGCGACTAAAGTCGCAGGCTCCGCGATCACCAGTTTATTTGAGCCAGGCCGTCCTATTCGTCGGCGGCGGGCGAGATCTCGATCACATCGGCATCGACGGTCAGGAGATCCGTCCCCACGCCCAGGATAGACCGCGGAGGCAAGACGAAGGTGGGAGCGGGACGGAACAATCCGCCTCCGTCGGGCGTGGTCACCACGTAGTGGTTGACCAGCCCCGTCGCCGGGTCCACGTCGGCACCGGAGAGATTGCCGCCCAGGTTGCCCGTGTCCGTGACCACTTTGATGCTACGGAAATTGTTTAGATGGGTCAGGCGCCCCTCTTCGTCGCGCCCCACGCCGCCCCCTTCATCGTTGGCGTCGACCATCACCGCGTCCTTGCCAACGGAGCGCACCTCGGACCAGGCCACCGTCGGGCCGCCCCGGAAGAGGCCGCCTTGCAACACCAGGCCGCCGATCTTATTCTCGCGCAGGTCGAACAGCACGTCGTCAACCGTCCCGATCTTCTGCGCCTGCTGCACGTTGACCACGGCCCGCCCCCGCAGACTCGCGCTATCCATTCCCGTTCCTCTCCCCTTGCTCCCGCTCACGATGTACGACGCATTTGACCTGTCAAGGACCCGGCTCGTTAGCTCCTGCTCCTACCGCTGCGCGCGGCAAGCGTCGTGCGCCCGCCCGACATGGGGGCGACGCAGGCGGTGCGCTGCATTATTATCATCTTAACACTAGATCGGATCATCGTGGGGCGGGGTAAGGGTCCCTGTGGTACAGTGACGACGAGCAAGGAGGCCACGTGCGCGTCGTCCACGTCTATAAGGACATCTACCCGGTTAAGGGCGGCATCGAGAACTACGTGCTGGCGCTGTGCCGCGAGTTGCGCGGCGTGCACGACATCGACGCGCACATCCTGGTCACCGACCCGGGACGCCGCACCACGCGCACACGGGTCGACGACATCCCCATCGTCAAAGCCGGCCGGCTGGCCGCGCCCGCCTCGACCCCGCTCAGCCCGGCGCTGCCGCCGCTGCTCCGCGCGTTGGAGCCGGACCTGGTACACCTGCACGTGCCCTATCCGATGGGCGAGCTGGCTTATCTGCTGGCCACGCCGCGCACGCCCATGGTCATCACCTACCATAGCGACGTGGTGCGCCAGCGCGCGCTGATGCGCATCTACGGCCCAGTCATGGAGACCGTGCTGCGCAGAGCGCGCGTCATCATGGCCACCAGCCCGCAGTACAAAGCCTCGTCGCCCTGGCTGCGCCGGCACCGCGCCCGCACTCGCATCGTCCCGCTGGGCATCGACCAACGTCCTTTCCGGGTCCCGACGCCCCGTACCGTGGCCCTTGCCGCGGACCTGCGCGCCCGCTACGGCCCCAATCTGCTGCACTCGCACGGCGTGTTCCGCTACTACAAAGGCCTGCGCTACCTCGTCGAGGCGCTGGCCCACCTGCCCGAGGCGCGCTTGCTGCTCAGCGGGACCGGGCCGGAAGAGGAGCGCCTGCGGGCGCAGGCCGCGGAGCTGGGCGTCGCGCACCGCGCGCATTTCGCCGGGCCCGTCTCGGACGAAGACCTGCCCGCCTACTACCGCGCGGCCGACATCTACGTGCTCCCCGCCGTGGCCCGCAGCGAGGCCTTCGGGCTCTCCATGGTCGAGGCGCAGGCCAGCGGGCTGCCCTGCATCTCCACCGATGTCAGCACCGGCACCAGTTATGTCAACTCGGACGGCGTGACGGGATTGGTCGTTCCCCCGGCCGACGCCGTGGCCCTGACCGACGTAGCGCGGCGACTGCTCGGGGACGACGCGTTGCGCCAGCGGCTTGGCAAGCAGGCGCAGGCCCGCGCCGGCACGATCTTCACTATCGAGTCCAACGGCGCCACCGTCGCCGCGGTTTATCGCGAGGCGCTGGGGGCCGAAGCCTGACCTACATCTGTTGCTGGTCGACCTCGATCGGCTCCAGCACCGGTTCCTTGGGATGCAGCAAGGCTTCCTCGACGATCAGGCTGGCCTCGGCCTCCAGGCGCTGCTCGCTGATCCTGAAGCCGGCGTCGTACAGGAAGCTGACCGCGAGCGCCCCCGACGGCAGCACCGACTGCTCCATCATCTTGACGTCGGGCTCGTCTTGCATCAACCAGGTGTTGACCTGCTTCTCGACCACCGCGCTGTCCGTCCCGCTGAACGTCTTGAACTGCATCATACTCCGGACTCCTCTCGCTTCATCTCACGCTCCATCTCAGGGCTCGACCCTGCCGCGTCAGCATCTCGTGACCTGCCGGCATGCCGCATGATGTGTACCGCGCGGGCCCCATCCTTCGGCCAGAACCGGATGGCCCCAGATCACCCGCCCGTCAGTGTGTCGACGACGATGCAGGGACCATGAAAGAGGCGATGCCCGCATTGCGCCCACCGGGCGCTTGCCCTATACTGGCGGTACGCCGGAGCCGCGCTCCGATAGCGCGGCGGGTCGTCGCCTCTCCCCAGGGGGAGAAATCAGGCATGCGCAAGGGGTGGAGGCACGCAGGGTGGAGACAGTACCGACCGGCATTCCCGGCCTCGACGCGTTATTGGGCGGTGGGGGCCTCGTCGCGGGGACCATGGCCCTCGTGGAAGGCGCCCCTGGCGCGGGCAAGACGACGCTGGGCCTCCAATTCGTCTATCACGGTGTGGTGGAGCGCGGGGAGCCTGGTCTGGTCATCACGTTCGAGGAGACCCCGCAGCAGCTCTACCGCGACGCGCTCAACTTCGGGTGGGACCTGCGCCGGTTGGTGCAAGACGGCAAGCTCAACGTCATTTGTATCACCGCGGAGGTGCTGCAGCGCTACCTGGACGATCCCGAGGCGCTGTGGGAGCGTCTCGCCCGTGGCATCGCCCCGCGGCGCGTGCTCGTCGACAGCGTGACGCATCTCCGCCAGCTCACAACGGACGAGGTGCGCCTGCGCGAGATCCTGAATCTCTTCCTGCACGGCATGCGCCGCCAGGGGCTGACCGCGCTGCTGTTGCAGGAGTTGCAGGAGCGCGGCGGCGACGATATCCCCTTCGAGGAGTACGCCGTCGACGCGGTGATCCGGTTGAGCTACGTCCCTGTTGCGGGCGGGAACGGGCAGCGCCAGCGCTCCCTGGAGATCCTCAAGACGCGCGGCCAGGAGCATGTGCCCGGACGCCACTCCTTCTCGTTCGGGGCCGGCGGCGTGCAGGTCTTCTCGCGCCCCCGACCGCGGCCCATCGTGCCGTCCCGCGACGACCGGCGCGCGTTTCTGGGCATCACCGGCTTCGATGGCCTGCTCGGGCCGGGCGCTCCCGTGCCGGCTCAGGTCATGCTGGTCGGCGACACGGGCGTTGGCAAGACATTGTCCTCGCTCCTGTTCCTGCACGAGGGGCTGCAGTGCGGCGAGTGGTGTGGCTTCGTGGGCTGCGACGAAGCGCCGGCGATGACGCGCCGGACCCTCGATCATTTCGGCATGCCAACGGCGGCCCACGAGCGCCTGGGACGCCTCCTTTTCGTGGATGCGTACAGCCGGCAGGGGGGCGACGATCGGTTGTGCGTCAGCGACCCAACGAGTCTGGACCAGTTCCTGCACGTGGAGGACGCCGTGCTCGACCGCCTGCAGGCGCGGGGCGACGCCGTGCGCCTGTGCGTGGATGGCCTCAGCACGATCCTGGCCACAAACGGGTACCAGGCGACGATCGATTTTGTCACCGCCCACCTGCACAACGTCCGCGCCCGCGGCGTGTTCAGCCTCGACAGCTACACGAGCGGGGTGCTCGAGCCGCGCCTGATGGCTAACATCACGCAACACTACGACCTGGTCATCAGCATGCGCTTCGCCGAGATCCATGGGGCTCAGATCCGCCTGGGCGCGATCGAGAAGTATCGCTTCGGCCAGGTCGCGCGCGACGAGCAGATCTTTTCGGTGGATGCCCGCATGGGTATCGTGTCCCATAAAGCGGCCCTGCAGGGGTAAACCGCGATGACCATGACCATGACCACGACCACGACCACGACCACGACCACGATCCTCGGCCGTGCCGTCGCCTGCGAGGAAGTCGCATGTCGGGCGCACGACGATTCCTCCTACCCGTTCATGCTCGCGGAGGAGGACAGATGAAGCCGGCCACGCGGCACGGGCGCGCCGACGCTCTGTGGCGCTGGATGACCGACCGCTGGAATCGCACGCCGGGCTACCTGAAGTGGATCGGCGGTATCGTCCTGGGCGCGCTGATCCGGTATCTCTTCGTCCACCTGTTTCCCGAGCGCTGGGAGCAGGTCGAGCGGCGTCTGCTCGGCCCCACCATGCCGATCTGGCTGGCCGCGCTCATCCTGGTGGCCGTGCTTGTGCTGGAGCGCGCGGCGCCGTCGCTCTACCGGCGTGTGCGCGCCTCGCGGGCCCAAGGAATACGCTTGCGCCCCCTGTTCGGCGTGCGTTGGGCCATGCCGCCGGACGTGGACCGCGTGCAGGGCCCATACTGCGCCGCGTGTCCCACGCGCTTGCGCGGCACGATGTGGTCGGGCGATGCCAGCCCGACGTTATGGACCTGCCCCTCGTGCGGGCGCGAGTTCAGCACGCCCGAGTTTCCCGACATCGCGCGAGAGGCCGAGCGACAGCTAAGGGGAGCACGCCAGTCCCCGGCCTAGCGCTCAGCGATCCTCCGCCGTGAGATCGAACTGACAGCAAGAATCGCCGCGCGCCTGGCACAGCACCTCTTCGCAGGCGGCAGGGCGTCCGAAGATCGCCGTCAGGTACCCGGCCAGGCGACCGCTGCAGTAGTTGTCGACCGCGCGCGGCGTGCGCGCCCACGCCAGTCCGGGCGCGATGGCCGCCTCGAACAGGTTGTCGCCGCGCACCGCGGCTCGCCCGGCCGCGAGGTCGAGCGAGAGCAGCTCGAACGTCCCGAACCCTCCCCGCGAGAGGTCTTCGAGCAGCACGAACAGCCGGTCGCGCGGGTCGGGATAGAGTTCCTGGACCTGCGACGCGATGCTCTCGCCGAGCACGAACCCGCTGCGATAGACGATGTGGCGCAACAGGTCGGGGCTGGCGGCGTGGATCTCGTTGAGCATCATCTGGTAGCCGCGCACGGGGAAGAAGACGACCCGCTCCCCTGCTGTCCAGACCTCGCCCCGACGCGTGTGCAGGAGGCGCTCGGCGCCCGTGAAGGCGCCCACGTTCTCCCGCGTCACCAACTCCACGGGGATCTCAACGAGTCGCGGGACAGGCGCGCCCCGCAGGTAATCGGCCCACAATTCGACGACCTTGTGCCCGATGCGCACGGGGAATTGGGCCACCTCGGCCCGCAACGGACCGCCGCGCATAATCTCCTCGCAGCCCTGTGGCGTCGCATCGTACCCCACGACGACGACACCTTCCTCCCGCCCGGCGTCGCGGATGGCCTCGAGCACCCCCTGCGCCATCACGTCGTTGACCGCGAACAGCCCGGACAGGCGCGGATGCGCCCGCAGCACCTCGGCGGTCACCTCGCGGGCGCGTTGCCGATCCGAATCGCCACTCACCTCCGCCACGATGCGCACGCCGGGATGGCCCGCCATCGTCTCTCTAAACCCGGTGATGCGGTCGGCCACCGAACTCATCCCCCGCAGCCCGACGATGGCGACCGCGCCCTGAGCCTCCAGCGCGGCGACCAGGAATCCGGCCGCCAGTCGCCCACCGAGCAGATTGTCCGAGGTGACGTGCGTGACGACGGGGCAATCCGCGGCACGATCGACCGTGAAGACGGGGACATGACGCCCCTCGGCCGCCGCGATGACCGGCGCCAGGGCCGTGGGGTCTTCAGGGCTAATCACCAGAGCATCCACGCCGTCGGTCAGCAGACCCGCGACATCGGCCGCCTGGCGCTCCGACGAGCGCGCGCTCTCGCGGATCAGGACCCCAACGCCGCGCGCCACGGCAGCCTCGCGCACCCCTTCGGTCAGGTCGCGGCAAAACAGATTGACGCTGGACTCGTAGCTCAGCCCGATGCGCCGGCCGCGCAGGGACGCGCCAACGCTGTCAGCGGTGGCCATAGCCTGTCCTTGTCCCCTGTCTCATGGCCTTCACCCCTCGCCCTTCGCCCACGGCGCCATGTCCCGCGGTCCCATGGTGGTGGGACATGGTTACAGCGCACCACCAGTATACTCTTTGTCGTCGTACGCTGTCCCGTTGTCACAGACAGAGGACCAGCAATCGTAACCGCCTGGTAATCTGAAACTGAGCATCGGCTATGTCGCGTCTCATGGCGCGACGATGCGAAGGTAGAGTTATTCAACAGACAGGTAGCGAAGTATGGCGGGAGAACAGGCAAAAAGGATCGTCAAGGCGGGTCAGGACGCCACGGCGGAAGCCATCCGGTCGTGGCAAGAGAACGGTGAGCTGCGCCATCTGCAAGGGAGGCGGCTCGACCTGGACGACAATAGCCCGGACTGGCTGGTCAACCACATCCTGAAACAGAACGACGGCGTACCGCCGGTCGTCGAGCGCGGCAGGGACCTCGACCGCCTGCAACGAGAGACGGATGCCATCGTGGAGCGATTGCGCCAACGGCGCACCTGGCTAACCGGCGGCGAGTCCACCTGCACGCCAGATCTGGCCCAGTCGTTCAATAGGTCGCGGACGAGCGGCCTGGAGGAGTATCGCACGGCCCTGTCCGCGCTGGACCGCGCCATCCGCGACTACAACCTCGTCGCCCCATCGGCGCTACACCGTTACGGTATGCGCGTCGACCACATCATGGCCGAGGCCGCGCGCGAGATCCCACCGCTGCCCGTCGAGAGCAACCGGGCTGCCGACGTTGCCACCCAAAAGCAACGGGGGCCTACACACCGGCGTCTGTGGCAGCGCCTGCGCGGACGCGAATGACGCGCCATACCACCATTTGGCCCGCGCCTATCGAAGGGTCCGCGAATTGTCGTTGGCGCGCGGAAGGTCTGGGGCAATTTGGGCGCGCGAACGTCCTGCCCGTCCCGGTTGTGCGCGAGGACGGGCGGGCAGCCCGCGCCCCCAGAACGGCCTCTACCATCGTCGTGCGGGCGACTTTCCCCACATCCTACGTCGGGGTGGGCCACGCTGGCCATGATGGGCGCCGCTCCGGGCGGGACGCCCCGAGGGTCACGCGGTCCGCTGCGTCACCTACCGTCCCTCGGTCTCTGGCGCGGCCTCGCCCGCCCGCGGACTCTCGCCCGCCGACCGCTGCTCGATCTCTGGCGCGGCCTCGCCCGCCGCGGCGCAGCTTGGGCAGAGTCCCTCCAACGCCAGGTGGCGGGGGGTGACCCGCACGCCGTAGCGTTGGGCGAGATCCGCCGCGAGGCGCTGAAACGGGTCGTCGTCGAGGTCGACGACCTTGCCGCACCGCCGACAGACGAGGTGGTGGTGGGCCTGAGCGACGTTCTCCCAACGGGTCACCTTATCGCCCAGCGTGCCGCGCACGGCCAGCCCGTGCTCCTCGAACGTTTCGAGCGTTCGGTAGACCGTGACCATGTTGACGGCCGGATAGCGCGCCAGCACCGCCGTGTAGATGTCCTCGGCGCTCAAGTGCCCCCGCATCTCTTGCAGCACCTGGAGCACCATCATGCGCGGCGCCGTGACATTTAGATTGTGCGCCCGCAGCAACTCCTTGAGCGGTTCCCCTGGAAGCGTGACACCCACCTCTATCCCTCTCTTTCCCACAGGGTACGCCATCCGGCGGCTCGATCATAGCCTCAAGCAACTCTCACCACCCCTCCCACTCCGCGGGACCCTACCCCTTCTCCTGATTGTAGGAGAGGGGCTGGGGGCAGAGTTTGCAAAAGGTTAGCGTGGTGAATCGGCCGGGGGCCTTGTCACATCGACGCCGTGTCACCGTATCACCGTATCACCGTATACTATAGGCAAGGCGCGGGCCGACGTGGCGAAATGGCAGACGCACGGGACTTAAAATCCTGCGGGCGCAAGCCCATGTGGGTTCGACTCCCACCGTCGGCACTCCTGTGTCAGGGCGAGGCCAGATGACGCATCCCGTAAGGCATCGACCTGATTGGGCAGGGCGCGACACGGTGGGCGTCGAGCCGGGCGCGCTGGAGCTCGACGTCCACGCCGTGGCGACCGCCGCGGCGGTCGCCACGCGGTTAGAGGACGCGCCGGGCCTGCGGGCATGGCTGGAGCGCGCGGTTGACCTCGTCCGGGGTCCCTTTCTCGCCGGCTTCGACGCGCCGGACGCCCCCGCCTTCGAGGCCTGGGCGCTCGATCAGCGCGCACTGGCGACGGCAAATGGGCGTGGTCCGCGATCGGCTGGTGGGGCTGTGAGGAGGCGCGGGGAGATGTCGCCGCGGCGCCGATGCGCTCGTGATCGCCCTGGCGCTGCCGTTGACCATGTCCTACAGTGACCCGTATCCTAAGAGATAGCGACAAGCCCGAAGGAGCGTACCCCATGACACAGCCCAGCGACCGAGAACGACCGCGCGACCAGTTGCTCGTCGATACCGCCTGGCTGACGGCGCGCCTGGATGACCCCGACGTGCGCGTCGTCGACATGCGCGGCTCCGTGCGGACCAGCGCCACCGCACCGGGACACCAGCAGGCGACGTACCTCGGGGCGCCCGAGGAGTACGCCGCGGGCCACATCCCAAACGCGGTCTACCTCGACTGGACGCGCGACATCGTCGACCCGCACGACCCAGTCCCGGCGCAGGTGGCCTCGCCCGATCGCTTCGCCGCCGAATTGGGCCGGCGCGGCATCGGCGACGAGCACCTCGTAGTCGCCTACGACGCGCACCCCTCGTCCCAGTTCGCCACGCGCCTGTGGTGGGCGCTGCGCTACTACGGCCACCAGCGGGCCGCGGTGCTCGACGGCGGCTTCAACAGGTGGCAGCGCGAGGGCCGTCCGCTGACGACCGAGACGGCCTTGTTCCCGCCAGCGGTGTTCACGCCGCGCGTGCAAGCCGCCTGGCGCGCCACGGGCGAGGACGTACTCGCCGCGCTGGGGCAGCCGGATATAACCTTGATCGACGCGCGCGACGAGGGGCAGTACGGCGGGACGCTGCGCCGGGGCGAGGGGCGGGCCGGCCATATCCCTGGCGCCGTCAACGTCCCCCGCGAGGCCATCGTCGACCCCGCGACGGGGCGGTTCCGCGACGAGGACGCCCTGCGCCGCACCTTTGCCGAGGCCGGCATTGGGCAGGACGACCGCGTCATCGCCTATTGCAACGGCGGGGTTGCCGCCACCTCGGTGCTGTTCGGTCTGGCCCTGGCCGGCCACCCAGCGATGACCAACTACGACGGCTCCTGGAACGAGTGGGGCTCGCGCGCCGACTGGCCCGTGGAGCTTGGATAGCATGTCGGACTTCCTCGAACTGGCCGACTGGCGGCGCCGCATAGCGGGCCTCTATGCGTGGGTGCGCGACCGAGCGGCGACTGACCCCGAGGCCGCGTTCCAGCATTGGTGTGCGACGCGCGAGGAGTTGTTCCGCACGCACCCGCAGTCGCCCTTGCCTATCGAACGGCGCGCCGCCTTCCAGGCCCGCTCCTTTCCCTACGATCCCGCTTCGCGCTTCGAGGTCATGGTGGAGCTACCCTCACCCCCGACCACGGGGCAACCCTCACCTCCGACCCCTCTCCCGACCGCGAGAGAGGGGAGCGACGTGACCGCCACGACGGCCTCTACTGGGAGCGCGGGCGGCTCGCCCGCTTCGTCCTATCCACGTCCGTCTATCATAGAGGAAACAGGTCAGGAGCCGGGGACAGCACAGTTGTCCGGCGCCCAGGAGGTGTCCGTTCCCACCAGTGGCGGCAACGCGGTTCTCCTGCGGCGCGTCGGCACGGTTGAGGTTCCGTTCCCGGCCGGAGTGCGTCGCCTGGCCCTGTTCTGGATGGGCGGCTACGGCGACGGACTCTTCCTCTCGTTCCGCGACGGGACCAACGGCACGGACACCTACGGCGGCGGACGCTACCTGCTAGACGCGGCCAAGAGCGCCGACCTCGGCGGCGACCCCACGCGCGGCACGCTGGTGCTCGACTTCAACTTCGCCTACCACCCCTCCTGCGCCTGGGATCCGCAGTGGGTCTGTCCGCTGGTCGCGCCCGAGAACCGCCTGGACATCCCCATTCACGCCGGCGAAAGGCTGTCCCCATAGCGTGTCAGCCCGGGCGCGGAGCGGTTACCGCGCGGCCCGCGGACGCGCAAAATCGTGCTTAGCCGACCTGGCAGCCGGCCGAAGCGATCTCCCGGCGGCGTCCCGACGCCCTATTCGCCCTCCGCCCTCCCGCCTCTCGCCGATGTGGCCGAAGAAATACTCGGCCATGACCGGCTCGCCGGCCCCTTCGTGGACCTCGCTAACGTAGGACTCCCAGCGGTGGAAGTTCACGTTGAGCGCGTCCCAGAATGCGTTGGTATGGCCGTAGACGTATTTGTAGTAGCCGGCGTCGCGGTCGCCCACGTCGTTAAAGGCGAGGTCATATGTACTCGTACCCGCCAGTGCTCCGGCTACGCCGCTTTGGGCGGCAAAGCTGCCGCCCTCATAGGGCACATCACGCGCGCCCACAAATCACCTATTAGTACCGTACAAGTGACCTTCGCCTGGCATACGTCCTGCATATGTCCTGCGTTTAAGGAGCCCTACATCAAGAGCGGTGCACTAACAAGACACCAACCTCTCTGGTGTAGTAGCATTCGATAGTTATACGCTAATCCCTCCCTATAGTTCGTGTACGTATTCCGGGGACAGTGCCATTTCTTTTCCTTGCTACCGCTCTATGCAGCGTGTCATTGCGCCTACGTGTGTGTTGTCTTGGTGCGAGGTGGCGCTTTAGTGGATTAAGTCGATGGAGGGGACGTGGCCTCTATCGGTAACTCGACTGTTGTGATTTGGGGGACGGCGGTGGTTCGTCATGGGGAGACGGCCGCTGGACCCGGATGCTTGGCAAACAAGGTGGTCACGAGGTCCTCGATGGTGACGCCGCCCAGGAGACGGTCAT
>JAABUZ0100007088.1_pt1 | contig 13686 bp, 12 predicted proteins | sample 5562091 | NCBI WGS metagenome assembly JAABUZ01 (sample SAMN12813069, study PRJNA571459) | rock metagenome | isolation source: Antarctica rocks | place: Antarctica: Victoria Land, Linnaeus Terrace sud | collected 2015-12-21 | reverse complement strand
CGCGTCGCCTAACACGTCGCGTACGGCGCCGGGCAGGACGACCACGCCGCGGTGCACCGCGAGCCCGAGCGCGATCGTCGCCAGCGCCGCGCCCACGTACGCGAGCCGGCGACCGCGCAACGGCTCGGGCGCTCCCGCCGTTCGCGTCACGACGCCGTCGCCCCGGCGGACGCCGGCGAGAACGCCCCGTCGTCGTCGTCCGGCACCGCCGCGCGCGGCGCCGTGGCCGGCCTCGGCGCCGTGATCACCAGGCCCACCCCCGCGAGCACCACGACGAGCGCGACGAGCAACCGCGCCGTGAGCGCCTCGCCCGCGACCGCCCAGCCGAGCAGCACTGCAACGACCGGGTTGACGAACGCGTACGTCCCCACCCGTGCGGGCGTCGACACGCGCAGCAGCCACGTGTAGGCGGTGAATGTCACGACCGACCCGAAGAGGACGAGGAACGCGAAGGCCGCGAGCGCGCGCGGCGGGGCCGCGGCGAACGCGCGCAGCCCGTGCTCGCCGAGGAGCGCGGAGCCGGCGAGCAGGACCACCCCGCCCGCGAGCAGCTGCGCCCCCGTGTGCACCGGGGCCGACGCCGCGCGGGGCGCGTGGCGCGCGTAGAGCGAGCCCGCCGCCCAACTGAGCGCCGACGCGACGAGCAGCAGCAGGCTTCCGACGCTCGCCGAGGCCACGCCGTTCCCTGCGAGCAGCCCGACGCCCGCGATCCCGATCAGCATCCCGAGCAGCACCCGCCCCGACGGGCGCGCGCCGCCGGGCCGCAGCGCGTCGAGCAGCACGAGCCACAGCGGGATCGTCGTGATCGCGAGCGCGGCCACGCCGGAGGGCACGTGACGCTCCGCCGTCGCGAGCACGCCGTGGCTGCCGCCGAAGAGCAGCACCCCCGCCACCGCCGCGTGGGCCCACTGCGGGCGCGTCGGCCACGCGAACGTCGCCCCGGGGCCTAACAGTCTGGCGCCGCCGAGCAGGAGCGCGCCCGCGGTCGCCGAGCGCAGCCCCATCAGCGCCAGCGGCGGGATCGCCTCGACCGCGTAGCGGATGGCGAGGAAGGTCGCGCCCCAGACGAAGTAGATCGCGGCGAAGGCCGCGAACAGGGCCGCGCGCTCGCGCGCCGAGCGTCCGGCGTGCACGTTTCCGGTCATGCCCTACGATAGCGGTCTCGTCGAGCGCGTCGCGGACGCGCTCCTCCCCCTCAACGTCCGCGGCGCCCGCCAGCGCAGCATGTTCGGCGGCCGCGGTTTCATGCTCGGCAAGCAGACCTTCGTGATCGTCTGGGGCGAGGGGCTGATCGTGAAGGTGCCCCCGGCCGAGTACGCGGCCGCGCTGAGCGAGCCCGGCACGACCGCGTTCACGCCCGGCGGCGGCCGGCCGATGACCACGTGGGTCGTCGTCGCGGCGGACGCGATCGCCGACGACCCGGAGTTGCAGGCCTGGGTCGCCCGCGGGGTGCGCGCGGTCGCGTAGCACCCGCGGAGCGGGGTCGGCCGGCGGGGCGGCCGATTGCGGGCGGGCGGCGTCGCGCGTCTGAGACGGCGGACGGGAGAGGTCCACCTTCTACCCGCACCGATGCGTTGGGCGCGCCGCGAGCCGCCGCCGCGCCACTGCTCACCCACGCCGTACCCCGCCGTGTCGTTCCCTACCCCCGCGTACCCGTTCGACCCCGCGCTCATCGACGCGACGCGTCCGACGCCGCACGCACCCTTCCCCGCCGTCGACGGCACTCCCGTCGTCTTCGGCGGCGTGCTGCGCAGCGACTCGCCGTTCCTGGACGCGCTGCCGATGATGATGGACGGGATGTTCCTCATCTCGCCGATGCCCGTCGCGTCCGAGCCCGTAGAGGCCGAGCCGCCCGAGCCCGAGACGCCGTTCGACCGCGCGGCCGTCGAGCGCGCGTGCGCCCGCGCGGCGCGTCCGGTCGAGCACGTCGACGCGACGGTGTGGAGCGACGACGGCGTGGCCGAACACGTGTGCGACGTGACGGCGTGGCTCGCCGGGGCGACCGCGCGAGAGCTCGAGGCGCTGGTGCGTGCCGGGTGGGCGGGCGACGAGGCGGAGGACGTCGCCGCGGCCCTCGCCGACGACGACCCCGAGGTGGCCGACGTGCTCCGCCACGCGCGCCGCACCGACGCCGGCGTCGTGGTCGAGATCGACGGCCGGGCGGCGACGGCGTGGCTCGCCCGGCACCGGCCCGCGGTCGCGGGCGCGCTCGACGAAGCGGCCGAGGAAGCGGCCGAGGACGCGCTCGACGAGGAGTGAGTTCGGGGGCACCGGCGCGGCGGGCGGGGTATCACCACCGTGCCCTCCGCCACGCTGTCGCCGCGCTCGCGGCCGCTCCCGCTCTTCGACCCGCCCGCCGCCGAGTCCGCGGCCGTCGCACCACCGGACGCGTCGCCCCGCGTCCGCCACCGCTGGATGCCCGAGCGCGTGCTGTTCACGCGCGACGCGCTCGCCGAGCGCTGGGGGCGGCGGATCTTCGACCGCGTCACCGCGTTAGGCCTGCCCGCCGAGGCGCTGCGCGGCAACCGCCTGCCGAGCTTCGCCGGGGGTGACGACGCGCGGGCGAGGTACCGCGCGGCCAAGCGGACCCTCGCGGTGGTGAACGCGCCCGCGGGGCAGTTGAAGCTGTCGCCGATCCCGCCCTCGGCCGACTGGCAGTTCCACCTCGCGCAGGGGTGCCCCGCGCACTGCCACTACTGCTACCTCGCGGGCTCGCTCGCCGGCCCGCCGGTGGTGCGCGCGTACGGCAACCTCGACGCGATCCTCGGCAACCTCGCCGGCCACGTCGGACGGCGCACGGGCGGGCGCGCCGCGGCGGAGTGGGAGTCGTCCGGCGGGGGCGAGGACGGCGCCGCGCTCACGACCTTCGAGGCGAGCTGCTACACCGACCCGCTCGCGCTCGAACACCTCACGGGCTCGTTAGGCGCGGCCGTCGCGCGGTTCGGCACGGACCCGGCGCTCGCGCAGGCGCGGCTGCGCTGGACGACGAAGTTCTCCTCCCCCGCGCTCGTCGGGCCGTTGCTCGACCTCCCGCACGCGGGGCGCACGCGCTGCCGCGTCAGCCTCAACGCCGACCCCGTCGCGCGCCGCTTCGAAGGCGGCACGGCGACGGTCGCGGAGCGCCTCGCGGGCGCGGCGCGACTCGCGGCGGCTGGCTATCCGGTCGGGCTCGTCCTCGCGCCGATCATGCCGGTCGAGGGGTGGGAAGCCGAGTACGGCGCGCTGCTCGACGCGGCGCGCGCCGCGCTCCCGCCGGAAGCGCTCGCGCCGGGGACGCGGCTCACGGTCGAGTGCATCACGCACCGGTATACCGAGGGCTCGCGCGAGGTGCTGCGGGGGTGGTATCCGAATACCGCGCTGGAGATGGACGACGCGAAGCGGGCGGCGAAGCGGACGAAGTTCGGGGGGGCGAAGTATGTGTACCCGCGGGACGTGATGGTGGAGTTGAAGGGGTGGTTCGGGGCGGGGGTGCGGGAGCGGTGGCCGGATGCGGCGATGTTGTACTGGACGTGATCGGTGCGCTTGGCCGTGAGCCGCCGGGGATACTGCCTGCCGGGGATACGACCGCAGGGGATACCAGGGCAGGGGATACGACGGCAGGGGTGATACGGCCGGGGGCAGGGACGGTCTGGTCATGCCCTTCCGGCTTCATCACCCCTGCTGTTGTATCCCCGGCAGGCAGTATCCCCGGCCGTCGTATCCCCGGCAGGCAGTATCCCCGGCCGTTCACGGGCCCGCGCGACTCCCCTCCCCCGCTCCCCTCGCCAGTATCGTCGCAACCGTCATGTCGCCGGTCACATTGACTAACGTGTTGAACACGTCCGGGATCGCGTCCGCCGCGATCAGCAGCCCGATCCCTTCCAGCGGCAGCCCGACCGCGAGCAGCACCGGCGCCGTTACCACGAACAGGCCGCCGCTCGGGATGCCCGGATTGCTGAAGCTCATCGCGATCGTGACGAGCGTCATCGTCGCGATCTGCCCCGGGCCGAGCGGCACGCCGTAGAGGTGCGCGAGGAAGAGCGGCCCGGCGAGGTCGGCGACCGGCGTGTCGAGCTTGAACGTCGACACCGCGAGCGGCAGCACGAAGCCCGTCACGGCGGGGCGTTCGCCTAACGTCGTGCGGAAGCCGGCGATCAGCGCGGGGAGCGAGGCGAGCGACGAGCGCGAGCTCACCGCCACCGCCTGCGCGGGGAGCACGGCGCGTGCGAACGTCCGCATCGACACGCGCCCGAACACGGCGGCCACCGGGTAGCACAGCAGCGTCACCACCGTCACGAGGCCGCAGAGGATGAGGACGTAGCCCCCGACCGCGCCGATCGCGCCCGCGCCGAGGTCGCGGCCGAGCCCCGCGGCGAGGGCGAAGACGCCGATCGGGGTGAGGGCGAGCACCCAGCCGACGACGACGAGCATCGCGTCGCTCACCGCGCGGAAGAAGCCCGTGACGAGCGCACGCGGCTCCGGCGCGAGTCGCGTGACCGCGGCCGCGAAGAGCAGCGTGAACACGATCAGCGGCAGCATCGCGCCGTCGACCGCGGCCTTGAGCGGGTTCACGGGAACGAGCCCCGTGAGGAATCCGCCGAGCGTGGGGACCTCGGCCGGCGTGCCCGACGCGGCGGCCGCGTGCGCGCGGAGGGCGGCGGCCGCGGTCGCATCGACCGGGACGTAGCGGAAGAGCGCGGGCGCGGCGAGCGCGGCGAGCACCGCGCAGCCGAGGAGGAGCACCACGAACCAGACGAGCGCGCGGCCGCCGAGCCGGCCCACGGCGCGCACGTCGGCCACGCCCGCGACGCTCGTGACGAGCATCGAGACGACGAGCGGAACGAGGGTCATGCGGATCGCGTTGACCCAGAGCGTGCCGACGGGCGCGAGCGCGTCGACCGCGGTCGCCATCCCGCGGCTACCGGAGCTTGTCGCGATGGCGCCGAGTGCGGTGCCGAGCGCGAGCGCGAGGAGGGCGAGGACGGTGGGGCCCGGGAGGCGGCGCCGGGCGGCGGGACGTGCGGCGGGCGTTTCGATGAGCGCGTCGGCGGATTCGGGCACGGCGGGGGGAGCAGGCACGTTGAAGGCCGTTGTAGGCCACGACCTTCGCGTCCATCATCCCGGGATGACAGACGCACACAGCGCCGCGGCCACGCGCTCGGGCGCCGCCGGGGCGGGTCCGCGAGAAACGTGGGAGATCTGGAAAGAGTTCACGTTCGAGGCCGCGCACCGGTTGCCGCACGTGCCCGAGGGGCACAAGTGCCGGCGGCTGCACGGCCACTCCTTCCGCGTGGACGTGCACGTGCGGGGCCCGCTCGCCGAGCCGGCGGGGTGGGTGATGGACTTCGGCGACCTCAAGGCCGCGTGGGCGCCCGTCCACGAGGTGCTCGACCACCATTATCTGAACGACGTGCCCGGACTGGAGAACCCGACGAGCGAGGTGCTCGCACGCTGGCTGTGGCACCGGCTCGCGCCGGCGCTGCCGGGGCTCGCGCGCGTCGTCGTGCGCGAGACGTGTACGTCGGGGTGCACGTACGTCGGCCCGCCGGCACACGGCCCACCGGCAGACGGCCCGCCTGCGGGGTGAGCACCGGATGAGTCCCGGGTGACGGCGTCGGCCGGAGCGCTGCTCGCGGGCGCGCTCGCAGCGGCGCAGGTGCCCGTGCTCGCGCGCGTGCTCTGGCGGCTGCTGCCCGGGATCGTGCGGACGCCGCCCGTCGCGCCGCTCGTCGACGGGGCGGACCCGCGGTGGGCGCACGTGGTTGGCGCCGGCGGTTGCTCCGCCCGCGTGTCGGTGCTGGTCGCGACGCTCAACGAGGCCGCGCGGCTCGGCCCGTGCCTCGACGGCCTCGCCCGGCAGGGCGCGCCGTTGGCCGAGGTGCTCGTCGTGGACTCGCGCTCGACCGACGGGACGCGGGCGCTGGTCGAGGCGGCCGGGGCGCGCGACCCGCGCGTCCGCCTGCTCACCGACCCCGCGCTCCCGCCGGGGTGGGTGGGTAAGGTGTGGGCGCTCGAACACGGCCTCGGCCACGCCACCGGCGACTGGGTACTCGGCGTCGACGCCGACACCGCGCCCGCGCCGGGGATGGTGGCGGCGGTCGTCGCGGCCGCGGAGGCGCACGCGCTCGACGTGGTGAGCTTCGCGCCGCGCTTCGCGGGGCAGTCGGCCGGGGAGCGCCTGCTGCAGCCGGCGATGCTCGCGACGCTCGTCTATCGCTTAGGCGCCCCGACGCCGCGACCACGCGCGCCGGGCGACGTGCTCGCCAACGGCCAGTGCTTCCTCGCGCGGCGCGACCTGCTCGTGCGCCACGGCGGCTACGCGCCGGCGCGCGCGAGCTGGGCCGACGACGTCGCGCTCGCCCGGCATCTGATGCGCCGCGGCGCGCGCGTGGGCTTCCTGGACGGCGCGCGCCTGTACGACGTGCGCGCCTACGCGTCGGCCCGCGAGGCGTGGCGCGAGTGGGGGCGGAGCTTCGACCTCGCCGACGCGAGCGCGCCGGCACGCCAGGCGTTCGACCTCGCGGTGGTCACGCTCGCGATGGGGCTGCCGCCGCTCGTGCTCGCGGGGGCGCTCGCCGCGGCGGCCGCGGGGTGGCGGCCGGGATCGTCAGGCGCCGCACTCGTCCTCGTCAACGTCGTGCTGCTCGGCGTGCGGCTCGGCGTGCTCGCGGGCACGCGTGGGTCGTACGCGGCGCGGGGGGCGCCGTACTGGTGCAGCCCGCTCGCCGACCCGGCGGCGGCGGCGCGGCTCTGGCTCAGCACGTTGCGGCGGCCGCGGGCGTGGCGCGGCCGGGCGTTCGCGCTCGGGGCACGCTAGGATCGGTTCACGACCTGCCGGGGTGGTTGACGCTGGGGGTCGGGCCGCCGAACGTGTGCCGACCCAATCGTCTTCCCACACCTCCGCGCATGCCCGTCCGTCGTTCGTTCGTCGTCCTCGCGCTCGCTGGCACGTGCTTCCCCGCGGCCGGGCGCGCCGGGGTGGCGCGCGGGAGCCCCCGCGCTGACGCCGCGCCCGACACGGCGGGGATCGTGGCGAGCGACAGCGCCGCCGCGCCCGACCGCCGGCTCGCGTTCGGCGCGGGCGTCGGTTCGCTCTCCTACGCCGACGGCTATACCGAGCGGCTGCTCATGGGTGGCGCGCGCCTCCGCCTGGTGCGCGGGCTGACGCTCGCCGTGCATCCGGGGTTCGCGTCGGCCTCGGGGGCGGCGTCGACGCAGACCTCGGGCACGGTCGGGTCGCGCCGGCGCGGATCGGGCACGTCGCGCTCGACCGCGGGCTTCACGGATCTGCCGATCGAGCTGGCGGCCGAGCACGAGTTCGGGGTGGCATGGTCGCCGACGCTGAACGCGAGCTACGACGTGCTCGCACCGACGGGGAACGCGCGCCGCGGGCTCGGCGCGGGCGTCGTCGGCGGCTCGCTCGACGTGGGCGTCGGCGTGACGCCCGTCGAGCGGGTGACGGTGGACGCGGGCGTGGGGCGCTACCGGTCGGGGACGGCGTGGGCGCTGCAAGGCGGCCCCGCCGCGACGTGGGGCGACGCGACGCTCAGCGTGGAGGTGGCGCGGCCGCTGACCCTCGCGGTCGGCGCGGGAACGAACCTCGGCACCGGCGAGCAGGCCGACCGCGCCGACGCGGCGAGCGGGCGCACGGTCGACGGCGCGGCGACGCTCCGGCTGCGCGGGCTGCCGCCGCTGACGTTCGACGCGCGGCACGGCTACACGGGGACGGCGCCGCGGTGGAGCGTGGGGCTGGAGGTCGGGAGCGTGGGGCTACCGCTGACGACGTTAGGCAGGTTGGGGCAGCGGAGTGGGAGGACGCGGTAGGGCCGCCGCGGGAGGGGCGGCCCTACCGGTGGGGCCGGCCCTACTGCTGCCCTCCGCGCCGCCCCCACGTCGGCGGCGGCGGCTCGCTCGTCCGGCGGTCGACCGGGTGCGCCGCGAGCAGCCGTAACGCCTCCTGCACCGCGCGCTCCAGCTGCGGGTCGTGCCCGGCCGCGACCTGCTGCGGCCAGTTCTCGACCTCGACGTCGGGCGCGACGCCTTCGTTCTCGATCGCCCAGTGCCCGTCGCGCGTGAAGAACCCGCCGCGCGGCGCGATCATCGACCCGCCGTCGACGAAGAGGGGCGTGTCGGCCGTGTGGACCAGCCCGCCCCACGTCCGCTCGCCGACGAGCGGCCCGATGCGGCGGTGCTTGAACATGTAGGGCATCAGGTCGCCACCCGACCCCGCCATCTCGTTGACGATCATCACCTTCGGCCCCCAGATGCCGGCCGAGGGGCTGGTGAAGGGGACGTGCTGGTTGACGGCGGAGTTGAAGTAGCCGTCGAAGTCGCGGCCTAACAGGTCGATGATGTAGTCGGCCGCGGAGCCGCCGCCGTTGTAGCGCTCGTCGACCACGGCGCCCTGGCGGTCCTGTTGGGCGAAGTAGTAGCGGTTGAAGCTCTGGTAGCCGGGCTGGCCGGTGTTGGGCAGGTAGACGTAGGCGAGCCGGCCGCCCGAGAGCGAGTCGACCGTGCGGCGGTTGCGTTCGACCCAGGCGCGGGTGCGGAGCCCGGCCTCGCTCGCGACGGGCAGGACGGTGACGCGGCGCGCGCCGTCGAGCGTGGGGCGGGCGTTGACGAGGAGCACCGTCTGCCGGTTGGCGGTGCCGTCGAGCAGGCGGTAGACGTTGTCGGTGCCGGCGAGTTCGGCGCCGTTCACGGCGAGCAGGTAGTCGCCCGGGCGCACGTCGATGCCGGGGCCGGCGAGCGGGGCGCGCAGGTCGGGGTTCCAGCTCTCCGCGTCGTAGATCTTGCGGACGCGGTAGCGCCCGTTCTCGACGGCGAGGTCCGCGCCTAACAGCCCGACGCCGGGCGCGCCGTTACCGGTCTCGGGCAGGTCGCCGCCGCGCACGTACGAGTGCCCGATGGCGAGCTCGGAGCCCATCCAGTCGAGCAGGTAGTTGAGGTCCGCGCGGTGCATCACGGACGGCAGCAGCGCGCCGTACGTGCGCCCCACGTCGGGCCAGTCCGCGCCGTGCATGTTCTTCACGTAGAGGTAGTCGCGCTCGTTGCGCCACCCCTCGTGGAAGATCTGCGCGAACTCCGCCTTCGGGTCGAGCCACATGCGGAGGGCGACCGCGAGGCGTCCCTTGGCCGCGTCGGGCCCGGTGATCGCGGGCGGCGCGCCGGCGTCGACGAGGAACAGCGTCGTCCCGCTGGCGGCGTTCGGCGGCGCGCCCGGGGCCGCCGGCGCGGCGGGCGTGCGGTAGAGCAGCTTCTGCCCGTTCGCGCTGACGACGAACTGCGCGACGTTGGGCGCGAAGGCGACCGCGCGCCGCTCGCGGAGCGTGTAGCGGTGGAGCGTGCCGCCGGGCGCGGGCGCGTCGGCGGTGCCGGTCGGCGTGATCGTCTCGAGAAAGAACACCGTGCCCGGGGCGCCGCTCCGGAGCCCGGCGTAGTCGCGGGCCGCGACGCCCGGTACGGGGAGGATGCGCTGCCGCATGCCGTCGAAGTCGATGCGGACGACGCGCGATCCGTTCGGCGCGGGCGTGCGGGCGCTGTCGCGGTTGGCCGCCGCGGCGCGCGCGGTGTCGCCGCGCGTGCTGTCGACGCGGGCGCGGACGGCCGCGCGCCGCGCGGTCTCGTCCTCGCGCGGCGGCTCGCCCGGGCGCTGCGGGGCCGGCGGGGCGCCCGCGAGGCTCGCCTCCTCGTCGCTCTCGGGGAGCAGCGGGGACGGCTCGTTCTTCTGCAGGACGGCCATGTACAGCGCGCGCGTCACCGGCCGCTCGTAGCTCGACATGTCGAGCCACTGCGAGGTGAGCGCGTAGTTGGTGGAGGCGAGGAACCAGAGGTACTTGCCCGACGCGTCCCACGCGGGCGCGACGGCGTCGGCGAGGCCGTCGGTGAGCTGGTGCTTCTCGCCGGTCTCGACGTTCGCGACGACGACGGCGCGGTAGAGCGACGGCAGCCGCTTGGCGTAGGCGAGCCAGCGCCCGTCGGGGCTCCACACGGGCTCCAACTCGCGCCGCGGCACGAGGTAGGTGTCCTGGTCGACGACGGTGGCCTTGCCGGTCGCGACCTCGACCGACCAGATGCGAAAATCCGCGTCGGTGTAGGCGATGCGGCGCCCGTCGGGGCTCCACGCCGGCGTGTAGTAGTGCGTGGGGTTCGGCAGCGCGATCTCGCGCGCGGGCGAGACGCCGTCCTGCGGCGCGATGTACAGCCGATATTCGCCCGACTTGTCGCCGAAGTAGGCGACGAACCGCCCGTCGGGGGACCAGACGGGATCGCGCTCCGCCGACCCGCTCGCGTGCGTGAGGTTCCGCGCGTCGCCCTTCTCGGCCGGGATGGTGAAGACCTCGCCGCGCGCCTCGACCGCCGCGCGGCGCCCCGTGGGCGAGATGGCGAGCGCCGTCACGCGCCCGGAGACGTCCTTCCACTGCGGCATCATCCACGGGAAGTCGCCGGCCGCGGTGATCGGGACGACGTGCTCGCGCCCGGTGGCGGGGTCGAGCTCGTGGACCACGCCGGCCTGCTCGAAGACGATGGCGTTAGGCGTCGCGTCGAGCGACTTGACGTCGAAGTCGCGGCCGCGGTAGTGGGTGACCTCGCGGAGCTGCTTGCCGCGCGTGTCGTAGGCCCACACGTTCTGCACGCCGTCGCGGTCGGAGAGGAAGTAGACGGCGTCGTTGCCGACCCAGACGGGGTCGAGTTCCTTGGAGTCGGTCCACGGCACGGTCTCGACCGCCATGCTCTGGAGGTCGAGGATCCAGACGGGGCGGTTCTGCCCGCCGCGGTAGTGCCGCCGCTCCTCGTCCCAACTGTTCGCCATCCGGTACGCGAGGCGGCGCCCGTCGGGCGAGATCTTGCCCTGGTAGGCGCGCGGCATGGGCATCGGCGTCTCGGGCCCCCCGTCGAGGGCGACGGTCCAAAACCGCGGTACGGGCGACGGGGCGTCCGTCGCGCGCCCCGAGGCGAAGACGACGCGACGCCCGTCCGGCGTCCACCCCTGGACGAGGTCGGCGCCGGGGTGCCAGGTGAGACGGCGGGGCTCGCCGCCGAGGGCGGGGACGACGTAGACGTCGGTATTGCCGCCGACGTCGGCGCTGTAGGCGACCCACGCGCCGTCGGGCGAGAGCTTGGGGGTGGACGCCTCGCCCGGGGTGCTGGTCAGGCGCCGGGCGGCGCCGCCCGCGCGGTCGACGATCCAGATGTTGCCGCCGTAGGCGAAGGCGATGTGGCGCGCGCTGACGGTGGGGCTGCGGAGGAGCCGGGTTGGGGGCTGGGGGGCTTGGGCCAGGGCCGTGCTGGGGGCGTCGGGCGAGGCGGCCGTGAGGGCAGCGAACGTCGTGGTGATCACGGCGGCGCGGCGGCACGCGAGGGCGACGGGCGGGCGGATGGACATGGCGGCGGGAGTGAGGGGCCGCTGCATCTACGGGGGAGGGGGCGGGAGCGTTCTGCAGCGCTCGCGTGGGCGCGCGGGAGATTGCGGCGGGACGCAGCGATGCCCGCGGGGTGCAGGCGCGAGTGCAGCCCGAGGGGCGTTAGGCACCGCCCGGCTCCGCTGACCCGCGGCGGCTAGGACGGATCGTGGCAGTCGGGCGTCTCCCAGTCACTCCGGCGCTCGAAGACGAGCGTCGGGTGCCCCTTGTACAGCGCGCTCCCGGCCGGGCGGTAGCCGCACTTTTCGGCGACGCGGACCGACGCGACGTTCTCCGGCGCGATCAGGCACACGGTCCGGCCCGCGGTGCGGCCGTCCGGCCCGCGGTCCGTCGGCGGGAGGGCGGCGCGGCGGCCGTCGGCCCACGCGAGCGCCGCGCGGACCGCCTCGGTCGCGAACCCGCGCCCATGCGCCCACGTCGCCAGAACCCAGCCGACCTCGGGCGCGCCGTCGAGCGACGGCGTCAGGTCGCGCCGGAAGTCGGCCAGGCCCACCTCACCCACGAACCGCCCCGACCCCCGCTCCCGCACGACCCAGTAGCCGAAGCCGAGCAATGCCCACAGCCCGGCGTAGCGCAGCAGGCGGGCCCAGACGTCCTCCTCGGACGACGGCCGCCCCCCGATGTAGCGCGTGACCGCGGGGTCCGCCCACATGGCGGCGCACTCGGCGAAGTCGCCGACCGCGTGGCCGCGCAGGGTCAGGCGCGCGGTGTCGACGGCGGGCACGGTCGGGGTGGAGGGGGAGGACATGGGCGCACAGTACATCGCCCGCGGCGGACGTGCGGCCCACGAGCACCGGCACGCCCTCACCGCGGGCTGAACGTCACCTGCATCCGCAGCATCTCGCACGTCACACGCCCCCCGACCCGCCGGTGCGACCGCGGGCGACCACGTTCTCCGCGCTGTCCTCGAGCGCGACGTCGGCGCAGGCGAGCGGCGTCCGGCGGTCGGCGTCCACCGCGACGCCCGAGAACGTCGGCGCGTGCGGGTCGCCCGGGTAGGCGACGCGCACCGGGACTTCGAGCTCGTCGACGGGGCGCTGGACGATGCCCTGCGCGGCCCGGCGCGCGGGCGACGAGTTGGTCCGGCGGGACGAACTGCATCGCCGCGACGTACTGTTGGGCGCCGGCGCGGCCGGGCGTGAGGAGCGCGGTTCCAATCTTGCGCCAACACGATGCCGCCAAACTGGTGGCATCGCGCGCGGGCATCGGGCCCGTCGGCGACCGTGGGCGGGGTGGGAGCGAGCGGGAGGCGGCGGCGTGCGCGTGCTGGTCACGGCGTGAGCAGAGTCGAGTACTCGGGCGAGACCGGACGCGGGCCCGGCGAGCCACCGCGCCCGCGGCCGTGATGCCGCACGTCGTCCTGCTCGGCGACTCGATCTTCGACAACGCCGCCTACGTGCGCGGCGGGCCCGACGTCGCGGCCCACCTGACCGCGCTGGTCCCCGCCGGCTGGCGCGTCACGCTCGCCGCCGTCGACGGCGCGGTGATCGCCGACGTGCCCCGCCAGCTCGCCCGCGTCCCCGCCGACGCCACGCACCTCGTCGTCAGCGCGGGCGGCAACGACGCGCTCCGCCACGCCGACCTGCTCGACCGCCCCGCGCGCTCGAGCGCCGAGGTGTTGGGCGCGCTCGCCGACGCGGCCGAGGGCTTCGAGTCGCGCTACCGGCGGCTCCTCGCAGCGTTAGGCGACACGGGGCGGCCGGCTACGCTCTGCACGATTTACAACGGCAACCTTGCTCCCCCGGTGCGCCGGCTCGCCGCGGCCGCGCTCGGGGTGTTCAACGACGTCATCCAGCGCCTCGCGGCCGAGCACGGGCGGCCGGTGATCGAGCTGCGGCGGGTCTGTACCGAGCCCGCCGACTACGCGAATCCGATCGAGCCCTCGGTCGAGGGCGGGGCGAAGATTGCCCGCGCGATTGCGAGGGTGGTGGGGGCGGTGGACGGACGCAGGTAGATCCGCCGGCGGGCGATGGGGCCGGGTGTTCGGTCGGTTCCGCCCGCGGGTCCGTGAACTGCCGGGGATACCAGGGCAGGGGATACAACGGCAGGGGATACTCCAGCAGGGGATACGACGGCAGGGGTGATACGGCAGGGGGCAGGGACGGTCTGGTCATGCCCTTCCGGCTTCATCACCCCTGCTGTTGTATCCCCTGCAGGCAGTATCCCCGTAAGCGTTCGACTTGGACGGGTTGACGCGGTCAGCGCCGTCGCGTAGTCGGCGGCGACCCGCCCGGCGGCGAGTTAGGCCGTGAGGCCGAGGGCGCCGGCCGCCTGCTGGGCGACG
>JAABUZ0100007087.1_pt1 | contig 13687 bp, 9 predicted proteins | sample 5562091 | NCBI WGS metagenome assembly JAABUZ01 (sample SAMN12813069, study PRJNA571459) | rock metagenome | isolation source: Antarctica rocks | place: Antarctica: Victoria Land, Linnaeus Terrace sud | collected 2015-12-21 | reverse complement strand
TGGCCTCGGCGGCGGCGGTGGCCGCTTCGGCTGCGTGGGCCCAGGCCTGCGCCAACGGCACGCCGCTGCTTACCTGCACGAACACTGCAGCGGCGCAGGAACAATCGCGTAAATATCTGGGCGCAGTGTTTGTGCGCGGCTCGACCACGGACCTCGATGAGGCTGGCCCGGGTGACCTGTCAGGCTTCGTCGGAAACGATTTTCGCTGTCGCCCGCTCGCGGCGGTTCGACGACATGCCGGAGCTGGCGGTTACCACCCACAGGTTGACGATGTCGGCGCTGCTCAGCGAGTGAGGACGGCGTCGCCACGCCGCGGTCGTCTACCGAGGGAGCCCAGAGTTCAGCGCCCACTTGTGGGCCGCTCGCGGCCAGACCAGCCCCCGCGTCCCTTGCGCGCGAATGACCACAGCTGCGGTGCCCGCTCCAACTCGACGCCAGCCTGCGGTGCGATCGCAGGGGGTCCCAGCTGAACCCGCATGCTTGTCTTCGCCAATCTGGCCAGGGTTGGATCCGCGGCTGCGTACACCGTCAGCGCCTCGGCGTGCGCCTCGACGTCGGTGTCCTCGCAGCACTCCCACGCCAAGCCCAGTTCCGCGGCACGGGCTCCGTCGACCGCGTGCCCCAGCACCCCGAGGACTGCGGTCGCTTCGGGGCCGGCGAGGCGTCCGAGCAACCCGTAATGACCGCCGCCAGGATGTACCCCTAGGCGGGTGAAACCCGAGGCGAGGACTGCATCACGGGCAATCACCCGCACGTCAGCGCTGAGCGCAAGGTTGATGCCCGCGCCGAGTGCACCACCCCGGATGGCCGCGACGACCGGAGGCTTCAGCGCGCCGACCCGGAGGAAGGACTCGTAGATAGCGGAGGTCATCGCGATGCTGCGGGAGGACACCGGGTCAGCACAAATCTCCGCCAGCTCGCCCCGGTCGCCACCGGAGCTGAAGAAGCCGCCCGCACCGCGCAGCACGACGGCACCGACATTAGCGTTGGCGTCGATGTCCTCGCAGGCCGCCACCAGCTGCTCGGCCAGCGCGAGGCTGACGGCGTTGCGTCGACGCTCGTCCTGCAAGGTCACGACAGCCAAGCCGTTCCTGATCCGGACGTCGACAAGATTGGTCATCGGCTCATCTCCTGTGGTTGGGAAGACGCGGCGATCGCCCGCAAGTCGATGTCGTCGTCGCGATGTACACGTAGTTCACGCGCCTGAACCTTCTGTGTCGGCGTCTTGGGGAGCTCCTCGCGCAACTCCAGATAGCGCGGCCACGCGAAGTGGGGCAATCGACCTTGCAAGTAAGTGGGCAGACTGAGCGGGTCGAACCCGGGCAACGGCACGATGACCGCCTTCACTTCCTGACCCATCGTCTCGTCGGGCACACCGACAACCGCGACCTCGGCGATCAGGGAATGCTCACTGAGCACCGCCTCGATATCGCTGGGACTTACGTTTTCTCCACCCCGACGAATCGCGTCGTCGACCCGGCCACAGAAGTACAGGTAGCCGTCCTCGTCGAACTCGCCCAGGTCGCCGGTGTGGAACCACGCGTTGCGCCACCGTTCCAACGTCAGTTCCGGTCGGGCGTGGTAGCCCTCGAACACGACGTTCGGGCGGCTAGGCCGCACGGCAATCTGGCCGATCTCGCCGGCGGGCAACACCGCGTCATCGGGGTCGAGGATCGCGCACTGCATGTCTGGGCGCACAGTGCCGCAGCTACCGCGGCGGCGTGCGCCGGCCCGGTTCGCCGTCAACCATCCGCCGGTCTCGGTCATCCCGTACAACTCGTACACCGGAATGCCCAACCGATCCTCCACCTCATTCCACACGCGCATCGGCGCTCCACCACCCACACAAAACCGAAGACGGTGTGAGGGCACGGGACTCGGTTGTGCGGCCAGAAGCGACAGCACTGTTCCGACGTAAGTGAATCCGGTGGCCTCATACCGCACGGCGGCGGCCAGGAACTCCGCCGCGACGAACCGGGGAAGCAACGCGACGGAGCAGCCGGTGCACAACGCCACCATGATCCCGTACACCTGTGGGTTGGTGTGGAAAAGCGGCAGCCCGAGCAGGAACCGATCCTCCGCAGTGACCTGCAGCGCCTCCGCGAGCTCGCGACCTCCGGAGAGAAAAGCCTCGTTGGACAGTACGACACCCTTGGGGGCACCGGTTGTCCCTGAGGTGTAGAGGATGTTGCACTCCGCCGACGCCGCTGTGCGTTCCGGCTGCCTGGGCGGTAGACCCTTGACGGCGTCTTCCAAGGCACGCCAGTCAGGGAAGGTTACTGCCCTATCGGCCAGCTCAGGGGCAACGGCAACCACCCTGGGTAGCAATGCGTCGTCGCCGACGACGTGGGACAATCCCGCGTCGGCAATCATCTCCCCGATCGCGGTACCGGTGGCCTGGGTGTGCAGCGGAACGCATGTCGACCCGAGCCAGCGCAGCGCGAACCACAGGTACAAGAAGGTGGGGCTGTTTTCCGCAGCGAGCATCACCCGCGATCCAGGCCGTACCCCCCGCTGTTCCAGCAGGGTCGCAGTGCGGGCCACAATATCGCCCGTGTGCCCCCAGGACAGAACGTCCCCGCCGAACAGCAGGAACGGTGCCTCCGGTCGAGTCTCTGTCTGGTGCCGCAGGGCGGCTGCGAACATCAGGCGTCCTGGGGGGCTGCCGTACGGATGAGCGATTTGGCGATGGTGTTCTTGAGGACCTCGGAAGAACCGCCAGCAACCTCGTAGGCCTTCGCGTCACGTAGGTATCGGCCGAAGGGTTCCGTCTGCATGGTGCCCCGGGCGCCGCACACCTGTACCGCCATTGATGCGACCGCAGTGGCCAATCCGCCGGCGAGCAGCTTGGCGGCGGAGGAGGAACGCGCGATGTCCAGACCGGCGTCGAGGTCACGCGCGGCCTGATAAGTCACCAATCTCGCGGCGTCGATCTCCGCGGCGTGCTGCGCGAAATACCACTGGATGCCCTGGAAGTCGATCACCTTGTTGCCGAATGCGGCCCGGCCAGCGGCGTAGTCGAAGGCCCCGTCGAACGCGGCGCGGGCGATGCCAAGGCTGATCCCGGCGGCCAGGGTACGAGAGTTAGCCAAGGTCACCATTGCCTGTTTGAGGCCCCGTCCCTCTTCTCCGATCAGTGCGTCGGCGGGCACCGTCACGTCCTGAAGCACCAGATTGACGTGCGGGCCGTTGCGCAGCCCGAACGTCTCCGCGTCCGGCCCTTCATAGGTGGACACGCCCGGCGCGTCGCGCGGTACCGCGAGGGTGGATACGCCGACCGGTGTCTCGGCAAGGACCACGAAGAATTGGGCGGCAGAACCGGAGGTGATGAAGGCTTTTTCGCCGTTGATAACCCATCCATCGTTGGATCGGTTGGCTTTGGTGTCCAGACTGCGGATATCGCTACCGTGCCCGCTCTCGGTGAGCGCGTAGGACGCTCGGAGTCCATCGGCATAGCGGGGCAGCCAACGCTGCTTAAGTGACTCCTGGCCGTAGAGCTCTATGATCTTTTGGCTCTGGAAGATGGTGATCAGCGAAATGCCTAGCGCAGCGCTCCCCACGCCGAGTTCCTCGAACGTGGCCAGTACGTGCTCCATCGGCGCCCCCCCGCCGCCGTAGCGTTCTGGCAGCGCCAGCGTGTTCCATCCACGTGCCGCAGTCTGACTTACGAGATCGACTGGGTAGAGGTCCTTCTCGTCCAGGTCATGGGCAGCGGGAACGACCGTGTTCTCGGTGAAGTCCCGCACAGGCTGCGCAAAGGACGGGTCCACGAGATGGCGCCAGAAGGTCACCAAAGTCTCCTTGAGTAGCGGCGGGTACGGCAGGTGCCGCCTGAGTTGGTCATTCGGTCGTGGTGATGACGCGCCCGCTGCGGTCGGCGAGGAAGCAGGAGACGACCATCATCAGGGCGACGGCGATCAGTCCAGTGGAGATGCCGCCGCCGAGACCGTACTGGGCGGCGAGCAATCCGACGATAAGGGGTCCGAAGCTCGCGAAACCGCGGCCGACCGAGTAGCAGAAGCTCGATCCTGTAGCCCGGATCGGTGTGGCGAAGAGCTCGCCGAACCAGGCACCGAAGATGGCGAAGTATCCGAGGCCGAACGAAATAAAGAAGTAAGCCACGATGATCAGGGATCTGGCTCCGTGTTCCACGTTGAGGATGGCGAAGGCGATGAACGCGAGGAGTTGCACGGCGCCGAACCAGAGCAGTGCATTTCGCCGTCCGATCTTGTCACTCCATGCCCCCGCGACCACATATGAAATCAACGAGATCCCCGCGCTCACGTAGAGAACGGTCTGTGCCGTGCCTGCAGAGACGCCGAGACTGGACTTGAGGTAGGACGGCATCCACGACGAGTAGACGTAGTAGGAGTACTGCGCACCGAACACGGTTATCGTGCCCAGCACCAAGATGCGGAGTGTCGGTCCGGCGAAAAGGGAACGAAGGGTTCCGGCCGTGCCATGCGGCTCCTGTGACTCGCTCGGCCTAGCGGGTGTGGGAGCCCCGGCGCCGTGCTGCAGGGCCAGCCACTGCTTGGACTCTGGGCACGAGCGTCGAATCCAGATCGCTGCGATCACGGGCAGCACGCCGACGACGAACGCCCACCGCCAGTTGGGCACCGCGCCGGTGACGAAAATGGCCACTGCGAATGCGGGCCATATCGCGGCCTGTACGGAACCGCCGGCGAGACCGCGGCGGGTCGGGCTCCACGCTTCGTTGAGCAATGCGAACCCGACCGCCCACTCACCGCCCACACCGAGGCCGGTGATGATGCGCAGCACGAGGAAGACTCCGAGCGACGGCGCCAGTGCTGTGGCCGCCGTCGCGACACCGAAAATCCAGATAGTCCACGTGAGGACGCGCTGGCGACCGTACCTGTCGGCGAGCCTGCCGAACAAGACGCCCCCGAACGCTGTGGCAATCAGCTGAGCAGTGAAGACGATACCCAGCTGCGCCTTGGTGACGCCGAAGTCGTTACTGATCTGGGTCACCAGCAGGGCGACGAGAGTAAGATCGAAGAACTCCAGGCCCCAACCCAAGCCTGCTGCAGCAATCACTTTATGCTGTTCAGACCGGGTATATGAGGCGTTGGACACTCCCGACGCATGCGTGTTCGCCGTCATGTCGGACCACCTTCGCTCGGGGGTAGCATTGTGCCAAAGTAAACTTTCGTTAGCCTGTCGTCAACGGACGATCGGGAGTTGGGCCTGCTTCGTTCGCTGTTGGAGCTTGGGCAGTCCGTCCCCCGATCGAGCCGGGCGACCTACCGGGCGCAGGTCCGGGTCTTCCTCGGGGTGGCTGGTCAGTACCGGTCGACGACCCGACGACACGGGACCATCAGGAGCGTGCGTCCTTCCGGTCGAGAGCAAGATCGACAATGTGCTCGGCGATGGCGAGGGCGGACGTCGCCGCGGGCGACGGAGCGTTACGGACGGCGAGCACGGTGCCGCGCCGGGTGATCCTGAAGTCGTCCAGCAGCTGGCCGTCCCGATCGAGCGCCTGGGCCCGGACTCCACGCGGCCCGGGCACGACGTCCCGGGCCGTCAGCTCGGGGACGTATCGCCGGGCGGCGGCCACGAACCTCCGCCTGCTCAGCGACCCGGCCATCTCGACGGCGCCGGTTCGCCAGTGCTGGCGGGCGAAGCGGCGAAAGCCGCTCGATGCCAGGGTCAGGCGCAGGTCGGCAAGTGAGACGCGGCTCCATCCGTAGCCCTCCCGGGCCAGCGCCAGCACCGCGTTGGGGCCGACCATCACCTCGCCGTCCAGGCGTCTGGTCAGGTGGACGCCCAGGAACGGGTATCGCGGGTCCGGGACCGGGTAAACCAGTCCGTTCACCAGGCCCCGCCGCTCCGGCCGCAACAGGTAGTACTCGCCACGGAAGGGGACGATCCGGGGCTCTGGATCGTCGCCGGCCAGCTCGGCAACCCGGTCGGCCTGCAGCCCCGCGCACAGGATGACCTGGTCGAACGCGTCGGTCCTGCCCTGACGGCTGCGTACCAGCACTTCGCCGCGTCGCTGGGTGAGGCCGGTGACCTCGTATCCCGTGTAGATCTTCGCACCGGCCTCTCGCGTGTCGGCGGCCAGGGCCCGGGTCACGGCCGCGTAGTCGACGATGGCGGTTTCCGGTGAGTGCAGCCCGGCGACGCCACGCACGTGCGGCTCGATCCGGCTCACCTCGGCGGCGTTCAGGAGGCGGACACCGGGGACTTCGTTGGCCATCGCACGGCCCATGATGTCGGCGAGGAGGCGTTCCTCGGCCTCGTCCAGGGCGACCAGCACCTTGCCGCACTCGTCATAAGCCACACCGCGCTCGGCGCAGAAGTCGCGCAGCATCTTGGCGCCCAGTCGGCACAGGCGCGCCTTGAGGGAACCCGGGGTGTAGTACAGGCCCGCATGCACCACTCCGCTGTTGTGCCCCGTCTGGTGTTGGGCGAGCTCGGACTCCTTTTCCAGCAACGTCACCGAGGCATCCGGCCGCAGCTGCCCCAGCCGACGAGCCACGGACGTGCCGATGATTCCTCCACCAACGACGGCGAATCGGTGACGGCTCATCGGGTGCCCCCGTGCCTGAGACTCCTCGTCCGGCCAGGACACGCAGGTTCGTGCGACTGGCCGCTCACAGCGGTTCCTCTCAAACGACGGCGGTCGATCATGGAGTGACCAACTGTTGCGGTATCTCGCTGGCGGCCGCAAGCAGGGCTCCATGGTCCAGGCCCTGCCGGGCGAGCCGGTCGACGAGCAGGGCCAGGGCCTGTGGCGGAGGCGGGCTGTCGGGTTGCCCTGCGTCGGAGGCCAGGACGACGCGCTCGATCCCTACCTCGCGGACAAAGGCGGCCAGATCGACGTCGGTCAGACCTGGCTGGTGCAACAGCTGGTATGCCGTGATCTCGACGAACGCGCCTGCGCCTGAAAGCTCCCGCGCTGTGCCCGCGGACATCGCAGGCACCGTGTAGCTCGGGTGCGTGAGGAGGATCCGCCGGACTCCGGCTGCCCGCGCGGTCGGCAGCAGCCACGCCACCTCGGCAGAGCTCAGGTGCCCGGTGGCGAGCACGGCGTCGAACTCCGCGACGAGGTCGACGACCTGGCGCGTCGCCTCCTCGGTTGCCCACAGGACCGGCGGAATGGCATAGACCACGTCTCCGAGCGATGGCCGCTGATCGGAAAGGCGCGGAAGCCCGGCGGTCCGCTGGGTGTGAGCGTCGGTCGTGGGCATCCAGATGACACGGGCGCCCTGCAGCAGTTCGGCAGCCACGGCGGCCGGGTTGATCCCGCCGACGTGACGGTTGAGAGCGAGTCCCCCGAACACCGCAAGGCCGGAATCTCGACCGGCGGCCACGGCACGTCCGGTGGTGGCGGCGTAGTGCCCCTTGAGGACGCAGCCGGCATACCCTGCCTCTGCGTACAGGCGAACGATGTCGAAGTCGTCGCCGATCCGCGGCCCAATGTCGGGCGCCGCATGGACGTGGAGGTCAAACATCGCGCAGGTGCGTCCTGGCTGCCACGCCATCAGCCCTCGGGACCCGACGTGATCGAGACGAGGTGGCCGTCCGGGCGGTGCAGGGTCACCACGTGCTCAGACTCGGGCACCCACCGGTCGCCGCGACGCACGAGGGGGCTGTCATGTCCGGGCCACAAGCGCCCCGCCCGCCCGACGAGGTCGACGATCGTTCTCTCGGTCTCGTCGCGTTCGGCAGCGGGCCGTGCCAGGGCCTGCGCCAGCTGCCACCGGTTCTTCAGGGCGTCGCCGCAGAGCAGCGTTCCACGCGAGACGACCGCGATGCTGCCCGGTGTGTGACCCGGGGCCGGCACGATCTCGAGCACCGGGTCGATCCTCTCCGGGCCGCTCACCACGCGAAGTCGACCGGTATGCCGCAACGGCGCGACGACATGGCGCAGGACCGCCCAGTCGGAACCCTGCTCGGCATGCGCCAGTTCGGGCTGTCCGACAACGATCTCGGCGCGGTCGAAGAGGTCCCAGTTGCTCGCATGGTCGAAGTGCAGGTGGCTCAGGACCACCACCGCGATGCGGTCGGGTTCCAGACCTCGTCGCCTCAGCCGTTCCGGCAAGGTCTGCCGGTCACCGGGGCCGCCGGTGTCGAAGAGGACTGGCCTGCCTCGTGCCGTAGCACCGAGGAGCACGGCAGCCCAGCCGAGCGCGCCGCGGGCACTGGCATACGGCGTTCCGTCGTACACGGGATCCCACGCCGCCGCGTGGGTCCCCTGTTGAGCCGCTGGCTGGATGCTGACCGACACAGTCGCTGCTGACTACCGCAGGTCAGACCTGGGTCAGGTCTGCACCGCGAGTCTCGGTCAACAGGAGGGCCGCGATGATCATCAGGGCGTAGGCGCCGCCGGCGAAGATAGCGATGGACAGCCCCAGCGACACGGTGGCTGCGAGGGAACCCACCAGGAAGGGAAAGAACGCCCCGATCCCTCGGCCGAAGTTGTAGGAGAAGCCCATACCTGAACCGCGTGAGAGCGTCGGGAACTGTTCGGCGAGAGCCGGTCCGATGCCGCTGAAATATGCTGACCCGAAGAAGCCCAAAGGGAAGCACAAGACGGTGAACACGCTGGTGGGCAGGTTCAGCGCCGTCATGGGGATGACCATCATGAACGCCGCTGCAGCGGTCACCACGAGTGCAGGACGGCGACCCAGCTTGTCGGTCAACCACGCCCCGAACAAGTAGCCCGCGAAGGCCCCCGCGATGATGAGGATCAGGGTGGCGCCCAACGCGTATATCTTCAGGCCTCTCTCCTTCGCCAGGAACTGGGGCAGGAACGTCGTCAGCGAGTAGTAACCGCCCTGGGCACCGGTGCACAGCATCGCGCAGACCGCGGTCCGCTTGATCAGCTGACGAGAGAAGATCGCCCGCCAGCCAGCACCGGACCGGCCCGTCGTGCCGGTCGCAGCCGCCTGACGGCGGACCTCGGGCTCGGCGACATGACGGCGCAGGTAGACGACCACAAGGGCGGGTAGCACGCCAAGGAAGAACAACACGCGCCACGCCACCTGGTTGGCGAAGATCGTGTAGACCAGCGTGGACGCGAGCACGGCTACGGCCCAACCGACCGCCCAGCCCGACTGGACCGTACCGATGGCCCGTCCGCGGTAGCGGGCGCGGACGGTCTCGCCCATGAGAACCGCCCCGGCGGCCCATTCACCGCCGAAGCCAAAGCCCATCAGCGTGCGCGCCGCCAGCAGCTGGTCTGCGTTCATGGCCAGTCCGGAGAGGCCCGTAAAGGCCGCGAACCAGACGACGGTCAGCTGCAGGGTCCGAACACGGCCGATCCGATCCGACAGCAATCCGGCGACCCAGCCGCCCACCGCCGAGCTCAGCAGCGCGGCCGTGCCGATCAGGCCAGCCTGTTTGATATCGGCGAGGAAACCGATCGTCAGAAGGACAGGGATCGCGAGGCTGTAGAGCTGCACGTCGAAAGCGTCCAGCGACCACCCGGCGAAGCAACCCCAGAACGTTCGCCGCTCGCGGCCGCTCATCGAGGAGTACCACGTGCGACCCGCCGGCGCAGGATCTGTCAAAGTCGGGTCCAGCTTCTCGGTGTCCATCTCCACCCCAAGCCAGTAGCGTTGCCTGAAGCCCTCAGGATTGCATCTGGCCGGTCCCCTGACAAGAATGTCCACCCCGTTCGATCGGCGTATGTCGGGACGCGCGCCCCGCAACTCGCGCCTCGCTGGGGAGGCCGATTCCTGCGGACCTCATGGAAGAGCACGTCCGCGCAGGCGGCGCCATTACAAGAAGTCGAGGTCGGCACCCTGGCTCGCCGGCAGCACGGTCTGCGCGTGCAGGCGCCGCCAGCCGCGTGCCGGCAGCTCCGGCGGCTGCCAAGCCGCGGACCTGCTGGCGAGCTCTTCTTCGTCCACCAGGAGGTCCAGTCGACGGGCCGGCACGTCCAGTCGCACGCGGTCACCGTCGCGCACCAGAGCCAGCGGCCCGCCCAGGGCACTCTCGGGACAACAGTGCAGGACGACCGTCCCGTACGACGTGCCGCTCATGCGGGCATCCGAGATGCGCACCATGTCGCGTACATTCAGAGCGGCGAGTTTCCGTGGTATCGGGAGCGATCCGGCCTCGGGCATGCCCGAGCCAACAGGACCGGCGTTGCGTAGCACCAGGACGTGGTCCGCGGTCACGTCCAGGTCCGGGTCGTCAAGGCGGCGGGACGCCTCCTCGGGTGAGTCGAAGACCATCGCCGGCCCCTCGTGAATCATCAGGTTCTGCGAAGCCGCCGACACCTTGATGACCGCCCCCTCGGGAGCCAGGGAACCGCGCAGCACGGCCAGCGCCCCGGGATCTCCCACGGGGTCGTCCCACGCGCGGATGACACGCTGCCAGCTCGCCGGCGCTGCAACCCGGTCGAGCTGCTCACGCAATGGCACCCCACTGACACCCACGTGGGTCGTGTCGAGGCCGGATTCCAGCACCTTGAGCAGCACAGGCACGCCGCCGGCACGGTGGAAGTCCTCCATGTACCCGTCGCCGGACGGTTTGAGGTCCACCAGCAGCGGCGTCTCGCGGGACACCCGGTCGAAGTCGTCGAGCTCCAGCCGGACCCCGGCCCGCCGCGCCACGGCCAACAGGTGCACCACGGCGTTCGTGGACCCGCCCAGCGCAGACAGCACGCGCAATGCGTTCTCGAATGCGGGCCGGGTCAGCACCTCGCGCGGCAGGAGCGGATCCCGGGCGAGCTCCACCGCGCGCCGGCCAGTCGCCGTCCCGTGGCGCAACCGCTCCCCGGTCGGTGACGGTGGGGTTGCGCCTCCCGGCAGCATCATCCCGAGTGCCTCGGCCAGCGACGCCATCGTCGACGCCGTCCCCATCACCATGCACGTACCGGACGTCGTCGCCAGGCTGCCCTCGACCTCGTCGATCTCGAGCTGGGTCAGCTCCCCAGCCCGATACTGGGCCCAGAACCGGCGGCAGTCGGTGCACGCACCGAGCCGTTGGCCCCGCCAGGTGTTGGTCAGCATCGGGCCCACCACGTCGATCACGACCGGGACGCTGCAGACAGCGGCCGCCATCAGCTGGGCCGGGACAGTCTTGTCACAGCCCCCGAGCATCACGACCGCGTCCATGGGTTGAGCCCGCACGAGCTCCTCGGTCTCCATGGCAAGCATGTTGCGGTAGAGCATGGACGTGGGGTTGAGGAAGGTCTCGCCCAGGCTGGCCGTGGGGAAGACCAGGGGCAACCCGCCGGCAGCCAGCACTCCCCGCTTCACATTGTCGAGCAACTCCCCCATCTGGCGGTGACAGGGGTTGTAGTCGGATCGCAGGTCGGTAATGCCGACGACCGGCCGAGAGGACTCCTCTCGGCCGTAGCCCGCAGCGGACAGGAACGCGTTCCGCAGGTAACGGCTGAAGCCGTCATCGCCGTATGACGACAAGTTGCGCGAGATCCCCTGCGCGCTCACCGGCCGGGCCCGACCACCGTTGACGCCCACCTTCCGGCCGGCTACGCCTGCAAACCCGGGGCAGCCCGGGGGCATTCCACACCGGTCTGCCAGCCCCCACCTTACGATCTGCGCACCCCGACGTCTTCGCCGGCACCAGCCGCGCCCTCCCCCATAGAGTTGCCCTATGACGTGCCATCTCATGCCGCTCACCGTGCTCGTCCTCGTCGCCGGTCTCACCGGGTGCCAGCCGGCGCCACCGGTGGCCCGCTGGATTCCCGCGCGGTCCCCACGCGTCCCGGGCGGCCTCTGGTGGTGAGCCTCCCAAGCGTGAGATCAGCAGCCCGGCCATCGCGGGGTCGATGTAGAGCGGGAGACGGCGCGGCCGTGCCAGCCCCGAGCGAAGGGGCGGCCCCCCGGTGACTCGTGTCAAGATGCGCGCGTAGGTCCTTTCGTTGACTCACGTACGGATGCGCGCGTGAAGCGTTGCTGTGCGGCTTGGCGGGCCCGGGTGACTGCGGCTGCGAGGTGGGTCTCCGCCGTCCTAGCCCGCTCCCGTGCCGTGGCGATCCGTTCCAGGACATCGAGGTTCGGGTCCGGGGGTAGCGGTCGGGGTGGCTGGCCCTTGCCGACGCAGAGCGGCGCGCTTGACAGGAGGGGCATAGGGGTTGGCGCCGAACCGGACGGTGGCGCTCAGCGTGCACCGCGACGGCTGACGGGGTCGTCGGCGTAGTGACAGGCGATGGCGATGTCAACGCCTCGTTGACGGGCGCCGGTGCTCATGACACCGCCCGGTGGGCGATACGGCTGGGGCAGGGACTGCGGGCCTGCGGGTGGCAGCAGCCTTGCTGGTGGTCAGGGTCAGCAGCTGGGCGCTGCGGGCTTGGATCTGGCGTTGGATCGCGGGCGGGGTTGATGTCGGCGTGGGCCTGGGCGCGACACCCTTGATCCGACAGGCGAGTGACAAATCGCGGACCATGTGCTCTAAAGGGATTGTCCGGCGCCGTGCCGGCGATGACTGCCGCTATTCTGCTCTCCACGTCAATCTTAGACTTGGTCAGCCAGTGGCGGACTTCTGTCTGTTCGCCTGGCGTGAGGCTATTGCCGAAAACGTCCGTTAGAGGATCTGACTTCACGCGCTGCGCGGTCTCGTTGATCACGATGAACTGATAAACCTGATCAAGCCAGGAAGCGTGGGGAATACGCCGGAGCATTGTCAGCGAGGCATGCGCGCCTTGGCCGAGGCCTCGGGTCTTCGGATCGGTCGCGTCGGCGTCGACGGTGTGGTGGACCCTGTCCGACCAGACGCCCGCGGCGCTCAAGTTTTCGAGATTGCGGGCGAGAGTTCGCGCGCATGTCTGGTCGTAACTGGAGTCTCGTGGTGGGCTGCCGGCGTTGAAGTTTGGTGATTGCGACCTCGGGGGACACCGCGGTCCTCGATCCGGACTCCACCCCTCGTAGCGACACACTCGGATAGGCTGACGCTGCTTCGCCATACGCATCATGACGGTCAATCATCTTGATGAACAGGTCAGCCTGGTCGCGAAGGCGCTCGAACTGAGCACGCATTGACGTGCCCCGCTCTCGGCCGCGTCGACGGGTACCCCGGTTGCATGCTCCGGCGCTTGCAGGCCGTCCTCCGGCCGGTTCACGGCACCGACGAGCCAGCGACGCGTACTTGCAGCAGTATCTTGCAGCAGCGAGCAAAAAACGTCAGCACCGACAGCAAGTTCGCATGGTGGATCGCGGTGCGTGAACACGCCTGTCCACGGCCCGTTCCGACTCTTTGCAAGCAGACGGTTAGGGGTTCGAGTCCCCTTGGCTCCACAAACATGCAGGTCAGAGGGCCTCCATAGGTGCCCTGCAAGGGATTCTGTCCATGGACTTGCAGCAGTGACCTGCAGCAGTAGGCGTCTTACAAGAGCTCGGTGGCCGCGGCCCCGGGTCGGTTCTCTCCTGTCCGACTTGAGCTGCACAAGACGCCGGGATGGAAGGAGTCCGCCGTTGTCATCGCGTTCGAAGACAGCTCAGCACGGACCGGACGCACGTGCGGACGCCGAGACGATGCGGGGGTCGCGCACCACCATGGTGGCGACGGTCAAGGCTTGGCTTCGAAGGGCCTCGGGATAGGGAGGGTGCGGACGGGCCGGCATGGCGGGCCGCTCGGCGGGCACTAAAGCGCGCAGTCGGCGTCCGCGAGGACTTTGGCGGTGGCGGTGGCGATGAGGCTCAATGAGACGGCTCCCGGATCGGCGGTGCCGACGCTGCGTTCGGCCAAC
>JAABUZ0100007085.1_pt1 | contig 13689 bp, 9 predicted proteins | sample 5562091 | NCBI WGS metagenome assembly JAABUZ01 (sample SAMN12813069, study PRJNA571459) | rock metagenome | isolation source: Antarctica rocks | place: Antarctica: Victoria Land, Linnaeus Terrace sud | collected 2015-12-21 | reverse complement strand
CACCCAGCCGTGGACGTCGTCGTAGACCGCGACCTGCGGGTACCAGTAGCCCATGAAGTACAGGTGGTGGCCCTCGCGCCCCTCGCGGCCGTCGGCGGGCGACGGCGGTGGCACGTACGACCACGTCAGCTCCAGTCGCGTGCTGTCGTGCGGCACGAGCGGCCTCACGAGCGGGATCCACATCACGGTCCCGTCCACGGTATAGCCGCCGGCGTCGGTCACGCGCCGCCCGGCGAGCCCGGTGATCGGCACGGCCGTCACGCCGCTCGACCTCGCCGGCACCACGCGTCCGTCGACGACCACGGGGCCGAGGGTCATGCCGGCGGTGACGGGCGCGGTCTGCTGGTGCGGGTTGCCGGGCGCGAAGACGTTCTGCCGCAGGTAGACCGCCAGACGGCGGAGCGTGTCGGGCGAGTTGTTGCGATACACGACGCGCTCGCTCCCCGAGACGCGATCGGTCGCGGGCGTGAGCCGCGCGTCGATCGCGTACCGGGCGTGCTGGACCCAGTAGCGCTCGCCCGGGCGCCCGCTGCGTGTGCGGGCGCCGCGTTCGACGGCGCGCGTGAACTCGGGGATTTCGTACACCGGTCCGGGCACCGGGCGCGGGCCCTGCGCCGTCGCTGCCGGGGCGAGCGGCGGCGACGGACGGCTCTGGGCGCCCGCCGCGGCCACCACGGTGAGGAGCAACGCGCCGACGACGGGACCGGACCGCAACCACATGATCGCAACGGGTGAGAGTGGGACCGGTACGCAACTCGGGGACGCTGGGGCGTCCGAACGCCCCGCTATCTGAGGCGTTGGACGAGCCAGTCGACCACCGTGCCGACTACTTCCTGCGCCACCATCACGGGCGCGGGCAGCTTCGTGTAGTTGCCCGGGTAGCCGTCGGGATCGCGAACGAACAGGTGGTTCACGCCGGGCACGACGCGAGCCGTCACGTCCGGGTTCCCTGCGGCGCGGAACGCGGCCGCTTGCTCCGTCACTTGGTCAGGAGCGGCTTGCTGGTCGTTCGCGCCCGTGAGGATCAGGACGGGCGTCTTGACGCGCCGGGCCGTCGCGGTGGGGTCGTACTGGAGAAAGAATCGCATCCACGCGTCGGCGGCCATCATCGAATCGATTTTCTGCGGAATCGCGGCGAGTGCGGAGTCGCGCCGGGCCGCCGTCAGCGTGGTGTCGTGCCGGAGCCTGTTCTCCATCTGAAATTGCAGGGCGCCGCGCGCGGGCCGGGCGACGCCGGCGAGCAGCACGATCGCGCGCAGGGTCGGCTCCTTGTCCGCCACCATCGGCGCGATCACCGCTCCCTCGCTATGGCCCATCACGGCCAGACGGCGCGCGTCGACCTCGGGCCGTGTGCGAAGGTAGGCGAGTCCGGCACGAATGTCCTCCGCGAAATCGGCGCTCGTCGATCCCTTGAACGTGCCGGTCGAGGCGCCGACCCCGCGGTCGTCCATGCGCAGCACCGCGACGCCGCGGCGGCCCAACGAGTCGGCGAGCTGGCGGAAGGGGCGGAAGCCCGGGAGCCCGAGGTACTCGTCGCGGTCCTGCGGGCCGGAGCCGGTGATGGTCACCACGGCGCCGACCGGGTGGGACCGACTGGCGCCCTTTGGAAGGGTGAGCGTCCCCGCCAGCGTGTGACCCGCTGGCGACCGTACGGTCACCGCCTCGGCCGTGTACGGTGCACCGGGCGGCGCCGAATAGTCCGGCGCCGCTTGTTGCCCCGCCAATCGGCTCGAGAGGAGGACGACGGCGACCCCGAGACGGCCGAGGATGCGACGGGCGGTCGCGCGACGTGTTTCGACGTGGTGCACGGAGGAATCCCTCGCTGAAGGCTGGTCGGGTGACATCGTCAACCGACGAATTGTATACATAAGAGTATGCAATTTCGTAACTGGACGGCCGGGATGTTCACGGCGTCTTCACCGGGAGCGACACGTGCGACGCGAACGCCGCCGAGCGGTACACGCGCTGCGTGGCGGGACGGAAGTCCGTCGCGCGCGCTTCGAAAATGTTCGGGACGAACGTCTGCGGGTTGCGGTCGATGATCGGGAACCACGAACTTTGCACCTGCACCATGATCCGGTGCCCGCGCTTGAACTGGTAGTCCTGGCCGTGCAGCCCGATCCGGTATGGCGTCACGGCGTTGGGCGTGAGCGGCTCGGGCCGCGCGAACGAGTTCCGGAACCGCGCGCGGAACACCTCGCCCGACACCATCAACTCGTAGCCGCTCATCTTCGGGTCGGTCGCGTACACGTCGGGGTAGGCGTCGATTAGCTTCACCACCCAGTCCGCGTCGGTGCCGCCCGTTGACGCGAACAGGTTCGCGACCACGTCGCTCGCGATCGTGACGTCCTCGGCGAGCGGCTCCGTCGTCCAGCTCAGCACGTCGGGCCGCGAGGCCGCGAATCGCTGGTCTTCGAGCTCCCACGTCGACCAGCCCGAGCCGCGCGGGTCGTACGTCGCCTCGACCGGCCGCACCCGGTAGGGCACGGGCTTCGCCGGGTCGGAGACGTACTCGTCGTAGTCGCGCGCCGCGGCCGGTCGCGCGGCCCCGCCCGGACCGGCGCCGGCGCCCGCCGGCGACTGCCACGTCAGCGTGCCGTTAGGTCCGAAGTACAACGCGCGCTGAGACACCCCGGCCTTCGGCGGCCACGCGTCGTACGTGCGCCACGCGTTCGCGCCCGACTCGAACGTCATCGCCTTGGGCTGGGGCGCGTCGCAGCGGCCCTTCAAGTAGCAGCGGAAGAACGGGGCCTCGATGCTCTCGCGGAAGTAGCGCGCGGTCGGCGCGCCGAAGTCGATTTTGCCTAACGTCGTGCCGTCGGGGCGGTTCCAGCCGCCGTGGTTCCACGGGCCGACGACGAGGAAGTTGTGGTGTCCGGGGTCCTGCTTCTCCAGCGCCTGGTAGATCGCGAGCGGGCCGTAGAAGTCCTCCTGGTCCCACCACCCCGCGACGTTCAGCGTCGGGACCGTGAGCGGCTTCGTGAGGTACGGGACGATCGTCTGCCGCTTCCAGAAGTCGTCGTAGTTCGGGTGGGCCACGAAGTCGTTCCACGTCGGAATCTTCCCCTGCAGGTACCGCGCGTCGACGGTGGCGAGGGGCCCGAGCCGGAGGTACCAGTCGTACGTGTCGTACGCGTCGAACGCGAACTGTTCGACCTCCTTCGACGTCTCCATCATCGCCGCGTACTCGAAGCCGTAGCTGGGCCGGAACGCCCCGTTGTGGTGGAAGTCGTCGCCGAGGAACATGTCCGCGGGGCTCGCCTGCGGGCTCGCGGCGCGGAGCGCCGGGTGCGGGTCGAGCAGGGCCATCGCGGCGGTCCATCCGCCGTAGGACACGCCAAAGATCCCGACCCGGCCGTTGTTGTTCGGGACGTGCTTCACGAGCCAGTCGACGGTGTCGTACGCGTCGGTCGCCTCGTCGATGGCGCCGCGGGCCTTGGGGTCGCGCGGGGCACGCTGCATCACGAACTGCCCCTCGCTCTTGAAGCGCCCGCGGAGGTCCTGTGCGGCGAACACGTAGCCGTCGCGCGCGAGCTCGTACCACGCGCGCCCGGACTCCGCCGCGCGGATGGCGGTCGGCGCCACGCCGTACGGCGTGCGGGTGAGCAGGATCGGCAGCGGGCTCGCGGCGTGCTTCGGGACGAAGATCTCGGTGTTGAGCCGCACCCCGTCGCGCATCGGGATCATCGCGGTGTAGCGGTCGTATGCGGTGTCGACCGCGGCGGACGGCGCTGGGAGTTGGGCGCCCGCGCCGGCGGCGCCGACCAGGAGGCCCGCCGGGAGGCCCGCGCCGAGCCCGATCGCGGCCCGCAGGGTGAGCCGCACGACGGGAGGGGCGACGCGGCGTGCGAAGGATCGGGTCATGGGCGATGCGCGGACGAGAGTGGGATGGGGGCGGGCGAGCGGCGGCGGTTGCTTGTATACAGTCTTGTGCACATTATGTCGTCTGGCGTCCGCGCGCGATGGCGGGCCCGCCACCCCCCGCCACCCGCCCATGCGCCGTCATCCGCGTCTCACGTCCGTCGTGCGCTCCCTCACCGTGCTCGTCGCCACCGCCGGTCTTACCGCCGGCGCGCAGCCGACGGCCCTCCAGCCGACGGCCCTCCAGCCCGCGGCCCCGCAGCCCCGGGCGCCGCAGCCTGAGGTTCTCGCGGCGGCCCCCGCGGGCCCGGCAGCCGCGCGCGGACTCCGCGACCGCGCGGAGCTCGAGGGCTTCCTCGACGGCGTCATGGCGGCGAACCTCCGCGACCACCACGTCGCCGGCGCCACGGTCGCCGTGGTCAAGGACGGCGCCCTGCTCTTCGCCAAGGGGTACGGCTACGCGGACGTGGCCACGCGCAAGCCGGTCGACGCGTCGCGCACCCTCTTCCGCATCGGCTCCACGAGCAAGCTGTTCACCTGGACCGCGGTGATGCAGCTCGTCGAGCAAGGGAAGCTCGACCTCGACGCGGACGTGAACCGCTACCTCGACTTCCGGATCCCCGCCACGTATCCGCAGCCGATCACGCTCCGCCACATCATGACGCACACGGCGGGGTTCGAGGAGGACGGGCGCGACCTGATCACCGACGACCCGTCGCAGGTGATCCCGCTCGGGCGCTTCCTCGCCACGCACATCCCCGGGCGCGTGCGGCCGCCGGGCATCTACTCGTCGTACTCCAACTACGCCACCGCACTCGCCGGCTACGTCGTGCAGCGCGTCTCGGGCGAGCCGTGGGCCGACTACGTCGAGCGGCACATCTTCGTCCCCCTCGGCATGACCGAGACGTCCGCGCGGCAGCCACTCCCGCCGTCGCTGCGTTCGGACATGTCGCAGGGCTACCACTGGGCCGGCGGCGCCTTCGTCCCGAAAAAGTTCGAGTTCATCACGGGCGCGTCGCCCGCGGGCTCGATCAGCGCGAGCGCGACCGACATGGCGACGTTCATGCTCGCGCACCTGGACGGTGGCGCCTACCACGGGCAGCGCATCCTCGCCGAGTCGACGACGGCGCGCATGCACGCGCGCGCGTTCGGGCACGACCCGCGCCTGCCCGGCTTCGCGCTCGGCTTCTACGAGCAGTCGAGCCACGGGCTGCGCCTGATCGGCCACGGCGGCGACACGCAGTGGTTTCACACCGACCTCGCGCTCATCCCCTCGGAGCGCGTCGGGGTCTTCGTCTCGTACAACACCGACACCGGCGGGCGGCTGAGCTTCGGGCCGTTCCTCACCCAGTTCCTCGACCACTACTACCCGGACCCGCCCGCGGTCGTCGCCGCGCCGCCGGACGCCGCCCAGCAAGCGGCGCGCGTCGCCGGCGAGTACGCGTTCAACCGCCGCTCGTACACCACCTTCCAGAAGGCGCTGGGTCTGGCGGGCGACATCCAGGTCAGCGCGCTCGACAGCGGCCGGATCCTCCTCCACTCGGCGTTAGGCGATTCGCGGCTCGTGCCCGTCGGGCCGCTGCTCTACCGCGAGGAGCTGGGCGACGACCTCGTCAGCTTCAAGGCGGACGGCGCGGGGCGGGCCGAGTACGGGTTCCTGGGGTTCGCGCCGATGATGACGATGGAGCGCGTGCCGTGGTGGGCCACGGCGCGGCTGCACTGGGGCGTGCTGGGCCTCGGGATCGCCGTGTTCGTCGGGACGATGGGCGCGGCGGTCCGCCGGCTCGCCCGGCGCCGCTACGGCGCGCCGCAGCCGGGGGACGCGCTCCCGGGGCGCTGGCTGCTCGTCACGCTCGCCGTGCTCAACGTGGGATTCCTCGCCGTCGTCGGCGTCCTGCTGGCCGGCGCCGCGAGTGGGGGGTTCAACGGGCCGCTGACCGGGCTCCGCATCGCACTCGCACTCCCGGTGCTCGGGGCGGTCTTCGCGTTAGGCGCCGCGGGCATGTCGGTCGTGCAGTGGCGGGACCACGTCGGCACGCGCGCCGCGCGCCTCCGTTACAGCGCGACGGTCGTCGTGGCGCTCCTCTTCGTCTGGTCGCTGAACCAGTGGAACCTGCTCGGGTGGCAGATGTGATGGGCGCGTGGGCCGTGCTCGCGTGCTGCGCGGCCGCGGGCGCCGCCGCGCAGGGGCGCACGCCCGCTCCGCCGCCGGCGCCCCGCTCCGCCGCCGGCGCCCCGCCACGCCGCCGACAGCGCGTACGACGTCGTCATCCGCAACGGCCGCGTGCTCGACGGCGAGGGCAACCCGTGGATCCGCGCCGACCTTGCCATCCGCGGCGGCCGCTTCGTCCGGATCGGGCGCGTGGACGGGCGCGGGCGCACCGAGATCGACGCCGCGGGCAAGTACGTGGGCCCCGGCTGGATCGACATGCTGGACCAGTCCGGCGAGGTGCTGCCGAAAAATGGTCGAGCCGAGAATAAGCTGCGCGAGGGCGTGACCACGGCGATCGCCGGTGAGGCCGGGACCCCCGTTCCCGCGGGCCAGTTGAGTGGGTGGCTGGCGGGGCTGGAGCGGAGCGGCATCAGCCTCAACTTCGGGACGTCGTACAGCGAGACGCAGGCGCGCGTGGCGGTGCTCGGCCAGTCGGCGCGGGCGCCTGACGCGGGCGAGTTGGCGCGGATGCGCGCCGTCATGGACACCGCCATGCGGGGCGGCGCGATGGGGATGACCACGGCCCTCATCTACCCGCCGGCGACCTACAGCACCACCGACGAGCTGGCGGAGGTCGCGCGCGCCGCGGCGCGCTACGGCGGCATCTACGCGACGCACGTGCGGGGCGAGGGGCGCGAGGTCGTGCGCTCGGTCGAGGAGGCGATCGCGATCGGCGAGCGCGCCGGGCTGCCGGTCGAGATCTTCCACCTCAAGGTCGCCTACCGGCCGGGGTGGGGCACGTTGATGGATTCCGTGGGGCGCACGATCGAGGCGGCCCGCGCGCGCGGCGTCGACGTCGCGGCCGACCTGTACGTCTACACCGCGGGCGGGACCGTACTCGCGGCGACGATCCCGAGCTGGGCGTTCGAGGGCGGCGCGGACTCGCTCCGCGCGCGCCTCGCGGTGCGCGCCCGACTCAAGCGCGAGGTCGTCACCGGGTCGCCCGGGTGGTGGAACATCGTCGAGGCGGCGGGAGGCTGGGACAACATCGTGCTCGCCGGCGCGGACCCGGCCAACGCGCGCTACGAGGGGCAGAGCATCGCGCAGATCGCGCGCGCGACGGGGAAGGATCCGGCGGACGCGGCCTGGGACCTCGTCGCCCAGGGTCGCGGCGGCGGGCCGGGGGCGATCTACCACCTCATGGGCGAGCAGGACATCGAGACCGCGCTCCGCTTTCCGTGGACCAGCATCGGGAGCGACGCCAGCGGCGTCCTTCGGGTCCCCGCGCCCGGCGAGACCGGGGGGGGGGCACCCGCGGAGCTTCGGCAACTTCCCGCGCGTGATCGCGCGCTACGTGCGCGAGCGGCACGTGCTCACGCTGCCCGAGGCGGTGCGCAAGATGACTGGCTGGCCCGCGACGCGCATGCGCCTCGCCAACCGCGGCACGATCGCCGTCGGCAACTGGGCCGACGTGACGATCTTCGACTACGACACGCTGCAGGACCGCGCGACGTACGAGCGGCCGACGGAGTTCCCGACCGGCATCGAGTGGGTGCTCGTGAACGGGGTCGTCACCGTCGACCACGGCCGGCACACCGGCGCGACGGCCGGCCGCGTGCTCTGGGGCCCGGGGCGCTCGTGACCGACGCTGGACCGCCCCGCACGCTCCGGCGCACGCTCCGCCTGCGCGATCTCGTCCTGATCGCCGTCGGAACGGTGATCGGTTCGGGCATCTTCATCGTGCCCGCCGCGGTGCTGCGGCAGACCGGCGGGTCGGTCGGCGTCGCACTCCTGGTGTGGGTCGTCGCCGGGGTGCTCTCGTTGTTAGGCGCGCTCACCTACGGCGAGATGGGCGCCGCCCGCCCGGAAGCGGGCGGGCTCTACGCGTACGTGCGCGACGCCTTCGGCCCGCTCCCCGCGTTCCTCTACGGTTGGACCGCGTTCTTCGTCATCGCGAGCGGGTCGGTGGCCACCCTCGCGGTCGCGTTCGCGGGGTACGCGCAGGCGTTCGTGCCGCTCTCGCCGGCGGCGGCGAAGGTCGTCGCCGTGCTGATGATCCTCGCGGTGATGGCCGTGAACGTGCGCGGCACCCGGCAGGGCGCGGACGTGTAGAACGTGAGCACGGTGCTCAAGGCGGGTGCGATCGTGCTCGTGAGCGTCGTGCTCCTCGCGCTCGGGCGCGGCGGGCAGACGCCGGCCCCCCCGGTCTGGCCCGCCGCGGCCGGCGGCTCCCTGCTCCCGGGCGTCGGCCTCGCGATGATCGGTGTGCTGTGGGCGTACGAAGGGTGGCAGTACGTCACCTTCTCCGCCGGCGAGACCCTCGACCCGCAACGCACCTTCCCGCGCGGGATCGTCGCGGGCACGGCGCTCGTGATCGGCATTTATCTGCTGGCGAACGTCGCGTACGTGGCCGCGCTCGGCGCCGCCGCGGCCTCGCGCAGCGACCGCGTCGCGGCGGACGCGGTGACCGCGGTGATGGGCCCGGCGGCCGGCAAGTTGATCGCGGCGGTGATCCTCGTGTCGATGTTCAGCGCGGCGAACGGCATCACGCTCACCGCCCCGCGCATGTACTACGCGATGGGGCGCGACGGCGTCTTCTTCGCCAAGCTCGGCGAGGTGCACCCGCGGTTCGGGACGCCCGCGTTCGCGATCGTCGCCAGCTCGGCGTGGGCCGTCGCGCTCGCCGCCACGGGCACCTTCGAGCAGCTGCTGACGTACGTCGTCTTCGTGGGCTGGATTTTCTACGCGCTCGGCGCGCTCGCCATCTTCGCGTACCGGCGCCGTGAGCCGCTCCTGCCGCGCCCGTTCAGAACGCCCGGCTACCCTGTCACGCCGCTGCTGTTCGTCCTCTCGGCCGCGGCGATCGTCGCGAACACGATCGTCACCCAGCCGGCTCGAGCGGCGGTCGGCATCGGCATCGTGCTCGCCGGCGTGCCGGTGTTCTATCTCTGGCGCGCGCGGCGCAGCCGCTCGGCCGTATGAGGCCGGCCGCCCGACGGCGCGGAGCGACACCGGAGGTATCTTGGGCGGTCGCGTTCCTGCACCCGTCGGGTGCCGCCTCGGCCTTTTCTCTCTCCTGTCGCCATGTCGCCAGCCACCCGCGACGCACGATCCACGTCGACGCCCGTCAAGCGGCGCGCACCGCGCGGCGCGGTCGGGGCCCCAGGCAACGAGTCGGCCGGCCGCGGCGCGAGCATCGGCCGCGCCTACGATCAACTGCGTGAGCTGATCGTCCGGGGCCGGCTGGCGCCGGGCACCCGGGTCGTGGAGAGCGAGATCGCCGAGCGGTTGCACGTGAGCCGCACGCCCGCGCGCAGCGCGCTGCACCGGCTCCGGCAGGAGGGCTACATCGCGGCGTTGGATCGCGGGAAGGAGCAGCGCCTGATCATCGCCCCGCTCACGCAGGACGACGGCCGCGAACTGTTCTACATCGTCGGGCAGATCGAGGGGCTCGCCGCCCGGATGGCTGCGGAGACCGCACCGGCCGCGCGCACCGCGCTGGCGCGCCAGCTCCGGCGGCTCAACCGGGAACTCGCGCAGGCGGCGCGCGCGTCGCGGCCCGATTCGCCGCGGATCTTCGACCTCGACACCAGCTTTCACCGCACGTACGTCGAGGCCGCGGCGGGGCCCCGGCTCCTGGCGCTCCACGACGCGATCAAACCGCAGGCCGAGCGGTACGCGCGGCTCTACGTCAGCGCGCTCGTGGACGAGCTCGCGACGTCGGTCGAGGAGCACGCCGCGACCGTCCGGCACATCGAAGCCGGCGAGCCCGCGGAGGCACAGCAGGCGGTCGAGACGAACTGGCGCAACGCGGCCGAGCGCATGTCGAAGGTGATCACGACGCTCGGGGAGCGGGGGAACTGGTAGGCCACGCGCGACGGTCCTGCGGGTCGCCGCGCGACCGTGCACACTGTATACAATACTGCATCCCTTCAAAGCGCGCCCCCCCAAGAGGCCTTCCATGCCCGCACCGGCCCCGCTCTCCCGCCGCACGTTCGTGAAGGCCGCCGGCGCCGTTGCCACGATGCTCGCCGCGCCGGCGTTCAACCGCGGCCGCTACCGCCTCGTCGCCCAGGCCCCCGGCGGGCCCGCCCCGCGCGAGTACTCGGCGCGCGCCGTCGCGCTTGTCGAGCGCGCGCTCGTCATCGACATGCTCAGCGTCCTCACGCTCGACTTCCCGAAGCAGGCGCGCTGGGAGGCGAACCCGAAGAGCTTCGCGGCGGCCGACTTCCGGCCCTTCCGCGACTCGGGGATCAACGTCTTCCACACCGCCGTCGGCATCGGCGGCCCCGACGCGTACGACAGCTCGCTCAAGTTCTTCGCCGGCTGGAACGCCTTCATCGCCGGCTGCGACGAACGCCTCCTGCGCATCGACAGCACCGGCGACTTCGCGCGCGTGAAAGGGTCGGGGAAGATCGGCATCATCCTCGGCCTCCAGGACGCCGAACACTTCCGGCGCCCCGACGACGTCGACTACTTCCACGGCCTCGGCCAGCGCGTCGCGCAGCTCACCTACAACGCCCGCAACCTCATCGGCAACGGCTCGACCGAGCGGCGCGACGAGGGGCTCAGCGACTTCGGCGTCGCGATCGTTCAGCGCATGAACGCCGTCGGCATGGCCGTCGACGTGTCGCACTGCGGCGACCGCACGACGCTCGATGCGTTCGAGGCCTCCAAGCGACCGGTGCTCATCACGCACTCCAACTGCCGCGTGCTCGCCGGCGGCCACCCGCGGGACAAGAGCGACGAGGCGATCCGCGCCGTCGGCAAGGCGGGCAGCGTCATGGGGATCACCGGGGTGCGCATGTTCGTCCGCGACCGCGAGCCGACCACGATCGAGCACGTGCTCGATCACTTCGACCACGTCGCGAAGCTCATCGGCCCCGAGCACCTCGGGGTCGGCAGCGACATCGACCTGTACGGCTACGACGCGATGCCGCCCGCGCTCAACAAGCAGCTCCGCGTCAGCTACAAGGGGAGCTACGGCTTCCGCGAGAAGATCGATGTCGAGGGGTTGAACCACCCGAAGCGGATGTTCGACCTCACCGAGGGGCTGATCCGCCGCCGCTACAGCGACGCCGACATCGAGGGGATCCTCGGCGGCAACTTCCGGCGCGTCCTGTCGCAGATCTGGACGGCGTAGCCGGGAACCCGGCGATCGGGGGGCCGCCAGAGAGGTCGCCCCGCGAGCGTCGGACCTTCTCCTTCGCCGACGGGTATTGGCATGTTTGGCGCGGCCGGGGAGTACACCAGGCGACTGCGCCGGGCGGCCCCCGCCGCCCCGTCCGTCGGCGCTTCTGGCGACGCCGCCTCTCGGAGGTCACGCCATGTCGTCCGCCCCCGCCCGTTCGTGCCCCAGACGTCCGTCGAATCGGCCCCCGGTGGCGCGTCGTTAGGCACCACGGGTGAGCGACCGGCGTTCGGCCCAGGTCCCGGGACCGTGGCGACCGAACCTGCGGTCGAGATGGCCCGCATCTGGTTGCGTGCAGCGGTCGCCGAGCTCGGCGGCACGCGACTGCGGGCGACCCACGACTCGCAAGAGATCGACCGGTGGGACCGCGAGGGAGGCTCAGTCGCGCACGCGTCCATCGCGAACCGCCGCATCCGCCGACGTGAGCGCGACGCGTGGGTGGCACACGAGTCGGCGCGCGACCACGTCTACGCCGCCGTGACCCCGTACGCGCGCGCGCTCCGCCGCGACGGCGTGCGCCTGCCCGGCGCGGTCGCCGCCGTCCGCACCACGATGGGCGGGGCGGCCGGACTGTTCGCCGCGGAGCCGCTCGCGGCCGTGCAGCGCGACGCGGCCCAGTGCTGCCGCGAGGCGTTCCATGCGCGCTGGGACCGCGGGTCCGCCGGGGGTGTTCACCGGGACGCAGGCCGACGGGGCGATGCTCGACGACCCGGCGTCGCGACCTGGCACGGAGACCGGCAGCGTGTACCGCGTCGAGCCGGGCGCGACTGCGGACAGTCGCCACACGTACGACCGCACGCTCGCACGTCTCCGGGAACTCGTGCCGGCCCTGTTCCGTTCGGACGACCCGACGCCGAACCGGACGGTGCTCTTTCGCCTGCACGTCGACCGGATGACGGGGCGTGCGGCGACGTCGAGGTGAGCGGCCCTTGAACGGGTCCGTGACACGCCCCCGTGCCGAGCCGCATGTGCCGGCCCGCGGCGCGTCGCACGCGCCTGGTGGCGCGCCCTAGCGCACGAGCGACACGAGTAGCGCGACCGCGGCCGCCCCCATGGCGCACGCGGCGAGGCCGCCGAGCGCGTTGAGCCACCTGCCGTTCGCGTCCTCGCGCATCACGCCGCGGTTGTTGCAAACCACGAGCACGAGCACGATCAGCGGCGGGGCGAACATGCCGTTCACCACCGCCGACCAGAAGAGCAGCCGGATCGCGTCCACCCGCGCGAAGGTGAGCGCCGTGCCCACGACCATGCTGAGCGCGATGATGCCGTAGAAGTGGGGCGCCGTGTCGGGCGTCTCGTCCATCCCGGACCGCCAGGGGGCGGCCTCCGCGAGCGCGTACGCGCCCGAGCCGGCGAGCACCGGCACGCCCAGCATCCCGGTGCCCACGAGCCCGAGCGTGAACAGGAGTGACGCGGCCGGCCCCGCCAACGGACGGAGCGCTGTGGCGGCCTGCTCCGCCGTCTGCACGTTCGTCAGCCCCGCCACGTGCAGCGTCGCGCCCGCGGTGAGGATGATGAAGTACATGATCAGGTTGGACGCGAACATGCCGACCAGCACGTCGAGGCGGAGCGCGCGCAGCGCCCGCCACTCGGCGCGCGGCCGCCGCACGCGGGTGCCGCGCGCCCGCCCACGCGCCCGTTCGCGCGCCGCGACCTCCTCGGCTTCCTGTGACGCCTGCCAGAAGAACAGGTAGGGCGAGATCGTCGTCCCGAGGAGCGCGACGATGGTGAGCAGGAAGTCGGACGAGCCGGCCACGTGCGGAACCACGGTCCCGCGCAGTACGGCCGACCAGTCGGGGCGCGCGAGGAACGCGGTGAGCACGTACGCGAACAGCACCACCGTCAGCCACTTGAACACGCGCGCCACCCACACGTACGACGCGAACATGAGCAGCGCGACGATGGCGACCGCGAAGAGCGGGACGAACACGGCCGCCGGCCATCCGGTGAGCAATCGCGCACCCGCGGCCATGCCGCCGAGGTCGGCGGCGATGTTGAGCGTGTTGGCGACGAGGAGGAGCGTGCACGCCGCCCAGAGCACCGGGCGCGGGTAGTGCTCGCGCAGTACGCTCGCGAGCCCGCGGCGCGCGACGAAGCCGATGCGGGCGCACATGAGCTGTACCGCCGCCATCAGCGGGAAGCTGACGACCGCGACCCAGAGCGTCGCGTAGCCGAAGGCGGCGCCCGCCTGCGAGTAGGTCGAGATCCCCGACGGGTCGTCTGTCCGCGGCGCCGGTGATCAGGCCCGGGCCGAGCGTACGCATGAGCCCCGCGAGGCTCCGCCCGACGCCACGCACGCGGTCGCCGCGCACATGGTCGCCGCGCACGCGGTCGGGCGCTCCGGCCGGCCCCGTGCTCACCACCCGCCCGCCGTCACTCGCGCTTGGGTTCGCGCAGAATGATCGTCGCGACCGTGTTCGTGATCCGGACCGCGTGGATCGAGTCGACGGGAATCAGGTGGGTGATGCTGCCGTTCGAGAGCCGG
>JAABUZ0100007083.1_pt1 | contig 13692 bp, 14 predicted proteins | sample 5562091 | NCBI WGS metagenome assembly JAABUZ01 (sample SAMN12813069, study PRJNA571459) | rock metagenome | isolation source: Antarctica rocks | place: Antarctica: Victoria Land, Linnaeus Terrace sud | collected 2015-12-21 | reverse complement strand
GACGCGCTGCCCTCGCCCGCGTCGTCGGGCGGCACGACGATGAAGCGGGGCAGCACGTTGGGAATCTTGAGGCGGGCGAAACGCTTGCCCATCTTATCGTCGATGGCCACGGCCAGATTGAGGCTCAGGTTGGAGATGTGCGGAAAGGGGTGCCCCGGATCGACGGCCAGCGGGGTCAGCACGGGAAAGACCTCGCGCTCGTAGTAGTGGTCCAGGGCGGCGCGCTGCTCGGACAAGACATCGGTAATGTTGATGATGCGGATACCGTGCGCGGCGAGCTCCGGGAGCAGGTCGTCCCGCAGCAGGTCGCACTGATGCTTCAGCGACGGCAGCAGCCGCTCGCGGATGGCGGCCAGCTGCTCGGAGGCGGTCATGCCGTCGGGCGAGAGCTCGCTGAGGCCCCTGACGACCTGCTCTTGCAGGTTGGAGAGGCGTATCATAAAGAACTCGTAGCTATTCGTGGCGAAGAAGTAGAGCGACCGGACGCGCTCGAGCAGCGGCTTGCTGGGGTCCGCGGCCAGATCCAGCACGCGCTGGTTATAGGCGATCAGGCTCAACTCGCGGTTGATGAACAGCTCGGGGCGGTGCAGGTCGGGCACACTGGGGTCCTGCCCCTGCGGGACGTGCTGCGCCTGCGTGACTGCGGCGCGCGCGTCGTCCTGCCGCGCTTTCTGTTCCGATGCACGAAGAGACACGTTAACACCTCATAGCGATTCGCCGGACGGCCTGTTTATAGGGATGTATAGAGAAAAAGAGACTCCGACCGGTCTCCTTACTTATTGTCTATCATACAGGAGTTGCCCATGATACGGGAGGACCATGCGTCTCGCCTTATTCTCCGACATCCACGGTAACCTTGTCGCCCTGGAGGCCGTGCTGGACGATGTGGCCGCGTGGGGACCCTACGACGCGCTCGGCGTCGCGGGCGACCTCTGCGAGTCCGGCCCCGACCCGCGGGCCGTCCTGGCGCGCCTGCGCGGCCTGTCCCGTGCGCTGTCCGTCCCCGTGGCCATGGTGCAGGGCAACAACGACCGCTACCTGACGGTCGATGACCCGCGCGAGTTACGCGCGCTGGGCAAAGGGCGCAAGGCCATCGACGGCATCGCCTGGACGCGCGCCCAGCTGAGCGCGGACGACATCGCCTTCCTGGCCGCGCTGCCCTTCGCCCACACCTTCAGCGCCTCACCTCTCGTCCCTGGGAGCGCGGGCGTCTCGCCCGTCCCCGCGTTGGACTTGGGACGGGCAAGCAACGTAGTGAGCGCCACGCGCTCCCAGGCCGACAGTTCACAGATCCTCCAGAGGCAGTCACAGGATCGCGGCCGTTGGCGTTGGTGGAACCGGTGGCCACGCCATCGCCAACGGGAGCAGGGCCAGCGGCAACAGGCTCAGGACCAGGAAAAGGGGGACGGTCAGAGGCAGGACCTCTTGATGGTGCATGCCAATACGCGCGACCTGGAAACGCACATCGACCCCGACGCCTCGCCCGCCGAGGTTGAGCGACTGCTCACGGGCATGCCGGCGACGGCGACGGCCGTGGCCTTCGGGCACCTGCACACCCCCTACGTGCGCCGCTTGGACGGCCGGTTGCTGATCGACGTGGCCAGCGTGGGCCACCCCAAGGACGGCGACCCGCGCGCGGCCTACGCCATCGCCGAGTTCACCGACGGCGCGTGGCAGGCCGTCATCCACCGCGTCGCCTACGACGTAGAGAAAACGGTCGACGCCATCCGCGCCAGCGGCATGCCGCACCCCAAGAAGCGCATCGACGACCTGCGCAAGGCCAGCTATTAGTCTCAAGGAAAACAACACGCCGATACGGTATATACTGCATAGATGTACCCCAACCCCTACCCCTGCCACATTCCGGCTAGCTCTGAGGAGACAACAGGATGAGTAAAGGACAACGCCAACGCAGTCACAATCACAGCGCCGACCACGGCCGCGATGGACACGATGGATCGAGCAGCAAGGCTTTGCAGCGCGTGGAGAAGGCCCGCGCGCTGTATGTCAAGTCGGAGCATCGCGTCGCCACCGCACGGCTGCGCCTGATGCAGGCGGAGGAAAAGTTAGCCCGTCGCGCCAGCCGCCTCTCCACTATCGAAGATGCCCTCGCCGCCACTGCCACGGCCGTCGCTACGGATCAAGCGCCGACCAAGGATGCGCGCGCCGCCGCGGCGCCGATAGAAGCGCATGTCGCCGCCGCACCGATGGAGGAACCGACGACGCCCGAACAGGCCGCCGATATGGTGGAGTTGGCCGCCCTGGCAACGACACCGCACACGCCCGAGTTACACGCTAATGGCACGCCTGCGGCGGATACCACGGTGGCCATCCTCGCGGCGGTAAGCGGTACCGCGTCGAGCGGCAGCGACGGCACGTCCGGTCTGTCCGGCCGGTCGCAAGGACAAAGGGAGAAAGGGCGGAGCGAGCCACGCCCGCGCAACGGGGGGCGGCGCAAGCCGGCGTCCCCGTCCTCCGAGTCCGAGGCGACGCCCATGCCCGAGGAGTCGTAGGGGTGCCTGCGATGGCCGGGCCACGGACGGATGGGCGCGCGATTGCGGCGCTCGACATCGGCTCTAACACGGTCCACCTGCTGGTCGGCCAGTTGAAAGACGGCGCCGTCGAGTTGCTGGACGATGCGGCCGAGTTGGTTGGCCTCGGCGAAGATGTCTACGCCGCGGACGGCGGCGGCCGTATCTCTCCGGACCGTCTCGACAGGGCCGCGGAGACGGTGGCGCGGTTGGCGGCGCGCGCGCGGCAGCAGGGCGCGGAGACCGTCTTGCTGGTGGCCACGGCGGCGGTGCGCGACGCCTCCAACGCCGCCGAGCTGGCCGCGGCGGTGCGTGAGCGCGGCGGCCTCGACCTCGAGATCATCTCCGGCGAGCGCGAGGCCGCGCTGACGTATCGCGGGGCGGTGGCGGGGCAGGGCCCGGGCGCCGTGAGCGGCGCCGTGCAGGTGTGCGACGTCGGCGGCGGCAGCACCGAGGTGATCCGCGCGGAGGCCGGCCGCATCGTGCTGGAGACCTCGCTGCAACTGGGCTCGTCGCGCCTCTCGCGTCCCTATACCTCCGACCCCCCCGGCCGCGACGAACTGGCGCGCACGCGCGACACGGTCACGCGGGCTCTGGCCGCGCTGCCGCCGTACCGGCCGGCCTTGCTGGCCGTCACCGGAGGCACGGCTGCCGCGCTGATCCGCGTGGCGGGAGGCACGGAGCGGCGCTATACCATGGGCGCGGACGAGCTTCAGCGGGTCGCCGGCCTGGTCTATGGGCGGAGCGCGGCCGAGATTGCGGCCCGCCACGAGGTCGACGCCGGTCGCGCGCGGCTGTTGCCGGCCGGGGTCACCATCGTCGACGCGATCCGCGAGAGGGCCGGCGCCGGCGAGCTCGTGCTGACCGAGTCCGGCCTGCGCGATGGGCTCTTGCTTGAGTATCTGGAAAGGCGGGCATAACCCCTATGGCCAAAGAAGATCCTATCGCGGGCCTCTCGCCGGCGCAGCCGTTCGCGGAGGCCGGATGCGTCATCATCCGCGTCCGTTTCCGGGACATGTGGCAGTATCATGACGGCACGCTGGAGGGCGACGCGGACGCCTTGCACGACATGCGCGTGGGTTCGCGCCGGCTGCGCGCCGCCCTGGACGTGTTCGCCCCCGCCTTTCGCGGCGCCGAGTATCGCGACTTGCACAAGCTGACCGCGCGCCTCACCGACGAGCTGGGCGCCGTGCGCGACCACGACGTGATGCTCGACACGCTGCGCCGCTATCGCAAGGGCGCGCCGCGCGACGAGCGCGCGGGCATCGACGACCTGTGCGCCACGATCGACGCCGAGCGCGCCGTGGCGCGACAGGGCCTGCGGCGCTTCTTCGCCGCGCTCGACCGGCTGGACTATGCCCCGCGCATGCGCCGCCGGTTCGGGCAGCCGCACGATGACGACCATGACGACCGCGACAATCAAGGAGACGCGGACAACAGGGAGGAAACGCATGGCTAAGGCACGCCCCGTCACGGGGCTCGACGCCGCCGCGGCGCTGGCCGAGAACGCGCGCGCCATCATCGCGGTGCGGGTAGACGAGATGTTCGGCTTCGCCCACGCCATCGGCGACCCCGCGCACGACGACGATTTGCACAACATGCGCATCGCGGCCAAGCGGCTGCGCTACACGCTCGAGATGTTCCGCGCCGTGCTGGGGGACGATGGCCCCGCGTTGATCGACGCGGTGAAAGAGGTGCAGGAGCGCATCGGGACCATCCACGACGCCGACGTGCTGGACGAGGTGGCGCGCATGCACCTGGCCGTCGTCGCGCAGCGCCAGGTCACGGAGTTGTCCATGGTCGCGGGGCAACCCTCACCCCCGGCCCATGCGGATTGGTCTCTCGGCTCTGCGGAGCCGACAGCCCAACCGGCTCTCCCGACCGCGGGAGAGGGGAGTACGGACGCCGTGGCTGCGGGAAAGGGGAGTACGGACGCCGCGACCATGGGAGAGGGGAGTGAAGGCGACGAGGAGAGGCGCGTCGCCGCCGTCCGCGCCCGCCTGGACGCGCCCGCTGACCCGCGCCGGGGCCTGGCCGTGTTGCTGGCGCGCACGCGCGCCGGCCGCGCCCGCGACACCGCCGACCTCACGTCCTGGTGGGCCAAGCACGGCGGCGAAGGGTTACGTCGTCGACTCGACGAGGTGGTCGGTAGGCGGTAGGCGGTAGCCCGTAGCCAGTTGCCAGAGGGAACGAACGGCGACGGCAAAGGGATGGGGGCGGGGCACTGCATAGTGCCCCACCCCCATTTTCTTACTGACAACTGACAACTGACAACTGACAACTGGCAACTGACAACTGGCAACTGACAACTGACAACTGGCAACTGACAACTGACAACTGGCAACTGACAACTGACAACTGACAACTGACAACTGGCAACTGACAACTGACAACTATGACGCGGCGGCGATGGGCGCCATGGCGAGACGGCGCTCGCCGGTGGCGATGAAGACGACGCGCTCGCAGATGTTGCCGGCGCGGTCGGCGATGCGCTCCAGGTTGTGGGCCAGCCAGAGCAGGTAGGTGTCGGTGGCAAGCTCCTCCGGGTCCTTGCCCATGGAGGCGATCAGCGACTGCACCAGGCGGCCGTGCAGCCGGTCCACGTCAGCGTCGCTAGCCCAGACCGTGCGCGCGCGGGCGGCGTCGCCGGTGCGGTAGGCGTCGAGCGCGCCCTTGAGCTGGACGCGGGCCAGCGCGGCGATCCCATTGAGCGCCAACATGGTCTGACCATCCGGGGGCGTGGGCAACCGGCAGACGAGCTGCGCGATGCCCTCGGCGTGGTCCCCGATGCGCTCCAGGTCCTCGGAGATGGCGAGGGACGCCAGCACCACGCGCAGGTCGCGGATGGCGGGCTGCTGCAAGGTGATGAGGTGCGCGCCCATATCGCCGATGCGGGCGCAGCGGCAATCGATCGTGTCGTCCCCGGCGATCACGGCGGCGGCCGCCGCCGTGTCGTTGTGTGTCAGCGCCGCCATCGACGCGCTAATGGCTGCTTCGACGTCCTGTCCCATCAACAAGACCTGCTCGCGCAGCTCGGCGAGCTTGCGATCCAACTCCAACCGTGGCATCGTCGGTCCCCCTCTTTATCGCACGCCATTTCCCCTTAAGGGTGTCGTACCGCACCATGGCGCATCAGACCGCGCCGTTGTTTGTCATAATCGTCACGGCCTACCGGGACCATGACATGGTGGGGGCGGACGTAGTGTCAGGGACGGGCGTCCGCGGCAGTTTTCGCGGCCACAAGCTTGCGCTTGTGCGCTATGGGCTCTCCTTGCACCAGTATCGGCACAATCGGCGTCGACACGATACCACTCTCACTGCCGAGGCAAGCATGCTGGATAGCTAAATAGACGAGTAGCCAACTCTCGCGGGTTGCCGGCCGGTGGCCCGCCAGGTGGATGCCGGATAGCATGCGGGTCGTTTCAGCATCCAGACCAAGCTCCTCGGCTAGCGCGGCCAGGACCGGAGACACTGGTACCCCCGCGTTGGACGTCGGCGTGGCCTCATCGCCTAACAACTCGGACATCGGCGCCCCAAGGGCCGCCGCCAGGGCGCCTAACACCTCTAGCGACGGATGGTCTTGCTTGCCGTGCTCGAGTTGCGAGACATACGAGGCGCTGACCTCGGCGATGCGCGCAAGTTCCTTGGCCGTCAGGCCCATCGCCTTGCGCCGCCGCCGAATACGCACGCCAAGTTCGCCATCGCTGCGCGGTCGTTTGTCGGTGGTACGTGCCATTACACACACTATATCACAGAATGAAGCAGGAGTAAAGGGGGTATGAAGCGGGGTGAATTATTCGGTGGGTGAGCGATGACAAGGGAGCGAGCGGGGCAAGATAAGCCCTCTCGCGACCGTTCGTCCTGTTAGTCCTCGGCGCCGTCGTCCTCGGCCGCCTCCGCCATCATCGCCACACAGTCGAGGCAGATAAAAGCGTAGCCGAGCGAGAAGCCCCGCGCGACGTGCTCGGCGCAGACGACGCGCTCGCAGGAGGCGCAGTGCAGCGTGGCCCGCTCGCCGCAGAACGGGCAGAGGTGCTCCGCCACCATTTCCACGCGCTCCACGCGCTCCGGTCGCGGCCCGTTTTCTGATATGTCCATAACTCATCATACAGATATCACGCCTTTGCAGCGATAACGATCTTACAAGCAGAAAGGGGACAGGCATGATGAACAACACCGGCGCGCCGGCCAAAACCGTGTTGTCGTGGAGCAGCGGCAAGGACAGCGCCTGGGCGTTGCGCGTGCTGCGTCCGCGCGCGGACATCGAGGTCGTCGGGCTGCTGACGACGGTCAATACAGCCACCGGCATGGAAACGGAGCCGCGCGTGGCCGTGCATGGGGTGCGCGAGGCGCTGCTGGAGCGGCAGGCGGCCGCGGTGGGCCTGCCATTATGGCGCGTGACGATCCCCGACCCCTGCCCCAATCGAGAGTACGAGGCCGCGCTGGGCGCGGCGCTGGCCCGACTACGAGCGGACGGTGTGACGGCCCTTGCCTTCGGCGACCTGTTCCTGGAGGACATCCGCCGCTACCGTGAGGCGCAACTGGCCGGCAGCGGGCTGGCGCCCCTGTTCCCTCTGTGGGACCTGCCGACGGACCGTCTGGCCCGCGCCATGGTTGCGGCCGGGCTGCGGGCCACCCTCACCCGCGTCGATACGGGCCAACTCCCCGCCTCATTCGCCGGCCGCCGCTTCGACACCGCGCTGCTCGCCGACCTGCCGCCCGGCGTGGACCCCTGCGGCGAGCGTGGCGAGTTCCATACCTTCGTCCACGACGGCCCCCTGTTCACGCGGCCGATCGGGGTGCGGCCGGGCGACATCATCGAGCGCGACGGCGTTGCCTACGCCGATCTCCTACCGACGTAGAGCAGGTGGTTGCTCGTCCCCAGGATGGCGGGGTCGCCCGCGGTGCGCGCGATGAGGTCGAAAGCTGCCTGATAGGTCTCGGGGTCGGACGCCGCGAGGTCGGCCAGGGCGCCCTGCAAGGCAGGATCGGTGGCCATGCCGGTGGTGGAGAGTAGCGCCAGCGTGTCGAAGCCGTGGCGCGCGAAGAACGGCGCCACCTCGTCCGGGCGCACGCCATAGCCGCCGGTGAAGCGCCCCGGCACGTCGTTGAGGAACACGCCGTCGTCGAGCACGCGCGCCACGAAGGCGGGATCGGCCAGGTGGCGACGCTCGTCGGGGATAGCCAGGGTGCGGCGCAGAAAGGCGTAGCGCGGCATCAGGGCGACAAAGGCTACGCCGCCGGGCCGCAGCACGCGCGCCAACTCGGAGGCGGCGCGCTCGCGGTCTTGCCCGTCCGTCAGGTGGTAGAAGGGGCCGAGCGACAGCGCGGCGTCAAACGAGGCGCTTTCCCAGTGCGTGAGGTCGCAGGCGTCGGCCTCCACGACAGCGTCGATCAGCGCGCGGACCGCCTCGGGCGCGGCCGTGATGTGGGTACGGGCACCATCCAGCAACTCCGGCGAGAGATCGGCCAGCGTCACCTGGTGGCCCAGGCCAGCCAGCCACAAAGCGTAGCGGCCGGGTCCGCCCCCGATGTCCAGCACGCGCAGGCCGCCGGTCCGACCCTCAGCCTGCCCTATAATCGGTGGCAGATACGCCCGCACCGCGTGGCAAGTCAGCGCAAACTCCAAGGCGCCGTCCTCGGGATTGGCCAGCCGCGCCCACTCACGCTCCCCGAAGGCGCGGTAGTAGGCGCGTACCGCGTCGCGATCGCCCGTCGCCGGCTCCCATCCGCCCATGCTCATCCTCGTAGCAGGGCCACTGCCTCGGCCACCTCGCGGCCCCGGGCCTCGATCAGGTCGAGCAACTCGTCAGGCGTGCGCGTGTCGGCATCTTCTCGCGTCCGTAGAAGGTATGCCCCTTGAGCGTGTCGATCTGCTCGCCCGTCGCCGCCGTGCCCAGGCGATCGCGCATGTACTCGTAGGACTGCGCCAGGAAGCCGCCCGTCCCGCAGCACGGATCGTAGACCGTCTCGCCAACGGCGGGATCGACCGCCCGGACCATGGCGCGGATGACCTCGCGCGGGGTAAAGAACTGTCCGCCGTCGTTGCCCTTCTCGCCCATCTTGAGCAGCAGGCCCTCATAGACCTGCGACAGGGTGAAATAGTGGGTGTGATCGACGGCGCGGGCGCTGATGTCGTGGACCTTGTCCAGCACCTCCAGCAGATTGTGCTCGGTGTCGATGCGCACGTGCTCCACGCCGGACATCACCTCGCCGATGACCTTCTGACGCAGCGTGGCCCCTGGCCGGTCGCGCAACCCACGCAGATGAGGCAGCAGGTCGCCGTTGACGAAGTCGAAGAACGCGCCGAGACTGGCCATGCGCAACTCCAGGCGCTTCTGGCCGTCGGGCGCGGCCCAGTCCTGCCAGTGGTATGGCGCGTCGAGCGCAGGCGCATAGTGTTCGCCGACCGCCGCGGCCTCCTCGGCCACGAAAGTCTCGTGCTGGTCCAGGATGCGCAGGAACAGGATCCAGGTCAGCTCGGGCACGTATTGCAGCGCGCCGGCGCAGTTCGAGCGCCGCATCACGTCGCAGATCGTCTTGATCGCCCCGTTGAGCGACTGCTGCGTGGCAAACGTCCGCCCGTTACCCTTACCCTTGCCCGCGCCGTTGGCCTGCATACTTGCGCTCGCGCTCATCGTGTCGGTGTCGGTCACCGAACGTCCTCCATCATCACGATTGTCTCTTCGTGCTTTATCTCAGGCACATCGTAGGTCCTACTAAGGGCTCTGTCCAGTAATGCTCCAGCAACTCTTTCATGGCGCGCGCCAAATGATGATGCTCTCACGAGATGGGTCACGCCCGTATACACGCATCTGCTGCGCACTGTTGTTTCGCCGACGAGCTACCAGGGTGGTCTCCCACTCCAGACCGACTGCCTCTCCAACCTCGGCCACCAGTTCGTCCACTGGGATCGACACCCCAGAGAACCGAACATTGCCGAGCACGAAGGCAACGAAACTGTCCTTTTTCGTCGCTTCCCTGATCGCACGTAAGGTCGCGTACATGTCCTGGAAGTATGCCTCAACGATGCGCACGACACGGGTGTCGGCCTTCCGCTCCCGCAGTTCAGTGAGGATTGTCGTAAGCCCCTTGGGCGCGGTGTATCCCGGCAATACCAGCCTGGATTTGGCCTCGGGGTGGGAGCAGAGCAGGTTGTAGCGCAGGTTCTTTAGGTCGTCGTACGCTCCCAAAAAGCCCACGAGTAACTCAAGGGCTAGAACCCGTGTGTAGTCGTGCCTATTTAGGTAGGGCGGCGACGAGATGACCGCGTCGAACTGGCCAAGATCGGGGTGAGAGTCGCGCGCATCTCCAACCTTCACCGTCCATGTGCCGTGGTGTTCCGTCACCTGAGACGCGACGACCTCGGTGGCCATGCGCTCGACACGGGCGAGATACGCGCGCACAATATCCTCTGTGTCTGACTTCTCTCCGACGATCTTGAGCCATCCGCCAGACTTGCGCGTGAGGCTAAATGTCTCGAGAATCGCCAGTAGTCCGACCAGTAGGAAGGCGTGATTGTCCGAGTTAGAGGCGTAACGGGAGATAGCCCCTTTCAGGCGCACGATCTGCCGGAGAGTCGCGTCGGTAAAGGCCCGAGCCATGATCGTTGAGGGCGCGCGGGCCATCGAGAACAGCGGGTCATCCTCTAGCAAGGAAGTGTCTTCCGCAACCTCCAATGCCGCTGTGAGGCACGCTATGTCCTCCGCAAGCACAGTTAGGTCGTAGCGCAATACCTTGGCATTGGTCAAAGCTGCCGATATAGGCAGCATGTCCAGCCCGACTGCCGAGATATCGTTTTCCTTCGCTTTGACAAGTGTCGTGCCTGCCCCGACGAACGGGTCAAAGATCCGGCCTCCGCCCCTCAACTTGAAGCGGTCGATCAACAACTGGACTAAGGTCGGCGAGAAGCTGTGCGGGTACACAAACCAATTGTACACCGGGAGACGCTTAGCCTCACTGGGCGTGACGTACCGGGCCAAGTAGAGATGGTCCTCGATCACTCCTTGACTTCTTATAGAGGGTGACACGCCTGCATCGGGCGGCATAGACGCAGGCGTAGGTCCATGTACCACGAGTGATGAGCCTCCCTTTGAATGCACCTGCAATGTATACTTGTCAGTGTATCGGTGCTTGCTTGGACGATGCAATGTTTAGCAATGATGCACCTTAACTTCGCCCGGATGCACAACGATCCGCGACAACTGTCCGACGTTGCTAGAGGCAAAACAGTTTCCCGTCGGGAGAGTTGGATCAGCCATCGATAGTAACAGTGTGGGCTAGCACGAGGGGTAAGATGGACGGGGATAAACGATCGGACGGGCGGTGGATGCGAGCAGTGTCCTTCGCAAGCCTGCACCGCGTCCTGCACGTAGTGGCAGAGTCCTCCAACGGCTTAAAGGTGCATGAACTCAATGCCATGATCGCGAAGCGGGATGTTCGCATCACGGGCAGCGGGGGAGTACCGGCGCCTACAACGCTCTACCATTATCGCAACACGCTACTACACCTGGATATTTTGCGACGCCAAGGCCAGCGCCTCATCGCCAATCGCGAAGATGGCCACGTCAGAGCGTTGCTCTCTCTACCGGCCTCGGACGGAGCCAAATTGCAGGCCCCAGCCCGTGATGCCTTAGCTGCCCTCGTCCTACGGAATAAGGATTGCCGCACCCGCTTCTTCGATCTGTTTATACCTGGCGTAAGAGATCTCGACGTGGATACGTTCCGCGCACGTGGTCGGTCGGTTGCATGGCGTCGTGTGTACGAGGGGGAGCATACAGGCAGCATACTCCTTAAGGGAGAAGGAAGCGACAAGGGGAGCCAGACGCTGCAGCTTCGTTCGGCATCCGACGTGCAGAGCACGCTCTACGGGGTGCGCTACTGGGCACGCGATGAACTTGGGCTGATCGACGAGTTTTACCGCGAGGGAATGGGTGCCGTCATGTACCCAGTCCTGCCGTCGGCGGACGACGCCCCGCTCAATGTCGCACGTGAGATCCAGCGTGATGCGAGCGGGACGGGTGATTGGACGACTCTATCTTTGCTCGAGCTCAAGGTGCGCTGCTGTCAGCAGCGGCGTCGCCCTGTGCGGAACCTGAACGATACGATTTCGTGGCTCGCCCATGAGTACGCAGGCAAGATCGTCCTCATTCCCACCTCGCGCGATCAAGCCACGTTCACAGCGTGGTCTGAGAAGAGGGAGGAGTTCGAGTTGCGTGGGTACTTCCGGGACGGACACGGGCGCTACATCTCGCACATCCGCCTGCACAAATCCATATTTGCCACTCTGTCGAGGTGTTAATCCATGTCCGATGTGCTTGCCCGCCTCGGTCTTGCGTACAATCCCTTCGCGCCCTCTGCCTCCGGTGCGCCTATTGGGAATAGCCTCTGGCTTCCCCGCTTATGGAAGGAGCGGTTGGAAGGACTCCTTGATTCCCTCAATGCGACGCAGGGTGTGCGGGCGGTCGCCATCTTCGGTGAGTACGGGAGTGGCAAGAGCTATGTCATGCAATGGATGAATCGGGAGGAATTGCCACGGCGGGGGATCCAACCCTATTACTTCGACAATCCCGGTGTGCAGTTCTACGACCTCGCCAACTCCCTTTTTCGTCAAATCGGGCGTAAGAGCTTCTCCAAGTCATTGTGGGAGCTTGCCGCACCGTACGTCGGCTCCTACCAGCGGAGCCTGTTCCTCTCCGGCTTTGAGGAGTATCTGCGCGGCCAAGCGAGGGGCCGTGGGCGTCAACAACAAACGGAGGTGCTGTCTGATCTACAGGAAGCCATCAAGAAGGTTGGGATTACTCAGGATGAGGAGATTGCGCACCGCCTCGCACGCGTCGTGGTTGACACGCCGACCAAGCCCTACTTTGAGTATCGCGACTTCGTGGGTGGCAAGAGCGATTCATTGGTAGCAGAGCGGGAGGAGGCTCCCTATTTCAGCGCCGTCCTGAAGACGCTCCGGCTCTCCGCAGGCATCACGTCCGTCGCGTTCCTGCTCGACGAGTTTGAGGAGGTCGCGCTCCAGAAGAACTTGACCCGGCACGAGGCGCACCTGTACCTCGCCACGCTCAAGCGCCTGATCAACCTCACACAGGGTGACGACCTGTTGCTGATTCTGGCGATGACGCCGGATGCGGTCGAGAAGACGCAAGCATTGGAGCCTGCTCTGTGGGAGAGGATGACCGGCAACGACAGGTATGCGTTCAGCGTCCCTCCCTTGCAGCCCGAGGAGGCGGTCGAATTGGTGAAAAGTCGCCTTGCCGCAGCACGCGACGCGGAAGAAACCGCGCGCGATGACCTGTTTCCCTTCCCACGTGACTTCGAGACGATACTGACCCCAGCAACAGTGTCAAGTCCACGGGAGTTGACCAAGGTCTGCTCGATCGCTATCGGCGGCGCCTCCAATGTCGAGGTGCCATTCACGGACGACTATTTGGTCGGCGTAGAGCATCAAGTGGCCCGTGTATTTGCTGGGAAGCCGTAGGGGTGAACTCGACACCCATGCCCACCTATCGGCAGCTCCTGATGCTCGATACAAACGCCGTCCACTACGTAAGGCTCTATCTCGAATTCGCCCACACCAACGCCTTGCCACCTTTCGGCACGGCGATGGACGATGTCCCAACCATCATTGACGGCCTTGTCCCGACGAGCAAGAACACACGAGACAGCCTGAAGAAAGGCTGGAAGCTCGTCGACTACCTGCGGCCCCGCTCCGACGCGGGCGACACGATCCAGTATTCCCCAGTCGCACAGGTGGAGTTGGTGAGCGGACGCCTGCGGGGAGAGGCTATCCTTGACGCGGCAAGCGAGAATATCCCCCATCGTCTGTGGACCCGTTTCGATGAGCGTGAGATCTTCGCCCGCCTGGAGTGGAATGTCTACGAACGCATTCAGGTCGAGACCAACGACTTAGATGCGCTCTTCCAGACCGCTGGCATCGACGTAACTCCCGTCGATGCCTCTACGATGACCCAGGTGTGGAGTGTGGCACGGCGTATACTAGGGTGCATCTACCTGGAATTGGGAGATTGTGCTGTCTATGCCAGTGCTCTGCTCGTGTCATTGATCACTTTATTTTTCCAGGTAGCTGATCATGCTGCCTTTCCACCTCCGCCAGTACAAATAGACGTTGCAACTAGTGAAACATGTAGGCCCATGC
>JAABUZ0100007076.1_pt1 | contig 13703 bp, 19 predicted proteins | sample 5562091 | NCBI WGS metagenome assembly JAABUZ01 (sample SAMN12813069, study PRJNA571459) | rock metagenome | isolation source: Antarctica rocks | place: Antarctica: Victoria Land, Linnaeus Terrace sud | collected 2015-12-21 | reverse complement strand
TGGCCGAGACCACGGCGTAGCGCTTGACCGTCGTGGCCCCTCGGGAAGGTCAGGATGGTCCCCCGGTGGGGTGGAAGTTCACCCACTTGCTGTTGGCGTCGCCGTCGGCCGCCTTGGCCGCCGTCTTCCCCCGTCGGGTTGTCACTGCTCTCTGTGACCCGGTCACCTGAAAGTTGATGTCACCCGGGATGCCGTCGTGGCCGCTCCGGTGACACCGGAGGCCTTCGGTTGGCCGTCGCGGCCGACCTCGACGGTGCTCGTCCAGTCGAGCGGTCGCTGGCCCGCCTTGAAACACCTGACGAAGTCGGCCGCCCCGTCAGCCGCCGAGCTGATGCCATCGTCTTCCCCGACTAGAACAGGCCCACGTGTTCGACGAGCCGGGAGGCCGCATCGAGGAGCTCGTGGGCATCGGCGATCGCTTGGAGTGCCTCCCGTTCGTCGACGCGTTCGTCCGGGTGATCTGGGTACTCGATCTCGTGCCGACGGATCCGCAGGTCCCTGAAGCGTCTGAAGGTGTCGCCGAACTGCGCTCGGACAACTCGCTCGACGACCAGATCGCCACCCTTGACCGTGGGGCGTAGTCCTTGCTGTGCCAAAAGCGCCGTGCAGGCAAAGCGAGCCGCATCGTAGGCGAGCGTGAAGGCGCTGTCCCGGTCCTAGCCGCTGATCGACGCCGCAGAGTCGATGGTGTTGCGTGCCCTGCCAAGAAAGGGGCTCCCGTCTGCCTGGGCGCCTCGCACCGACTGAAGCTGGTCGGCGGCAAGCAGCTCCTCGATGGCGCTTTCGCCCTTGGCCCAGCGGGTCACGACACCCCCCGGCAGCCGTCCGGTCATGCAAGACGACGTGCGGCGACGCGCGCACCTGCTCGATGAGGGCGTCCCCGATCGTGGTCACCGCTCAAGCGGACGTACCACGGCGTTGACCGGATACCCGAGCCGGGCCTCGGCCCGTTCGGCCGCGTCATAGACGGCACCGCGGACGGGAGAGCCAGATTCCCGCGGCCTCGGCGATGCGACGAAAGGTGACTGCCTCACCGCGCCTGGCCAGGAGCTGTAGGGCGGTCTTGGCGCGACGCAGGGTGGTCTCGTGACGGGCCTGCGCCGCTTCGCGGAGCCTTTCGACTCGGTCAGGCATTGTCGGTTCCCTCCTGGCGCAGCGCCTGCAGGGAGCTGATGATCTTTGTCGAGGCTGATCAGGACTTCGCGGTGGTTGTTGGCCTGTCGTTGCCGGCCGGCGCTCTGGGCGGCATCGAAGAGCTCCTGGGTGAGCTCGGCTTGCTGTTGGTGGACGGGCAGGAACTCGGCGGTGGTCTGGAAGTCCGGGCACGTCAGGCAGGCGTTGGGGTGCGGGCAGTCTTGCTGAGGTGGCCGGCCGCAGTACCCGTTCGGCAGGGTGTCGGCTGCTCGGGACAGCCGGTGTTTGACCCATTCGGCGTCCGCGGTGACCGCCTGCGGGTCGAAGCCGAGGAGGTGGCCTTCGACGTCGACTCGGGTCTGGCAGTAGCGTTTAAACTCGGCGCGGATCGTGGTGTCGTGCATGTGGGCATAGGTGGCCATCTTCATAGGGCTGGCGTGGCCGAGCAAGCGCGGGATGACGTGTTCGGGAACGCCCGAGTTGATCATCCTGGTTCCGAGCGTGTGCCTGAGCCCGTGGATGGTGACGCTTGTGGCGCAACCTGTTTCGTCGTGTAAGCCGATGTGGTGCTGCCATTCGGCGAAGGCCTTGCGGAACGTGTCGTAGGGCACCGGCAGCCGTTGGTCGGACCGCGACGGGAACAGCCAGTCGGACCCGTCGGGACAGCTCTGGTGGACGTGCTGTTGCTGGGCGCGGATCGCTTCCACGGCCGGAGTCGACAGCGGTAGCAGGTGTTCGGCGCGCATCTTCGAACTGGCGAACCGCAGGCATGGCCAGCCTGCGCTGTCGGCCAGCAGCGCGGGTCGAACGGGAGCGCGCAGGCGTCCCCGGCACGTAGCCCGGTCTCGGCGATGAGCACGGCCAGGCTTCGGTAGGGCATGCGCAGCTGGGCGAGGTTCTCCTACGACTCCAGCTGGCCCATGACGAACTCGGGGATGAAGCGGGGCAGGGCGCGGCGCCGACTGGACAGCTCTTCTGGGTAGATCGTCGCCTCGGCCGCGATGGTGGGCACCCAGCGGTAGCGCCGGTTCTCCTCCAGGAACGCCCGCAGGAACACCCGTGAGAGGCTTTGGTGGAGTCAGCCAGGGGTAGCGGCCTCAGCCAAGTCAGGTAGCGCTCCAGTAGCGCCCGGTCGATGTCCTGAGGGTGCTGCACGGCGGCCGGCAGCAGGCGAGAAAACTCGAGAAGCGTTTGAACGCAAGGGCTCCTGCGCTGATCGTGTTGAACGCGCAGCCAGTGGCCAGCCGTTGCCGGGCCTAAGCTTTGACGGCGCCGCGCACCCACAGCGGGTCGATCCCGGTGAAGCCCACCGCCCCTCGCCCGCGGGCTGCGGCCACCCCCAGCTCGCAGGCCTGCCACGCGTCGGCGCCGTAGCGACGGTCGAGCTCGTCGCCGGCGGCCGCCACGACGCGCAGCATTTCACCTGCGGTGGCCGCGCCGGCGCTCACGACTGGTCCTGCTTGCCCCAAGCCCGGACCGGGTCAGCTCGGCCCGTAGGTCGTCGACGTCGAGGTGGACGTAGGTCTGGGACGTCGTGGTCGACGACCGATGGGTGAGCAGCCGGGCCACCACGTCGACGCCGACCCCATGTCGCAGCAGGTCGGTGGCCCGGGAGTGGCGCAGCATGTGCAGCGTGAAGGCGATCCCGGTGCGGGCCCGTAGGCGCCGGACCAACTGGTGCACGCCCTGGTAGGTCAACGGCCGCCCGTAGGGCTGCGCGAACAGGTGAACGAACACGTAGTCCGAGTCGCAGTCGCCGTACTCGGCGAACATGTACCCGCTGTACAGCCGTACCAGCCAGCTGAGATAGGGATGGTGTGCTCTTCAAGGGTTTTGGCCCGCGCCGTTCGCGTTGTCCCGCCGCGGCACGATGCGCACCTCCTTGCGGTGGGAGACGAAGTCGGCATGCCGCAACCCGAGCGCCTGCCCTATCCGCATCCCGGTTTCAGCAAGAAGAACCAGCAGGAAGCGGTCCCGCAGGTGCTCGCACGCCTCGACCAGGGCCAGCACCTGTTCGTTGGTCAGGGTGCGCGGCAGGCGGCGAGGCTGGCGTAGCCGCAGCGATCGGGTAGCCGTTGCACGCCCAGCGGTGACTGGTGCAGGAACGGCCGGTAGCCGCCGCGGTTGGTTCGTCGCCAGTCCACCAGCGACTGTGCGAGCACCACGCCGCCTCGAGCCCGGAAGTCGTAGAAGGAGAACAGCGCCGCAGGTGCCGGTTCACCGTCGACGCGCAGCACCGGCCCGTACCGCCGTCAAGCACCGCCACATTCTCGCCCGGGGCCCGAGCCACCCCACGAACCGGGAGACGTTCTCCACCGTCGCCTCATCGACCGCAACGCCCAGCGGCTCAAGGAACTGCAACCACAGCTTCAGGCTCGTCGCGTACGTGCGCAGCGTCGTCGGGGACCGGTCCAACGCCTGCAGGTGCGCAAGGAAGGCCTCCACCGCACCTACCGGCTCGCCGCACCCGTCGAGCACGGTCCACGACTCCGACTCATCCGGCATCAGCACCCGCATCATGACCTCCCTCACGCGGTACACCACAAGCTCCCGACATCCGGATTATGCCGATGTGGTCGCGCTTGCAGCCCCGCCGAGGCCGCTACTGGTAGCGCCGCACCCGCCCCGCCGCTGACCTCATTACGTCCAGGACGCTGCGGTCCGATGCCATTAGTTCTCAGCTCTCGGATTGTTAAGTAATGATTAGATTCCAGCGATCAGGGACATATCCGCATCTACCATGATGCGTGCCAGTTCTGGAGGCAAAACCTGCGGCTTCCAGCCCAACATCCGGGCCACCTTCGATGGATCCCCGATCAGCGAATCGACCTCAGTGGGCCGGAGATACCGATCGTCGAACCTGACGTGCTTCTCCCAGTCGAGCCCAGCATGTTCGAATGCGAACCGCAGAAAGTCACGGACGGTGTATGACGTACCTGTGGCGACGACGTAGTCGGTAGCCTCGTCGTGTTGCAGCATCCGCCACATCGCCTCGACATACTCAGGTGCGTAGCCCCAGTCACGGGCCGCAGCGATGTTGCCCATGAACAGCGTGTCCTCGAGGCCAAGTTTGATCGCTGCCACGCTGCGAGTGATCTTGCGCGTCACAAAGGTCTCGCCACGACGGGGGCTTTCATGGTTGAAGAGGATGCCGTTGACCGCGAACATGTCGTAGGCCTCGCGGTAGTTGCGGGTCATCCAGTACGAGTAGACCTTCGCCGCCCCATACGGGCTGCGCGGATAGAAGGGCGTCTCCTCGTCCTGCGGGGGCGGCGTTGCGCCGAACATCTCCGAACTGCTTGCTTGGTAGAAGCGACAGTTGAGTCCGATCATCCGGATTGCCTCGAGCAAGCGCGTCGTGCCCAGTCCGGTGCTGTCGGCCGTGTACTCCGGCTCGTCGAAGCTCACACGGACATGGCTCTGCGCGGCGAGGTTGTAAACCTCGTTTGGCGCGATGCTGCTCAGCAGGGTGACCAGACGGGAGCCTTCGGTGAGGTCGGCATAGTGCAAGAACAGTCGTGTTCCTTGTTCGTGGGGGTCCTTGTAGAGGTGCTCGATCCGGCCGGTGTTGAAAGTGCTAGCTCGACGGATGAGTCCGTGAACCTCGTAGCCCTTCTCCAGGAGCAGCTCAGCCAGGTAGGACCCATCCTGGCCTGTGATCCCTGTGATGAGAGCCTTCTTGGGCATAATACCCCCTTTTCGGGTTTACGCCTGCTTGTTTTGTCCGCGCTAGCATATCTGAGACCTACTCGTGCTCTGGGGGTTCACATGGTGTCAAGTCAACCAGCGGGCGGCATCAACCGCAACGCCAAGGTCTACGTCGCGGGACACCGCGGGCTGGTCGGCTCGGCCATCTGGCGGCACCTCGGCGAGAAGGGATTCACATCGCTGATCGGTGCGACCTCTGCAGAGTTGGACCTGCGCGACCGTGAGGCGACGAGCGCGTACTTCGAGCGCGAACGACCCGATGTAGTGATAGACGCGGCGGCGCGCGTGGGAGGAATTCTGGCCAACAGTACGTACCCGGCGGACTTCCTCAGCGACAACCTGCGGATCCAGGTCAACCTTATGGACGCAGCCCAGGACACGGGCGTTGACCGGTTGCTCTTCCTCGGTTCCTCGTGCATCTACCCCAAGTTCGCTGAGCAACCGATCAAGGAGTCAAGTGTGCTCACCGGCGCTCTGGAACCGACCAACGACGCGTACGGAATAGCCAAAATCGCCGGAATTATACAGGTGCAGGCGAACCGGCGACAGCACGGACGCCGCTGGATCTCCGCCATGCCGACCAACCTCTATGGGCCCAACGACAACTTCGACCCTGAGAGCTCCCATGTGCTGCCTGCCCTCATCCGTCGCTTCCACGAAGCGAAGGAGAGCGAGAGGAAAGAGGTCGTCCTCTGGGGCACCGGCACGCCCCGGAGAGAGTTCTTGCATGTCGACGACCTCGCCGTGGCGAGCCTTTTCCTGCTCGATCACTATGACTCTCCCGAAACGATCAACGTGGGCGTCGGCGAGGATGTGACGGTCCGTGAGCTCGCCGAGATCGTCGCCGATGCGGTCGGGTACGACGGTGACCTCGTTCAGGACACTTCAAAGCCGGACGGGACTCCCCGCAAACTGTTGGACGTCAGCCGGATCAACGACCTTGGTTGGAAGGCAACCGTCCCGCTTCGGGATGGCATCGCAGCGACATACCAATGGTTCCTGGAGCATCGAGCGAAACTAGGCGGGATGGCATGACCAGTGGCCTGCCCCTTCCTGCGACAGGGAGCCTGAGCAGCATTCCGGTCGCGAGAACCTCGCTGGACAACGCAGTCGCCGCCTTCATCCAGGGCGTGGCCTCAGGAGTGCCGGCACAGGCTCACCGTCTCGTGAACTCCTATTCGTTCGCGCTGGCCGATGCCGAGCCCGCTTACAAATCGCTGCTGGGGCGGTCGGGGGTGAACCTGCCAGACGGCAAGCCACTGGTTATTGCAATGAATCGGCTTAACCCACACGGTCGACCCTTCGAACACGTCCGAGGCCCCTTGTTCTTCGTGAAGTGCCTGGACGAGGGGCGCGCCCTTGGGGTGCGGCAATGGTTCTTGGGCGGCAGCGATGAGCTGCTCGAGTCCCTTAGGGCCGAAGTCGACAAGCGCTTTCCGGGAACCGACATCGTCGGGATGATCTCGCCGCCCTTTCGTCCCCTCACTGAGGGTGAGCGAGCCGAGCAGGACGCCAAGATCAAGGCCAGCGGTGCGCAGGTTGTCTGTCGGACTTGGCACCCCAAAACAGGACCTCGAGGCCCAACGCACTTGTGATGTCGTAGGTGTCACGACAGCCGCGGTCGGCGCGGCGTTTGACTTCGTCGCCGGCACCAAACCTGAGGCACCTCACTGGATGCGTCGCCTCACCCTGGAATGGACCTTCCGCTTGCTCTCTGAACCTCGCAGGCTATGGAGGCGCTACCTGTTCGCCAACACACGATTCGTCGTCATGGTGATCCGAGCAATCGTGCACAGACGCTGACTGTTGCTGCAGGCGTACGAGTTGACGATGTCCCAGGTGGCCGGCTCAGCTCTCTTGACGAACCCCGAGCGCGCGGGCCCGTGGAAGCTGGCTGATGCGTGCAACCCTCTGTGAGCGACGGGGTCCCGCGCAAGACCGGCTCAGTAGGCGCTTGAGGCGCGACGGACGGCTCTCCGGTGCGCCAGAGGATCATGTGGTCGGACATGACCGATCAGTTCTCCACGTAGTACAGGTCCAATCGGACCGACTCTTCCCAAGACAGGTCGCTGCGCCCGTTGATCTGCCATAGGCCGGTCATGCCGGGCTTGACCAGGAGCCGCCGGCGAACGTCCATACCGAAGGTCGCAGCCTCATGCGGCAGCGGAGGACGCGGACCGACCAGGCTCATCTGAACGCGCAGGACGTTGACGGTTACGGGTCGCTGCGGTCGGCCCGGTGGCGTCGGGGGGCGGCCGCTGCTGAGGCACTGCTCGTCTACCCCTCGGACTAGGCGGCGCAGTCGGCGACAACGCACTATGGCGTGCCCGCCGACAAGCTCGCCGTCGTCCCCTTCGGAGCGAACCTGGCCGACCCGGGCCGGTTGCAACGCCGGTCCCATGAGGGCAATGCAGGCTGCTCACGGTGGGCAAGGGGTGGCACCGCAAGGGAGCTGACCTGGCTATGGCCACGCTTGTCGAGCTGAGGCGGCTGGGTGTCGACGCCACGCTGGACATCGTCGGGAGCTCGCCGGACCCTGCGGAGCACATGCCTGAGGGGGTCGTGGTCCACAGCGAGCTCGACAAGGGCGATCCCGCCGGATCGCGCCAATTCACGCAGCTGTATGAGCAGGCCGCCTTCTTCGTCCTGCCCTTCCGTGCCGACTGCACCCCGATCGTCCTCGCTGAGGCCGCCGCCTACGGACTCCCGGTGCTTGCCAGCGCAACTGGCGGGATGGCTGCGATGCTGCGACCAGGGCGCAGCGGACACCTCGTCGACCTAGCCGACTTCGCGGCTACGGCGGCGGGACTTGTCGCGTCCTGCTGGCGCGACCCGGTCGCCTACCACCTGATGGCGGCGGAGTCCCGACTGTTCTACGAGGAGCGGGTGAACTGGGACAGCGCGACCAGTGCACTGCTCGACGTGGTCGGCGAGCGGCTGCTCGCGAGAAGGGTATGACCGCGATGGATGAGCTCGTCACCGTCGTCCTGACCTGCGACGACTCGGCTGAGGCAGATGACGCCCTGCGGCATCTGCTCACCCCGGACCGCCGCGGGGTGGACGTGGACGTGGTCGTCGTATGGCGCAAGCCCCCTAGCCGGGTCGACGACCCGCTCACCGGACCCGGGGCACCGCTGAGTGCCCGGATCCGGTGGATCCAGGCCGGCGGCATGTCGTTGAGCGAGGCGCGCAACATCGGGCTGGCTGCGGCCGCCGGTGAGTACGTCGTCTACCTCAGCCCGCTCGACCGGCTGCTCCCCGGCGCCTCATGGATGGTGTCGACGCGCTGCGAGAGCACCCCGACAGCGTGTTCGCCTACGGAAGCGAAGCAGCCTGCCTGCCGGGGAGGTTCTCCGGCAGGAGGGGCAGGCCACCCGCAGTGTCGAGCGCGACCACTACGTCGAGCTGTTGAGGGGCGACTTCATCGCGACCTCCGCCGTGGTCATGTACCGCCGCGCAGCCTTGGACCGTGCCGGTGGCCACGACGAGAGGCTCACCGGCTGCGAGGACTACGAGCTCAACCTGCGCCTCATGCGAAGCCACGAGGTGTACTTCCACGGGCGGGGCGTCGCGCTCCCGGCCGACACGCCATCAGAGCGCCCCGCATCGCACGACCAGATCATCATGGCGCTGGAGTCCTGCGCCGGCAGCGCGGCCACGTCCAGGGGAACGCCCGCCGGATGGCCGCCTACGAGGAGGACGGACAACCGTGACCGGAGCTGGTCGGCGGCCGACATCGTCCGGCACGCCGACGCGTTCGCCGAGCCGGCCTTCCACGCGGCCCTCCGGGCAGCGGTGGCCAACCTGGAAGGAGGCTCACCGTCCGGCGGACGCGGCACACGTCACGGCGGACGCACCGCTCAGTAGGCACCGCTGCGCTTCAGCACGGCCATCCCGGTGCGCCACAGGATCTTGAGGTCTCCGACGAGGCTCCAGTTCTCGACGTAGTAGAGATCGAGCCGCACGGCGTCCTCCCACGTGAGATTGCTGCGGCCACTGACCTGCCACAGGCCCGTCATCCCGGGCTTGACAAGCAGCCGACGGTGCACGTCCTGCTCGTAGCGCTCCACCTCGGACGCAAGCGGCGGTCTCGGGCCGACGATGCTCATCCTGCCGGACAGCACGTTCCACAGCTGCGGCAGCTCGTCGAGGCTGCTCTGGCGCAGGAATCGACCGATCGGCCTTACCCGCGGGTCGGTTCGCAGCTTGAACAGCGGGCCTGTGCCGTCGTGCTGCGCCGGCTGCTCGACCCGGTCCGCCCCGACGACCATGGAGCGGAACTTGTACATCGTGAAGGTCTCGCCGCCGATTCCGACGCGCGTCTGGCGATAGATCGCCGGGCCCCCGTCACGTCGCACGAGGACGGCGATGAACCCGAGGAGTGGCAGCAGCAAGATGCCCAGGACGAGCGCGCCCACGACGTCGAAGCTCGTCTTTGCGGCCCGCCGCGGGCCGGTGAACGTCGGGGCCTCGACGTGCAGCAGCGGCAGGCCGGCCACGGGACGGGTGAGGATCCGTGGTCCTGCCACCTGGGTCATCCCGGGGGCCAGCACCAAGCCGATGCCGGTGCCCTCCAGGTCCCAGCCGAGCCGGCGCAGCCCCGCCGACCCGAGCCGCCACGACCCCGAGCAGGCGACGAGGTCGGCGCCCAGCCGCTCCGCGATCCCCGCCGCGTCGTGCTCCGAGCCAACGATCGGCACCGTGCCGATGGGTCCTCCGCCGTCGGAGCAACATGCTCCGACGACGCGGTAGCCGGCCTCGGGCACGGTGTTCAGCGCCGCGATGAGGCTCTCGAGATGGTCGCGGTCGCCGACGACGAGCATCGAGTCGCAGTACTCCCCCTGAGCGCGGTGGAGGCCGAGCCAGCGCCGCCAGAGCCAGCGGCTGAGCACCAGCCCGGCGAGGCCGAAGGGCAGTGCAACGAGGAGGAACCCTCGAGCCAGCTCGAGCTTGAAGAGGTAGCTGACGACGGCCAGGGCCGCGAACAGCCGGAACGTCGCACTGGTCACGGCGCGGTACTCCTCAGGCCCGTGCCCGAGCAGCCGCAGGTCGTAGGAGCTGTGCATTCTCAGGGAGACGAGCCACAGGAGAATGATGAGGAGCGCGACCACCCGGTAGTCGAGCGGCACTCCCGGGGGCGTCGAGTCGGTCGCTTCGCCGATCGAGCCGAAGCGGCTGAGCTGTGCGCCGATGACCGCCCAGACGATGACGAAGATGTCGGTCACGACCGTCCGGCGCGTGACGCGCTCGACCGTATTGGTGACCCGCACGGCACCCCTGCCCAGTGTGTGGCTCATCCGCCCTCGGCGCGGGAGGGAGTGGCGCCGACGGGCGTCGTGGCACTCGACGGATCGGCGGGCATCGCGCCGAACCCGCGCGCCGTGACCTTCAGGCCAACCAGCCCGACGAAGAGTGCTCCGAGCCCGATCGACAACCAGATAAGCACTGCTGTGTAGCTCCCGAGATCCACGAAACCCTCCCCACCATCAACGCGACCCTCAGCCCACACGGCTTCAGTGACCTGACCCGACATCGGTCTCACATCGGCTGGCTGAACGCCGTCATCGTGACACATCCGGTCAGCGTTTGGGTAGGGTTTGGCCAAGATTTGGTAAGTCCGGTCGGGACAGCATGCGGTTGGTCGGCGGCGTCAGCTCAGTCGCATGAGCTGCGCGCCATACCCTGGTCCAACAAGAACAACCAATGCACTCGCTGCTAAAGCAAGACCTGCATGTCTAACCAATCCACGCGATCCTAAGTCTAAAGAACGGCGCGCGGGGCACCACCCACATACCCACTTACGTTAGGCTGGTTGAGTCGATTAGGGAGGAGGGACACCGTGAGCACACCTGCTGCTGGCTTCGAGCCAGTGGCCGAAGTTGCAGCCGACGACCGGGCGAGGATCGCATTCGGTCGTGCTGGTGTGCGCCGCAACGACCGCTTCTTGATCTCCGCCCGCTCTACTGGCGAAATCCTGCTCACCCCTCTGGCGAGCATCCCGAAACGGGAGCTGTTGGTGTGGGAGGACGATTTGCTACGCGAGTCGCTGCTACGTGGCCTCGCTGACGCATCCCAGGGCCGCGTGAGCGAGCGAGACGATCTGCTCGACGACAACGCCGGACTGTGAGCGCGCCTCCCCTCGCGCTCGCCTACACCGACGAGGCGCTACGCGTCTTGGACGACCTCACCAAGCCGGCCTACGCCACCAAGCTCAAGAAAGCCAAGAAGACACTGCGGCTGCTCCGCGACGTCGGCCCCAGCCACCCCGGACTGAACTCCCACAAGTACCAGTCACTGACCGGGCCCAACGGCGAGGACGTGTGGGAGTCCTACATCGAGAACAGAACCCCAGGAGCCTGGCGGATCTGGTGGCTGTACGGCCCCACGCCGGACACCCTCACGATCCTCACCCTCGGGCCGCATCCCTAGAAACTGAGCGCCGCCATCGGCGTCTTCACGCTCATCCGGGTTTAGGCATCGCCATCACTTTCGCCTTGGCGGCTCTCTCCCACCGCTGGCTCGAGTTGCCCTTCCTCGCCGCCAAGCGTCGCTTCACTCCATGAGCCCGCGCCACGTCGTGGGCTGCCGGCGGTCCGGGGAGAGCTCCGGGCCCTTCGCATGACCGAAAGGCCTCATCCGTGTCTGAGTCCGATGGATCTCCTCCGCGCCCTGCCGGTCGATGATGAGGGAGCAATTGCGTCGCAAAGGTGGGCACGCCTCAAGCTTGCCTAACTCGTCAGAGACGATCCACTGCTCCGGTCAGTGGGCGAGAGAGGCAGCCCCATGAGCCGGGCCCCGTTTCGCCACAGGACGGCACGTAGCCAGTCGTCCCCGAGACCCAGCCGGTCGAGTGCCTCGAGCTGGTGGGCGTAGGGGTAGGGGATGTTGGGGAAGTCGGAGCCGAGGACGACCTTGTCGCCGAGGTCGGCCAGCCGGGGCAGGTAGTCCTTCGGCAAGGGAGCGATGCGCTCGACGTAGTCGGTGCCGGCCATCGTCGTGTCGAGGTGCACCCCGGCAAACTCCCCGGCCAGGTCGGCGAACTCGTGGTACTCGCTCATCCCCAGGTGGGCGATGACGAGCACGAGCCGCGGGTGCCGGCGCAGCAGTGCGCGGACCGGCTCGGGGCCGGTGAACTTCCCGGGCTTGGGAGCCGAGCCGGCATGCAGTACGACCGGCACCTGGGCGTCCTCGAGCACAGCCCAGGCCGGCTCGAGCAGGGCGTCGTCGGGCCGGAACACCCCCACCTGGACGTGCATCTTGAACAGCCGCGCCCCGCCGTCGACGGCCGCCCGGACGTAGTCGCCCACGCCGTCCTCGGGAAAGAACGTCGCCGAGTGCACCGCCTCGGGCACCCGCTGCGCGAAGTCGGTGCACCAGTCGTTGAGCCACTGCGCCATCCCCGGCTTGTGGGGGTAGGCCAACGACGGGATCGCCCGGACCCCGAACTGGCGCAACAGCTCCAGCCGCTCCGGCTCGCTCACCCGGTAGTGGACCGGCCACGCCAGCCCGTAGTTGCGCTCCCCCTCGTCGAAGTAGGCCCAGACCTTGTCGAGCATCGGCTGCGGGAGGAAGTGGATGTGGATGTCGGCCAGCCCCGGCAGCCCCAGAGCGCGCCAGTATGCCGGGATGTCACCATCCGCGAGGCGGGTGGCCGTCATCGGCAGATCCTCTCCCGCACGCTCGCGCCGCTGGGAGCTGGCCGCACATCGGGGCAGCCCGCACCCGGCATACATTCCGGCAACAGCGCGTGCCGGCCGATGAGGCTGCCTACACTTGTGGGGTGAGCGACCTCGACCACCTCGACCAGCTCGTCAGCGAGCCGGACGCCGACGAGCCCCCGCGTCGGCGCCGGATGCGCGGGCGCACCAAGTGGGTGCTGGCCGTGGCCCTGGTCCTGTTCGTCGCCCCGATCGCTCTCGTCACCGGCTACGGCGTCTACCTCAGCCACGTCGCGTCGTCGAACGTGCAGCACGACAACCTCCTCCCGTTGCTCCCTGCGGCCGCGGCTCCGGCGCCGGGCGTGGCGCCCGGCGTGGCACCTGCTCCCGGCGCGCAGCCGGTGACCGGCAAGGGGATGAACTTCCTGCTCCTCGGTTCCGACGCCGGACCCGGCCGGGAAGGGGGGCGCTCGGACGTCATCATGCTCGTCCACATCCCCGAGGACCGTACCAAGATCCAGCTGATCCACTTCCCGCGCGACCTCTACGTGTCGATCCCCGGCCGCGGGAAGGACAAGATCAACGCCGCCTATGCCTATGGCGGCGCACCGCTGCTCGTGCAGACGCTCCAGACCATGACCGGCGTCCACATCGACCACGTGGGCCTGATCGGGTTCGACGGCTTCAAGAACATGACCGACGCCGTCGGCGGCGTCGACGTCAACGTCGAGGAGGCGAGCAACGAGTCGGGCTACGTCTTCACCAAGGGGATGATGCACCTCAACGGCGACCAGGGCCTGGCGTTCGTCCGTGAGCGTCACCAGCTGAGCGAGGGGGACATCTCCCGCGGCCGCCGCCAGCAGGCCTTCCTCAAGGCGCTCATGCTCAAGGGCCTGTCCGCGGACACGCTGACGAACCCCGCCCGCCTTGCGTCCTTTGTCGACGCCGCGACGCGCAACCTGACGGTCGACCAGGGCCTGGACGAGGGCCAGATGCAGACGCTGGCCTTATCGCTGCGCAACGTCCGGGGAGGTGACATCCGGTTCATCACGGCGCCGTTCAGCGGGTTCGGCACCAGCCCCGTCGGGGGCTCCATCGACATCGTCGACGAGGCGAAGATGGGGGCGCTGGGCCAGGCCGTTGCCGCCGACCAGCTGGACGGCTACTCCGGCTGAGCCGGACAGGTCATCCGTCGGCGGGTCA
>JAABUZ0100007075.1_pt1 | contig 13707 bp, 12 predicted proteins | sample 5562091 | NCBI WGS metagenome assembly JAABUZ01 (sample SAMN12813069, study PRJNA571459) | rock metagenome | isolation source: Antarctica rocks | place: Antarctica: Victoria Land, Linnaeus Terrace sud | collected 2015-12-21 | reverse complement strand
GGACGGGTCCATGGGCGCTGCTCTCCTCGTCGTGTGGATCGGACACGGCTACCGGTAGCATGCCCCATGTGGCCCGTTCTTGTCATCCTCGCCCCGATCCCACACTTCCATGGGGTTGTACCGGCGGGTCACACGGGATCTACATATTCATGGCGACCACCTGACCGCCCACGTCGATTAGGCTCCTATGCCGGTCAGGAGGCAGGTCGATGCCTGCCTCCTGGCCCAACGTTCTTGGCCTGGAGACACGACGTTTCCAGGTAGGCGTACGCTGCCTCTACCTTGCCCGGCACCCGATGTCGCCGCCCGCGATATCGGCCCGAGGGTGGCGACATCGGCTAGTCGTGGGCGTCCGCCGCCGGCGCTCCTAGTGGGTCACGCCGCATTTACATAGAATTGAAGGGGCCGATCTGGGGGGGTTCTGCATAACCTGTATTGGGCAAAAGGTTGTTGCACACGAGCTAGAGCGCTAACTGGGAAATAAGCACGTAGTGTGATTGATGATCACGCATCGGTAGGCGCATCCGCCTTCCGCGTTTCCCGCCCGGTTATTGTTTTGCGATTCGGTATGAAATGTGAGGCTCATCACCAGGAAAGAGAAGGAAAGCCATCGATATTCGTCGCCATCCGTGGATAATCGGACCCATCCGTCTGGATGGTCTGGTAAGGTCTGTGTGCGGTATGGGCCATCGATCCCCGACCGGGTGCGTCATCCGTCCCCACTGTCCGTGCGTGCGTGTTGGCATTGTTATACCAACAAATACGAACATGGCTCGGCTGTATCGTGTCCGCTCGAGCGGGCATCCATGCGCCGTCGATGGGGCGGGTGCGCCCGCGCACCCGGTCGCGGAGAGAAGCCTTCCGAAGGCGCGCCGGGTCCGGCTACGCCAGGTCGGCTCCCGGCGAGGGTCGGCCCCGCTATGCCAAGAGGGCGAGCAGGCCGCCCGTCGTGGTGTAATTGATGCGGCCCCTGCGCGGGTTCCGTTGGGGCGTGTTGAGATGGCGTATTTTGGCCGAAAGATCATCGGATAAGGCGGTCGCCTCGGCCCAATCAAGCCCTCGGTTCGGCATGGAAACCGTCGCGTGGCCGTATTTTAGGTGGAGAGCGGAGTGCCTACCGAATGCTTTTCATCCATCTCAGCAGACCCCAACGGAACCCGCGTTAGAGGCGCTGGGGCAAAGTGATAAAGGTGTGGTCGGCGGAGCGTCCGGCGGGCAATTGGTGTAAGGGGGATGAGCAATCGACGCGCGTGAGGTGCGCCGCCTCGTGGCCAAGGGCGAGGGGCAGCTCCTGGAGTTCAAGCCAGGCAACGAGCGGCCGAGCGAGTTAGCTAGTTCGCTCGCGGCGTTCGCCAATGCCGACGGCGGGACGCTCCTGCTCGGTGTCGCGGAGCGCGCGGGCGAGCCCTCGGTCATCGAGGGCGTCGCCAATCCCAAACTCGCCCGCGATCATTTGCACACGGCCGCGGGGCTGTGCAACCCCAAGCTCGAGCTGACGCCGCCGGAGGAGATCGCGGTCGATGGTCGCGTGGTGTTGGTTGTGGCGATCCCGGGGGGGCTGCGTCAGGTCTACGGCGCCGATGGGCGCTACGTCATCCGCGAGGGGTCGTTTCGGCGTCCGCTCGGCGCCGATGAGTTGCGCGCGCTGCTCAGTCGGCGGGGGCTTTTCAATTACGATCGCTTACCTGCCCCCGGCGCGACGCGCGCCCACTTCGACACGGCGCTCGTGCGCGAGTTCGTCGACCTTTTCCGGTCCGGGCGTCGCATGGGCGCCGACGCCTTGCTGGAGTCGCGCGAGATGCTCGTGCGGCCCGAGGGTCGCCCTGAGGGCCCGCTCGTGCCGTCGGTGGCCGGCATTCTGTTGTTGGGGACGCATCCGCAGCAGTTCTTCCCCCAGGCGCGTGTCGCCGTGGTGCAGTACGCCGGTCCGACGATGGGCGAGAGTTTCCTCAAGCGTGAGATCGAGGGGACGGTGCAGACGCAACTCGACGAGGCGGAGGCGTGGCTGGTGCGCAACACGCTGCACGGCATCGAGTTGCGCGGGATGGATCGCATCGACCGCGACGAGTACCCGCGCGAGGCGCTCCGCGAGGCCGTCCTCAATGCGCTGGCGCACCGCGACTATAGCCAGCGGGGCGACCGGGTGCGCATCTACGCGTTCTCCGATCGCGTCGAGGTCCACAGCCCCGGCGGGTTGGGCGGCCCCATGCGCCTCGACAATCTCCTGGAGCGCCGGTGGAGCCGCAACGCTACGCTCGTGCAAGGGTTGGTCGCGTTCGACATCATCGAGGAGGTCGGCTTCGGGCTCGATCGGATGGTCGCGGTGATGGCGGACGCCGCCCTGCCGCCACCCGTCTTCAAAGAGATCGGGGACACCTTCGTGGTCACGCTGTACGGGGCAGATCGCGCCAGGTTACTCACGGGCGATCGCGCCGTGGCTCCGGTGCCGCATGACACCGTGCCGCAAGTCGGAGATGCCCCGCGCCTGCGCATGCCGCAAGAGGAGCGCCTGGCGTGGGTGCTGGAGCGCCTGCGCACTGTGGGCGATATGGGCGCGCGCGAGTACGCGGCGGCGGTGGGGATCGACCGGCGCACGGCGCAGCGCGATCTCACCGTGTTGGTAAAGCGCCGCGTGGTCGTGGCGCGGGGGACGACGACGGATCGGCGCTACAGCTTGCGGCGCGATGTGTTGTAGGATGCTCGAGGGCGCCCGGCTTGCGACACCGCTTGCGACAATTCGCGGCATGTCGCAAGCGATGTCGCAAGCCGGCGTGGGGCGGGACACAGAACAGGCTTCAGGAGGGTGGTGAGGACGGTGGGCATCGTATCGGCAGCGACGACGCGCCCCCTGATTATCGCCGTCGCAGGCCGTAAGGGGGGCGCGGGCAAGACGACGACGGCGCTCAACCTCGCCGGCGTGCTGGTCGAGCGGGGGCAGCGCGTGCTGCTCGCCGACCTCGACCCGCAGGCGTCGCTCACGCGCCTCATCCTGGGCGACGAGGCCGCCGGCGTCGAGGGGATCGGCCAGCGCCTCCTCGCGCCGCAGCGAGGGCTGAGCGGCCTGGCACGCCCCGTCTACCTCGGCGTCGACCTCTTCCCGGGCGACCGCGGCATCGAGACGGCCGCCTTCACCTTCGCCGATGACCCGACAGGCCCGCTGCGCCTGCGCAAACCGCTGGCGGGCGTCGATATCGCGGACTACGACATCATCGTGCTCGACACGCCGCCGGCGCTCGGCTTCGCGCTCAACTCGGCCCTGCTCGCGGCGCGCGTCGCCGTCCTGCCGACCATGCTCGTGCAGCAGGCCTTCGACGCCCTCGCCGACCCGCTCGACCTGCGCGACCGCCTCGCCGAGCTGGGAGCGGCCGAGGAGACCGTGATCGTGCCCAACGCCTACCGCAACGACGGCAACGACCGGCGCAGCATCGCCCTGCTCCGGGACGCCTACGGCGCCCTCGTGGCGGACCCCATCCCGCTGACGGTCTCGATCAAGTACGCCCTGAACAACCGGCGGCCGGTCGCGCTGGAGGAGCCCGGAGGCGCGGCCGCGTCGGCGTACCGCGCCCTCGCCGATCGCGTCCTCGCCACGGCGGGGGTGGCCCGTGCCTAAGAACCGCGGGGCGGCGCCCGTCCTGGGCCGTGCGCAGGAGGGGCGTCCCCGGGCCACGCCCGACGCGCCGAAGCTGGCCGAGGGGCCGCGCGCGCTCCAAGGCGCCCTATCCCTGCCCCTCCGCCAGATCGTGCCGGACCCCGACCAGCCGCGCCGCACCGTCGACCCCGAGGCGCTGGCTGAACTCGCCGAGAGCATGCGACAGCGCGGCGTCCTGCAAGCGATCCTCGTGCGCGAGGGCGGCTTCGCCGACGATGGGGCTGCTCGTTACGTCATCGTCGACGGCGAGCGGCGCTGGCGAGCGGCGCGGGACGCGGGCCTGGATCGGCTGCCGGCGCTCGTGCAGGGCGTGTCCGACGCGCGCGACGTGCGCATCCTGCAGCTCATCGCCAACCTCCAGCGCCAGGACCTTGACCCGCTCGAGGAGGCCGTCGCGTTCCGCGACCTTATCCGGGTGCGGGCCCTCTCGACGCGCGACGCCGGGGCGCTTGTAGGGCGCAGCCACATGTACGTGCAGCGCCGCCTCGACCTGCTCTTCGACGAGCGCCTGGCGGACGCCGTGCGCGCAGGGCGCCTCAACGCCACGACCGCCAGCGAGATCAAGTCGCTGCCCGCCCCCACGCGCGAGGAGGTCATACGAATTTATTCACGCGAAGGCCAATGATGAACACTGCCCGCCCCCACGCGCGAGGAGGTCATACGGCGCGTCGCCGCGAGCGAGGAGGTCGACCGAGATGGGGTGCGCGCGCTCAAGCGCCCCGCCCGCCGGCCCGTGAGCGCGCCTGAGGAGGGCCACGGGGCTGGCGTCCCGGTGTCGACCGCGGCCATGGCTGTAACGCCGCGTTACACCCCCGAGGCGCCGGCCGACGCCGAGGCCTACCCCGCAGAGACGGCTGCATCGCCCCCGGCCACTGTAACGCCGCGTTACAGTGCGGGAGGGCCGATGATGCCCGCGGAACACACCGCCGCTACAACGGACGCTGCGCGCCCCGATGCGGTGCTGGCGGGGGGTGTGATCGAGCCCGCGCCCGCGCCGCCGTCGGGCAGGCTGCGCCCCCTCTACGCCACGTTCCACGACTGGCGGGCGCGTGTCTATAGTGAGCTTGCTCAACTCTCGGAAGGCGAGCGGCAGGAGCTACGTCGCCTCTTGCAGACGGACATCGCGCAGCTCCTGGATCGCCTCGATGATGGCATCGCCGGTGGCTGAGCGCACCGCCGCTCTCGCGGACGATAGGTGAGCGATGAGTCGGCGCGCGACGCGCTCGGGAGGCCATAAGCGGCCGCCGGCACCATCTCAGCGACAGTACGGGGTGGCGCTGGTGCCATCCACTCTTGTCCCGCCCCCAGCCACGGCGGGCGGGGCACATGCTGGCGCGTCCGCCCCTCCCCCGGGGCTACCGCCACCATTCCGGTCACGGGGGCGACCACCGCGCCGGCCAATCCCCCCGTGAGCCCTACCTCTGCCCCTCCCGCAGGATCGACGTCGCCGCGGGAAGAAACGCTCGGCGAGTATGTCGATCGCAACGGGACCTTACTCCAGGTACTCGGCGTCTTCATCGCCCTGACCGCTTTTAGTGCGGCCCTGACGCGCCAACCCGGCTTCAACTTGCTCCTGACGGGGCTGTTCTTCACATGTAGCGTCCTGATCGGCATGGAGGCCCGCGCCCGGTTGCCGAAGAGGCATGCGCGCGCCGAACGGCTACGCCTCTTCGCGTACTGCTTCGAGTGTGCGCTGGCGCTGCTCGTCGGCTACGGGGCTGTGTGGTATCACCCCTTGTATCGCGCTGTGACCGGTGTTGTTGCCGCCCTCGTCCTTTTCTTGGGGGCTTTTGTGGTGCTACTCAAGATGCGACCAGTCGGGCGCGGCATGCGTCATCTCGTCGATCCCCCGCAACACTACAACGTGACTCTGAGGTGGGGCATGCAAGCGGCCTCGGCGGTGATAATAGTTATCCCCTTCGTGCTGCTTCTTCCTTTGCTCACGCCCATCACCCCGACGCTCAACGCATGGCTCGATGGACTCCAGCACTCGCTCGGAGCCAAAGGCTGAGAAAGGCTGCCCCATGCCATCGTCAAAAGAGTCCCGGGTGGCGCGGCCGTTAGACGACGCGATCCTGCGCCAGCTGACGGCGTGCCCGTTCCTGGACGCCTTCTCCCTGGAAGAGCGCTGGGGCCTGCCGTCGGCGACGGTCGCCCGGGCGCTCGCGCGGCTGCGCGCGGCCGGCCTCGTCGAGCGCGTCCCTCTGGGCGAGGGCAAGACGCTCCTGTACGTCCCCACCGGCGATGGCATCCTCGTGGCCGCGGCCAGGGACGGGGCGGACCCGGCGAACCTCTGCCGTGTCTACGGCCTCGACCGCCGCCAGCTGCTGGCGCGGCTGCCGCTGCTCAAACGCCTCGCGCCCGCGCAGCCGTTCGTCATGGACCTGGCGCGCGCCCTCGATGAGGGCGGCCGGGGGCGGCTGGGTTTCTACAAGGGTGGGCCGCCGCACTGGCGCGCCGCCCGCGGCACTCGCGGGGACCGCGGCGGTGCGCGCGGCGAGGTCCTCCTCGACGGCATGGGGCGGATCGACCTGGCCCGCGCCGACGGCTCTATCGGGCGCTCCCGCGGTGTGGCGCTGTCCCATTGGTTCGGCCTCCTGTGGGACGGCGACGGGTCCGCGCTCGACATCGCCCTCCGGTATCGGCTCGACCGCCTCGGCGCGCTCGGGGGCGACGGGGCGCCCGCGCGCCCGCCGGTCCTCGTGGTCACGGCCGCGGCCGGGCGCATCGTTTCGCCGGGCGCGCCCCCGCCGTCGGGCGTCATCTACACGACCGTCCACGACTACATCGAGCACGGCCCGCTCCGCGCGCACTGGGTGGTGCGGCGACGCGGGGGCGGCGTCGTCGAGGACACACTGCTGGCCCTGCTCGCGACGGTGCCTGCGACGCGGCACAACCCCTGGGGCCTGACGGTGTGGCCGCAAGGGCGGGTTCGCGCGGGCGACGCGCTCGAGCTGGAGCGGTGGGTGGCCGGCCTGCGCGCGGGTCACATCGAGCCCACCCCGACGCCGACGGGCCTGCTGGCCCTGGCCTTGCCGCGCGGCGTCGTCGCGCTGCTCGACGTTATCGGGTCGTACCCGCTCCTCGACGCCAAGGGGCTCACCCTCCTGACTCGGCGGAACGCCTCGGTCCTGCGCGACGAGCTGGGCTGGTTGCGCGAGCTCGGGCTGGTCCGCGTCTACAAGCGGGGCGTCGCGATCGGCGGACGCCTGCGGTTCGCGGACCCCAAGGACGAGGGGACGCGCGGGGCGGTCGCGTTCGCGCCGGGGGAGCGGCCGGTGCTGACCTACGCGCTGACCTACCGCGGCACGCATCTGCTGGCCGGCCAGCTCGAGAGAGCGGCTGTCGTGTCCATACCGCTAGTCTGGCACAACTGGCCCCGATTGTCGAGTTAAAACGCAAGCTAAGTATACGGGACCGTCCGGTCGTGACTTCCGGCACCCCCTCCGGCCGCCGGCGCTCTATCGACCGGCACATCTTGGATGGCCCGATGGCGCGTATACTGGTTGGGATTCCGTGTGTGGATCTTCTATAGAACCGGGCCGGCGATAGCGATAGAGATGCCAACTATGGCGACGGACGTGGCTCCTCCCCCCATCGGCGCGTGGGCGCTCCCCGAGCCCCTCGCGGCCCCGGCCGCCGAACGCGAGGCGCTCAACCGCTACGCCTGGCCGCCGCTCGTGCGCGCCGCCGGCTACGTCGCGGGTGGCGCGGCCGTGCTCACCGCGGCGCTGGGCGACCCCCGGCACACTATCGAGTACCTCGCGCTGAGCGCCGTGTTCATGGTGTCCTACCACCTGCTCTGCCGGCCGCCCGCGCGGATGCGCCCGGCCTACGACAGGCGCCTCGCGCTCATGGGCGCGCAGCTCGTCTGCGCGACGGCGATCCAGTACATCAACGGCGACTTCGCCGGGCCGACCATCCTCTTCTACATCCTGGCGGCCGAGCTGCAGTTCCTCTTCCCGTTGCGGCCCGCCCTGGCCGGGACCGCCCTGCTCTGGCCGCTCGCCGTCGGGGCGCAGATGCTCGGCAGTAAGCAGCCCTGGACGGGCAGCTACCTCGCGTCCTCGGCGGCGGAGATCCTGGCCGGCTTCGTGTTCGTCGCCGCCTTCACGCGCAGCGCGGTCGTCGAGCTGATGCAGCGCTACCGGGCGACGCTCCTGCTGGAAGAGCTCAACCGGGCGCACGCCGCGCTCAACGGGGCGCACGAGCAGCTGAGGCGGTACGTCGACAGCGTCGAAGAACTAGCCGTCGCGCGCGAGCGCAACCGCCTGGCGCGCGAGATCCACGACACGCTAGGCCACTACCTGGCGATCATCAACGTGCAGCTCGAGACGGCGCAGAAGCTGGGCGCGCGCGACCCCGCGAAGGGCCAGGCGGCCGTCGCTACCGCCAAGCGCCTGGCCAGCGAGTGCCTGGCCGAGGTGCGGCGCTCGGTCGCCGCCCTGCGCCCGGCCGCGCTCGAGGCCGGCACGCTCCTCGGGGCGGTGCAGCAACTCGTCGACGAAACGCGGCGCGTCACCGGCCTGGCGGTCCATGTCTCCGCGGGCGACGAGGGCACGCGGGCCTCGCCGGCACCGCTGCCTCCTGCCGTCGAGGTGACGGTCTACCGCGCCATCCAGGAGGCGCTCACCAACGTGCGCAAGCACGCCGCGGCGCGCACAGTGTGGATCGACCTGGGGTGGGGAGCTGAAGCCCTCACGGTCGATGTGCGCGACGACGGGCGCGGCGCGGCGCCATGTGCAGGGGCGGCGGGGGCAGAGATGCCGGGGCGCGGGGCGCAAGGGCAGCTTGGGTTCGGCCTGCGGGGGATGGGCGAACGCCTCGCCGCCGCGGGGGGAACGCTCGACATCGACACCGCGCCGGGCGCCGGGTTCCGTGTCGCGCTGCGCGTGCCCTACGCCCCTGCCGCCCCCGCCGCCCCCGCCGCCCCCGCCGCCCCCGCCGCCCCCGCCGCCCCTCTCCCCGGGGGGTCGGCGCCTGAGCGGCACGGGGGGGAGGCCGCGCCATGACCGGCGAGGGCGACCCGACGCCGACGCGCGTGCTCATCGTGGACGACCAGGCGCTGATGCGCGAGGGCCTGCGCACGCTGCTCGACCTGGACGAAACGATCCGCGTGGTGGGCACGGCCGCCAACGGCCGCGAGGCGCTGGCGCTGGCGCGTGAGCTGGACCCGCACGTGGTGCTGATGGACATCCGCATGCCCGAGATGGACGGGATCACCGCGACGGGGCGGATCAAGGAGGTCCTGCCCGGGGTCCAGGTGCTGATGCTGACCACGTTCGACGACGACGAGCTGATCTTCACGGCGCTGCAGGCCGGCGCGAGCGGCTACGTGCTCAAGGACACCCCCTCCGAGCAACTGGCGCGCGACCTCCACGCCGTGCGCATGGGCGAGGCCAGCCTCTCCCCCAGCGTGGCGCGCAAGCTCATCGCCCGCCTAACCGCCCCCGTGCCCGGGCCGGGGGGCTTATCGCCCGTCCCCGCCCCGCCACCGGGCGCGCCAAAACCGGCGGCCTCGCCGGATGGCGCGGGCGGGCGCGCCGAGGGGCCCCGCATCGACGCGCAGGGGCGCGAGGCCCTGAGCGAGCGCGAGGTCGACGTGCTGCGGCTGGCTGCCGAGGGCCTGAGCAACCGCGAGATCGGGGCACGCCTGTACATCACAGAGGGTACCGTCAAGAACCATGTCTCCTCCGTCCTCTCCAAGCTGCACCTGCGCGACCGCACGCAGGCCGTGCTGCACGCCAAGGAGCAAGGCCTCATCTGATTTAGCACATATGATTTAGCACATGACTTTTGGCACCCCCTATCCCGCGCGCGACGCTCTATCCACGGGCACATCACGACGTGACCCGGCGCGGTGTAGGGTAGGTATGTGCGGCGGCCGCGTTCGGAAATGGGCACGCGCACTGCGCGGGTACATATGCGGAGGTGAAGACCGGTAGTTGCGAAGAAAAGACGATGGCGCTCGCAACGCACGCGCGTTGCCGGTCTCTCCGGCCTACTCATGTTTGCCACCGGACTGATGCCTCCGGCGGGCGTCGGGGCCGCGATGGGCACGGCGACCGCCGGGCGCCTGTACGTCCGGCGCGGCCCTTATATCTACGCGGTTAAGCCGGACGGCAGCGGCGCGCGGCAAGTGACGCGGACCGGCACGGCCGCGTACCCCGACGGCGACCCCGCGGTCTCGCCGGATGGCCGACGACTGGCCTACGCGCAACGGGGACAAGGGGGCAATTCCAGCATCTACCTCGTGCCCGTCGCGGGGGGCGCGTCCCTGGCCCTGTCATCCGACGACAAGCAGTTAGGCCACCCGGCGTGGTCGCCCGACGGGCGCCGCGTGGCCTACGACCGCCTATTCCTGCACACCACCCTCTACGGCGACCTGGCGCCGGGCGATGTCATCGCCATCAACGCGGCGGACACCGGCAAGACGCTGGCCGTGTTCGACCGCGCCGCCGCCGATGCCACCCGCATCGCGCCCACCTGGTCGCCCGACGGGCGCACCATCGTGGCGAGCCAGCTGCCGTTCGGCCAGGGCAGCCACGCCTCCATCTCGCTGGTGGCGATCGACAGCGCGAGCCAGCGCGGTCGCGCGCTCACCCGCGACACGGCGCACGCCTATCTCTACCCCGCCTACTCGCCCGACGGGCGCTCCATTGCCTGCGTCCGCCGCCCGCTCGGCTACAAAGGCCAGGGCAGCCTGTGGCTGCTGGACAAGGACGGCAAAGGCGGGCACGAGATGGCCGCGGGGGCCGACCCCACGCGGCCCGCTTGGTCGCCCGACGGTACGCAGATCGCCTACGGCGCGTCCGGCAACGTCTACACCGTCCCCGCGACGGGCGGCCCGGCCACGCTGCTCGTTTCCAACGCGAGCTACCCCGCATGGGGGCGTTGACTGGCGGCGCGAGGCGGGCGCGAGGCGGGCGCGAGGCGGGCGCGAGGCGGGCGCGAGGCGGGCGCGAGGCGGGCGCGAGCGGCGCCGGGCGGTGGGGCGGTGTGTCGCGCGAAAGATGGAGGACGTGGAGATGACGGCACGATGGATACGGCAGGGCGCTATGCCGCTGCCTTTGACCCTCCTGTTGGTCGCGGGCACGATCACGGTAGGGAATGCCCGACAGTCGCCCGCGGCGCGGGCGCAGCGTGTAGAGGTCGCGCCGGTCGGGCGTGCGGGGACGCCCGCCCCGTTGCCGCCGGGTTATACCCTGTATACCTCCAAGGTGCTCCCCTACCGCATCGGCTATCCGGCGGGCTGGCAGGCGGAGGGCAGTATATTCGGCAACATCCGCCGGCCGACGGGCGTCTACTACGACGCGGACATCTTCTCGAAAAGGGGTGTGGCGTCGATCCAGGTACAAGGCGAGGGGCTGCCGCCGGGGTCGCTCCTCACATCCATGTGCTACCGCGAGTTGGAGCTGCTGGACCTCCAGCGCGCCAAAGAAGGGGACGCGTCGCTCATGTCTACGGCGACGCGCGGGGGCACGATCGCTGTGGATGGGACGCAAGCGTATCTCCTCGACGTCACGCGCCGCACCTCGTCGGGCACGACCCGGATCGCCGAGGCCCTATGGGTCGCGCGCGGGAGGGCGTGGAAAGTGAGGCTCGTCACCTTCTCATCGGGAATTAAGCGCGACGCGCTCCTGCCGGTGCTCATGACGATGCTCCAGACGTTCCATCAGCGTTGAGGTCGACATCCCCGTCGAGCCGGACGGCCGCCCGACACAACGTTATCGAGGAGGATTAGCATCCATGCGACGCACGCTCACCGCCATCTCGGCCACCCTGCTCCTGGCGACCACCGGGCTCGCGGCAGCCCCAACAGCCGGTCGGGCCGCGACAGGCGGCGGCCACATCTACGTCCAGCGCGGGGTCTATATCTACGCCGCGGACGCCGACGGCGGCAACGCGCACCAGTTGACGCACACGGGGACGGCGCGCCAGCCCGACATGAGCCCGGCCGTCTCGCCGGACGGGACGCAGCTCGCCTACGCCCAGGGCCGGGTGCAGGTCCTCGTGCTGCCGGTGGCGGGCGGGACGCCCGTCGTCGTGAACCGCAGGGCGGGAGTCGGCAACCCGACCTGGGCGCCGGACGGGCGCCGCGTGGCCGTCGACATGCCCAACCCCTGTCTCACCCCCGTCTACAACGGCCCCGCCATCATGTCGGACCGCTCGGTCATCGCCATCAGCTCCGCGTCCAAACTCGATCTACAGTCGGTCTACGACGGCACCGCCTGCGCCGTCTTCCGCCTGTACCCGGCATGGTCGCCCGACGGCCGCACCTTCGTCGTGACCGAGAACGAGGACGGCAAGGACGCGCGCGGCCGCTACGAGTCGCTCGGCCTCGACACGGTCGACGTCAAGAGCTCCAAGGACGTGCAGATCACCCCGCAGGAGCGCTACGACTACTTACGCCCCGCCTACTCGCCCGACGGGCGCTCCATTGCCTGTATCCGCCGTCCGTTAGGGCACAAAGGGCAGGGCACCCTGTGGCTGCTGAACAAGGACGGGAAGGGGGGGCGCCCGCTGGCACCGGGGGCCGACCCCACGCGGCCCGCCTGGTCACCCGACGGTACGCGGATCGCCTACGGCGCGTCCGACAACGTCTACACCGTCCCCGCCTCGGGCGGACGCCCGACGCTGTTGCTCTCCAACGCCAGTTACGCGGCCTGGGGCCATTGAGCGACGGCGATGAAACGCGTTACCCTCTTGTCGGCCCTTGTCGCGCTGATGGTCGGCCTCGTCCCCCTCGCCCCCGTTCCCGCGTCGGCGACGACGCGCCTGCCCGGGGTTGCCAGCTTGGACGCGACGCTCCCAGGGGACATCGCGCGCGGGCCGGGCGGCAGCATGTGGTTCACCGTGGTCAAGCGTAACAAGGTCGGCCGCATCACGCCGCGCGGCCACGTCACCCTCTTCTCGATCCCGACGCCCCGCGGCGAGCCGCTGGCTATCGCCGCCGGCCCCGACGGCAACGTGTGGTTTAGCGAGCGCGCGGGCAATCGCATCGGGCGTATCACCCCGGCCGGGCGCACGACGGAGTTCGCCTTGCCCAGGGCGGGCAGCAAGCCGCTCGGCATCGCGGCGGGGCCCGACGGCAACCTATGGTTCGTCGAAGAGGGCGCGCGCCGGGTCGGGCGCATCACCCCGCGCGGCGCCATCGCCGAGTTCGCGCTCCCCGCCGCGCGGGGCGACCTGCGAATGCGGGACATCGCGGCGGGGCCGGACGGCAATCTGTGGTTCACCGACGGACGCGTAGATGGCTGCTCGGCCGATCCGGCGCGCGGCCGCATCGGGCGCGTTACCCCGTCTGGCCGCATCACGGAGTACACCGTGCCGACCGACGACGCCAACCCTTTCACCATCGTCGCCGGACCGGACGGCAATCTATGGTTCGGCGAGACCGTCGGCAACGAAGATGTCGTCGGGCGCGTCACCCCGGCGGGCCGCTTCAGCCAGTATACGGTCCCCACCGCCCTCGTCGACCTCTACGACCTCACGGCGGGACCGGACGGTAATGTCTGGTATACGCGGCCTGGAGGGAGCGTGATCGGGCACGTGACGCCGCGCGGCGCGATCACCGAGACGCCGCTCGCCCTGCAGGCGACGGCCCTGACGAACGGGCCGACGAACGTCGCGACCGGCCCCGATGGCGCGCTCTGGTTCACCGAGTTGGCGGAGGGGCGCATCGGCCGCGCCACACTGGCGGGCCGCGTCACGGAGTACGCCATCCCCTCGCGCCCCTAACGCGCGCAGGCGGCGGCGAGAAAGGTAGCCGAAGGGAGCGCGGCAGGGGCGTCGCAGGGGCGTCGCAGGGGCGTCGCAGGGGTGCCCCTACAGCCTTCGACGCATGTCCCGCACCCACCCTGTGCGCCGGGCGCGGACCCATAGCGGCAGCCAGGCGAGGGCGAGCAGCGCCAGGGACAACCCGTGCAGAGGCAGCCGCCACCACGCGCCCGCGACGGGCGGGAGCGCGAGCCCGCCGGACGGCCCGACCATCGGCCGGGCCGCCTTGGCCCACAGCAGGAACGCGTCGCCGATCGGTAGCTGTCCCAGCGCATAGC
>JAABUZ0100007074.1_pt1 | contig 13712 bp, 11 predicted proteins | sample 5562091 | NCBI WGS metagenome assembly JAABUZ01 (sample SAMN12813069, study PRJNA571459) | rock metagenome | isolation source: Antarctica rocks | place: Antarctica: Victoria Land, Linnaeus Terrace sud | collected 2015-12-21 | reverse complement strand
CCGAGCGTGGACACGAGATCCACGCGCTAGACCTCTCCCGCCGGTAGCAAGCGGATGGTCCTGGGAGCGTGGGGGGTCAGGTTTTGGCCTCAAACCTCCTCGCCGCCCACGGTCCCTCGCCGCCGGCGGCGGCCGAGACCAAGAAGAGCTTCTAAGCACTGCGGACACACGCCGAGACGCCGCTCGCAAGCGCGCGGAACCCCCCCGTGACCCTAGGTTGCCTTCGCGCCTGAGAGGGCGACGCGGTTACCTCCGGTTCGCTTAGCGGAGTACAGACTGAGGTCCGCCGCTGCGAGTAGCGCATCGACCTTGCCCGAGAGGGATTGGGATCGTGCGACACCAATGGACACGGTCAGTTGCAGGCGCTGGCCCAGGAACGTAACCGGTTCGCGTTCAAAACGGTTTCGCAATGCCTCGGCGACGCCCCGCAGGGCGTCGGTATCCACGGGGCCGGAGAGCACCAGCAGAAACTCGTCTCCCCCCATGCGGAAGACGGTCTCGCCGGTGGGTGCCGTCTCGCGCAACCGGGTCGCGGCAGCGATCAGCGCGGCGTCGCCCGCCGCGTGCCCGAAGCGGTCATTGATTTCCTTGAAGTTGTCGATGTCGAGCATCAGCGCGCCGACCGGCCCGTCGCCGACGCTGGCCATCCGCGAGCTCAGCGAGCGACGGTTCCACACGCCGGTCAGCGGATCGACTTGAGCTGCGTGGTGAGCGGCGGCCGTGGCGGCCTCGAGCGCGGCCTGGGTGGCCATCATCGCTGTCACGTCGAGAATGGCTCCATCGAGCAGTCGCCGTCCGTCTTCGACCCGCAGCCGACCACGATCGCGCACCCAACGTACCGCCCCATCTGCGCCGACCAGCCTGTACTGGACGTCGAGGCGTCCGGTTGCGTGCGCCGCCTCGTGCGCTGAATCGAAAACGTCCATGTCTGAGGGATGGACGTAGTCCGCCCACACGGCGGTTCGGGCCTGCTCGGCAGTCATCCCGAGGAACCGCTCGCGGCACGGTCCCACGAACAGCACCCGATAGGAGTCATCGGGCAGGAACTCACCGACATATACGTATTCTTCGATCGCCCCAAGAATCCGGGCCAGCGTCGCGTGAGCCAGAACCGGATCGATCTCATCAATCCGCGCGACCTGTTCGAACCCCACTTCGGCAACAAGGGTGCTTAAACCGTCCATTTTGGAGTATCGGCCGCAGCAACGAGTAGCTATAGACATGCGAGCGTCAAAATGCATCCGGTGAGCGGCCTGAGTGAGGACTGCATCCTGGTCCTGGGGCTGGGCGATCTAGGCCAGCGGATCATCAACGCGCTCAGCAACCGCCCGGTTGGCAGGTTGATCGCCGCGGCCCGCGACCGCGAGGTTGCCGAAGCGGTCGCGGGGCAGGCGCGTCTGATCGCCGGGCTCTGCGACGGGCCTCGGCGCATCGAGGCGTCGCACATCGACCTCGCCGACACAGACCAGACGGCCGCCGAACTTGACCGGCTGAGTCCAGACGTAATCGTCCTGACCGCCTCAAGAGTGACCTGGTGGCAGCTGCCTGCCCACGTCGCGCGCGTCCCCTACGGCGCTTGGGTGCCCCTGCAGGTGACTCTCGTGCGCCAGCTGATGCAGGCTCGAGCGACAGCGGGCATCACAGCACCGGTCGTCGCTTTGCCGTATCCCGACGCGGTCGGACCCGTCCTCGCCGGCGTCGGGCTGGCGCCCCAGCTCGGCGCTGGAAACGTGCTCGAGATTGCCGCCAAGCTCACCGCCCTGGCCGCCCAGCAGCACAACACTCCCCGAGAGCACGTCCAGGTGCAACTCGTTGCGCATCACGCTACCCAGCGGATTGCGTTCAGTGCCTTTCGGACACTTGCCGGCACAGAGCCACGCACTCCCGCGCCATTCATCGCCAGGATCTCCATCGACGGGCGGCCGTTGGCCCCCGAAACCGTCCACGCTTACTTCAACGCTCCCTACCCGCTCCCGCCGGGGCGCGCGGTTCACGCCCTCACCGCTGCCGCCACGGTCGCGACCATCGACGCGCTGCGTTCCCGCACACCGCGGCTCCTGCACGTTCCCGCCCCCGGCGGGCGCCCCGGCGGATACCCCGTCACCGTCTCACGCACCGGCGTGAAACTCAACCTGCCCAACGGCGTGACCGAGGCTGACGCGATCGCAGTCAACGCCGTAGCCGCACGCTGGGACGGGATCGAACAAATCGCCGCCAACGGCACCATCAGCTTCACCCCCGCAGCTTCACACGAAATCGAACGCGCCTTGGGATTGCGCCTGGAACAGATCACCGTGGAACAGCACCCAGCCATCGCAGATCAGCTGGCCGCCCGGCTGCGCCACCGCCCCCCCGCAGCCTGACAGTCCCCGCCGGCGCAGCCCGCAAGCCAATTCAGCATCACGACCAAAGCGCCGACACCACCGCTCTCCCGGACACGCCTTGGTCGCGTTCGTCACGATCCAGTCGAACCTGCTCGTCGACTTGGCGGCACTGCTACTGGCACTGCGGTTCGAGCGCTCCTCCACGGCGTTTGCGGTCCTGCGCCTTTCGGGGGCTCATGGCGCGACGCTTAGGTTCCAGCTCCCGCCCTTGGCCAACGGCGGACAGGGCAGTATGCGCGGGCAGTTCACTTGCCCTGAGCTCGCTGAACCTGAAAGACTCGCAAGGTCCTTTCCCTTTCAACAGGAGGTTCCTTCATGGCTGAGAGCGTCTATCGCGTGACCGAAGTCGTCGGCGTCAGCACCGAGTCCTGGGAGGCGGCGGCACGCGTCGCCGTCGAGACCGCAGCAAAGACGGTGCGCGAGCTGCGGGTGGCGGAGGTCGTGCGTCAAGACCTGACCATCGAGGACGGCGGGGTTCTCAACTACCGCATCCGCCTCGGTATCTCGTTTAAGTACGACCCAAGCGCTTAGTCGCGGGGCCCTGTGCTCGTGGCGATAGGGAGGGCGCCCAGGCGCCTTCTCTAGCGCTCAGGGGGCCTCGCCGCCGAGACGAGGTCGGTCAGCCGGTGCAGCGTGTCGCGGATCGCGCCGAGCGCCGCCTCGTCCAGACCCGACGCCTCGGACAGCACGCGGGGCACGGCATGGGCTCGCGGCCCGAGCGAGGCGCCGGCCTGAGTGAGGGCGACGCGGACGGAGCGCTCGTCATCGCTGCGGCGCTCGCGGCACACCAGCCCGTTGGCCTCGAGGCGCTTGAGCAGCGGGGAGAGCGTGCCGTAGTCGAGCTGCAACCCGCTCGCGAGCTCCTTGACGGTCAGCGCTCCGCGGTCCCACAGCACGAGCATCACGAGGTACTGCGGGTAGGTCAGGCCCAGGCCCTGGAGGACTGGGCGGTACAGCGCGGTCACTGCGCGTGATGCCGCATAGAGCGCGAAGCAGAGCTGCTCTTCGATCCGGACGGGCTCGGCAGAAGGGGAGGCAGCACTGGGCACTGCCGATCACTCTATAGATTCCTCGATAATGCTGATCGTGCACGATTGAATTGCATGCTATGTTCGCCCCCCCCGGCTCAACCCCAGTTCAAGCTCACCATCAGGAGTAGCCATGCCCAAGCTCAGCCTTCCCCACGCCCAGGCCGTGAACTTGCACTACGAGGATCACGGCGCCGGCAAGCCGGTCGTGTTGATCCACGGCTGGCCGCTCAGCGGACGCTCCTGGGAGGCGCAGGTCCCCGCGCTCGTCGATGCCGGCCACCGCGTCATCTCCTATGACCGTCGCGGCTTCGGCCTGTCCTCCCAGCCCTGGGAGGGCTACGACTACGACACCCTCTCCGCCGACCTGCACGCGCTGATCGAACACCTCGACCTGCGCGAGATAACCCTCGTCGGCTTCTCGATGGGCGGCGGTGAAGTCGCCCGGTACGTCGGCAGCCATGGTACCGAGCGCGTCCGAAAGGCGGTGTTCGCCGCGGCGATCCCGCCGTTCCTGCACAAGACCGATGCAAACCCCGACGGGGGTCTCGACGACGCCACGATCCAGGGCTTCGTCGACGCCCTGCACGCCGACCGCGTCGGGTTCATCGACTCGTTCCTGCACAACTTCTTCGCCGCCGGCGAGCGGACCGATCTGATCAGCGAGCCCGCGCGCCTGTACAACCGCCACATCGCGGAGTTCGCTTCGCCTAAGGGCACCATCGACTGCGTTCGCGCGCTCAGCCACACGGACTTCCGCGATGACCTGAAGCGCTTCGACATCCCGACGCTCGTCATCCACGGCGACTCTGACGCGATCGTGCCCTTGGAAGTGAGCGGCCGACGCACGCACAAAGCGATCGCCGGCAGCGAACTCGTCGTCATCGAGGGTGCGCCACACGGCGTCAACGCCACCCACCCCGAGCAGTTCAACCGCGCGCTGGTGGACTTCCTCGCCCGGTAGCGACCTATGCGGCCGGCGGGGCAGGGCGGCCGGCGGGGCGGGGCGGCCGGCGGGGCAGGGCGGCCGGCGGGGCGGCCGGGGAGATGCTTTCGTCGCCCGCCGGGTCCAGCGCATCCCTCAGGTGCCCGCCGCTTGGGAAAATAGCCGTTTGGTGGCCGCCCGCGCGCGTCCTCTGGGTTGCGCCGCCTACGGACCGGCTTCTGGGCGACGATGCAGTTAAGACTTCGTGCGGAGCCACGCTTTGATTCCCAGGCGCAACGTTTCTCTATCCAGCCGGAAGCGGCAACAACAGCGAGGCGCCGGTGGGGCGACTTTGCGGGCGTGTCATTGGAGTCGGGTTGGCGGTCAACTGCCGGCGTAATGGTTCTCGGGGCAGCACCAGACGGGGGTCCCGCCGAGGCGACTTGTGCGCCGGATCGCGATGCGCTGGGATTTCTCTCATGGCACGCGCAATCGGCTCCAAGAGTTGGTGGTTTCGTCATCAACCAGGAGCCATTTGGCGTCCGGGGACCACGCGATCCAGTCAAAGTGGGCGACTTGGGTGAAGAGTGGTCGTGGCGCAGCTTCGGGGGTGCGCAGTAAGAAAACCTGGTAGGGGGAGGTGAAAGCTCGGCGCGGCGCGCACCGGTCCAGCGGGCAACGCTTGCGCTTGAGATCAGCGGCTGCTGCGCGCCCGAGCTCACATCAACCGTTGCGAGCCGTCCAGGACTGAACTGACCACCCGCGCCGCGGAACCCGACCAGTCGCCCGTACGACGTCCACCCCCACAACTTACCGGTGGTGAGGTGACTCGACGGCGTGCCGTGCCGTCCGGCTGCGCAACGAACACGCCTTGGCCCGGGGACGGGCCCGAAGTCACTCGGCGACCGCCTCTCACCTCCCCTGGAATGGGCTCGCTTTTGACGGGCTCAGACGCCGAGACCGTGAACTGCCGCCTCCCCTTCGTGCTCCGTACGCGCGAACGTTAGTGCGACGATCCCCACCTCCTCGAGGACCCCCCTGCGGACCTTCAGCAGCCCGCGTCCGCCGGGCAGGGCCACGAGGTACCACTGGTTGGGCCCCAAGCGGAACCCGCGTCCGAGGTGAAGCTTTCGTCGTGCCTGGCGGAGCGCAGTACCGGGACGGACGCCTCGGAGCGCGTAGTGGCGATTCGCCGTGAGCAGCACCACGACGCGCTGCGACCAGCTTGAGCGTTCCCGGCGCGGGATCAGACGCAACACGCCGGGGGTGGCGTAGGCCGCGCGGAGGCCGAACCCTCTGAGGCAGAGAACGTCCTGATCGGCCGGAACCCGAGCGCGGGCGCGGGGAAGCCGTCGCCGCGCGACGGCGCGGTTCATTCGCAGGCTCAGCCGCCCGAGCGAGCGCGCGCTGAGCGACCCCGTGGCGGTCGGACAGGCGGGCCGGGTTGAGCGCTTGCCCGTGCTCGGCTGGTGCTTTCCGCCTGGCTTGGTGGAACCGCCGGAGGCGGGCTGGTTCCCGCCCGTGCCCCCTCCGTTGCCGCTGGCGCCGGGCCCGCCACTAGAGCCGCCGCCGCCTCCGCCTCCGCCTCCGCCTCCGCCGAGGGTGGGGGGCGTGACCGGGAGGGCGGCGAGGACCACGTCCAGGGCCGGAGCCGCATCGACGGTGCGCATCGCGGTGAACACCTGCTGGCTCGCCGGCTGGCCTGCGAGCTCCATGTCCGAGGGCCCGGCGAAGCTGAATGCCTGCGTGCCGTAGAGGGTTTGCCCACTGGCGGCGGCCACCTGCCCGAGGGGGACGCTGAGCACGAGCGTGTTCCCCTCGCGGTGGCCGGTGACGGTGACACCGTCCTGTGGCCGATAGGTGACGGCCACCGCCGAGTTGACATTGTTGACCGCATTCGCGCCGCTCAGCTTGCCGCCGTAGTAGCTCAGCGTCCCGTCGGCCGCCGCCTCCGCGACCACGTAGTAGGAGTCGCTTCCGCTCTCCCAGCGCACCACGTACTGCAGCCGGGCAGCTTGGGCGTCGGTGCCGCGGGCGGCGTTGTAGCCCTGCAACGCCGCAGCCATCGCCCTCGCGCTGGCATCGGTCAGGTCGACCCGGGCGACCAGGTTCGCGCCGTCGCTGCCGACGCAGCTGCCGGTGATGTCCAGCCCCGGCAGGTTGGCGGCCCCCGCCATGTTCGGCCAGCTCGCATCCCCAGACGCGGCGGGTGTGCACTGCGACGACGGGGTGATGTCGAACCCGGGTGCGTTAGCGAACAGGGACGGGCCGTGGATCAGCTGGGCGACCTTGACGAACGGCGAACCCAGCTGAGTGGAGGACCCGGTTTCCCTGGCAAAGGCGTTGTTGTTGTCGGAGAAGACGGTGGAGACACGCCCCTGGCTGCTGAGGGTCACGTCGATCATGTCGAGCAGCGAGCGGTCCCCGGTGCAGGTCGTGCCCGACGTGCAGATCGACCCGATGTGCACCGGGCGGTGCGAGACCTGCCCGAGCTCGAATCTCGGATACGGGTCCAGCGCGTTCGTGCTGATCGACATGTAGGTGTTCCATTTTGCGGTCGCCGGTGCACCGTCGCTGACACCCGCGTAGTCCGAGGTGGCGTTGTAGACGACCGCGACCCGGCCCGCATCCCCGGCGACGATCTCCGGGAACACCGTGCTGCCCAAGCCCAACGGGTTCACCTGGACCTTGGGCGACCATTTGGTGGCGGGGACGCCGGCGGGGGTCGCCTTCGGGTTGTTGGCCGGGTCTTTGATCAGCGAGGTGCTCATGTACACGATGCCCTTGGTCACCCACACGGCGTAGAGGTTCCCCTGGCGGTCAAGCGAGATCCAGGGAAAGATCGCGGGCTGGTCGCTCGTGACGTTGCCGACGTGGTAGGCCGTTGGATCCTGATAGCGGCCGAGCGGCGCGGCGCCGACCTCGAAGCCACTGCCATCCCGGTAGCCCTGGTAGAAGTAGCCGAATCCTGGGCTGCCAGGCTGGGTGTCGATCCGGCTCGGCCCGCTCTGGCTGACCATCGGGATCACCGGAACGGCCGGGCGCACAGTCCCGTCGGTGGCGACGCCCGCGACGAGCTGGCCCGCCCCGGGGATGTGGTAGGAGTAGATCGCCTCCAGGGGGACGCCGAGCGGATCGGCCATGAACCCGGGCGCGTCGACGGTCGAGATCCACTGCCGATCGACGCCGGTGGCGGCCGAGGTGACCGCGGTCTGACGGAGGTGCGGGAAGGTGTCCCCATGATCCACCGAGCTGGCGAACGCCTCCTGGAGGACCGCCTCCTGGTCACCGAAGTTAACCGTGCCGTCGTAATTGTTCACGCGGTTGACGGTGTCCCCGCCCCCGCCCGTGTCGCAGTTCGGCACGTTGCGCGGCGCGCACGTGGGATCGACGATCTGGCGGTAGCTCGCTCCGCCGTTGATCGTGCGCCACAACGTCCCGATGTTCGAGCGGGAGCTGACCGGCCAGTCCACGAAGCCGCGGTTGGGATCAAGCCCCGCCCCGTGAGCAACCGTCGCCATCGGGCGCTCGAAGGAGATCTGGGGCTCGGCGCCGAGGATCGTCGGCGAGACGAGCGTCGGGGCTCCGAAGCCCAGGGTCGTCTGCGGCACCGCGGGGGTGGCGGCGGCGGGTGAGACCACCGCGGAGGCGGTGCCGTCGTAGGTTTCCATCACAGCGCCGTTCTCCCCGCTGACCTCGACCGTGTAGGTGCCCGCGTCCAGCCCGCCGGCTTTAAGCGTCGACGGTGAGGAACCGGTTTGATTGGAGGCGACGACGTTGCCCGTCGCGTCGAGCACGTAGAGATCGAGGCCGTCCAGCCCGGTGGCGCCAGGATTTCCCGTCTGAGGATTAAACGTGATCCCGAGCGACAGCACGAGCGACTTGGGCGGCGTGCCCGCGGGAGCCACGAGCTTCAAGTTGAACATCTCACAAGCGGGGGCCTGGCAAGACACCGGCGCCACGAAGCCGCTGCCGTCGGCGCTTCCGGTGATCGGGCCGCCGCTAAACGTCTGCGCACCGCCGCCCGCGGTGACGGTCACGTCCGATGGAGCCGCCGCCGAGGCACTGTGTGAGCGCACCGCAAGACTAACCAGCGCGGCGGCCAACGCGCTCAGCGCCAGGAGCCTGACCACACGCATCCGGGCCGGGCTGGACCCGCCTCGGAGACTTTTCCCGGCCCGCGGACCTTCCCCGCAACCACCTCGCCACGAAATCCTCACCGCCTGCTCCTCACTCTCGCACTCTTTGCTCCACTTTACAGCATGCTGCATCCGGCCGGCTGAGTATGCGCTGATGGACAACTCCCGCCTGAGCTACGCTCGGAACATCGGATGCACCCGAAACCGCGGAAGGGCCCGGAGGTTCAGGTTCCCAACCTGATGCGGCCCGAGAAGGAGGTGCCGCTTCGCCGACGGGCCTTCATGCCTCCAACGGCTTGAGCCCTGGTCGAGGGGGTTCTTCTCACAGCTCACCAACAAGGCGATCCGCCGCGGCGCCTTCGCCTCGGTCCCAGACCTGATCGCAGCGATCGATGCCTACCTCCCCGCAAACAACACCAACCCCACCCCGTTCACCTAGACCACGCGGCCGTCGTCGCGTCGCTCGAGCACGAACGTCCGCAGACCCCGCAGCCTCCGTGCCGGCCGTGCTAAGGCGAGGCGGGGCGTTGGTCCTTCGGCGCGTAGCGGTGGTGCAGCGACAGCGGGTTGCCGTCAGGGTCCAGGCAGATCGCCTGCCAGCAGACGCCGGAGTCAAACGTCTCACTGACAAAGCGCACGCCCTTGGCCTCAAGCCGCTTCCGCGCGACGGCGACGTCGTCGACCTGCAGAGCGATCGGCATCACGTTGCGCGAGAACGTGCCGCCGAAGTCCTCGGTGCGCATGATGGCCAGCGTGAGGTTGCCGGCCTGGTATTCGGCGCCCGGCCGGCTCCCGTAGCGCTTGACGAACGGTAAGCCGAGCGTTTCGCCGTAGAACGCCGTCATCGCGTTGAAGTCCTGCGCCGGGATGCAGACAAAGTCCACGCCGGTGATGAGGGGGATTGTGTCGGTCATGCTGGCTCAGACCATCGCAGATCCCCGGACTCATCGGCCACAGCCAAACCGATGATGCGACGCCCGCGTGCAGTCTCGATCGCCGTCGGCGCGGTCACCGACAGTTTGCATCAGGTGGTGTGGCGTCTTGACGCGTGTCGACACGGCACGCGTTCGGGGCGAGCACCGGATCGTCAAGCACATCGTCGATTAGGGCTTCTGGTCCCCCGATGCAAGCCCAATCGTCATCCCAGCGAGATGAGACAAGCCAGGAGCGGTCTTCGGGGAACATCACTTCGGGCAGGTCGGTGCTCTTCCAGTTGGGTTGTCCGCCGGGCGCCGGGCGCCATGCCGCGGCTTGGTCTGCGCCAGCCAGGGCGAACACGTAGTGCCAGCCCTCGTAGAGCGTCACCTTCGACGCTTCCCAGAACACGATGTCGCTGGCGCCGGTATCGAGGTATCCGATCCACCAGGGCATGCCACCGCTGTGTCGACGCACCACATCCACGAACGCGAGATCTTGACGGCGTTCGAGGCTCAGGCTCAGGTTGCGAGGCATTGCTGGCTCCCCGGCGTCCGTCAGCGTCGCGTATGCGCCAAACACAGGCGGGATCGCCGCGGTGATCCGGCGGCCAGATTCGATGCCGTCCATGATCCACTTGACCTCTGCCTGACCGGCGACGCACCACGCGACACCATCCTTGACCTGAGTCTTCATCGGTTCCGTCACTCTTAGGCTTAGGCCTCCAATCAGAGAAATCCGATCAGCGTTTCTCCGAGAAGGAGCAGCGACATTGCTGAGATCGCCGCGATGACCAGAGTGGCCAGCACCCGCCGGACGGGGCCGTTAGCGGCCGCGCCGAGCACGTCACGCCGGTTGGCCAGGATGAGGATGTAGACGAGCACGACCGGCGTCACGATTCCCTGCAGCACCTGGGTGCCGATCAGCAGTTTGATCAGGTTTACCGGGGTCATCGCGACGGCGGCGCCGAGCACGAGCTGGAAGGTGAAGAGTCCGAGGAACAGGGGTGCTTGTGTGAAGCGTCGTGAAACGGAGCGTTCGACGCCGACGGCTTCACTGATCGCGTAGGAGCTCGATAGCGGGACGACGGCGCCGGCGAGGGCCGAGGCGCCGAGCAGACCGACGGCGAACAGCAGTTCGGAGCCTGATCCGGCGACCGGGCGTAGCGCTTCGGCGGCTTGCTTGGCTGACTGCAGGGGGCCGTGGCCGCCGATCACGGCGCCGGTCGCGATGATGATCGTCATCGAGATGACGCAGGCGAAGATGGCGCCGGAGAGTGCGTCGAGCCGAGCGTTGGGGTATTCGTCGGGGCCGATCCCGCGGTCAACGACGCCGGCGGCGGCGTAGAGCTGCATATAGGGACTGACGGTGGTGCCAATCAGCGCCACGCCGAGGAGCAGGAAGGCGCTGCTGGCCTTGAAGTGGGGAAGGACGAGATCGGTGGCGACCTTGCCCCAGTCCGGGTGGGCGAGGATCGCGGCGATTGGGTAGGCGAAGAACGCTAGGGAGAGCACGAGGAAGATCCGCTCCGCGTAGCGGTAGGACCCAAACAGCACGAGCGCCCAGATCGCGATCGCGGCGACTGGGATGACGGCGTAGCGGCTGGCTCCGACGAGCTCGAAGGCGGCTCCGATCCCGGCGAACTCCGAGACGACGAGTCCGGTGTTGGCGAGCAGCACGCAGAAGAGCGCTATTCCTGTGAGTCGAAGGCTGAACTGCTCACGGATGAGCGCGGCGATCCCCTTACCGGTGTAGGCGCCCAGCCGCACCGACATCTCCTGGACGAGCACCAGAGCGATCGTGACCAGCAGCATGAAGAACAGCGTGCGGTAGACAAACTGCGAGCCGGCCGACGCGTAGGTGGCGATCCCGGCGGCGTCGTTGCCCGCGTTGGCAGCGATCACGCCGGGCCCGGCGACCGCGAGGTACATAAGCAGCCGACGTGGGATGCTCATTGCAGCAGCCGCGGGAAATGCAGGCGGCCGGTATCCGGGGTCAGCGCATCGACGATGTCATCGGCGAGGATGCGCCCCAGGGGTCGTCCGTCGTCATCGACCACCAGGACCGAAGAGCGTCGCGAATCGATCAGGCGGGCCGCGACCTCCCGTACGTTCGCGTCGGGTGTGACCGTCTCGCTCTCGGTGTGATCTCCGGTCACGAGTACTTCACCGAGTGGCATCCGCTCATCGGCAATGAGCAGCTCGAAGAGGGGGAGATCGTCGAGCAGCAGACCGTCGGCGTCGACCACGACGACCGCGTCGATCTCGCTGCGGTGATCGACGAACTCCTTCAGCCGGTCGCGCGCGCGACCGGCGGTCTCATCGCCAGTCACGATGATCAGCGTCGTTGACATGAACCCGCCCGCGGCATCCTCGGGGTAGGACAACAGCTCGGCCAGATCGTGGGCGCGCACGGGCTCCATCGCTTCGAGCACCTCTCTGCTCTGCTTGTCGGTGAGATCGCGCAGGGCGTCGACGGCCTCGTCTGACTCCATCGCGGCGACCAGACGGCCGGCCAGCGCGGGGTCAACCTCGCGCAGCAGGGCCCGCAACTCCTCGGGCTCCATCTCCTCCAGGGCGTCAGCCGCCTGCTCGGGCTCGAGCGACGCCAGCAGCTCCTGGCGGGCAGGGCGCCGGAGGTCCTCGAGCAGGTCGGCGAGCTCTCCGGGCCGCAGCCGCCGCAGCCCCCGGTTGGTCGCGCGGAGCTGGACGGTCGCCGGGCCGGAGGTCATCTCATCCCCGAAGGGCTGAACGGCGTCCCAGTCGATCACCCGATCGGGGGTCGGACGGCCACGCCACGCTTTGGGGCCCAGGCGCCGCAGCAGTGACTGCATGCTCACGTCCACTCCGACCAGACGTAGACGATCACCCACCGGCGCCAGATACAGATCGGCGGCCCGAATGACCTGCACCCCATCGACGTCGACGAGCTGATGATCAAGCAGGTCGCGGCCCAGCATCAGCTCGCCCGGCCGCCGGCGAAAGTCACGCAGATCAAGCCGGGACGTTCGCAGCTTCACGCCGCCGTGATCGACGGACTCGATCGCCTGCGCATCGAGGAACGCCCGGCGGCGCCCGACCCGCACGACCAGCCCGGTCACCGGCGGATAGCGCTCACCGCCATGCACCCCAGCGACCACATCGATCAGACGACCCACATCCTCACCCGCTTGGTTGCGCACCGGGCGGCCGACGATTCCAGCCAGCGACACAAGCGACTGGCGAACGCTACGACTAGTGCTCAGACGATCCGAACGAGCAGCGACCCGCCGGCGCAGCCGATCGGTAGGGGCACGCGGCCGCGAAAGAGAGAGACGACGGGGCATAAGTGTTCAACGAGAACTGACATAGATGCTCGACGGCACGGTCGTTGGAATGACCCGGTCAGTCCGACTCGCGCTGAGTCGCCGACAGCGGGATGCGCACTGTACCGGCCCGATCGGCGAGGTTCGAGTTTGAGTCAGCCAACATCCGAGGGCCCGGAACCCGGCAGCGCGTGATCGACGATCGTGCCGGGTTCTCCTTCGGCTGGGCTGAGGCACACTCCGGCCGCGGCTTCCCCGTCGGCGACAATCCGGCTGGCCTCTCGCCAACCAACTCGGCAAGAGCCGAAGCGAGCTCTACCGCGAAGCGTTGATCGACTACCTCGCTCGGCGCGATCCGGCCGCCGTGACGACCGCTCTGAACGCGCTGGCCTACGAGCTTGTCGCTGATCGGGCCGGCCTCATCGATCATGCCGCTCATCAGGCGCTCTCCTGCACCGAATGGTGATCGCCCAGGGCGATGTCTGCTCGGCATCGCTCGACGATCCGGTCGGCTCGGCGGCTGGCTGCCGCCGGCCGGTCGTCGTCGTTCAAAGGTGAGCTGTTCAACGCCACCACGCTCGGCACGGCATCCACGGAAACCGGCGGGGTCGCCGAGGTAGCCTTTCGCACCGTGCGGAGCTCAGAGACGATCGAGATCGAGTGTGGAGTTGAGGAAGCTTGGAGTCCGTGTCGGCGCTCTGCAATGACCCGGCCTGGTGCCCGAAGGTCCGTCTGTCACCGACCGCCTAACGCTGCGTCAGGAAGACGATGCCTCCGTTTTCGCGGGCGCTTGCTCGAACTGTCGTCAGAAAACGACCCGACGATCGGGGGCTTCCGCTCTGCGAGGACGAGCTTCTGAAGCAGCGGCCAAGCTCTCTCAACCGGTCGGGCGCAATGGAGCGGCCGCTTACCCAGAGCGCTAAGGAACGCCGTAGCCTGCCCAGCGTGATCCTTCGTCCATATCGCGAACGAGACGCGGCCGCAACGCGAGCAGTCTTCGAGAGAGCCGTCCGGATA
>JAABUZ0100007073.1_pt1 | contig 13712 bp, 18 predicted proteins | sample 5562091 | NCBI WGS metagenome assembly JAABUZ01 (sample SAMN12813069, study PRJNA571459) | rock metagenome | isolation source: Antarctica rocks | place: Antarctica: Victoria Land, Linnaeus Terrace sud | collected 2015-12-21 | reverse complement strand
GAACTGGGCAGGTCCTGCTGAGGGTACTCTGTTGGGCCGCTATAGCCTGATATCGGTCGAACTACGCCCGCTCCCAACCTTAGACCGGTTTTTCGTTCCAGTGCTACTGGACACCCTGAATCGATGCCGCATGACGCAATCTCCTTGTAATGAGGCGGTGGGACGGTGAGATTGGCTGAAGGTACCCCGCTGGGAGCCGAGAGACTAGTACACGTCGGCGGAAGAGCGCCGGGAGTAGGTGGGCCGGATAGGATGGGGCATCGCGGTGAGTGGGACGGGAAGGGCCATGCCGACGCCGAAGCCTCCGGAAGTGGTCTTGAGTGAGCAAGAGCGTGCAGAACTCGAACGGCTGGTGCGCGGCCGGACGACCGAGCAGCAACTGGTGATGCGGGCGCGGATTGTCCTGGCAGCCGGGGACGGGCTCAACAACACGCAGATCGCGCGCGCGTTGGGCCTGGATGACGAGACGCCCGGCCAGTGGCGGCGGCGCTGGCTGCAGGTGCGGGATGTGCCGCTGGACGAGATGAGCGTGGCGGCGCGGCTGGCGGATGCGCCGCGGTCCGGTGCCCCCGCGTGGCTGACGCCGGAGCAGATCTGCCAGATCATCGCTCTGGCCTGCGAGCAGCCGGCTGGCTCGGAGCGGCCGATCAGCCAGTGGAGCCACCGCGAACTGGCCGATGAGATCATCCGCCGGGGGATCACCGTGCGCATCTCGCCACGCCATGCCGGACGGGTACTCAAAAGAGGCCGACCTCAAGCCCCATCTGGTGCGGTACTGGCTCACGCCCGCCAGCGACGAGCCGGCGCCGGAGCGTGAGGGCAAGATCGCCGACGTCTGCACGGTCTATCGCGAGGCGCCGGCCCGAGCCGAGCGCGGGGAGCGCAGCGTGAGCACCGATGAAATGACCGGGGTCCAAGCGCTGGAACGCGCCGCACCGGAGCTGCCGCCACGTCCCGGCAACGTGCCGCGGCGGGAGTTCGAGTACATCCGCCACGGCACGCTGTCGCTGATGATCAACTTCGACGTGGCCACCGGTGAAGTGATCAGCCCCTCGTTCGGTCCCACCCGCACCGAAGCCGACTTCCTGGCCCACATCCGGCGCACGGTCCAGAGTGACCCGACCACCACGCGCTGGCATTTCGTGGTCGACAATCTGAACACCCACTGCTCGGAGAGTCTGGTCCGCTACGTGGCCGAGGCTGCCGGCAGCACCATCGACCTCGGGAAGAAGGATAGCTACGGCGTCTTGCAGTCCATGGCCAGCCGCGCCGCCTTCCTGAGCGACCCGACGCACACGATCGTGTTCCACTACACCCCCAAGCACGCCTCGTGGCTGAACCAGGTGGAGATTTGGCTCAGCATCCTCGTGCGCAAGCTGCTGCGCCGCGGCAGCTTCATCTCGACTGATGACCTGCGGACCAAGGTTCTGGCCTTCATCACCTACTTCAACCGCACGATGGCCAAGCCCTTCAAATGGACCTACCAGGGCAAACCCCTCCATGTCTGATCTCAGCCACTTCGGCCAGACTTACGCCGGGCTGTACTAGTGTTGTGCTCCTGGTCCTCGCCGTGGTCACCTCAGCAGTCGGCCAGGCGCAGGTAGAGCAGCGGACGCTGGTGACTGTTACCGACCAGCCGCTCACCGGCGACACGTCGCGGTTTGACTATCTGAGCCTCGACTCCGGGGCCCACCGCCTCTACATCGCCCACCTGGGCGCCGGAGTCATCCTCGTCGCTGACACACAGACTCACGCCATGGTCGGCGAGATCTCGGGCGTGTCTGGGGTTCATGGGGTGCTCGCGGTGCCGGAACTGGGGCGGGTATACGCCAGCGCCACCGACGCAAACCAGGTCGCCGTCATCGACCCGAACAGCCTGGCAGTGGTTGCCAGCATTCCGGGCGGCGAGTACCCGGACGGACTGGCCTACGACCCCGAGGTGGGCAAGCTGTACGTCTCTGACGAGACTGGAAGCACTGCCATGGCGATCGACGTGAACACCAATCAGGTGGTGGCCACCATCGCCCTGGGCGGCGAGGTCGGCAACACAGCGTTCGATCCCGCTTCGCACCAGATCTTCGCCGCGATCCAGGGCCGCAACCAGGTCGTGGCCGTCAACCCGCAGTCTGATCAGGTGGTAGGCCGCTATGACACGCCGGGCTGCGACCTTCCCCATGGGCTGCAGATCGACCCCGCGCGGCGACTGGCGTTCGTCGGCTGCGAGGGGAACGCCAAGCTTGCCGTGCTGGACATGCAGGCGATGAACGTGGTCACGCTGCAGGACGTGGGACAGGTACCGGACGTCGTGGCGTTTGACCCGGTGGAGCGGTTGCTGTACGTGGCGGCAGAGAGTGGACCACTCAGCGTGTTCGCGGAGGACGATGCCGGGGTCCAACTGGTGATCCGGCAAGATGTTGGACCAAACGCCCACTCGGTGGCCGTGGATCAGCAGACCCACCATCTCTATGTCCCGCTCGCCAACCTGGGCGGTCGTGCTGTCCTGCGCGAACTGCTGCTGACCGCGCCGGTTGGCGGCGACACGAACTAGCGGGAAGGTCCCTCGCATGAGAGCCGACGTCCACGCATGAGGACCCGGTCCAGCTGCCGCGCCGATCACCGCCGCGATGAGCGGCCTCGGCACACACATCTCAATCGTCGTCCTCGAGGTGGCTGGCGACCCGTTGCGCGTAGCGGAGTTTCGGGCGAGGTGCGCCACCGGGTAGTCGTGGCGCGGCGACCTTCGCCTGGCAGTACGTGTAGAACGCGTCGTAGACCGGCGCGGTCAGCCGCAGCTTCTCCTGGTCGTCTGGCACACCAAGCTGGAAGCCGCGCATGAGTGCGTCCAGGCCGGCGGACTCATGGCGGCGCGTGCGGCTGGGCGGCACGTCGGCATCGCCGATGATGCGTCCCATCTCCACCAGGGCTGGGTCGCCACAGAGCCCGTGGCGCTCCAACATCACCTGGAAGGTGCACTTGCCGTCCTCGTGCCGATACTCGGCGTCGCGCATGTCAAAGGTGTGGCCGTCCAACGTGGCCCGGTCGGCATCCGGGGCGACAAACACGAACTCAGCGTCTGGATCGATGAGCTTCCTGATCAACCAGGGGCACGCGGTCCGGTCCACGTGGGCCGAACGCCGCGTGATCCATCTCACCGCGATACCTCGGCGTGGAGGGAGATCGTGTCCCGGTAGCCGGCCAGCGTCTCCTCACATGCGGCCAGCACCGCCTGCGCAGCCGCAACGGTGTCGGTCTCGAAGTAATCGCGACCGCGGATCTGGTCGCACCAGCGGCGGAGCTTTACGAGATCGGCTCCTAGCGTTGCTAGCTCGTGTTCGGTGAACGCACGATGCTCGATCTCCCGCCGCAGATGAGACAGGAGGGCTTCGCCAGCCTCCACGACCGCTGCGTATTCGGCCTGGCGAACCGCGGACGCTTGCGCCACCAACCCCTCGGCCGTTCCGTCATCCAGATGCGCCTCCTCGACGACCGCGGCCTGGCCCTCGAACGCGCGGACCCTGGCCGCAATCGCCTGCAGCGCCTGCCGTGTGTCGGGTCGGTCGGGCAGGACGCAGACGCCGTCCCGCAGGTAGACCGCGCCAACCTTCTTCAGTTCGCGCCAGACAAACGCCCGCTTGCGGGTAGGTTCAGTGGGGAGCGAGTAGATCAGCAGCACCCATTTCATGGAACGCGCCGGGTGGCACTAGCGGCCAGGATACCGCGGGTAGCCGTCCCGCACGCCAGATAGCTGCGTGTTAGTATGCGTGTGACGATGGTTACATGCACGGCGCGTCGACTGGACGTGGGTCACGGGGCCATGCTGCTTGCCCCGGTGGTCGGAGTCTCCGGGCTGCGCCATGGCGCACCACTGCGAAGAGAAGAAAGTCCAACGATGAAGTGGGTGACGCGTGAACGACCGAAAGTCGACCGGATCGCCTGCCCGTGGCTCATCAAGCCGTTCGTGGATGCCGAGGCCGAGTTCCTGTACGTACCCAACGATGAGGTTATGGCTGTCGCCGAACGAGAACTTGCCACACCCTACGATGTGCCCGACGTTGAAGTGGGGCACCATGCAGACGAGTGTTCCTTCGACGCCATCGTGCGGAAGTACGACCTGGCGAAGAGCGATCCGGCGCTGGCGCATCTGGCGCGGATCGTGCGCGGGGCAGACACCCAGCAGCGCGACCTGACGCCGGAGTCGCGCGGCCTGCTGGCGATTGCCCAGGGCTTCAGCGAGGCGTACCAGGACGACCACGAGCAGCTGGCGGCCGAGCTGCCGGTCTACGACGCCCTGTACGCCTGGTGCCAGCGACAGTCAAGCGGGCGGTGAGCTCGGCGTCATGACCCTCGCCCTCCGTGGCCATGTGCGCCTGCGCGAGCACGCCGGAGGTGGATTCGATCACGGTGACGTCCACACTGCCACCGGGCGTGTCTTCGTCGCGCACACGGCGAACGGCACGGTGGAGGTCATCGACGGGCGACGCTGCGCGCTCGAGTGGACTCTCCCGGACTGTCCGGAAGCGAGCGGCGTGCTGTGCGTCCAGGAGGATGGCGGCCTGGTCTTCGCCGCCGCTCGGGGCGCCGGCAGCGTGCTGGCCATCGACCCGTTGACGTGCGAGCTCGTCCGGCAGATCCCGGTTGACCCGCGGCCGAATGGCCTGGCCTGGGACGTCGCCCACAAGCAGCTCCTGGTGGCTGACGTGCAGGACGGTGATGCGCGGCTGGTGGACCCGTGGACGGGCGCCTGCCTGGCGCAGGCCCGACTACCCGGACGGCCCCGCTGGTGCGTGTACGACGCGCCCCGACAGCGATTCCTGGTAAACGTGCGCGACCCCGCGTGTGTCGTCGCGCTGACCGCGGGCAGCCTCGAGCAAACTGCGCGCATCGCTGGGCTCGCCGCGGGGCCGCATGGTCTTGACATCGACCAGCACGGTGAGCGGGCGTTCGTCGCCTGCGATGCCGGCGTGGTCGTGGTTCTCGATCTGTCGACGGACCGGGAGGTGGCGCGGGTCCCCATCGCGGGCGAGCCCGATGCGATCTGGTACAGCTCGGCGGCTGACCGGCTGTACGTGGCGGTCGGGGGACCAGGCGTGGTCGACGTGCTCGACTGCAGCTCGCTGGCGCTGGTGGAGCGTGTCGTGACAGAGGAGGGAGCCCATACGACCGCCTTCGACAGCTAGCGCCGGCGGTTGTACGTGTTTCTGCCACGGAGTTGCCTGGCGGCGATGTACGAGGAGACCGGCTCAGACGGCGAGGGGGTGAGCCTCGGCAGGAACGGTGTCCCGGTCAACACCGGGCAGGGATGGGCACGATGCGGGTTGTGGGAGCGAGTGAGCCAGATCAGTCGGAGAACACACAGCAGGAGCCGACGTCCACGGAGACGAACGGGGTCGCGCAGCGTCGTACGGCATGGGCGCCCCGCGCCGCCCACTGCCTCAAGCCCTGGAGGGTGCTGGCGCTCGGCGTATCGCTCTTCTTGCTGACCGGCTGCGGACAGGCTACGGAGCCGGCGTCCGGGGCAGCTGTGGCGCCGACGGATGGGTCGAGGCCGGGTGTGGGGTCGTCGGCTGCCAGCCCAGCGACACAACCAGGAAGATCACCCACGGTCGAGGCGCTGCGCTGGAACTTCGACGGGGATGCCGTCGGGGCTTTGCCAGCGGGTGCCCAGGTGTTCAGCGGGACCTGGGCCGTGCGCGCTGAGGAGGGGACGCCGAGCTCGCCACAGGCGCTCTGCCAGACCGGAGAGGCTGAGTTCCCGGCGCTCGCGCTTGGGCAGGCGACTTACACGGACCTGCGCATGTCTGCCCGGTTCAAGCCAATTTCTGGCAAGACGGACCAGGCCGCGGGCCTGATCTTCCACATCCAGGACAAGGACAACTTTTACATCCTCCGCGCCAACGCCCTGGAAGGGAACGCCAATCTCTACATCTATCGGAATGGACGCCGGGAGCGACCTGAAGGACGGCTCGGCGAAGGTCGTGGCCGGGCAGTGGCAAGAACTCCGGGTCGAAGCCCGCGGTACGTCCTTGCACGGGTATCTCAATGGACAGCCGGTGGTCGAGACGACGGACGACAGCTACCGGACGGGCAAGGTCGGCCTGTGGACCAAGGCCGACTCAGTCACCTGCTTCGACGACGTCGAGACGCAAGCCCTCTAGGAAGAAAAGGAGCACAAGCATGATGGTTTCGCAGGTACGTCGGGCGCTCGCTATGGGCGTGGTGGGACTCGTGAGTACGGGCTCGGTGCTGGCGGCGAGCGCACAGGCGGCGCTCCCCCAGACGTATGAGCACCACGTCGTGGCCCGACAGCAGCAGACGGACGTCGATTGGTCGGCGGTGGAGCAGGCGTTGGGCAAGTCGGGCACGATGATGCCCGGCAACGTCTTCCGGATCGGCATGCCCCGCTCGGACCTCAACGTGTCAGTCGAAAGTGTGCCCGTGAAAGCCAACTTCGCGCTCGGTTCGTACGCCGCGTTCAAGCCGATAGACGATGGCAGCGGCATGGCCATGGTGATGGGCGACCTCGTGCTGCGCGACGAGGAGGTGCCGGGGGTCATGACGGACCTGTTCGGCAACGGCCTGCAGGTCACCGCCCTGCACAACCACCTGAATCAAATCACGCCGCACATCATGTACATGCACTACGAGGGGATGGGTGATCCAGTGCAGCTGGCTACCGCCCTCCACGGTGCCCTCTCCGGAAGCGGGACACCGCTGGGAAACAGCCCGCCCAGCGCGCCGTACGCCGGCCCGCAGCTCGACACGGCCGCGCTCCAGGGCATCCTCGGCCGGTCGGGAAACAAGATGGACAACGGGGTGCTCGCCGTCGGTGTCCCGCGCGCAGAGAAGATCACCGAGAACGGCATGGAGCTGCCGCCGGCCATGGGCACGGCGATCGCCATCAACTTCCAACCGACTGATGGCAGCAACGCAGCGGTCACCGGCGACTTCGTGCTCGTCGCGGACGAGGTCAACCCGGTGGCCAACACGCTGCGGGCGAACGGGATCCAGGTCACGGCCCTGCACAACCACGCCCTCGGCGACCAGCCGCGGCTGTTCTACATGCACTTCTGGGCCAATGGCGACCCGACCCAGCTCGCCACGGGCTTGCGCGCGGCGCTCGACCAGGTCAACGCGGCACCTCCCAGTTGACGAAGGGAGCGTCCCATGAAATGGGTGACACGCCAGCGACCAAAGGTGGACCGCATTGGCGCCGGCGTGCGCACGTACGACCCGGCGAAGCGTGGCCCGGCGCTGCCCCACCTTGCGCTGGTCGTGGGTGGCGCCGAGACCCGGCAGCGGAAGCTAACGCCCGAGTCGCGGGGTCTGCTGGCGACCGCCCGGTGTTCCCCTCAAGCCTACGGCAACGACCAGGAGCAACTCGCCGCCGAGCTGCCGGCATACGGCGCGCTGTATGCCTGGTGCGGTCGTCAGGAAGACCTCGGGTGACACGCAGGGTCCTGTTCGTGTGCTCACACGGAGCGGGTATGAGTCGTATCGCCGCAGCGTACTTCAATGCGGCGAGTCCGCCCGGCTGGCAGGCGACGTCGGCGGGGTTGGAGCCGCCGGCGCAACTCGGGCCGAATGCCCCCCGTTTGCTGCCCGACACACCGGTTGAGGATCTGCTCGATCACTCTCTGCCGCGACCAGTTGAAATGGTGCCATCGCCCAGCCGCGTCGTCGCGATCTGTTGCGAAGTCCCTGATGCCGACCGTTGGGATCTCACCAGTGCTGCCTTCACCGAGGTCATGCATGAGGAGATTTGCGAACGTGCCGAAGCGCTTGCTCGAGCGTGCGCCGAGCGAGAGGCGACGGATGGCCACGGCAGCTAACCCCACCGGATCGTCAGCAGTCTCGGTCAACGGCAATGGGCTGTTTGCTCTCGCCACGTACTTTCTGAAGTTGGGGACTATCGGCTTCGGCGGACCGGTGGCGCTGGTGGGGTTCATGCACCGCGACCTGGTGGAGCGCCGCCGCTCCGTGACCGAGGACACCTACCGGCTAGCGCTCGCCTTCGCGCAGATCATGCCCGGCCCGTTGGCCGCGCAGTGCGCCATCGCGCTCGGCTACTTCGAGCAGGGCCTGCTCGGCGCCACGCTCGTTGGCTTGGCGTTCGTGCTGCCCTCGTTCGTCATGGTCGTGCTGCTCTCGATGGCCTACGTGGCCTTCGGCGGGCTGTGGTGGATGCAGGCCCTCTTCTACGGCATTGGGGCGGCGGTGATCGGCATTATCGCCATCGCCGCCTACAAGCTGGCCCGCAACACGAACAAGCAGGACCGGCTCCTATGGGGCATCTTCGCTGTCGTCGGCGTCGTGACAGTCGTCACCCAGGCTGAGTTGGCCATCTTTTTCATTCTGGCTGGGCTGTTGGTGCTCATGGTGAAGGCCCCACCGGGGTGGCTCACGGCACGCCTGTCGTTTCTCACCCTGACCGCCCCCGGGATCTTCGTCCTGCCCATGGTGCAGGTAGCCCCGGCCGCGGCCGAGGCGACGAACACGGGCCTGCTGGACATCCTGCTGTTTTTCACAAAGTCCGGTGCCTTCGTGTTCGGCAGTGGCCTGGCCATCGTGCCCTTCCTGTACCAGGGTGTCGTCCAGCAGTTCCATTGGCTCGACGAGCGCCAGTTCACCGACGCGGTGGCCATAGCGATGATCACACCCGGCCCGGTGGTGATTACCGTGGCGTTCATCGGCTTCCTGGTCGCGGGGTTCTTCGGCGCGGCGGTCGCGGCCATCGGGATCTTCCTGCCCGTCTACGTGCCGGTGGTCGTCGTCTCACCCTGGTTCAAGCGTCATCGCGACAACGGCCAGCTCAAGGCTTTCGTGCAGGGCGCCACGGCCGCCGCCACCGGTGCGATCACCGGATCGGTGGTGATTCTCGGCCAGCGCACCATTATCGACGTGCCGACCGCGGTCATTGGTCTGCTGAGTCTCGGGGTGCTCTGGCGATTCAAGGTGCATGAGCCTCTAGTCGTCGCCGCTGCCGGCCTGGCCGGCCTGGCGCTCTGGCCACTGGTTCGCGGCGGTGCAGGATGAGCACGGCACCAGACACGCAAACCACGACGGGCACGAGCTCACGCCAACGACGGGTTGCCCAGCCGAGTGCGCGCATCGAGTCGGCCCGGCGTTTGCAGCGACGCCAGCGGGCGCTCTGGGGAGGAGGGGTTGCCCTGGTCGTGGTCCTCGTGGCTGGTGCCGCGGCGCTGTTCCTGTCCCGCGCCGCGACCTCTGCACAGGGTCACCAGGTGCCCATCGAGGGCAGCAGGCAGCACGTGGACCAGGGCACCGACATGTCGTACCGGAACCGACCGCCGTCGGGAGATCACTACCCCACGCCCGCGGGCTACGGCGTCTTTACGCGCGAGATTCCAACGGGCAACCTGGTGCATTCGCTGGAGCGCGGGGGTGTCGTCGTGTACTACCGACCGGACCTCTGTGACCCGGCCTGCGTCGGCCAGCTCCAGCAGGCGTACAACGATGCTCCTAAGAGCCGCGAGTGGGGCGTGGTCAAGATGGTCGTGGTCCCCTGGCAGGAGGACATGGACCACGCCGTCGCGGCCGCGGCCTGGGGCTGGATCGACGAGATGGATCAGCCGGATCCGCAGCGCATCGTCGGGCCAGGGAGATGGCCGCTATGACGGACACCAGCCGCTCGGAACACCAGCGGTCCGTTGAGGACCAGGTCAGCCGTCGCGAGCTGACCCGCCTCAAGTGGCTCGCCACGATCGTGCCCGGCGCGGCCGTGCTCATGTACGAAGGGGTGCGCTACGAGACGCTGGAGCATGTGCTGCCCGGTATCCCGCCGCAGGTCGGCAACATCCTGGTGGGCCTGCTGGTGCTGCTGCTCACCTACGCGTTTGCCTCCTTCGTGTTTCGCGTCGTGGAGCGCGTGCAAGCACAGGCCGTTCGGCGCGAGCGGGAGGTTGCGGCCCTGAATGCGGTCATGGACGAGCGCGCACGGCTCAGCCGGGAGCTCCACGACGGCCTGGCACAGCTCGTCGCGTTCCTTCTGGTGCGCCTGGACACCGTCGCGGGGCTGGTGCAGGCGGACCGTCAGCCGGAGGCCATGGCGGAGATCGAGCGGTTGCGCGGGGTCGCCGACGACCTGTACCTGGACGTGCGCGAGGCGATTGCCGGCCTCCGCAGCCGCGTCTCTGAGCGAGGGCTGGCGCCAGCGCTGCGGGACTACCTCGACGAGTTCGAGGAGCGGCACGGAATCCAAGTGGCCCTCGAGCTGGACGATCCGACCGCGCCGGTGCCGGACCTGGCCGGCATGCACCTGTTCCGGATCGCCCAGGAGGCGCTCGCCAACGTCCGCAAACATGCGCACGCGGACCGAGCCTGGGTCAACCTCCGTCACCCGAAGCCGGGCGTGCTCCAGCTCGAGGTGGGGGATGAGGGGGTCGGCTTCGATCCGGCGGATGCGCCCCGGTCCACGCGCCGCTCGTTCGGGCTGGCCAGCATGCGCGAGCGGGCGGAACTGCTGGGTGGCACCGTGCGGATTGAAAGCGCGCCTGGATCGGGCACGCGGGTGGTCGTGACCGTCCCGCTGCAGCCGCGCCAGGTGGACGGGGGTGAGACGCGGCATGCCGCCGTGGCGTCTGCTGCTGGTTGACGACCACGCGCTGTTCCGCGAGGGCCTGGCGGGCCTGTTCGCCTACCAGGACGACTTCAGCGTGGTCGGCGAGGCCGAGGACGCCGACAGCGCCGTGGCGCAAGCCGTGCTGCTACGGCCGGAGCTGGTGCTGATGGACGTGGACCTACCAGGCGAGGACGGCGCCAGCGCGACCCGGCGCATCAAGGCCGCCCTCCCGGCGACGATGGTGGTGATGCTAACGGCCTACGACGACACCGATCGGCTGCTGGAGGCGATCAAGGCCGGCGCCCAGGGCTACCTGCTCAAGAACATCCGGTCCGCCGAGCTGCTGGCGCAGTTGCGCGGGTTGGCCGCGGGCGAGGCAGCCATCTCGCGGCGCATGGCCACCCGCATGCTTGAAGAGTTCCGGCGCGGCCAGGGGCAGGAGCCCAAGGCAATCGGGCCCGAAGGAGAGCTGACCGCGCGCGAGCTGGAGGTGCTGGAGCTGGTGGCGGCGCGGCTGCAGAACAAGGAGATCGCGGCCCAGCTCGTCATCAGCGAGCACACGGTCAAGAACCACCTGAAGAATATCCTGGGCAAACTGCACCTGCGCAGCCGACGGCAGGCGGCGGCCTACGGGGTCGCCCGTGGCTGGGTGCGGCCACAGCCGGGACCGGGGTAGCCCATGGTGGGCTCGCGTCCCGCCGGCATGGCTCGTTTATGGCTCTTTTAGGAACGGACGAGTCATTCACTGCCTGTGTCACGAGCCCTACGGTACGAGTGACGACATGATCCAGGGAGGTCACGATGTCACTGCTGCAACGGCTTTCCACGTGGGCCATCATCCTGGCGGGTGCCGCGCTCTTGGCGGTGGGCTGGGTCACGACCGCGCTCGCCCAGGTCGGGGACGGCGACGGCGACGGCTTCGACGGCGACGAGCTCCTCTCCCTGCCTATTGTGCTGGGGGTCGGAGTGCTCGCGATTGTCGGCTGGTTCGCCTATCGACGCCGCTCGCCGAAGTCCGGGGACTGAGCAGGCGACCGCGCTGGGTGGGCCCGGCCAGCGTCGATCGAGCTCGCCCGGCTCCGCGAGCCGCACACCCCCATCATGCCTGAATTCGCACCATCGGTCTTCCCCCTGTGGCGCGTCGCCGCGACGGCCGGGATCGGCGGGGTCCTCAGCTTCCTCGTGTTGCTCGCGACGGCCCGGTGGACCGAGGTCGCTCATGGCTGGACCGAGGCTGTCATCCTCTCGATGGTGGTCGGCCTGTCGATCCTCGCCGAGCGGCTCTCCGGCAATACGCCGGCCTTGAACGACGACCGGTTCGGCGCCTTCAGCCCCAACGACTGGCTGTGCCCGGTTTTAACCTATGTCTTCCTTGGGCTGTACGCGGCGATCCGCCCCCCGGCCAACCCAGTCGGGTGGGCGCGCTCCCGCGTGCTGCTGACCGTCGTCTCGTTCGTGGTCAACGTGGTGACTATCTGAGACGCGAGGTGGTCTCTACCACCATGCCTGGACGGGATCTCCTGCTAGCCGGCGCCTGTTGTCTGCTCACGGCCATGCTTTTGCTGGCGGCGGGCTGTGGCTACCTGGAGGTGCCGCCGGGAGCGGCAGCTACGTCGGTCAGGGGCGCGGCGACGCCGGTGCCCGCACGAGCACTGCTCAGTCCTGCCACCGTCCCCACGCCCACGCGCGCGCCGCTGGCCACCCCGCAGACGCCCGAGCCACAGGCGGACACGGACCTGGAGCAATCCGTGGCTGATATACGCGTGGCGCTCGAGCAGACCCTCAGGAGTGCAGCTCTGCCTGGCCTCGAAGACCTGCGCCTGGTGCAGTTCGATCGTCACCATCACCAGGCGCTGATCATCGCGACGACGCAGGGGTGGGCAGCAGTCCCGCCGCTCACCAGCGAGCAGCTCATGCTCACGCTGCACCGGTACGCCGCCTCTGGCGAGCAGGACTCGGAGCACGGCGAATGGCTCATCGACGTCTTCGAGGAGGAGTGAGCCGCGGCACGCTCTACCCGCTGAAGGGTCGGGTACGTGGGCTCGCCAGAGCCGCGGAGTACCACCAGTTCGGCCACCGGCACCTGCTCGGTGCTCCCGTCGATTGGCCCGACGAGCGTCGCCACACCGTCTTCTACCGCCGTAACGCGGTGGATGGGCGAAGTGGAGGAGGAAAGCTACGTTACCAGGGCTCCGTGGCGGATCGGACTTTCGGGCGAGCGAGTGAACTCGGGGATGTGCTCCTCGTCTACGAGCCCAAACTTCCGCTCGGACCACGGTTGGTCAACGGCAGCAGTCACTTCTCGGCGGAGTCGCTGATCGGGGACCGACCGCAGTAGGTCACCAACCCGCGATCGTCGTCCCGCGCCACTCCTGCGGTGCCATCACGGAGAGCGACATCGGCGGCGAGGTTCAGCACCTGCTCCATCTGCCGAAAGAGGTCGTTCAGTCTGAGTCCGAGAGATCAGTGGAGACGCACGGTGCTCTCTAACGAGATGTTTCGTCCGCGACGTTCGACACACCCCCGTAGGTTCGGGGGAGGCGGAAGCGTCCGCCGGCGTCTCCCGTGACCAGCTGACTCTATCGGGCGCTCCCGAACGCTAGATCCCAGTACCACCAACCAATCACCTCCCCCCACGGCGGTAGCAAGGTAGTTTAGAGGGTCTCGCCTCCACACCCAGTTTTGCGAACGCAAGCTTCAGGCAGCCCCGCACCTGACCACCCAGAGACTGGGGAGGCCGGAGTGGAGGAGCGGCCTTCGCCCCAATGGCTGCGCCACGCCTGCGCCACCCCTGCGCTCGAGCGCAGGGCGCAGGGCACCCATTCACCTGGTGCAGGCGACCCTCGGGCGCGCCTCGGTCGCCATCACCGGCCGCGTTCTGTGCGGCACTCCTGAGGAGACCGCGCTACACGTTGCCGACGGATGTGCCGGCTGCGACCTGGGAGCTCGCCGTGCAGCACTTCGCCGAGCGGCAGCCGACCGAGCCGGTGTTCCGGCGCGTGCTTCAGCAGCGAGCCACACGTGACCAGGAGCTTTCCCGAGCCCGGCTCAGGCGTGGCCACCTCCCTCCTCCGTGAAGGGGAGCGCTATCAACGTGCTCGCCAGTGGGCACCGGCTGGACCCAGCCGCCGGC
>JAABUZ0100007071.1_pt1 | contig 13715 bp, 16 predicted proteins | sample 5562091 | NCBI WGS metagenome assembly JAABUZ01 (sample SAMN12813069, study PRJNA571459) | rock metagenome | isolation source: Antarctica rocks | place: Antarctica: Victoria Land, Linnaeus Terrace sud | collected 2015-12-21 | reverse complement strand
ATGAGCATCGCGTTGTACTCCCACCCGCCGTTGGCGGCCCAGGGCCCGTTCGGCAGGTGGACCTTGCGGATCGCGGTGATCATGGTGCCGATCAGACTGGCACTGGCCAACGGGGTCGCCAAGCCCACAGCCAGCAGCGCCCCACCGGCCGTCTCGGTCACCCCCGCGGCGACCGCGTTACGCCGCGGCGGGTGCATGTTCAACGACGCCATCATGGCCTCGGTGCCCTCCAGCCCGGGCCCGTCGAACCAGCCCTTGAGCTTCTGCGTACCGTGCCCGATGAACAAACCTCCGATGACAACCCGAGCAGCAAACCGTCCAACGCTCATCAGTGCTCCAACCTCTGGGGAGTGTTCTGTTTAAGCTTCTACCAACACCGGGAATCACGCTGCCTTAAGTCGGCAGCGCCTGACCCCTCTTCGATGGGAACGACATTCACGCGCCGCCATCGTGCGGGTTACTCATGGTTAACAAACCGGGCAAACGGCCCTAGCTGGACATACATAAGTTATCGGCACAGTGAATTGTGTTGCGAGGATTCTTTTCGGGCCAGAGACCAACTACTGCCCGCACGCACAACCTTCCTGCTCGCGCCCACGCGCTACACGCGACTAGGGAGCAGGGCCCTTCGGACACCGGTGGGTGTGATCGGCATCGACGATGCGGTGCGTCAGTTCCCACGACGTGCAGTTGTTGCTCGAGTCGTCCGTCGGCGCCGGTGCTGGCGTGGGGGCCGGGGGTGACGCGCCTGTGGGTAGGTCGGGTACCACTGTGCTGATCCAATCGACGATGTTGTCGACTCGTGCGGTGGTCTCCGGTGTGGTGTAAGGACAGTTCGGTCCATCGGTACCTCCGTCACCCTCATCCAAACCCACGTCCCACCCGCACTGCGCGGTCGCGTGTTCAGCGCGTTCGACCTCATCTCGCAGTCGATGCATGGCCAGCCTCATCCTCGGCGGCTACCTCGCCGACACTTTCGGAATCCGCGCCATCTACTACACCGGAGGAGCCCTGTTGCTCCTGGCAGCCCTCATCGGATTCGGCGCCGGGACACAATATGGGTGTTGCGGGCGTTTTGCCGGCGGTGTTCACGAGCGGCGATGGGGAGGATTGGCAGACCATGGCCGTGGCACGCCTTGTGGTGAATGATCGGAGACGATTTCGGGGGCGGAGGGGTAACGCGGGCGCCTCAGCCCAGCATGACTTCGCCGCCGTTAACCCCGATCGTCTGACCCGTGATGAAGCCGGCCTGGTTTGAGCTCAGGAAAGCGACCGCGGCTGCCACTTCCTCCGGCTGCCCGAGCCGGGGGATCGGTTTTTGTTCAGCGCGCTTTAACCGGATCGATGGGTCCACTGTCGAGGTAATGGCTGTATCGAGAGGCCCTGGGGAGACGGCGTTGACGGTGATGCCCGCGGGCCCGAGCTCCGCGGCAAGCGCCCGAGTCATTCCCAGCAGCCCGGCTTTGCTAGCCGCCAAATGTACCCTGTTGGGTTGTCCTTGATGTGCAACTGCTCCCAATACGTCGATGATCCGGCCCCATTCCGTCCGGCGCATTGCGGGCACCGCGGCCCTGCACGTGTGGAAAGCACCGGTTAGCCCGGCGCCGATAACTCGGTCCCACTCCGTCCGGCTCAGGTCCTCGATCCGCGCTTCATTCCGCGGCCCCGCATTGTTAACGAGGACGGCAACAAATCCCAAAGTCTGCTCCACTGCACGGAACATCGCGGCCACGGAATCCTCATCCGCTACATCGGCGACCACGGCAAGCGCACGCACGCCCAGGGCTTCCAGCTCCCGGCAGACCTGCTCTGCCTCTGCCCGGTCGTCTCTGACATTGACTACCACGTTCAGGCCCTCGGAAGCGAGTGCGACCGCGATCGCCCTGCCCAGGTTCCGGCCTGCGCCGGTAACCAGGGCAACCCGGCTCGCTTTCCTTGCGTCGGCATTAACGGCATTAATTGCATCAGCCATGACGTCAGCCTAACCCGGCTCCGGCAACCGCTTCCGCGGGAACCGTGCCCTGCGGAAGACTGCAGCACTGCCTCAATCAGTGTTCCGTAGCTCCGAGGATGACAACCTCTCCAGATCGTCGGCGGGTGTGTAGAAGCGGGACGCCGATGTTGCAGATTCGTGGGCGAACCGGTTCCCAAGCAGGTGCATGAGAACACAACATTGGTCGGTGAATCCGGCCGTGCCGGTGTAGTATTCCTGGATCTGCCAGCTCGGCTTCGTGGTAGAGCAGCACGTACGCCGCGTCGCGGTTAGATGTGAAAGGACGAGCGCTGCTCCGAGACGTGCGTGTAGACGAGCCGGCCAGCGGATCTCGTCACGCCGGGTGCCGCTCCAACGGGTTCGGAGCCGTTCGCTGGAGGCACACCTATAGTCATGCGCCAATAGCAGTATTCCTGTCCGGAGCCCATCACTTCACACAGAGCCATGCACCGAGCCTGCACTTCTGCCGCCGCGTTACCTGCAGGCAAATTCTAAGGTGGCTACACAAGTTCCACATCGAAGTGGCCTAAACCGCGATTGCCCACCCCACCAAAGGTACCACCATCACTGTACCGATCGTCCAGTATAGTAGTTTCCTAAATAGCACGTCGCCCTCCGCCGCATCAGCTGCGTTACCCATGACTAATGCCCCACTCAGATGAAACGGGCTCGTGCTCACGGTCACAATCGAAAAGGCCACCGCCGCTATCACGAGGAATAGCGCTCCAGGCGCAAGCCCCTTCTCTACCGCCAGAACTACTGGGATTACCAGGCCCAGGACTGCCACCGAGGAGGATTCAAATGATGCAAAGACTGAAGCGAAGTACACCAAGGCTAGAATACTTAGGCCTACGCTGCCGATCCCCTGCAAATGATCAGAAACCGCTTTGAACGTGCCAATGCTCAACAGCAGGTCTACATACGTCAGCACTCCGGCAATGATCAATACAACCGACCATGGCAGCGACCGGATAACATCTTTCTCGTCTGGCTTGAAAACCAAATGAAGAATCATTCCCAAAGCGAACGCCGTCAGCCCCACGTCCAGACCGAACGCCAGAACGGAGACAACAAATACCGCAAGGGCAGTCAACGAACCGATTTCATAACGGCTGGCTGACGCGGCACCCCGAATAATTGGGACATGCATGCTCCCGGTTGTGTCGCCTCCCTGCTCTGCATATTGACTGATGTCGCGCCGTATCAGACTCCATCCCCGAAACACAAAGAACGCAACGACTGCCAAACCAAATATCAGGCCGAACTCCACGGCAAACAACGAAGACATGGGGACGGTGAAGCCCGCGCTTTTGCCTAGGCGTTGGATGAGCAGGCCCCAGACGCTGATTGGTGAGAACCCTCCGGCCAGGGCACCGAGGATAGTGACGACACCCATTAACATTGAGTCGACCTGCCGCCTGCGAGCCGCCTGCATAGCGATCGGCACCACGATCGCTAGAGAGGCTGCCGGGAGAGCACCGATAGCACTAATCGCGGCGGCCAGTATAAAGGCCATCCAGGGAAGCAGCCAATCGCGCTTCCCCACTGCTCGTTCACCCCCCCGAATCAAGCGGTCCATTCCGCCACTTCGGACGGTATGGCCGAACAAGTACATCACGCCGAGTACCAATATGACAAGCGATGTCGGGAAGCCGCTGTACAGCGTTTTGAGCGGGGTATGAGCTACTGCGGCAAGGAGGTACGCCGCGGGTAGCATGACGAGACCAACGTTGATATGTCGCCAGATGGCGATCGCGAATGCTACGGCCAGCAAGACGAGCGAGAAGATCTGTACATTGGTCAAGGTTCTGCCACCTTGTTATATGGAATATGATACCGGGCCGGATTGAATTTTGGGACCTGCCGCTGGGCGCCGGGAGTTGCTAGTTGAATACCGTGAGAGTTTTTGCGGTGGGATCCAAACGCGCCGTTTGACCTGACTTCAACGCAGCGAGTGCGGCGGGGTCAAGGCCCGCAGCGATCGGGATTCCCGCGGTTACGGCGCCTTGGACCATGACTGGGTTGATGTCGCCAAACACGAGACCAGCGAAGCCAACTCCGAGCCCCTTCATTGCGAGCAGCGCCCATCCCGCCGCAACGCCACCTTGCACGCCAGGCGCGACAAATATGGTGTTGGTGACCGACCGACCTTGGAGCGGGTGGCCCTCCCGAGATATGATGCCGGAGATACGGTCGAGGTCGTATCGCGCGCTGAATGTTTGAGCGCTGATCAGAAGGGGGGCCTCGATGACTGGGCCGGTTGCGCTCAACAGCTGATAGGTTCGTGTGCTCATCGTGCGGTCAGCTTTCCTGTGAGAGCCGCGTCAATACAGTCGTCGGTGCGGCGCAACGCAGGTTCGTAGCCGTGAGCACGTATGATGTTGACGAGTTTCGCTGAATTCGTGGCTAAGCGCTGCCACCCAAAATGGGCGCGTTGAGCCGCTGGGTCCATAATGTACCAGCATGTTCCTTGTAGAACCGTTCCACCGGCGTCTCGAATAGTCGCGAGATGACCTTCGTCCTCGAGCGCCTTACACTGCATGGTGTTGGTCGTGATGATGAGACGCACGTCGTCAGAGATTCGCTTTCCTTTGAGCCTATCGGCGATCCGCTTCATTTCAAAAAAGGACAGTTGCGGTGCCGTGAATACCACAAGGTCGACCGGGCCACCTTCGGGCAAGTCCCTACTGAACACGCCTTCGATGTCCTCGCTTCGGACCTCGAACTCATCCGCCAGCGTGCGGCCGGCATTCGCCTCCTCGAAAGTGGAGGCCTCAGGAGTGACGCCGGCAATATGATACATAGCCATGGATCCGAAGCTGGCGAGGCTGGCACCGAAATGCTTCATCTGATCTGTGGTGGGCGGAGGCCCAGCCAATTCAACTGACGGAACGTTCCAGTATCCCCGACTACGCTCCCCAATAATAGCTCCGAGTGCTCCCCAGTCAGCGAAGTCTTGCATCGTGGCATTGACCCGAACGCGCACGTTTGCGCGGCGCATCGCGTCTAAATGGAAACCGTACGCGGGAGTGCGCCCTGTCAGCGCCGCTGCCATTCCTGCGGCACCAGCTTCGTAGTTCGTTCGCGCGCCCAAGACTGAATTCGCGTACGCTACAGTACCGGTGTCTCCCCATGCGACGTGCTCGCCTTTGGCTGGTTGGTAGATACTCTGGTACCCGATGCATGTGTTGACAAGAGAGACCCCGAACCTGCCTAACAGCGCACGTACCTCTCGTTCATTGTCAACGAGTTCCGTGGATTGGTTGAACAAGTGGGCATACTGGAAATCAACCGACTGAGCGTTTCGGGTGGTGGGGACACACACCTTTAGATTATCATTTGCCAACCGCTCTAAGTATGCCTGTCCCGCTTCGCCGAACACCTCACGGTCGCCCATGAAGTGGGCGTTAGAGATCGGGACAAATGAGTCCGCCCCGAAGAACTCGCCAACCTGGACTTGCTCACCCAGTACGTTCGCTAGCAGGTCGCCGCGTTCACCGTCGAGGATCGCTTGCTCTTCTCTATTCAGATGCACTTAGGCCTCCTGGATGATGTGAAGCAGGTCGAAGCTATGCGGCGCCGTGCTGCCCAAGGCAAAGCACCGCCGCTCCGCCTTGGCCGCCCTGGGTTGCTGTTCACGTCACAGCTCCATGCTGTTCGACAGCCAAGTTCATAGGTACGATCCTTGTGAGGTACGTATGAGAATGTATGCCTACAGGACCGGACAATACAAGACCTAGGGTAAAATTATGTCGACGCTTCTTGGCGGTGGACTCGTTCGGCAGTCCGCCCAGCCGGTGCACCAGCAGCTGTCCGCCCTGCTCCGCACGCATGCCAGCCAACTCGGAACCGGTGGCCAGCTCCCCACGGAGGTGGAACTGATGGACCAGTACCAGGTGAGTCGCGCGACGGTGCGCCGTGCGCTGGACACCCTCGTCGAGGAAGGGCTGCTGACCCGGCAGCGCGGCAAGGGCACCTTCGTGAGACCCGAGCGCATGGTGCACTCGCTTGATCACCTGCGGCCCTTCGTGGCCATGTTCACCGAAGCAGGCCGGAAACCCCACGGAAAGCTCCTCATCCACGAGTGGGTCACCGACCTGAAGAAGATGCCCGGACCAATCGCGGCGCTGGGCGAGGAGGCACTGCACGTCCGTCGCCTGTACAACCTGGAGGACGTGGCACCCTGCATCACTGACATCTTCGTGCCCAAAGCGATCGGGGCGCAGATCACGCGAGCCGACCTCGAAGAACATCCGGTCTACCAGGTAATCGAGAACAAGCTGCGGCTTGCACCGGCCTACGCCGACCTCGTGGTGAGCAGCGCGGCGCTCAGCGAGGATCTTGCTGCGCTCGATGCACCCGTCGGCTCGCCGCTGCTGGTGCTCGAACGCACCACCCGCGACGCGGGTAACCGCATGCTGGAGTGCACGAACCTGTACCTGCGCCCGGATGCAGCCGAGCTGCGGCTACGGGTGCAGGCCGAGGGGGCACAGGGCGTGTCCTACAACTTCTCCAACCCTGGTCCACGACTGTCCCGGATCGACCTCGATAAGGACCGCGCAAACGTCTGATCGCCATGCCCTGCACGGGGGAAAGGAAACTGATGACTTTGGTTGGATGCCGCTACTGGCGTGCGCTGGACGTCGGCGGCCCACACCTTGTTCGGTGCGTCGACCTTCGGCGAGTTCCGGGTGGTACTCGTCCCGAGTCGTTTGCGTCGGCGTCGCTGCGGCACGCGCAGCCCTTCCTCGCGCCACAGCCGCTGGACCTTTTTGTGGTTGACGTTCCGCCGCGGGCGTCGTGGTACGCCGGGCGGAATCCCCGTCGTAGGTGGTCTTCGCGTACTGGCGCAGCCAGTTCCGCAGCCCAGCGTCCGGGTCGGCCACGGTGCTGCCCACAACCTCTCGTCACTGCGTTGTTCGGTTCTGCCCGCTCAACCCAGCAGGTAAACCCCTCCCTCACCTTCATCGTCGCGATGAGGCGCTGAACGGCCGCCCGACGGCGTTGCGGGCTCAGAAGTTCTCGGGCGATCTCCTTCAACGCCGCCCTTCCAACTCCGCGTCGGCCAGGGGCTGGACGGGCTCGCCGGCTGATCCGTCGGGGGGTTGCCGGGTGAAGCGGCCGCGGCCCTTTCTGTGGCGGCCGCTTCACCACCCGTGGGCCGGCGGCGTCGCTGTGGGTGCCGGGGTGCTGAGCGTCCGCACGTGTCACGCTCGGCGTACCGAAAGGGTCGGCGTGGCAACATCTTCAGGGCTCGAGCCGTAAGAGTGGCGGGGAGGCGCCGGGCCTGTGTGTGGGGATCATCGTGGCCGCTGGTCACCAGATGCGAAGGAATGTGAATGCGCAAGCGGACGGTGACCGCCCTGGGGTGCAACGCGGTGTATGTGGTGTCGCAGGCGATCATCGCCCGCCGGCTGGGCCCGGTCGCCCACGACGCGCTGCGGTTGCAGACCACCACCTCGGCGGAGACGTTCCGCAGCATTCTGGACGGCTGGGATGCCACCGCACTCGCGCGCTACCGTTCCCACCTGCCCCCGGACATGGTGCATCCCCTGATCTATGGGGCCAGCCTGACCGCGAGCGCGGTGAAGCTGCACGAGCTGGCACCGTTGCCGCCATTACTGCTCCGGGCGTTGGTAATCGCCCCGTGGCTCTCGGCGCTGGGTGATTACGGGGAGAACATCGCCCACTGGTATCTGCTGGACCGCCGCAACGCGATCAAACCGACGGCGATCCTCGTTACCGGGACGGTCACCAACACCAAGTGGGTGTTGGCCGGTGCCTGCCTGGTCACGCTGATCGCCGGCTACACCCGCGTGGGGGTGCGCGGGGTCCGTGCGTCACAGGGCAGGTGAGCGCCGCGGAGGGTGTGCACCCACCGGGTTACGGCACCTGGTGGGTGATCGATGTGCAGATCCCCGGGGAGTACGAGGTCCTCGCCGGAGACCGCCGCGGCGGCGGGCGGTCGCTGCGGCGGGCGTTGTGGGGCCCCGCGGCCCGGATCGTGCCCGAGGTGCTGCGCACGGTCACCGACAGCGGCCAACCGTATGCGGGATGCAGCAAACCGATCCATGACGTGGGTGTACCAGGTGCAGGCTTCGCCCGCCGTGGGCCCGTTCGGTGCGGTGCACGCGGTGCTGTGTTGCCTGACCCCGGTCGGGCAACCGCTGCCACCCGCGCCGCCGGTGGGGGCCTGGCAGTGGGACATCCCCGCCCGCACCGGGCACGGCACCGAGGCCTTGTTCGACATGTTCGACACCCCGCCACCGCTGCGCGGCTCCTACGGGCTGGCCCAACTAACTGGTCTTCGGTGGGCATAAGCGTCTAATCGGACAGGTGCGCGGTGATCAACGGGATGACCAAGGTGTGCCCGTCGGAGTCTTGTTGCCTCGCCAGTGCCGGGGCTGCGGTGCCTGCGTTCAACGGTCCGGGTGTCCGCCCTGGGGCCGGCGGCCCATGTCCTGCTCGGTCACCGACTCCTGGGCGACGGCGCGGCGCATGTCCTGGACGTCTCGTCCCAGTCCAACCCACTCTCCACCTGCTCGGCCCGGAAGGACCAGACGAAGCTGGACTCCACCGGCCACATGCCCTCGGGTCCGAGATAAGCCCGACGCCGGCGCACCGCCCACAACAAGGCGGGCACCCCGATCCGGTGCACAGCATCCGGGTCTCCCCTTCCCCGCCTGCGACGACCGACTCTGCACCGGACGGATCACGCACAACGAGCTGGGCTGCGTCCCAAGGCATATGCGGATGGTCCCAGCGCAACCAGGCGAGCGAGCCGTCGGGACCGCGGCGGGTATCGGAGACGAAATCCGCACCACCGGCAAGCACGTCGACGGTGCCGTCCGCGTCGACCCGCACGACCTCGTGCACCACGTCGGCCGACGTGGCGGACTCTGAGTGGGTCTCCCGGACCGCGAGCACCCCGTCACCGTCGGGGACCAGGTCGCCGCAGCGCACCCCGGCGGCGACCGCGGGCTCGGCGGTCAGGGCGACGGGCTGCTCACCGGGGACCACGCGGTACAGCCGCTGGTCGGTGTACTCGGTGAACCACACCGTGCCGCCAGCCACGCACCAGGCACCGCCGCCGTACTCGTGGACCCGGGTGCGGGCGTTCCAGGGTGCGGGCAGCAGGTCGGTCGTCGCCCGTCGGCGGTGCGGCGGACAAGGACGGTGCGACCCGCCTCCGCGGGACGCGCCTCCGCCCACCAGGTGTCATCACCGTCGAATTGCACCTCGCCCAGCGCGACCGCGGCAGCCACCACAAGCTCAGAGGTGATCGGGGTGGGCCAACTGCCGTGGGGGACCGTGGTGGTCATGCCCCGACGGTAGCTGTGAGCGTCGCCGTCGGTTCGTGCAGTCGCACGCCCGTCTCTGGTATTCCAACACCCTCACCTGCCTCGCGTGCGGCGACACATGGTGTGACGGCGAGCGGGGTGCGCGCCCGTTCCGGCGCGCGGATGGCATCACGAGGCTGTCACCAGGGCGCGACGCCAGTGGGTGGGTGCAATGACCGTGCGTCGGTGGGCATCCCCGAACCCGGCACCGCTCACCTATACGGAAACGACTTGACGCAGACCTCCTACCGAGACTGGCGCTCGTCGAGCCTCGCGGTCCTGTCACGGTTGATGAGTTCCGTGCCAGACACATCGCGGGCATGAGCACCACAGCTCTCACCGCGGAGCAGCTCGTGACCTACGGGTCGTTCGGCGCACTCGCCCACCCGATCCGCTTCGGAGCAAGTTCGCAGCCGAACCTTGAACCGCCGGGGCACACCCCACCACCACCGCCCCAGCTCGTCTGGGCACGGCGCGCTAGCGACGAAGGTCCGGCGCTAGCCGAACTGGGGAAACCGAAGCCGAAAAACCGGCTAAAAGATGAGGCTCCGCCGCTGGCGCGTCGTCGCGTCGGTGCGGGTCTTTCCGTTGCCGGGGCGTGGTCGTTCCTTGCCTGCGGCGGCGGTGTTTCTTTTCGTTTCTGGTACCTGCGGTGCTTGTTCCGGTTCGGGGTCTTTTCGTTTGCTCGGCGCGGAGCGTTGCGGTTCGTGGTGGCGCGGAGCGTGTCTGCACCTGCGGTGCGGTCCGGGTCGGTGCGCCGAGCAGGCGCAGCGACCCGGGGTCGGGGGGTGGTGACACTGTCAGGGGTGCTCGCGCAGCGGACGGTGGTGGGCCTGCCGGCGTGAGGGGTGTCGCCGCGTAGGCGGATAGTGCTCTTTCCGCGGCGCAGCGGTCGTTCACCTTCGGGGTGTGGCGGGTTCGTGCGGCGTGGTCTTCCCGGTGGTGCCGGGGTCTTTCCGGGGCAACGGTCCAGTTCAACCGGGGAGACGGTTGCCTGCGGCACGGTGCACAGTCCCGGGCAGGTGCTGGCAGGCGCAGGTGGGGGCCTTCTCGCTGCCGCAGGCACCACCCGGTGGACATTCCAGCGTCCCCGCACACATCATCACTGAGAGGGCACCACCCCACGTCCGGCTCAGCTCCGCGAGGACACAACCGGGCCGCCGCACACACCATCAGTGACACCGGAACAGCCACCACCTGTTTCCCACTGCCGTTGCCACGGCGAACCACCATCCCGGAGACGAATCGAGCTAGACCAACCCCGTCCCCGCCGCGCAGCGGAGGCTTCGAAGGAAGGTCAGGGCCGGAAACGCACGCCCCTACGGGGTGTTTTGTCCGTTCTGGTGGTGGTCACAAGTGGGCATTTTTCGGCTGTGTTTCTGGGCATCTGTTTGGGCCGGGACGGTTGGTGTGGTTCTGCGCCCAGTGGATGGGTCGGCACCGAAGCTCACCCAGCCAACCCAGCCGGTGCTGCCGGCACGGCGGTGGATCGAGGACCGTCCGTTCGCCCCCTTGCTCATGCGGAGGCCCGCAGCGAGTCGAGGTAGCGGTCAAGATCCCGGCGAAGCACACGCCGGGCGCCACCGATTTTGACGGAAGGGAGCTCACCACGGCGGATCATCTCGGCGACGGTGACCCGGCCGAGGCCCAGCGCCGCCGCCACCTGCACGGTGGTCAGCGCATCCGGGGTCGAGGTGTGATCGGGCGCGGTAGCCAACTCGGCGACAGCCGCATCCAGCGCCTCGTGCATCCCGGCCAGCGCGCGCTCGGCGGCGGCCAGCTGTTCCCGGGCTCCTCGCAGGGCCGCCTCGACGGGGGTGTGGGTGGCGTCCCCGGCGGTGCGCAGCGCGCGGGGGCCGGGGAGATCGGACCGGTTCGTGTTCATGGTGGTGATGTGTGCGGCCGTCGCGGTGTCACCCGCGTCCGGCGGCCGGCCTCCGCGCCGAGAACGTCCAGAATCGACCACCCGGCTGAACCCGGTGGCTACCACGCATGCGCATCCCCTGGTGTCGCCGGCCTCGGAAAACAGCCTGACCAGGAATTATGTGGAGCCGCCTGTCGGAATCGAACCGACGACCTTCTCATTACGAGAAGTACGGTCGTTCGTCCGAGGCTGTCCATACAATGCTCTGAGCGGGGTGTTTGAAGTGATCGTAACCCGTCTGGACCCCTCTGGAGCGCCCCGGTGGCTACCACGGTGGCTACCACAACTGTCCACAGTGGACAGTTGGGACGCAATGTACGACCGTGGTGGTCGGGCCGGCGCTCAGGCGCACGGGTCCGCGCCCGCCTGCACTAGAACATGGTCGCCGAAGACGATGCCTCAGCGGGAGAACGGCAGGTTCGAGGTCAGGATTATCGAGGCGTGTTCCTGGCGGCTGAACACCAGCTGAAAGAACAGGTTGTGGCGTCTTGCTCGAAGAGGATGTAGCCACCCGTCGACGATGGGAAGGTTGACCCGGCGGAGCCTGACGAGATCGGCGGGCAGGGTTCCCACAGTGTGGGCGGCGGCGAGGCGGGCGACCCAGTCGACGGCGTACCGAAGGTGAGGCGGTGCCCGTGGCTGGCGGCCTTGATGCCGAGCCCAATCGCAACCCTGTAGTGGCCACGACGCGAGGGACCCCGAGGCGATCCATCACGGGGGACATGAGGGGAAGGCACAGCAGAACATTGCGCGGGAGACCGGCCCCGTCAGGGGGCTGCTCCCTCCCCCGCCGCGAACCCGTATCGGCGCACCGCGTTGTCGACCAGGACCTGCTGCCGGACGCCCGGATCGGCCACCCAACGATTGAGCCGCGACCGTGCGTCGGTGGCCTCGGGAGCCGGCAGGCGCAGGCCCACGTGAGGCCAGTCGCTTCCCCACAGCAAGTTTTGCGGGCGTGTCTCGACGAGCGCACGCGCTCGCGCGTCGATGGCTTCCACGTGGCGCCGCCAGGTGTCGGCGAAGTCGGCGGCGCTGGGGTCGGCGCCGGAAGGCAGCAGCCGTTCCACCCCGGACATCGTCACCCAGACCTGGTCCTCCGCCAGGAGTTCGAGCATCAATTGCACGGCCGGGTCGTCCAGGCCGACGTCCGAGGGTAGGTAGCCCAGGTGATCGAGGACGACGGGTACCGGACAGCGGCGGATTGCGTCGCCCAGCCAGCCGACGTGCCGGCGCAGGTCGCTCCAAACCTCGAGGTGCCAGCCGAAGGAGGCCACCATCTCGCCGACCCCGACGAGGTCCTGCACTGGGACGCCGCCGGGGAACCCGTCCTGGAGCCGGGTGCCGCGTACCCCGACGGTGTGCATCTCCGCCAGCTTCCCCACGGGCGTGCCGACCGGCACGCAGACCACACCACGCAGCCGGTTGGGGCGGCGCCGGAGCGCGGACAGCAGGCAGCGGTGGTCCTGGCCGTAGGCGCTGGGCTGCACGAGTACGCCAAGGTCGCAGCCCACGGCGGCCAGGTGCGCCGCGTGGTCATCGACGTCGAGCTGAGGCGGCTCGTAGGCGGCCCCGCCCACCAGCGGGGTGGCGGGGACGGCGTCGTCGACGAAGACGTGGCAGTGATTGTCGACACCGGTCGCCGCCAGGCTCATCGGGCGCCCTTGCCCGAACGCAGCTCCTCGAGCGCCGGGAGCAGATGCGTCCGGAAGAGCGGGTAGTTCTCCGCCATCGGGAAGTGGCCGATCCCCGGCATCGTGCGGCCGCGGGCCCCGGGGATGGCCGCGATCGCCGCCGCGGTGTCCTCCGGAGTGCAGGCGTGGTCGTACTCACCGGTGAGGAGGTAGACCGGACACCGGGCGGTGTCGATGGTCCCGGCCACGTCGCGGAGGTCGAGGTCCTTCGAGTAGAAGTACGTGTCCCCGCGGTACACACCCGGACCACCCTGACTGTAGGCCCACCAGACCTCGCGGCGGGCGGCCTCCGGACTGTGCGGTGACATCAGGCTGGCCGTCCAGGAGGCGACGACCTGCTGCGCGTTGACATCGGGGTAAAGCGGCCAGTCCTGGAATCGCCCCTCCACGTGCAGCGCCCCGGACAGCCCGATCACGCCGCCCCATCGGTCCGGGGCGCGGCGAGCCAGCTCGATGACCAGGGACCCAGCCATGGAGCACCCGAGGACCACCGGCCGCTCGAGCTCGAGCGCGTCGCAGAAGTCCTCGACGATCGCGACGTACCGGTCGGTGGTGAGCAGGTACTCCTCGGTCCACCAGCCGTCCGGGGGAAGGGAGCGCCCGTGCCAAGGCAGGTCGAAGGCCACCACCCGATGCCGCGCGGTCACGTCCTGGTCTGCCAACAGGTGGCGGAACTGCCGGCTGTCCGAGCCAGCCGTGTGCAAGGCCAGCAGCGCCGGACCAGCGCCGGCTTCCTCGAAGTAGACGCGGTGGTCGACACCGCCGGA
>JAABUZ0100007068.1_pt1 | contig 13715 bp, 9 predicted proteins | sample 5562091 | NCBI WGS metagenome assembly JAABUZ01 (sample SAMN12813069, study PRJNA571459) | rock metagenome | isolation source: Antarctica rocks | place: Antarctica: Victoria Land, Linnaeus Terrace sud | collected 2015-12-21 | reverse complement strand
CCCCGGGATACACCATTACCCTTACTCATGAACGTCCTCCTTTTGCGATGGGACACCAAGCCCGACAAGCGCATCAGGGGGACGTTCCTACGTCTCGCATCGACACGCACAACGTCTTTCTATGCCGATGAGCGACTGTTGCCCCGACGACATCAAGCCACGTGGCTGGCTCATGTATCGCCGGCGACGGTGGGGAACGAGGCGGTGTCCGAGGACACCGCCGAGGTGATTCAGGGCTGCGGCGACGTGCAGATCCCGTTGTGTGTCGCCGCCTCCGGTGATGACAGGCTCAGGTGCTGCGACAGTAGTCATGTCCGTTTTCAGTTTGCGCTGGTGAGGGGGGCACGGCGCGCCGACGGTCGGACAATCCAGGGACGGTGCCTGGGGCAACAGGCTCCTGCTAGGTCACTCACGGCGGTCGTCGTGCCAGGTGGTCACCCGCCCAAGCGACGGATCGGTTCAGAGCTAGCGCTTCGGCTCCGGCTCTTATGCGGGTCAGTCCTGGGCGGGTGACTGCCGCAGATCCAACCTCCTGGTCTTATGGCCGAGAATTGCCTGGTGAAGCTGCTCAGCGAGCCGCCCGGCGGGTCGCTCTACCTGCACGCGACGCCGGCCCACCTCGAGGCGTCGGCCGCCGCGCTACGGCTCGTCGCTGAGCGCGTCACCGCCCGCGACCTGGCCCCCGACGCGCGGCCGGTGCACATCCGCCTCGCGCACCTGGACCACGGCGCGTTCCTCACGACGCAGCTGTTCGGCACAAACGTCCTGCCGTACAGCGGGACCATCCTGCCGGCGCGGCAGGCCGGCCCGTTCTCGCGGCCGCCGGCCGCGCTGTTGCGCGACCCGTACGCGGCGACGGAGAAGGAGCCGTTCACGTACGTGATCGTTGCCAACCACCCGGTCGACGTGCAGGTCGAGACCGCGCTGACCACGTTGGCCGGGCTGCTGGCCCGCCGGGAGCTGACCGATCGACTGCGCCAGGGTGACCACACGGGCGTCGACAGCGCGGCGGTGACCGCCGACGCGCAGGCGCAGCGGACCGTGCAGGACGCCATCCGCACGCGCGGCTGGCCGGCCGCGGCGGAAGCGATCCGCGAACGCGCCATCACCGCCGGCAGACCTCTGGTCGTCCGCTACGACCGCGTCGTGCTCGAGCCCGAGGCCGTGCGTCGACGGGTGCCCGTCCTGCGCCACGTCTACAACGAGATGCCCGAGGTGCGCGAAGCGATCGACAAGGTGGCGACGGTGCTCAGCCAGACGTTGCGCTCTGTCGGCGGCGGGACATTCGAGGTCGGTGCCTTCGGCCGCGCGCTGCTCGACGTCGGCGCGCACCGCACCTACCTCGCCCACCTCGCGCGCGACGCCTTCGTCTGCGGCAACGGCTACCTGTCCTTCGGCACGGCACGCGACGAGGACCTGCGGCTGCTGCGCCCCGAGCACACCTGGATAGTCGGTCGCGAGACGGCCATGACCCTCGAGGACGGTCGCGAGGTCGAGCACGCGCCGGTTCTGCACGTGACCGGCGCCCGACAGGTCGAGGGCTCTGGCGGACTGAGCGTCCTGGAGCCGTTCGTGCTTCTGCTCCTCCAGCGCCAGGTCGCGCAGCCGTCACTGGACATGGAGAAGTTCGCGCCGGAGCGGCACGGGCCTTCCGCTGCGGAGATGCCGCGCATCCGCGCGTCGGCGGACCTCGGCCGGCGGATGCTCTCCGACGTCGCACAGAAGGCGCGCACGCTGCTCGGCGGACCGAGCACGCTGGAGGTCGACGTGCCCGTCGACCTCTACTTCCCCGGCCATGCTGACATGCAGCCGGCGGTGGAGGCCGTCACCCTGTACGACGACCAGGGCCCGGCGTGATCGACGACCGGCTGCTGGCGACGCTCGCCCCGCTCTCGCCGCGGCAGTGGTGCGCGTATGTCGTGCGCCTGGCCTGGTCACCCGCGGCCGAAGGTGCCTCCCGTCAGGTCGTGCTCGAGTCACGGCTGCTCGCCTGGCAGCTGGCCCGGCTCCTGCTGGCGGTGACGGGAGCGGCGCTGGTTGGCCTCGATGCGCTGCGCCGACCGGCCGCCCCGGCGCCGGTGACCGCACCGGCCGAACCGGCCGCCGACGCACGGACGACCGTGACGGCGACCGGCGTGCATATCCGCGATAAGCGCAAGGTGCCGCGGGAGCCGCAACCGCGATCGGTCAAGGTCGAGCCTGAGGCCGAGGCGCCCGCTCCGGCAGGTTCGGACCGGCGCGCGTGGACCCGCCTCGCCTGGCCGTGGTGGGCCCTGGTCGGAGCCGTGCTCCGGTACGCCAACGGCCGGTCGTTACCGCGGGGCCTGTCCGTCGTCGCAACGGGGCGCGCCGCCTGCGGCGACCGCCTCCGAGTGGCCGTCGTTGCCGACCGGCCGCAGGCGCAGATGGACATCGACGGGCTGCTCACCCTCGCTGAAGACGACGTGCCGGGCGACTGGCGGATGCCGGTGGCCTTCTGGATGCGCGAGCACCTGCCTGCCTCGACCCGGGCCGACGTCGTGTTGCGAGGGCTGGCTGCGCCCGACGCGCTCCCGCGCGGCCGCCTGTCGGTCCTGCTGCGCGTCGCGGCGACGACGGTGAGCGCGCTGCCGGACGCCGGGGCCCGCACGCTGCTCGTCACGGCACTGGCGCTGAGCCGCAGGGAACTCGACCCGTACGGCTACGGGGGCACCGTCGTGGCAGCGCGCAACCTCGTCGTGCGCATGCTGGTCGAGCGTCCCGAGCTCGACGACGCCGTGCGCGACTCGCTGAAACTGCAAGCACCGTGCTCGGCGCGGCCGGTCGTGCCCGTGGAGCTGCGGCTGCTAGCACTCGCCCTGCGCGAGCGCGCCCCGGACGCCGGCTCGGCTCTGGCCGCCGCGGCCGTCAGCGCCGGCACCTCGCCAGCGCAGCTGAGGAGCCTGGCGACACTGGCCAACCAGCCCCTCCCGCGGCCACCGTCGGTGCGCACCCTGGCCCGCGCCCGGGCACCGCTGGCCCGCGCGCTGCGGGCGCTCGTCTTCGTGCTGCCCTGGCTGTGGCCGCTCGCGGTGATGTCGGCGGTTGGCTTCGCCGTCCACCGCCTTCGGTGGGCCGAGGCGCCGAAGGAGTTCGCGCTGGCCGAAGCGGTCCCCGCTCTCGCGCTACTCGCGACCGTGAACGTGTTCACCGTGCAGCTGTCTGCGCAGCGGCTCGGTGGCGTCGTCGCGCGGTACGCGGCACAGCCGGCGAGCCTGCAAGCGAGCTACAGCGCAGTGCTGGCGGCGGTGGTCGTGGCCGTCGCGCCGGCCACGCCGGCTCGGTTCGGCGCCGCGCGGTCGTGGATCGGGCTGACCGCGCTCGCCGTTTTCGTCGTCATGTTCCTGGTCGCGCTGCTGCGCTTCCAGCGGCAGAGTGATGCAGCACGCGCGGCGGCCGCGCATGTTCGCGTCATCCTGCCCGGCGCGCGTGCGGCTGGTCGGCGCTTCGGGCGGCTCCAGGCGCGGGCGGTCGCGATGAACGATGCGCTAGACGCCGTCTCGATGGTGACCACGAGCATGGACGAGGTGCACGGAGAGTGGCGGACGCTCGTCGTCGCTCCGCGGAGGGGCCTGCTTGTCCCGCGACGCGGCGACCTGCGTGCGCTGCTGTCGACGGCGCCGTTTTCCGCCGGGTTGCAGCTGCGCCTGTTCGTGGGGCTCGGGAAGCTCGTGCGCGTCGGGGAGCACTTGGGTGCGCTGGTGCCCTCGGTCGACCAGCGCGTCGACCAGCGGACCCGGGGCCGCGCCGCCCGACGCCTGCGCATCACTTCGAGCGACGACGTCGAGGACGTCCAACGGTCGGCGATCGCCCTCGTCCAGCTCGCGCTGCAGCTCGCCGGGGCGGGCGACGTCGGCACCGCCGAGCGCGTCTGCCGCAGCGTCGTCGACCTGGTCAGCGCGCACACCGCCGCCGCGCGCGGGGCGCGCGCCGCAGCCTTTCGTCGGCAGGCGGTCCGCGCCGCGGTCGGCGCCACTGGGCTGCGCGGCGAGTGGATCGCGGCGCAGGCGGCCCGGCGGCGCGACGACGACGAGCTCGTGCCGGTGGTGCCGGCCCTCGGCGCGACGGTGCGCCTCGTAGCCCAGGCCCAGACAGGCCCGCAGCAGCACAACTTCGAGGTGAGTGCCAACCTGCTCATCCCGCTGCTCGACGCCACGGCAGAATCCGACGGCGCGCTCATGATGCTGCCACTTGGCGCCTCCTCGACTGACGGCGGCACGCGGCTCGTCGGACGCACCGACCTGCTCCGGCTCGTGGGGGTGCGGGCCGTGGAGCTCGGCGCAGACACCGCGTTTGACGGCGTGCTGCGACAGCTCGACCACCTCGTGGCGGCCGGCGAGCTGGACGCCGCCGCGCGCTCGACCAGCGTCCTGGCCGCGATCACCGCCCGCTCCGATCCGCGGCTGGCGGCGCGCGCGATGCGGCGCTTTCTCGCGCAAGTGGGCCGCGGCACGGCCACCGCCCAGCAGCGCCAGCACGGGCTGTGGCGGATCGGCGCGGCCGCCCTGGCCGCCGGGACGCCGTCGGTGGCCGTCGAGGTTGCGGTCATCCTGGCGGCGCTTGGCGACGAGGTCGCGGTCCGCGCCGCCGCGCAGGACGGCACCCAGTTGGCGCAGGAGGCCCTTATGGCGTCGCTCTACGGCGGCTATCTCGGCAAGCACGACCGCGACGCCCTGGCGAACTTCGGCACGTTCCTTGCCGACCTCGCCCCGCTGCTCCCGGCGCCGGGGGCGGGCGCGACACCCAAGCCGTGACGGCGGAGACCTGCGACGGCGCTGTGCCGCATGTTCCCGCGTGCATATGAAGGCACATGGGTGCGGCGGAGTTCAGTTCTGTTCGAACGGAGCACGCGGTGTCCGGTCGAGGGCCGTGTGGAGTCGGCGCTCCCAGCGCGCAGGTGCTCTAACAGAGCGCCGTAAGGGTTCGGCTCGTCACCGAACCATTCACGAGCGCGTTCGGCCTGGATACGTTCTCGGTCGCCGGTGTGAAACAGCGACGCAAGCATGCGCGCGACCCAGTCCAACGCCCGCTCCAGAGGCACGGACGCGAGCGCAGCGGCTATGGAGGACTCCGGCGGCACGTCGGCGGTGACGTCGGCGATCGAAATGAGCGACTTCACCAGCAGCAGCTGGCGGTCATCCGGCCGGCGTGGGCCGAGGCCGCCTCGGCCCCGGCCGGTCGCGGCTTCTGCAGCAGCATTGGCGGCGGGACGAGTCGCGACGGCGCAGGCACGCTTCTCGCGAGCGCGGCGCTTGGCGCGCTTCTCGCGAGCGCGGCGCTGCACGCGCTTCTCGCGAGCGCGGCGTTTGCGGCTCTCTCCCACGTCTGCAGTCTCCCAGCGACGCGAGACCGGATAGGTCGGGAGGACGTACGCGCGGTAGCCCGAGGTGATTGGCCGCCGGCCTCATCGGTTGCCCGAGTCGCCTACCCGGCGTCCGAGGGCGACCGACCGGGGCGCGGACGTCGGACTCCCGCGCAGCCGTACCCACTGTCGCGACCGAGGGTCAGGTGGATCCCAACCGACGGCCTCACTTTCGACGAGGGCTTGGCGGTCTGGTCGAGCTTGGGGCGCAAGAATCGTGAGGTGACGTACGGGTCGGATCCTCTTGGACTGCCGGCAGCAGCTGTCCCGGCGGGCGGATTGGATCCGCGCGTCGCGCTGGCATCGACTCTGCAGGCGACTTCGACAACGGCGGTCCTGCTCGGCAGTGGCGTTTCGATCACGGCGGGTGTGCCGACCGGTTGGCAGGTCATGCGCGACCTCATCCGGCGCATCGCGTCAGCGAGCGGCGAGACCATCGACGACCGCGCAGCAACACCAGAGGAGTGGTGGGCGCAATCGGGGAGAGGTGAGCCACGGTACGACGAGATCCTTGAAGCCCTAGCGCCGACCGACCCCGACCGCCGTCACCTGCTCCGCAGGTACTTCGACGCCGACCCGCGCACGGGCGTCGCGTACCACCCGGCCGAGACGCATCGCGTCATCGCCGAGCTCGCCGCTCGCGGGCGGATCAGCGTGATCATCACGACCAACTTCGATCGCCTGATGGAACACGCCCTCGAGGCTGCTGGAATCGAACCGCAGGTCCTGTTCGAGGCGTCCCAGGCGCCGGCCATGACCCCGCTCGTCCACACAAGGATGACGGTGATCAAGCTCCACGGTGACTATGCGAGCGGCGCGCTGCGAAACGCGCCCAACGAACTGGAGACGTACCCCAAGGACTGGCGACGGCTGCTCCGGCAGGTCTTCGACGAGTACGGCCTGCTTGTCGTCGGTTGGTCTGCCGAGTGGGATGCCGCGCTCGCCGACGCGCTCCACCGGACGATCGGCCGCAGGTATGCCTGGTATTGGGCGACGTACCGGGGCGAGACCACGGAGAAGGCGCGGCGGCTCATCACCCAGCGCGGCGCGCACGTGATCGACACAACCGGAGCGGACGAGCTTTTCCTCGACCTGGAGCGCCGAATCGCGGACCTGGACCGGGTCGCGTTCCGGCAGCGACGACCGCGAGAGGCGCACTACATCAACGCCATCGCTTCGACGATTCCACTGGGCTGGAGGGAGATGCCGCTTGTGGTGGTGCGCATCTCGGCCGGCTTCGCCACCACCGATGGCGACGTGGAGCCGTTGCTCGAAGGGGTTCGGAAGCGCCTGGTCGCCGCGCTCAATGCGTCCGACCTAACGACGAAGCTGACCCAGATCGAGTCTGAGTCCACGCCCGTAACGGCTTCGCCCCAGAACCTCGCGCAGCAAGATCAGCCCGACTGGTCAGAGGGGTGGGAGGCCCCAGAAGCGATCCCTGACCGGCACGGCGGACCACCGCGTGACGTGCGCCAGAGCGCCATCAACGCGACCTACCGCTACGGCACGGACGGTTCCTCGGGAATCTCGGGGCGGGCGCACGTCGGACTCCCCCAGCACGACATCGGTGGAGAACTGCGAACCACGATCGACGTCGGGATCTCCAGGGCCGAGGGAGTTGGTCTCGACCTCGTCGTCGACCTACTGAACGAAGGCGTGCTCTGTGTCTCCGATGACCTACGGAACGTGATCGCCGAACTCGCGCCCGCCGCAGCGTCGACAGCTCGGGTCGAGGTTCACTGGGACGCGCCCTTCCAGTTCGACAGCATGAGCCGACCGGTTCCCCCGCAGCTCGGTGTCGACTTTGCGCCGCTCGGACACTCCAGCCAGACGTCGCAAGCCGCCTACGGCGGCTACGCCGAGAACCTCACCCTTCCGGTGAGTGGCCCTGACACCATCGCGTTCATCCGACGCGCGATAACAATTGTCGCCACCAATTGCGGGTTCCTCGAGCCCACCCGCGGCTTAGACGAGGTGTTCTCACGTGCAGCGGACTGACCAGACATGCCTCACCGAATCTCCTCTTCGGGCTGGCCGAACTCAATGACCAGCACCTCTGCCGCCGGCCTGAGACCGCCGCCTGCCTACCCCCGTGTCAAGGGCCACTGAGATCTGCCCGGGGGCGGCCGTGAAAGCTGCCCGGTGACGGTCACGAGAACTGCCCGGTGGTGGCCACGGGATGTGCCTTGGGTGTGGCGCTGCGCTGGCGCGACTCCTACCCGGCCGCGGTCCGGTGCCTGCTCGCTGACCGCGAGAGCCTCACGGTCTACCTGCGTTTCCCGCGCGAGCACTGGACCAGGGTGAGGCACTCCAACTTCATCGAGCGGACCTTCGGGGAGACCCGCCGCCGGGTCAAGGTCATCGGCCGGCTCCCCGGTGAGCACTCGGTCACCAGCCTGGTCTGGGCCGTGCTGGACCGGGCCGCCGCCGGCTGGCGCGGCTTCACCATGACCGCGGCCGGGCTTCGGCTGCTGCACGACCTGCGCCGCACGCTGCTCGAGCCTCCCGCCCAGCTGCGCTCCCGCGGTGAACCCCCAGCCGCCGAGCACGGCGCTGACCAGGCCGAGCAGACAGCACAGGAGGAGGTCCGCAGTGCCTGAGGCCCCGTGGCGTGACGCGAGCGTTACGGCAACCTGCGCGGTCTGCGACAGTCCGCTGGCCGAAGGACGAGCCCGTTCCTGGTGCTCGCCGCGTTGCCGGCAGGCCGCCTACCGAGCCCGCCACCGCCTCCCCGCACGCCCGTGGCAGCATCATCCAGCCCCCGAGCTAGCTCAGAGCGCCAAGTCCGCCATCAGCAAGTCGGGACGGTTCATCCGGGCTTGGGTGTGTGCTGACGCTGAACGGGCACGAGGCGCTCATGACGCTTTCTGAGCTGCCCTCAGCCGATCTGGACCGGGTCGCGGACCTGTGGGGGGCTCGCACCCCTCACAGCAAGGGATCTGTGTGGCCCGCTCGTCAGGACCTGCGGCTCGAGGACGGCCTTCAGATCGACGACGTGGACCGCTGGGTGGGGTCGGCCTGCGTCTTGTGCAGCAACGGCTGCGGCTGCGACATCGCGGTCAAGGACGGTCGTATGGTCGGCGTCCGCGGACGGGTTGACGATCCGGTCAACCACGGCCGACTGGGCCCCAAGGGGTTGTACGGCTCGACCCCCTGGGCCAGCAGCCCGGACCGGCTGACCCGCCCGATGGTGCGGGTGGCCGGCCGGCTGGTCGAGACCGACTGGGAGACCGCCATGGGGCGCGTCGTCGAGGTGAGCCGCCGGTTGCTCGAGGAGAAGGGGCCGCTGAGCCACGGCTTCTACACCAGCGGGCAGCTGTTCCTGGAGGAGTACTACGCCCTCGCCGTGCTGGGAAAGGCTGGTCTTGGAACACCGCACATGGACGGCAACACCCGGCTGTGCACAGCGACGGCGGCGGTCGCGATGAAGGAGAGCTTCGGCAGCGACGGCCAGCCCGGCAGCTACACCGACATCGACTTCTGCGACGCGATCTTCCTGTACGGGCACAACATGGCCGAGACCCAGACCGTCCTGTGGTCCCGCGTGCTGGACCGGATCGAGGGCGAGGACCCGCCGATCGTCGTGTGCGTCGACCCGCGACGGACGCCGGTGGCGGAGGCCGCGGAGCGCACCGGCGGGGTCCACCTCGCGCCCTACCCCGGTACCAACCTGGCGCTCCTGAACGGGCTGCAGCGCGAGCTGCTGCAGAACGGCTGGATCGATGAGGAGTGGGTCGCGGCCCACGCGCTCGGGCTGGAGGAGCTGCGGAAGGTCGTCGACCCGTACACGCCGGAGAAGGTGGCGCAGATCTGCGGGGTGGAGGCCGACCAGGTGCGCCGGGCAGCGGAGGTCTTCGGGACCACGAGGGACGTGCTTTCCACTGTCCTGCAGGGCTTCTACCAGTCGCACCAGGCGACCGCGGCGAGCGTCGCGGTGAACAACCTGCACCTGCTGCGAGGGATGATCGGCCGACCTGGCGCCGGGGTGCTGCAGATGAACGGGCAGCCCACGGCTCAGAACAACCGCGAGTGCGGGGCGGACGGCGACCTGCCCGCGTTCCGCAACTGGGACAACCCCGAGCACGTGCAGCAGCTCGCGACGCTCTGGAACGTCGAGGTGCAGCAGATCCCGCACTGGGCACCCCCGACGCATGCCATGCAGCTGTTCCGCTACGCCGAGCAGGGCTCGATCGGGTTCTTGTGGATCAGCGCCACCAACCCGGCCGTGTCGATGCCGGAGTCCGCGCGCATCCGGAAGGTCCTGGGCGGCGAGCAGTGCTTCGTGGTCGTCCAGGACCTGTTCCTCACCGAGACGGCGCAGCTCGCTGACGTCGTGCTGCCGGCAGCCGGCTGGGGCGAGAAGACGGGCACCTTCACCAACGTCAACCGCACCGTGCACCTGTCCGACCAGGCGGTCACGCCGCCGGGCGAGGCGCGCAGCGACCTCGAGATCTTCCAGCTGTACGCCCGGGAGATGGGGCTGACCGACAAGGACGGGGAGCCGCTGCTGGCGTGGGACGGGCCCGAGGAGGTGTTCGAGGCGTGGAAGGAGTGCACCCGCGGACGTCCTTGCGACTACACCGGCCTCACCTACCAGCGTCTGCGCGGGGGCGGGATCCCCTGGCCCGCAAGCGAACAGCACCCCGAAGGCACGGATCGCCTGTACACCGACCACGTCTTCCCGACGCACACGGAGCAGTGCGAGACGTACGGGCATGACCTCGCGACCGGCGGCGGCGTGACCGAGCAGGAGCACCGGGCGATCGGTGCCAACGGGCGGGCGTTCCTGAAGGGGTCGCCGTACGTCCCGGCTCACGAGCGACCCAGCCCCGAGTTCCCGCTGCTGTACTCGACCGGCCGTACGGTCTACCAGTTCCACACCCGCACCAAGACGGGGCGGGCACGCTCGCTGCAGCAAGCGGCACCTGACCCGTGGGTCGAGCTGTCGGCTCCGGACGCCGAGCGCCTGGGAATCAGCGAGGGAGACGTGGTGCGGGTGGAGTCGCCGCGCGGGGCGATCGAGGTCCGGGCGAGGGTGGGGTTCGTCAGAGAGGGCACCGTGTTCGCGCCCTTCCACTACGGCAGCTGGGACCGGGACGCGCTGAGCACCACCCGGCAGGCCAACGAGCTCACGATGACGGTCTGGGACCCGGTGTCCAAGCAGCCGTGCTTCAAGACCGCCGCCTGCCGGGTCATCCGGGTACGAGCCGGCGACGGACCCTCGACCGCACCCACGACGGCGGCCTCCCGGCCGGTGGGTGCCTTGTCCCCGACGCGCGGTGGAGCCGCGACGACCTCCGTGACAGTGCCCACGCCCACCTACCGGCTCGACCCTGCAGGGAGGGCCCGATGACGCACCTGGCGACTTATGTGCGCCTGCTGCACCGCAGCGAGCAGTCCCTGGCCGACTCCCTCCGCGTCGTCGGTGTCGGTCACGCGGCCGAGGTGGACGTCTTCCACACCGCCCACCTGCTGGCCGACTGGAGTGATGAGCACACCCGCCGGTTGGAGCCGATCGCGCAACGCCTCACCCAGGCGTCGGCTGCTGAGGAACCGCAGCGGATGAACCACCCGCCGATCAAGGAGATCCGGGACAGCGCCGTCGGCCTGCTCCGCGACCTGCAGGACCTGTACCTGCTCGCGGCCCTCGTCCAGACCAGCTGGACGGTCGTCGAGGGCGCGGCCGAAGGCGCCAGGGACCGGGAGCTCACGACCGTCGCGCAGGAGTGCTCCGCGCAGACCGCCCGTCAGCTGACGTGGCTGCGCACCCGGATGAAGGAAGCCGCGCCGCAGGCCCTGCTGGTCGCCACATGAGCGGCCTGCGTACCGGCCTGTGGTCGGCGACCCTGTCCGTCCTGGTCCTGGCTACCGCGGGTGCTGTGGGCATCGCCCTCAAGCAGCCGTGGCTGTTTCCCTCGCTCGGACCGACCCTCATGGTCGTCGCGGAGACTCCCCACGAGCCGGCGGCCGACCCACGCAACGTCCTCGTCGGGCACCTCGTGGGACTCGGCGCGGGGTTGATCGGCCTGCTCGTCACGGGCCTGCGCAGCCACCCCTCGGCCGTGCAAGAGGGCCTCACCGGCCACCGCCTAGTGGCCGTGTGCCTCGCCATCGGCCTCACCGCGCTGCTGCTCCAGCTCATCCGCTGCCCCCACCCACCGGCGGGGGCCACGACCCTGATCGTCGCGCTCGGCATCCTGCGCACCACGCCCCAGCTGCGGACCATGGCGCTAGCCGTCGTGGGGGTCGCCGCCGTCGCGGCCGTCGTGCACCTGCGGACCTCGACGTCGGCAGCTCCTGCGTGAGCCCTAGGACGCCGCTGAACATTGCGTGTCGCCCTGGCCCTGGCTTCTGAGGGTCGGGACGATGTGCGTATGCAGGGTCGTCCGCTTGATGAACGTGACCTTCTGGATGCCGAGTCGGTCGCGGGGCATCTGGTCGAGCCGGGATCGGTGTTCGGGCTGTTGGCCGATCAGCGGCGGCTGTTGTTCCCGACCGCGATGTTCGACGATCTGTTCCCGTCGGGCCGTGCCGCCCGTCGATCCCGGTCGACATCGTCGCGTCCGTCTCGGTGCTCCAGTCGCTCCACGGCCTCAGTGACCGGGAGGCCCTGGCCGCGCTGCGGACCGACTTGCGGTGGAAGGTCGCGACGGGCCTGCCAATCGGGCATGCCGGTTTCGACCCGTCGACGCTGACCTACTGGCGCAAGCGCCTGGCGGCGTCGGGGGATCCGCACCGGATCGCCGATGCGGTGTTGAAGGTCGTGGCGGAGACCGGGGTGTTGAAGGGTAAGAATCGCAGGGCGCTGGACTCCACGATCCTCGATGATGCGGTCGCGACGCAGGACACCGTGACGCAGCTGATCGCGATCATCCGCAAGGTCCGTCGTGAGATCCCCGCGGCCGCGGCGATGGTGGCGACGAAGTGCAGCGCGCACAACTACGACGACCCGGGCAAGCCGCAGATCGCCTGGGACGACAGCGAAGCCCGCCCGGTGCTCATCGACGCGCTCGTTCGGGATGCCCTGGCACTGCTGGCGGAGGTCACGACCTTCACGCTGACCGCGGAGCAGAACGAGACGGTCGCGCTGCTGGCCCTGATCGCCGGCCAAGACGTCGAACCCGCTGAGGGGGCAGCGACGGCACCGACGGCCGCTGGCAGATCACCCGCAAGGGCGCCAAGGACCGGGTGATCAGTGTCATCGACCCCGACGTACGGCACGCTCACAAGACCGTGCACCGCCGCGCGTCATCGTCCGCCGCGAACTGCCGCACCCCGGCGCGACCTTGGACGCCTTCGAGATCCGCGACGGCTACCGCTACCAGGCGTTCACCACCATCACCGCACCGGGTAGCTCGCCTTCCTGGAGGCCCGACACCGGGCGCACGCCCGCGTCGAGGACCGGATCTGCAGCAGCAGGGCACCGGCCTCGGGCACCTCCCGAGCAGGCAGCAGAACATCAACCGCCACCCAAGCGCTGTTAGGTGCTCGCGAGCGACTCCACCGACAACGGACTGATGTCCGGCGTGCTGCGCCGCTCCGCCGCCTGATGCGGCGTGACTGCTGCGGAACGCCATGCGGACCGTCTGGGTGTGGTCGGATCCCGGGAGGGTAAGTGGCGCAGGACACCTTGAGGAGACGTCCTGATGACGAGATGAGTTCGCACCCGCGCTCGGACGTCCGGGTGGGGCGGCCTGAGGAGAAGGTCCGCGCCGTGGGGGACCGCGTTTTCTCGGTGCTGGGCCGGCAGAGTTGGCTCGACCGTGCGGGCTACCGCCTCGAACACGCTCTCGGGTTCGCGCTGGCGGCGTGCGGGGGTGCAGGGGAGCGCACCAGCAACCTGTTGCACGGCACCTGGCTCGGTCATCCGCTGCACCCACTCGTGGTGGCGCTGCCGACGGGTGCGGTGGCCACCACGGTGGCCCTGGACGTCGCCGCTGCGCTCCCGGGGCACGCTTCGGGGCTGCGGGAGGCGTCCCGGGTCAGCCTCGGTGTCGGGATCCTCGCCAGCCTGGCTGCGGCAACGACGGGCGTGAACGACTGGCAGCACACGAAGGAGCAGTCCCGGCGCGTCGGGCTCGTCCACGGGGCGCTGAACGCCGTCGCGACCGCGCTGTACGTCCTGTCGTGGTGCGATCGCCGGCGCGGTCGGCATGTCCGTGGCGTTGCTGCCAGCGCCGTGGGTTACGGCATCACGGCGGCGAGCGGCTATCTCGGCGCCAGTCTGGTGTACCGGCTGGGCATCGGGGTCGACCAGTCCGGCGCGCGATGGGACACCGGTGAGTGGACGCCACTGCTGGCCGAGGCCGCGCTCGAGGCGGGCCAGCCCCAACGG